>OGPO01001816.1_pt1 | contig 12490 bp, 10 predicted proteins | sample 1553041 | NCBI WGS metagenome assembly OGPO01 (sample SAMEA2580281, study PRJEB22360) | human gut metagenome | biome: human gut; feature: human-associated habitat; material: faeces | place: Denmark | collected 2008/2010 | reverse complement strand
CTTGAAGAGCGGACACTGAAGCTGCGGATCGACCTGAAGCCGGCGCTGACACCGGAACAGCTTGACGCAAGAATCCTGCGGGATTTTGAAGAGAATCAAAACAGGCAGTTCAAAAACACACTGTCAAAACTTCTTCCATCGAAACTGATTCCAGTTGTGGTAGAGCTTAGCCGGATCCAACCGGAAAAGAAGATTCACGAGATCACAAAGGAAGAGCGGCTAAGGCTTACCGCTTTATTAAAAGGCATGGAGATTACTATCACAGGGCTCAGGGGATTTAACGAAGCTATCATTACCCAAGGCGGTGTTGCTGTGCGGGAGATGAATCCGGCAACGATGGAGTCCAAACTGGTAGGGAATCTGTATTTTGCGGGAGAAGTGCTGGATCTGGACGCAACGACAGGAGGATTTAATCTTCAGATTGCCTGGTCCACCGGAAATGCGGCGGGCTCTTGCGCATTTACCGAATAATCAGGGGAGATCCTGAGAATAAATACAAATATCGGAGGTTTACTTTCATGGGGTATCAGATAGCGATTGACGGACCGGCAGGCGCCGGAAAAAGCACGATAGCAAAGCTCCTTGCAAAGAAGAAGGGGTTTGTCTATGTAGACACGGGAGCAATGTACCGGGGACTTGCCTACTATTTTCTGAGCAGAGGGATTCAGCCGCAGGAGGAAGCAGCCATTGCCAAGGCATGCAATGATGTAAGCATTGACATTGCCTATGAAAATGGAATTCAACAGATCTATGTAAATCATGTCAATGTCACATGCCATCTGCGGGAAGAGGCAGTTGGGAATATGGCGTCCAGAAGTTCCGGGATTGCGGCGGTAAGAGCCAAACTTCTGGAATTACAGAGGGATCTTGCTGAGAAAGAGAACGTGGTTATGGATGGAAGAGATATCGGAACAAGCGTTCTTCCGGATGCGGATCTCAAAATCTTCCTGACCGCAAGTGTTGACACAAGAGCAAGACGAAGGTACAATGAATTGTTGGAAAAGGGAGAATCCTGCGACTATGAAAAGATCGCATCGGATATTGAAGAACGAGACAGAAGAGATATGACAAGAGACATCTCCCCATTATGTCAGGCAGAGGACGCGAGACTTGTTGACAGCTCGGATATGACGATTGAAGAGGTTGTGGAGACAATAGAATCGTTCTGCCGGGAATCAGAATAAACAGACCAAAACCGGGAAGGAGGAGTTGCCGTCACACTTCGGAACGAAGAGAGTAGAAAGACAGAGACGATTGCAACTTGTGCTTGAAGGAGAAAAGTCAGTAACTTATAATAAGTGAAGAGCGAAGAGCAATCGCATAAAAAGATTGGAGTAGGATAGATGAACCAGTTTGTAGATATTCACTGTCACATTCTTCCGGGGGTGGACGATGGTTCCCAGACTCCGGAAGAGACCAAAGCCATGCTTCAAAAGGCATGGGACGAGGGGATTCAGATCATGGTGGCAACCCCTCATTATCACAAGCAGAGAGGGAAAAATGATATCGAACTGATCAAAAAGCAGTTACTTCTGACGAGAAAGCTTGCCAAAGAGGTGAATCCCAAAATGCAGATCTGTCTGGGAATGGAGATCTACTATGGGGAAGATGTGCCCGAGCTTTTAAAGGAAGGAAGGGTAGTCAGCATCCGGAAATCCAGATATATTCTGGTGGAGTTTTCACCGGGTGATGAGTTCCAGTATATCCTCAATGCAGTGAGAAAGCTTCAGATGAGCGGTCATACGGTCATCATTGCTCATATTGAGCGTTATAATTGCCTGAGAAAAGATATTTCTAATGTAGAATATTTACGGGAAATGGGAGCTTATCTTCAGGTGAACACGGGCAGCATTACCGGAAGCTATGGAAGAAGCGTAAAGAAATTTTTAAGAGAAGTATTAAAAGCGCATCTGGTACAGCTTGTAGGGACAGACGCCCATGGCTCCGAGCGGCGTACACCGAAGATGCAGGAAGCATACAAGGAAGTGGTAAAGCGCTGCGGAGAAGAGTACGCAGATCAGATCTTTGGTCAGAACGCCAAGAAAGTGCTTCGAAATGAAGAGATCGACGAGTACTAAACGAGAATGAATTTAGGAAGGTATAGTGTTTATGGAAGGGACAAACCAGAATGTGAAAGAAAATGATGAGATTACGATTGATCTTACCGAATTGTTTATGACATTATGGAGCAAGGCTCACATGATTATCCTGGCAGGAATCCTGTTGGGACTGTTGGCATTCGTCGGAACAAAGCTGTTTCTCACACCGATTTACACTTCGACGACCAAATTTTATGTGCTGAATAAGACATCGGATACAGGAAGCGTGACATACAACGACCTGCAGACCGGAACCCAGTTGACGAAGGATTATGCGGAGTTGGTTAAGAGCCGCCCGGTGTTGGAGGAAGTCATTTCCGTTTTGAATCTCGATATGGAAACAGAAGAACTGGCTAAGAAAATTACCGTTACCACACCGACAGACACCCGTGTCATGTCCATCAATGTGGAAGATCCGCAGCCGAAGCAGGCAAGAGACATTGCGGACGCAGTACGTCAGGCAGTCAGTATTCAGATCAAAGCGATCATGGATGTAGATTCTGTACAGGCAGTAGAAAACGCCAATCTGCCGGATCATCCAAGTAGCCCGAGCGTAATGAAAAATACGCTCATCGGAGCAATCCTTGGAATCCTGATTGCGGCAGGTATCATTATTCTGGTCTTTATGTTTGATGATACTGTGAAGACCGCGGAAGATGTAGAGACTTATCTTGGTCTGAACGTACTTGCGTCCATTCCGGTATACGATGGAACAAGCGCAAAGAACAAAAAACGTGTAAAAGGGCTCTCAGCCCGCAATTTCCAGAAAAAGACTGCGAAAAAGTAAGGTTTGGGAGGTCTGAAGATGAAAGAAATCGCATTGAACTTAAAGAGTATGCAGGATTATCGGATCAATGAATCCTACAAGCAACTGCGTACAAATATTGAATTTTCCGGAGAGGAGAACAAAATTATTGCGGTCACAAGCTGCACACCGAGTGAAGGAAAGAGTACCGTATCTTTGTCAACGGCATATTCTCTTGCTGAAGCGGGAAAGAAAGTACTTTTTATTGACGCGGATTTAAGAAAGTCCGTTTTGACCGGACGTTATAAGATTTCAGGTGAAATGAAGGGGCTGACCCATTTCCTTTCTGGACAGGGGGATCTTTCTGAGATTTTATGCAAGACGAATGAAAAGGGACTGTTTGTTATTTTTGCAGGCCCGGTACCGCCAAATCCGGCGGAGCTTCTGGGAAGCAAAAAGTTTGCGGCGCTTTTAAAAGAGGCAAGAAACATCTATGATTATATTATTATCGACACTCCTCCGCTTGGAAGTGTGATCGACAGTGCCATCGTATCGGCTGTCTGCGATGCGGCAATCCTTGTCATCTCTGCCAACACGATCAGCTATAAGTTTGCGCGTTCTGTAAAAGACCAGCTCGCAAAGACCGGATGTAATATCCTTGGCGTGGTGCTCAACAAGGTATCTATGAAACAGAATAAGTATTACGGCAAATACTATGGCAAATACTACGGACATTACGGAAGCGATAAATAATCAAAATAGGAGAGCGTAAGATGAGACAAAGGCTATTGACCTTTGCTCTGGTAGTCGGGTGCGCGGCCCTTTTTGCCGTGTCTGCGATTCTTACCATGGCAGAGGATAAAAAAGCACCGGTTATCACGATCGAAGATAAGGATAGAGAAATTACTTACAGAGACGGCGACGACTATGCGGAGCTTCTGGATGGCGTCACTGCCAAAGATAACAGAGACGGGGATGTGACGGATCAAATCTTTGTCGACAGCATTACTGCGGTAAGCGATGGGACAAGAGCGATTGTCCGCTATGCTGTGATTGATAAGAGCAATAATGTCGGCATCAAGACCCGAGTGATCGATTATGAAAGCACGGGAGAAAGCGGACAGGATGCAGGTCAGACAGCAGACAACGAGGACAGCAATTCAGACCAGTCTGAGGCAAAGAGCGAGGAGCAGAAACAAGAGGAAGCAAAAAAGGAAGATACCGCTTCTGATACTGCGAATACAGAAGATACGAAAGAAGATACTTCCAAGGATAAAACGGACGCGGAGAATACCAATGAAGGTGAGCTTAAGCCAAACGGTGTCAACCCGGCGATCCGTCTGACAGAATCTGCAAGGACAATCAAAGTGGGAGAGACGTTTGACATTCTTTCTGTGATTGATCAGGTTGTGGATGACCAGGATGACGTATCGGTTCTTTCCAGACGGATTCATGCGGATGGACAGTATAATACTTCTGTCCCAGGTACATATACGATCCGTTACTATGTGATGGATACCAACAATAATACGTCAAATATTGAAGAGTTTACATTGACGGTACAGTAGGTAAAAAGGGGTGAATAGAAATGCCGCAGAGAAGGGAACAAAGAGAGCGGAGAAGACACCGAGGCTCTCATCAGTATTACGATGAGAAACGGGGAAAACATACCCTGGGGAAGGTCCTAGCGGTTATACAGCTTCTGATTTCCGTGATTTTTGTGGGAATTTTATTTAACAGTGGAATGATTCCGATGAAATATCTGGCAGCAGGTGCTGCGGTCCTGTTCGTGCTGTTTGCACTGACATTCGGACTTCAGTTTGCCAGAAGTAAAGTAAATCTTATCGGAGTGATACTGAGTATTCTGATCAGCGCCGCGCTGGCGTTTGGAACCTATTACTTTATGAATATGCACAAGGCAATCAGTAATCTGGGGGGAGCTGAGTATAAGACTGACAATATGATTGTAGTCGTAAAGAAAGAGGACATCGCTCAGTCAATTCTGGATACGGAGAATTATATTTTTGGAGTCCAGACGGCGGCAGACAGGACAAATAATGAAAAAATGCTTACGAAACTGACGACATTGATCGGTCAGGAGCCAAATGTAAAAGAATTTACTACAATTCAGGAGGAAGCACAGGCCCTTCTGGATGGAAGAATTGAGGCTGCTATCTATAATGAGGCATTTAACAGTCTGATCGCGGATGAAATTGAAGGATATGAAGACCAGATCCGGATTCTCTACCAATATGGAATCGATACGAAACTGGAGAAGGTGGATCAGAGTGTGACGGAACCATTTAATGTCTATATCAGTGGAATCGACGTGTACGGACCGATTTCCACGAACAGCCGCAGCGATGTCAATATCATTGCGACGGTCAATCCGAAGACACGTCAGGTACTTCTGACAACAACGCCGCGTGACTACTACGTGCTCTTACCGGGCGTTTCCGGAAATCAGAGAGATAAGCTGACACACGCGGGAATCTATGGAGTAGATGTTTCCATGGCGACGCTGGAACAGCTTTATAATACGGATATCAATTATTATGCGAGAGTTAATTTTACTTCGCTGATTGAAATTGTAGATACACTGGGAGGAATCGATGTGAATTCCGAGTATGCTTTCGAAGCTCAGGGATATTCATTCCAGAAAGGAGTCAACCACCTGAACGGAAAGCAGGCGCTTGCATTTTCAAGAGAGCGTCACAGCTTTGCATCCGGCGACAACCAGCGTGGAAAGAACCAGGAGGCTGTGATTACAGCCATCATTAACAAGATGCTTGATCCGTCCATGCTGACAAAGGCGATGGATATTGTAAAAGAACTGGACGACTGTGTGGAGACCAACGTATCCATGGATCAGCTTTCCAAGCTGATTCAGATGCAGCTGAACTCAGGAGGAAGCTGGAGTATTCTCACAGACAATGCTATTGGAACAGGAGATTCCAACACCTGTTATTCATCTGGAAGCCAGATGCTCTATGTTATGAATCCAAACGAGGTTTCTGTAAGCAGCATTTCCAGCAAGATCAACCGCATCTTAGGCGGAGAAAAAATTACACAGTGATGACTGTGGAAAAGAATGAGGAGTAAAGTACTATGAGAAAATGGATGACAGATAAGTTATTTCTTTATCACTGGGTACGGATTTCCATCTTACTGTTTATCTATGACATTATCGTGATGAATGTGTCCTACGGACTGGCTCTGTGGCTTAGATTCGATTTCCGGTTTTCTGATATACCGTATGAATATCTCACTACATGGGTGAAATACATTCCAATCCATACGGCCTGCACATTGATCCTGATGTTTGCCTTTAAACTGTATCGGAGTATGTGGCGGTTTGCGAGTTTTGATGAACTTTCCCGGACGAGCATTGTGTGTGCCATTTCCATGGCACTCTATATCGTAGGGACAACCGTCGTATTCCAGAGAATGCCGATTTCCTATTATGTGATGGGTGGAATCCTGCAGTATATCCTGATCACGGGTATCCGGTTTTCCTACCGGATCTTCCGGATGCTGAAGATCCGTACAACAGCGTCATCGGTATCCAGAGAGATCAAGAATACAATGATCATCGGGGCAGGCGAAGCAGGGCGTGCGATTATAAGCGAGTTTAACAAAAGCGGTGATAAGATGCACACAAAAATCTGCTGTATCATCGATGACAATAAAAACAAAAAGAACCGTTACATCGATGGAATTCCGATTGTCGGTACAAGAGAGGATATTCCCCAAATGGTAAAAAAATACCAGATACAGAAGATTATCTTTGCAATTCCGACTGTCTCTGCTTCTGAGAAGAAAAAGATCTTGGAGATTTGTAAAGAGACGGGATGCGAGATGCAGATCGTACCGGCGGTATATCAGCTTGTCAACGGTGAAGTGAAGGTAAGTTCTATCCGCCCGGTTGAAATCGAAGAGCTTCTTGGACGTGAAAGCATCCGTATGGATCTTGCGGAGATTTCAGCCTACGTCAAAGACAAGATCGTACTTGTCACGGGAGGAGGCGGTTCTATTGGAAGCGAACTTTGCAGGCAGATTGCGGCCTATGGAGCGAAACAGCTCATTATCTTTGATATTTATGAAAATAATGCCTACGATATTGAACAGGAGCTTCGGAGAAAATACCCTTCCATGAATCTGGTGGCATTGATCGGCTCGGTGAGAGATACCGGATGTCTGGAAAAAGTATTTTCCACTTACCATCCACAGCTTATCTTCCATGCGGCGGCGCATAAACATGTTCCTCTTATGGAGACAAGCCCAAATGAGGCAATCAAGAACAATGTATTTGGTACCTATAATACGGCAAGATTTGCCAATGAATACGGTGCAGAGAAATTTGTCTTGATTTCTACGGATAAAGCTGTCAACCCGACAAACATCATGGGAGCCAGCAAGCGGATGTGCGAGATGGTGATTCAGATGATGTCCCGCCATTCCAAAGGCACGACCTTTGCGGCGGTACGTTTCGGGAATGTACTCGGAAGCAACGGAAGCGTTATTCCGTTGTTCAAAAGACAGATTGCGGAGGGCGGACCGGTCACTGTCACACATCCGGATATTATCCGGTACTTTATGACAATTCCGGAGGCAGTATCCCTGGTGCTGACGGCAGGTTCCTATGCGGAAGGAGGAGAAATCTTCGTTCTGGATATGGGAGAACCGGTCAAGATTCTGGATCTTGCCACGAATTTAATTAAACTTTCCGGACTCAAACCGGGAGTGGATATTGAAATCAAATTCACGGGCTTACGGCCTGGGGAGAAGCTCTACGAAGAGCTTCTGATGGCAGAGGAAGGACTGCATAAAACAGATAACAATCTTATTTTTATCGGGGAACCGATTGATATGGATGACGACAGATTCCTCATGCAGCTCGCAGAACTGAAAGATGCATGTTACAAAGAAGTGACAGACGTAAAAGAGCGTGTGTCTGAGATTGTAACAACGTATCGATATAAAAAAGAAGATTAATATCTATCTAAAGGAAAAAGTCTAACGGACATAAAATATCTGAACCAAATCAAATCGTCGCTTTGTCGCGTTTGAATGGGAAAGTGGTCATTATTGTATATCGTGCTTCATCTGGAATTTTTCCAGGTGAAATGGCGAAGCATACCCTTTTTACTTTTCAGGGATTTGGAAAGTAAAAAGAGTATGCTTTTTTTCATACAATCAGACTTTTCCGTTACAAGCTCTTTGGATTCTATCCGGCAAAGCCACATTTGAAGAAAGAGGACTTCTATGTGGTATGTAGTACAGGTACGCACCGGTACCGAGAAAGAGATCATCACACAATGTGAAAAAAAGATCGATCACGGGATCTTAAAGCGTTGCTTTGTCCCTTACTATGAAGCAATGAAGAAGTACAAAGGAGAATGGCACCTGGAACGGAAAATCCTGTTTCCGGGATACGTCTTTATGATTACCGATGAGGTAGAATCACTCTATCTCGAATTGAAAAGCATTATCGGACTTACTAAACTGATCGGAACAGGAAGAGAGGTCATTCCGCTCAAGAAAGAAGAGGTAGATTTCCTGACCGCGTTTGGAAAAGAACGCCAGGTGGTCGAAATGTCGACAGGAATTTTGGAAAACGGCTGTGTCCATATCACAGACGGTCCGCTGAAAGGGCGGGAGGCCATGATTCGCAAAATCGACCGGCACAAACGCAAAGCCTCCCTGGAGATTCCGATGTTCGGAAGAATCCTGGAGACACAGGCTGGCCTTGAGATCGTAGAAAAAAGATAATAGAAAAAGGAAGCTTGGAATATTCCAGGCTTTTTTTAGTGCAGGAAAAGGAGTGAGGGAAGATGACGAAGAGAAAATTAAAACCTTTTGAAACAAAAATATGGCTTTCCAGCCCGACGATGCACGGACCGGAACTGGAGTATGTCAAAGAAGCATATGAAACAAACTGGATGTCGACCGTTGGGGAAAATATTCATGAAACAGAACGGCTTGCCTGTGAAAAGATCGGATGCGAATACGCAGTCGCGCTTTCGGCCGGAACTGCGGCGCTCCATATGGCGGTCAAACTGGCAGGAGTAAAACCGGGAGAGCGAGTATTCTGTTCGGACATGACCTTTGATGCCACCGTCAATCCGGTGGTCTATGAAGGAGGCGTGCCGGTCTTTATTGACACGGAATACGAAACCTGGAATATGGATCCGGCAGCATTGGAAAAAGCATTTGGGCTCTATCCGGAAGTAAAAGTTGTCGTAGTGGCGCATCTTTACGGTACGCCTGGGAAGATGGATGAGATCCGTGCAATCTGTGAAAAACATGGCGCGGTTATTATCGAAGATGCGGCAGAATCTCTTGGTGCCACTTATAAAGGCGTGCAGACAGGAACATTTGGAACTTATAACTGTATCTCGTTTAATGGAAACAAGATCATCACCGGATCTTCCGGAGGGATGCTTCTGACTAATGAGGAAGAAGCGGCCAATAAAGTGCGGAAGTGGTCCACACAGTCCAGAGAGAACGCACCGTGGTATCAGCATGAGGAACTGGGCTATAACTACCGCATGAGCAACGTGATCGCTGGCGTCGTACGGGGGCAGTTTCCGTATCTGAAAGAACATATCGCACAGAAAAAAGCAATCTATGAAAGATATAAGAAAGGATTGCAATGTCTCCCGGTGAAAATGAATCCTTATGATAAAGAAAATAGTGAGCCAAACTTCTGGCTGAGCTGTCTGCTGATCGATCCGGAAGCAATGTGCAGACAGGTACGGGGAGAACAGGAAGCTCTTTATATCAGTGAACCGGGAAAGAGTTGTCCGACGGAAATCCTGGAAACATTGGCAAAATATAACGCGGAAGGCCGGCCAGTCTGGAAGCCGATGCATATGCAGCCGATCTACCGGATGAATGGGTTTGTCACAAGAGAAGGAAACGGGCGTGCAAAAACCAATGCCTATATTATGGGAGGAGCCATGGGAGAGGATGGGAAACCACTGGATGTGGGAATGGATATCTTCCAAAGGGGGCTGTGCCTGCCAAGTGATAATAAAATGACAGCGAAAGAACAGGAGATTGTGATTGAGATTATTAGAGGATGTTTTGAGTAAATAGTATTGTAAAAACTATGTATGAAAATATAAAATCATTTAGAATAGATGGGAGAATGGATTTATGGAAGATTTAAAAGGGAAAAAATTATTAATTCTTGCAGCAGGTGCACAACATATTTCCTTGATTAAAAGAGCACAGAATTATGGGGTATACGTAATTGTAACAGATATGTATAAGGATCATCAAATTAGTCCAGGAAAAGATGTTGCAAATGAATATTGGGATATTAGTTGGAAGGATATTGATGCATTGGAAAAGAAATGCATTGAGGAGAAAGTGGATGGTATTTGTGCAGGTTACAGTGAATTTACTGTTGAGAGCCAAATTCTACTATGTGAGAGACTTGGACTTCCATGTTATTTGACAATGGAACAGCTTGATATTACACGAGATAAAATAAAATTTAAAAATACTTGTCGCGAATACAATGTTCCTGTTGTAAAAGAATATGATTCCATTGAGGATGTGGATGAATTTCCTGTAATAGTAAAGCCGGTTGATAGAGCTGGTTCTATAGGTATAAGTATTGCCACTGATAAAAAATCATTAGTAGAAGCATTTAATTATGCTATGGAATTGTCTGTATGTAAAGAAGTAATTATCGAAAAATATAACACTGGAACTAAGATTGATCTATATTATGAAATCATAGATGGCGAGATTGTGTTAGTGACTTCCAGTGACACAATTAATGCTCAGAATAACGGATATGATAAAGTTGTTCAAAGCGCATGGCTTTTTCCTTCAAAATATCATGAGATTCTTGTTGACAAGGCAGATAGTGCAATAAAAAAAATGCTGAAGGGGATTGGCATTACTAATGGTTACATTTTTATTTCTGGTTTTGTTCAGAATGGAGAAGTTACTTTTTTTGAGTCGGGATTTAGGTTATGCGGTGTACACTTATATGAATACCTTGAGAAAAAAGGGTTAGTTAATAATCTTGATTTATTTATTTCTCATGCTTTGACTGGCCGAGTTGATTTGCAGCCGGCGGAATATATAAACGAGAATTTGAAGTGTGTAAACTTGAATTTTTATGCAAAGCAAGGCGTAGTAGGTAAAGTCAGGGGACAAGAAAAAATTCGAGAGATAGAAGATAATGCGATTAATATTGTATGGGCAAGAGAAGGTCAAATATGTAACGATTCACATGCGATTTTAAGCAAAATGGCGATGTTTTATTTCTGTAATGAAGATGCTGAAATTTTACAAAACGATTGTCAACAGGCATATCAATTGTTTGAAGTTAAAGATGTTCAGGGTAACGATATGATTTATGACAGAATCGATGTGAATATAATAAAATCCTGGTGGGAGGAAAAATACTGTGAAAGAGAGTAAATTGAGTTAAACCGTGGTATAGACAAAAGAACAGGCTTATATAGTGAACTGTATTAAAAAGTATTTCCACCTAGGTAGAGAAGCAAACATTCCGGTTGAAAAGCAAAGTTCAATGAGAAATAAACAATGAATACAATATCTATAAATTCGTCAGTTTGGCATCTTGTATTGACTTTTCCTGCGTTTATTGTCGGGTTTCCGTTTTATAATTGATACAAAAAATATTTGCTCAGTATTGAAGTGCCAGTAATTTGTTTGTCGATGATTGCTGGAGTTATCCTGCAAAAGATTATAAATAAAACTTGCTTTAAAGATTTACTGGATATAAAGGTCGAAAGTCGTAGTGGTAGTATATTTACTGATTACCTAGTAGGATTTGGTAGTGCATCTATTTCATAATGATTGGTTTGAGCGCTTTATTTTTATATTCGGTTGGTGCACGGGCGTTGTATAATTGGGATAATGCTTTTTAGAATTTGCGACCTGAGATGGAAAGTGGAACGCTTGATGATATGGAGCAGCATATAATTTAATATCTATTATAAAAGTACTTATTGTTGCTCTTACCCCACAATTAACAGTTTCAATAGAAACTCCAGTTGTTAGTGCAGTAGAAATACTGTTTCTTATATGTGCACATTTTTAACACAAGAAGACGAGTTAAGTGGAGGAATAAATGATATATAGAAGATACATAAAAAGAATTCTGGATTTTATTTTATCATTATTGTCACTGATTTTTTTATCTCCTGTTCTTCTTTTACTGACTGTAATAGGGACTTTTGTAATGAAAGGGAATCCTTTTTTCTTTCAAGAGCGTCCGGGGAAAAATGAGAAAATATTTAAGTTAATAAAGTTTCGCAGTATGGATAATCGAAGAGATCAGAATGGAGAATTTCTTCCAGATTATATAAGACTGAATAAATATGGTCGATTCTTAAGAGCAACAAGTTTGGACGAATTGCCAGAACTGATTAATATTTTAAAAGGCGATATGAGTATTGTAGGCCCACGCCCATTAGCTGTTTCTTACTTACCATATTATAATGAAATCGAAAGAAGACGTCACACTGTCTTGCCGGGGCTAACAGGTTTGGCTCAAATCAATGGAAGAAATGCAGTCAACTGGCCGGAACGTTTTGCTTTTGATATCGAGTATGTGGATAATATTTCTTTTAAGATGGATATAACTATTATTTTA
>OGPO01001795.1_pt1 | contig 12594 bp, 7 predicted proteins | sample 1553041 | NCBI WGS metagenome assembly OGPO01 (sample SAMEA2580281, study PRJEB22360) | human gut metagenome | biome: human gut; feature: human-associated habitat; material: faeces | place: Denmark | collected 2008/2010 | reverse complement strand
TTTTCATTGGAAGAAGAGGAATTATTCAAAAAGAAAATAAACAGTAATCTGACTGTTTTGCAGCAGAATAGCGATTATGGGGATCTTGCTTTTGAGATAGGAAAATTATACTGGTATTACTACGATTATGGAAAAACAGAAAATTCAGACAATCAGATAACCAGAATGAAAAGTGCGATTCAGTGGTTTGAGGCGGCATGTACTTATGGCGGTGAGGACAGCAGTTATTATACGATGGCTGAAATGTACCGTGATATAGGACAGTTTAACCGCGATATCACACTGAATGTGCAGGAAGCATCTGATAAAGGAACCTATCTTCCATATTGGGAGAATATAACAAAACTCGTAGCAACCGTATCTGAGAGTCAGGATGAGAATGAAATTGTAAATCTGGAAGTATACAAACTGGCAATGAATGCTGTGGAAACTTATGCAAGAAAATTTAAGGCAGATGACGTAGCACAGGAAGATATGAAAGCGTTGCTGGAACAGGTAAAAGCTGGTACGGAGCAGGTTGATACGACAACAGACAAAACAGAAGAAATGAAAAATGATATTCTAAAGCGTTTACAGGATGCAGAGGCAGCAGTGGAAAATGCATATGCAAAAGATACGGAGGTGAAAGCATCATGAATGCAGGTACTTTACAACTCATATCCATCATTGCATTTTCATTAGCAGGAGTTTTAACACTGATATCCATTTATCTTTTTTTTAAAATGGATGTACGGGGAATCATAGATGATCTTAGTGGTAAATCGGCAGAACGTCAGATTATGGCAATGCGGGAGGAGAATAACAGACAGAAAAATCCATTGTCTAAAAGAAGTGCCAAATCATCTGAAACAAGGAAAAGCAGTCTGATGGAACGCACAACAGTGGAATTGAAAAATGAGGAAAAAACGGAGGTTCTTCCGAAAAAAGATGAGGAAAAGACAGCATTGCTGCGGGAAGAAGCCACTATGCCGCTTCAGATGGTTGAGGAGGAAACAACTGTTTTAGAAGAAACTACAACTGTATTACAGGAAGATGAAACAGTTGTGCTGACTGAAAATGCAGGAAACACAGATAAAAGGTATGAACTGGTCTTGAACGAAATCATCATACATACGCAGGAGATAATTTAGAAAATGGAAATGTTTTGGAGAACAAAAGGAAAAAGAATTGCAGCATGGTTAATGATTGCGTTAATTATGGCAACAACGATACCATTTGGAAGTATCAGTGCATCAGCAGATAACACTGCAACAGGTAAAAGTGGTACAGTCACAATCACAGGACAGGTGATGGTTCCAGGTAATGATGATGAAAACACAGATACGAATAATGGAACTCCATATGCAGGTGCAAAGGTGACGGTAACATACCCACAAAGCGGTTCGACTCCTGTAACGAATGAAGCGACTACAACAGACGATGGAAAATTTAATATTTCTATTGGTAATTGGACATTAAATACGGATAATAAGTATACGGTTAAAGTTGAGCCAGCAGATGTGGATAAAGGTACATATGACAGTTATTCCAGTGAAGAGAAAACTGTCACAGAAGATCAGGTAAAAACAAAAAAGATTGAGTTAGGTGCAATTACACTTAAAGAAAAGTCTGTTCCATATTCAGTTACTGCAAATGCAGAAACTTCTGATCATTCAGAAAAAGATGATGCTGGAGAAGTAAAGGTAGAAAATAATGTTGTAACAGCAACACCAAAGGAAGGTTATGAAATCACTGCTGTAACAGTAAAAAAAGAAACTGCAGATTGGAAACCGGATGGAGAAACCAACGATAATTGGTGGAACAAGAATATAAATGCGAGCGGTGCATTTGTATATGAAGAATTTAAGGATAAAACATTAGATGCAAATTATGCATTTACAGTCACATTCGCAAAGAAACAGTTCACAATCACATATAAAATCAGTCAGAATGGAAAGCTAATTTTAAATAGTGATGCACAAAATGATAAAGTTGAAATCACAACCGAGAGTGGAGAAGACGGTAGCCGGAATGTTCCATATACAGATTCTGAGTACAAAATAAAAGCAGCTGTTACAGACAACAAGTATCATCTTACAAGTTTTAGAGTGGACAATGATGAAAAGCTTAATGAAAACGAAATAAATAACAGCTTAAAAGAGAAAGAATATATATTTTCAGAAGGAATAAAACAGGCACATAGTATAGAAGTGACAGCAGAAATTGATACGTACACAGTTTCTGTTACAACTGATGATGGAGGAATTGTTGAGGTTAATGGTTCCAGTGAAAAAAATATTATTGTAGATTCTGGAGCAGAAGTTGCAATCATTGTAAAACCAAATGAAGGTAAAACAGTAAAAATATTTTCGGTCAATGGTACGCCGATACAGGAAAATAATTTAACAGAGGATGAAGATGGAACAGCAGTCTATAAGATTGAAAACGTAAATGGTGACCAGAATGTAACTGCTGAATTTGAAGATATTCAAAATGAAAATAAAGATTCGTTGGCTCTTGCAGGTCTGAATCTGTTAGATAGTGGAAATAATCAAATAACAGCGGATGAGGATGGAAACTATTATTCATCATCAGCCATTTTAAAATTTGATGGTAAAACTAAAATCAGTCTTTCGCAATGGGGAGTGGGCAAAACGCAACTCAACTTAACAGAAACAACTATCATTTCATCAGTGTATAAAGGTGGAATTATTGGCAGAAAACAAATAAGTCTCAATCCGTCTGTGAAAATTGTGATTGATACAACAAAACCCAAAATTGAACTGAGTGACGATGAGAAAACAATTTGGAAAACTGAAGCAGACACAACAGTGGATATCACAGGTACAGCCGTGGATGAAAATTTGAAAAAGGTTGTCTGGTCAGAAACAGAACTTACACCGGATGATGTGTTGAATGGGGCACAGGAAGCAGCATTAAATGAAAATGGAAAGTTTGAAATAAGTGGCATTCAATTAGCAAAAAATCAGAACATTGATAAAATCTATATTTATGCCATTGACAAAGCAAATCAGTGTTCAGAAGCCGGAGTTATTACTGTATATCGGGACAGTGCAGCACCTGAAATTACGGAAGTGTCTCTGATTCCTGCTGATACAATAAAAAAATACGATTTTGGAAATTATTGCAATGCAAATATTACAGTAAAAGTTACTGCGAAAGATGTGGATGTAAAAGACAGCAAATCGGGTTATCCGGCAGTTGGTGTGAAAGAAATTTGCGTATACAGTGATGATGATACAAAAGTGTATACGGGAACTGTAAGTACACAAGTAAGTGGAACAAGTGATGCAACGATAGAAGTTACGGTTCCATTGGAAGAAGCTGGTATATTTGCAAGCCTGAAAGAGGTTCATATCAAAGCAGTGGATGCATTGGGCAATGAGAGTAAGGCATATAAATTAAAAGAAATTAAGAATCATAATGGTATTTCATCGGATGTTTTAATGCTGGAAAAAGATGCACCTGTAGTAAAGGTGACGCCACAGGCAGATGGCAAATATGAAAATGCAAAAGATGGAAAGACAGAGTATTGGTACAAAGATATTCCAGCGATTGTATGCGAGGTTACAGATCAAAAAGATCAGACTAACGGAAGTGGTCTTGCGGCGAGAACTGTGACCGTAAACGGAGTTGAACTTACTTCGAAGGCAAAGAACTTTGTGGTAAGTATTACAGGTAGTAATCAGATTGTACAGGAGGATTCTCTTACACTTTAAGCAAACGATTTGAAGAATGTGCGGGAAGGCGAAAACACAGTTGTCACCACCTATACGGACATCGCAGGAAATAAAACAATTGACACAAAAACAATCTGTCTTGATACACATAAGCCAGATGTTACAAGATTTAACATTGAAAAGAAAGATGCATTAAAAATTTTAAATATTTTTACCTTTGGTAATTATGGAAATGGTGTGATCAAGGTTACTGTAACAGCAGATGATTTACACAGTGACGATGGTTCAGAAGTACCGTCAGCCGGACTGAACGAAATTACATTATATGTAGGTGAAGAAGCTTATCAGACAAAGGCAGTCGGAAGCGATAATACAGCGGTATTTGAACTCCCGGCAGAGACTGTTTTAAATGAACAGAAAGTATATTTAGATAAAAAAATCAGTGCAATAGTTACGGATAACGTTGGCAACCAGTCTGAAAAGACACTTGTGACGACAGCAAATTCGAATGTGAAAAACAGCAATTTAATGATTGAAACAGTGAAACCGACCATTACATCTGTTTTATCTGCAGAAGGATATGTTGGAAAAAATGGAATCATCTATAACAATAGTGATACTGGAGTCAGCATTAAAGTAGAAGATAAAGATTCTGGAATTTATAGTGTGAAAGCCTCCGTTAATAACAAGGAGTTAGTGAACGTTTCTTATCCGGATCAGAAAACGGTTACGGAAAGCTATGAGATCAACACGAAGGATGCTGTCATTAATGCAGATACCAACAGCTATGATATGGTAATTACAGCCATTGACAATGCTGGAAATGAATATTCCAAAACACAGCGTGTCTACAAGGATATTATAGCTCCGGAAATTTTAAGCATTGATATGGAAGCAGCAGGAAATAAAGAAGCAGATGGAAGCGTTTCTTATACAGAGACTGATTATGGTTATTATTTTGTAGAAAATACAAAGGTGACTGTAACGTCTACGGACGGCTCCAAAGAAGGGGATTCCGGTGTAAAGGAAATCCACTATTATATGGTAGATGCCAATGGAACAAAAGGCAGTGAACAGATTGTACAGGCAGATGCAGAAGGAAAAGTGACATTTGTGGTTCAGGCAGGATTTAAAGGACAGATTTATGCCTGCGCTTACGATATGTTAAATAATCACGAAGAAAGATATGTGACACCGAGTAGTCTGATCATTGAAACAGCCGAGCAGCATGCCCGTGAGAAACATATTGATTTTAACAAGGCGGCAGCTGCAAGCAAGGATGCAAAGGGAAATGAACTGTATGAAAAAGATGTAACGGTAGATGTTACAGTGACAGATACATTTTCGGGGATCCGTTCTGTGGAATGGACAGTGGAATCGCCTTATGATAAAGAAAACAATCAGTCAGGAAATGTGGAGATCAGTAATCAGGGTGCATTTTCCAGTGGAAATGCGGATGGCTGGAGTCAGACAAAGAAAGACAAAAACCTTGTTACAGAACTGAAAAAGTCATTCACTGTAAAAAATAACAGCAATGAGATAAAAATGCATATCAAAATGACAGACCGTGCAGGAAATACATCAGAAGACGAACAGATATTCAGTATTGATAAGACAAAACCGGTAATCAAAATTGCATTTGATAATGAGACACCGGATGCTGAAAATACAACCATGTTCAAAGAGAACAGAGTTGCTACCATTACAGTTACAGAACGTAACTTTGAGGCGGCAGATTTTAAAGCAGATATTACCAATACAGATGGTGTGATTCCTGAGTTGTCAGCATGGCAGACAACCGAAAATACGGAAAACCCGGATCAGAGTGTAAGTACGGCAACCATTACATTTGCAGAGGATGGTGACTATACGCTTTCGGTCAGTGGACAGGATAAGGCAGCAAATCAGGCAGAGACAGTAAAAGCAGATGATTTTACCATTGATAAAACCCGTCCGGTGATTACGGTTACTTATGACAACAATAATGCAGTAAATGGCAATTATTATGCAGCAACGCGTACAGCAACGATTCAGATTGAAGAACATAATTTCTCTGAAAACAGAGTAAGGATAACAGGAACAGCAACTGATAACGGAGCAGGAATCTCATTCCCACAGTCTAGCGGATTTACTGGAAATGGAGATGTTCATACCGCAACCATTACATGTGGTACAGATGGTTTATACAATTTTAATGTGGAATACACGGACATGGCAGGAAACATAGCTGAAACCTATACAGGAGAAGAGTACTATGTGGATCTCACTGAACCGGAAATTGAAATTGTTGGTGTCGAAGATTATTCGGCAAATAATGGAGATGTTATTCCGCAGATCGTAATGTCAGATACAAACTTTGATACCAATGGTGTGAACATTGAACTGGTTGGTGCAAATCAGGGAAGTGTGGCACCGGAAGGCTCTTATACGAATCAGGGAAATGGAGAGACATTTACATTCCAGAACTTCCCGAAAGAGCAAAGCTATGACGACATCTATACGATAAATGCCACATTGACCGATATGGCTGGAAATGAGAGCAATGCAACAGTTACGTTCTCCGTAAATCGCTTTGGATCGGTTTACGTGTTCGATCAGACCTTAAAGGATATTGAAGGAACTTATATTCAGAACGAGATTGATGTCAAGTTAAAAGAAGTGAACGTAGACAGTCTGGAACATGACAAAATCAAAGTAGTAGTAGATACAAATGGAACACCGAGAACATTAGAAGAAGGTATCGATTATCAGGTACAGGAATCCGGTGGAAACGGACAGTGGTATCAGTATGATTACACCATCGACAAGTCTCTTTTTGCCGGGGATGGACGTTACATTGTAACACTGTATTCAGAGGATATTGCAGGAAATGTCAATGAGAACATTGATGAATCCAAAGAAGCAGAGATTTCATTCGGTGTTGACAAAACAGCTCCTGTCGTTATTCCGATTGATGTTGAGAGCAATGCCCAGTATCCAGTGGATAAGAAAGCAGCAAATGTGACAGTCAACGACAACCTGGTATTAGATAGTGTTGAGATTTATATTGGTGATAAAAAATGTGATTATACAGTGGATGGTGAAAACTATCAGTTCAATATCCCAAACAATACGAAAAAACAGGATGTCACGATTATGGCTGTGGATGCAGCTGGCAATAAAACAAACTATGTCTTAAATGGAATTCTTGTAACAACCAACACATTCATCCGTTGGTATAACAATAAGCCATTGTTTGCAGGTTCTATTGCGGGTGCAGCAGTAGTAACAGGCGGTGGCGTCGGTGCAGCGATCGCACTGCGAAGCGGACGTATCAAAATAAGACGTAAGAGAAAATAAAAAAGGACTGAGAGATATGGCAAAGTATCGCATAGTATCAAAGGGAAATATAGTTACGATTAAAAGTAAGTTATCATTTGGGGAACAGATTAATGAGCGGGAAATCAATATTTTTGAACAACAGATTTTCCGCGGCTGTTTCAGACCGAGACAGGAAGGAAAAAAGACGATTATCTACACAGCACCAGATGTGGTACCTCTTATATCATATCTGAAAAAGGGTGTGGATGAAGAAACGTTTTTTCTGCTTGCGGCGCAGACAATTGAGATGACTAAAAAAATTGAAATGAATGGGTTGTATCTGCATAATCTCATGTTACAGCCGGAAATGGTGTTTGTATGTGAAAGAACCAGGGAAGTGTTCTTTGTATATCAGCCGATCAATAGCAGAATTACGAGCGGAAATGTTTATGCGTTTCTTGCAGATACCGTACAGTATGCAGGCAGATATGGCAAAGAGCCAGAGCAGTTTCTGAAGGAATTCCAGGTATTCCTCAATGATACAAAGAATTATAAAATAGAGGACATTGAGAGATATATCCGCGAAAAATGTCCACAGGCATTCCGGAAAATCGTAAAAGCAGAGACGGGAAAAAGCGGTTACATCACAAATGACCGTTCATCCTATGAAAGACATTATCACAGTGACAGTAACGATGAAGGTGGAACGACATTACTGATGGAGGAGGATGAAAGTGGTACAACCCTTTTGACACAGCAGGAGGATGACGAGGGAGACACAACTCTTTTGCAGCAGGAGGAAAGATATCCAATTTTAGAGAGAATCAGCACAGGGGAGAGCGTGACTGTCAGAAAAAATATTTTTAATATCGGTAAGGAAAAAGAAAATGATTTTACAATAATAAATAATAAGGCGGTCAGCCGCAGACATGCGGTAATTGAGCGGATAAATGGAACTTATTATCTTATGGATAAAGGTTCAACGAACCATACATATCTGAATGGAGAAATGCTGGATGCTGAAAATTCTTATGAGCTTTCGGATCATGACAGTATTCAGATTGCAGATGAAGAATTTACATTTTATTTTGATTAGGAAGTGAAAAAATGGACGAGTACTTTGCAGATAAATTGACAGAAATTCAAGACACTGAAGACACTGCCTACTTATTGGAAAATAATGAGATCTTTTATGACGTTGGCTATAAAGTGATGCAGAATCAGGAAAATGCCAACCTGTTAAGGTGTCATAGAATCAAATATAATGGAAAAATAAAACTAATTTATTTCACAAGAGAATATACATCACTGGAGGATTACATTGCATCTTCGGATATGGATACGATCTTAAATGCGATTCGCAGTCTGCTCGAAGCTTTAATTCAGATTGAAAATCTTGGATTTTTAAATATGGCATGTATTGATAATCGCCTTAGCCATATATATGTAGAGTCTGGCACGAATAATGTGAAGATCATTTATTTGCCTGTAAATATAACGGGTGTTCATAAAAATAAAAATGAATTTGACAATGAAATAAAGGCTCAGCTGGTGCAGAAAATAGAACGGATAGGAATGATGGATCATCCGAAAATGCGTCAGGTGATAGATGCGTTGGAGGATGGAACATTAAAACTTCATGACATTAGTACACGTATACAGGCGGAAAAACCTGTAATGCATAGAAATACAAAAAATACTTCTGCAGATCCCAATATTGGGCAGAAAAAGATAGTGGATATGCCGGACATGAATCAGATATCAATACAATCCATAGATGGGCAGTTTCACTTTGTTGTTTGTGAAAATGAATTCCTGATAGGAAAAAGCAGAGAAAGAGTTCAGGGTGTGATAACAGGAAATAATGCGGTCAGCAGAGTTCATTGCAAAATCGTAAGGCAGAATGGCAGCTATTTTGTAGTGGATATGGGAAGCTCCAATGGTACTTATGTTAATGGAAAAAGAATACAGCCAAATGTGCCAGAGCCTATTTCAGACAGAAGTCAGCTGAGAATTGCAAATGCAGAATTTATAGTACGAGGATAAAAAAATGAGTAAGCCATTAATCATTATTGCAGATACAGATGAGCTGTATCTGCAGAATCTGGAAAGAAAATTTTTGGAAGAATTTGATGACCAGATAGAGTTAGAAATTATATCTGATCCGGTCTATTTTGAACAACGTTTTGAGACACCTGTCTCAGTAGAAATTCTGGCTGTCTCAGAGGCGTTATATTCAGCAGGACTTCAAAGACATAACATTTCCAATCTGTGTGTGCTGGCAGAAGAACAGGAGAATGGAAGCACGGAGGATTTGTCTGTAAACAGAGTGTATAAATATCTGGGAATCAGGGAACTTTTCAATGAACTGACTTATCAGAGCAGGGATCGGCTGACGGAATCACAGACACAGGAACATAAGACACAGATCATTTCTTTTTATTCTGCAATCGGGGGAACAGGAAAGACAGCATTATCTGTCGGACTTGCACGGTGTCTGTCAGAAAAACATAAGAGAGTTTTCTACGTAAATACAGAATCTGTGCAGGATTTTTCTTATTATCTTGAAAACAAAACCGGTATGCCGAATGAAGGATATCGTGTCATGAAAAATGAACAGGAACATATGTATCAGAATGTTCGTTTTACATTAAGAAAAGAAGGATTTACATATCTGCCTCCATTTAAATCAACGCTCGATGCAAGAAATCTTGATTTTACAATCTATCGAAAATTAATACAGTCAGCGAAAGACAGTGGAGATTATGACTTTATTATTGTGGATGTGGAAGCAGGATATAGCAGATGGAGAATACAGTTACTGCAGGATTCTGATAAAGTGATGCTTATTACGTTACAGGATGATGTCTCAACGAACAAAATGCGCTATATCACAGAGTGCCTTGATTTCGGAGATCATGAAAAATACATGGTCATTTGTAACAAATACAGTGAAACAAGAGACAACCAATATGTTCAGTCGGGATTACAGTCAGAGTTTTCCATCAGGGAATATATTGATGAAGTGAGTACCCCATTGTTAACTGCAAGACAACTTGCACAGTTAAATGGGATAGAAAAAGTGTCATACATGTTTATTTAGATAAAGCAATATGGGGAGGAAAGAGATGTTTAGAGATTTTTCGGACGAAGCAAAACAAAAACTTTTAAAGTATGTTGACGAAGTGACGGCAGACGGTACCTGGGACAGGGTAAAAGACTGGTTTGGAGATGCCGGACTGACCATACAAAGCTGGCTCGGACAGCTCAGCATCCAGAACTATGTCAATGACGTAGACACCTACCATAAAAAAGTACTCGATAAAAATAACACCACAGCAAAGCAGATCGGGGAGATCTTTTCGAACGTGCAGGCAGTGGATACCAGATACCTCAGCATCGCAGGAAGTGAGGCAGCCTGTGGGGATGACATCATAAAACTGATCAGAGACCTTGCCAGTGCCATTGACCCGAATGGAGGGAACATGGACATGGGAAGGATGAAGGGTGTTCTGGATGCAGATGTCGAGAACATACGCAATGCCAGGGCGACGGCTGAGAGGGCAGTCGAGGAAAAAATGCTCGGAACTGAGGCAGAGGGCTGCATGAACAGCGAAGACCCGGTCAACCTGAGCACCGGAAACTTCATCTATGAGCATGAAGACTTAAAAGTGGGAGGGGAGATACCGTTATCGTTCCACCGTTATTATAATTCCAAGGACCGCCGCAGCGGTGTGCTTGGAGACTGCTTTTTGCATAATTACCAGACAGCCATCGAAAAAGAAGAGAACGGAGCCGTCAGGGTGCGCCAGGCAGACGGACAGGTCAACCATTATGACAGGACAGTTTCAGAAAACGGCAGGGAGGAACTGACAGGAAGAAATACAGCACTCGAATCCTTAAAAGAAACGGAAACAGGATACGTGCTCGAACATCCGGGCACGGAGATCATATCGTTTGACCGGGACGGAAAGATGCTCCGGAAAGAAGACCGGAACGGAAGGGGCATATCTTTTTCCTATCTCGAAGATGGAAAACTTGAAAAAGCGGAGGCAGACAATGGGAGCAGCCTGACCTACTCTTATAATAAAGAAGGACAGCTTGAAAAAGTGACCGACCATACCGGACGGATCGTGCAGCTTGCATACAGGGAAGGAAAACTCGAAAAGGTGACAACGGCATCCGGTGCAGAATACCGCTATGCCTATGGGGAAAATGGAAGAATCACGGAAGTGGAAAATGCCCGTCATGTCACATCTGTTAAGAATACCTATGACAGAAGATTTCGTATTATTCATCAGCAATTTCCAGATGGTGGAATGATGGAGTTTGCTTATGATGATAAAAACCGACGTGTCACACTCACGGAGCGCAATGGAAGTAAGATCATTCATGTGCATGATGAACGATACCGTAACACAGAGACTATTTATGAGGATGGGACAAAAGAGCATTATCTCTATAATGAAAAAAACCAGTGTATCAGCATGACAGACAGGCTTGGCAGAACGACGAGAATGGCGTATGATAACCGTGGGAACCTCACACAGACCGTGGATGCCCTAAAACGCAGGGTCAACTATACCTATGATGCAGATTGTCATCTTATCAGTGTAAGTATTAACGGAAAAGAACGTCTGAAAAACCATTATGATGGGAAAGGTAATCTGATCGGCACGGAAAATCTGTACGGAAACAGAATTACCGTGATAAATAATGGGGCAGGAAGACCGGAAACAATCACTTATGCAGATGGAAGCGTTTTGGAGATTGGATATGATGAAAGCGGAAACATCGTACAGTTAAAGGATGTAACCGGAAATGTGACAACTTATGGTTATGATGCCTTAAATCGTGTGATTAAGACAGTAGATGCAAATAGGAACGTGACACGTTATACCTATGATGCAGCAGACCGTGTCACAACAGTAACCGATGCTATGGGTAATCAGAGAGCATACACTTATAACGCAGGTGGAAAAATCACGGCAATCCGGGATTTTGATGGTAATACGGCAGAGTTTATCTATAATCCACTTGGAAAAGTGGAAACATACACAGACAAAGAGGGACAGCAGGTACATTTCACTTATGATAAAATGTGGAACATCTGTTCGGTCACGGCGCCGGATCATGGAAGGCAGGAATATTTTTATGACGATGACAATCATCTTGTAAAACAGATACTCCCGATGGGAGGAGTAGTGAAATATGCCTACGATGCGGCTGGAAACCGCACAGAAATGACGGATCCGGAAGGAAATACAACCCGTTACTTTTATGATGCCGTAAACCGTCTGACAGAAGTATTGGAACCGGATGGAGCCAGGACTGTGTATGAATATGACAGAGAGGGAAATCTTGTCAGAGAGACGAATGCATCCGGACAGACGACCAGTTATACTTATGATGATTTAGGAAGAAGAACAAGTGTTACAAATGCGGCTGGGGCAACGACAAGTGTATTCTACAATGAACTTGGAAAAGCAGAGCGTATCTGCTATGGTATTTCCGGTAACCTTCCAGAAATCCTGTATCTGTGACAGAAGCTTCACAGGAAGTGGAGAACAGATCCAGGATCAGTCTGAATGTTATAAAGAAAAGGAGATGCCAG
>OGPO01001793.1_pt1 | contig 12636 bp, 10 predicted proteins | sample 1553041 | NCBI WGS metagenome assembly OGPO01 (sample SAMEA2580281, study PRJEB22360) | human gut metagenome | biome: human gut; feature: human-associated habitat; material: faeces | place: Denmark | collected 2008/2010 | reverse complement strand
AATCCTCATCGGTGTATTCGGCGGCAATGCCGGCACCGGCCTCAATAATCGAGGAGACTCCGCTCCTCTTCAGCCGGGTGACGATATCCGGCGTCAACGCGACGCGGGATTCCGTTTCGGACGTTTCATTCAAAACGCCGAACACCACGGTGGCTTCTGGGTTTTGCGCCATGAGAGCCCTTTCTTGTTCTACTTCAAAATGGACATGGTTATCCGCATAGAAAGTATAGTCGGAAGGTAAAGGCCATGACTTGAGATTCCGCCAATCGAAACAGAAACGAACCCGAAATTAGTGAGAAATACGAATGTGTCCATGTGCATTGCGGATGAATTGCTCGGAAGTCGTCCAACAATCACCCGGCATCGATTAGCAACCAACCGCTCAGTAATTATCGACAATCACCGTTTCGTAGCTCACGGTTACTCAACAATATCGGGACCTGTGCAATATTTTGCCACGCACTCCCCTAACCCGCCAGAATCCTACGGTTGCGTAAGGTGACGAGTTCGGTTTGGGCGATTACAATTTGAACTTTGAGAAGCGTTCGCCTCATGGCTGGACGACACTGAAAGGTTTACAGGAGCAAGACTTGTCGGTTATCAATTCCTTCACGCAGCACACGATCAATCTCACCCGTAAGGCGCTCAGGTTGGGATCCGACTTCGTCCACCCGGTCCACGACGACACCCCGGACGAGCCCGATTACCTGTCCAACGCCGACGTGCCGGTCGAGACCAATATCGCTTTGCCTCACAGCGACGATTGGGACGACGGCCACCTGACCGTCACCGACATCGACCCCGCCACCGGCCTGCTCACCACCTCCACCGAAGGCAATCCGCCGCTGGACGAAGGTACGTCCATCTACGACCTGTATGCGGACCGCGCCGAACGTATGGGCGATGAGCCGCTGTACACCTACAAGTCCGGCAACGATTGGGTGACCGTCACCGCCAACGAGTTCCTGGCTGACGTGCGTGCCGTGGCCAAGGGCCTGATTCATTACGGCCTGAAGAAGGGCGATGCCGTGGCATTCATGTGCCGAACTTCCTACGACTGGGACCTGACCGACGCGGCGATCATGGCGTGCGGCGGCGTGCTCGCCACCATCTACGACACCGATTCCGCCGAGCAGATTCGCAATATCGTCAACAACTCCGATGCCCGACTGCTGATCGTGCAGGACACGGACATGCGTAAGAAGGCGGATGGGGCCGTCGAAGAGTGCCCGTCCCTGGAGCACATCATCACCATCGAGACCGGTGGCTTGGACGAGATCAAGGCCTACGGCACCACGGTCTCGGACGAGGAGCTGGACGAGCGCATCGATTCGGTCAAGAAGCCCGACCTGTGTTCCATCGTGTACACCTCCGGTTCCACGGCCGCGCCGAAAGGCGTGGAGATGACCCACGAGCACTACTGCCAGACCGCGCTGAATCTGCCGGCCTACATGCCCGATCTGCTGCACGACAAGAGGAACACCATCCTGCTGTTCCTGCCGCAGGCCCATTCCTTCGCCCGCGCCATCAACTACATCGTCGTCTCCTCGAACGTCCGCATCTACATCGCCACCGGCATCAAGACGCTGATCAGCGATCTGCAGGTGGCCAAGCCCACTCTCATGATCGTGGTGCCGCGCGTGCTGGAGAAGGTGTACAACGCCGCCTCGCAGAAGGCCGGACACGGCGTCAAGGGCGTGGCGTTCGCCGCAGCCGTTGTGGCAGCCCAGAATTACATGAAGGAGGTCAGTGCGAAGGGTAAGGCCGGAGCTTTGGCCAAGGCTCGCCGTATGGCGTTCGACCCGGTGGTCTACGCTTCGCTACGCGAGGTGCTCGGCGGACGTGCCCAGTGGATCGTGGCGGGCGGCGCTCCTCTTGACCCGGAACTTATGGCGTTCTTCCGTGGCGCCGGAGTGCCCGTGTATGAGGGTTATGGCTTGACCGAGACCACGGCTCCTTGCGCGTTCAATCCGCTTGGTGTGCCCTATCATCAGGGTTCCGTCGGCGTGGCTTTCCCTGGCTTCGAGCTGCGTATCGCCGAAGATGAGGAGATTCAGGTCAAGGGTACCGCCGTGTTCCCGAAGTACCACAAGAACGAGGAAGCCTCCGAGGATTCATTCACTGAAGACGGCTGGTATCGTACCGGCGATTTGGGACGTATCGACGATGACGGCTTCCTGTATATCATCGGACGTAAGAAGGATCTCATCATCACCGCAGGCGGCAAGAATGTCTCGCCCGGTCCGATCGAAGAGGTTATCAAGCGTTGCGAATTCGTTTCCCAGGCCTTGGTGCTTGGCGACAAGCGTCCATTCATTTCCGCACTTGTTACGCTTGACGAGGAATCCTTGCGTCCGTGGTTGGAAAGCAAGGGGCTGAATCGCGACATACCCATGGAGGAGGCCGCCAACAATGCCGCCGTCCGTGCGGAAGTGCAGAAGTGGGTCGATCAGGCCAACGAAGGTGTTTCCCGTGCGGAGTCCGTACGTAAGTTCATCATTCTGCCGGAGGAATTCACTCAGGAGAATGGTTTGATGACCGCTTCCATGAAGGTGATTCGTCCGAAGGTCATCAAGCGTTATGCCACTTTGCTGAATACGCAGATGTACACCAAGAAGAAGTAGTCTTCGAAACAGCAGAATGAGGTCTGACTCCTACGGGAATCAGACCTCATTTATTATTTTCCACGCAATCGCTGCGAAGCGGATCCTAAACAGATCAGAAGCCTAGCTTCTCGAGCTGTTTGGCTGAACCGTCAAAAGGACAGTCCAGTGGACTGTCCTTAGGTGAAGTGAGCAGCTTCGCTGCGAAGCGGATCCTAAACAGATCAGAAGCCTAGCTTCTCGAGCTGTTTAGGATCCGACTGCCATCCCTTGGCAACCTTGACATGCAAATCGAGTTTGGCTTTCTGTCCAACAATACGGTTGACCGGCGTACGCAACTTCTTCTTGACACGCACAAGATGTTCCGCTCCCTTGCCGATGATGATCGGTTTCTGGGAATCGCGTTCCACATAAATCGACACAATCACGTGGGCTTTGCCATCGTAAGCTTCGCCACTATCGTTGTCTTCCGGATATTCGATGGAATCCACGACTACGGCCAGTGAATGCGGCAACTCGTCATCCAATTCTTCCAGGAAAGCGCCACGGACCAGTTCCGCAATGGTTTCTTCCGGACGCTCTTCGGTGATCTGCTCGGCCGGGTACATTTGCGGGCCTTCCGGCATGTTCTCGATAAGCACGTTCTTGACTTCCGCAAGATTGTCATGCTTCAGCGCGCTGACTGGCACAATATCGGTGAAGTCGGCGAATTCGTTGATTTCAATGAGCTTGTTGATCAGCCCGTCACGGCTTAATTCGTCAATCTTGGTAACGATGGCAACCAGCGGCACCTTCCATTTGAATGTGCCATCATCTCGCTTGACTGCGAAATCAGAACGCAGACGGCTCAAAATGCGCTTGTCGCCGGGACCAATCTCCTGATTACCAGGCAGCAGGAAAGCAACGGCGTCCACGTCGGCGAGCGACTCGTCCACAACATCGTTCAGACGCTGCCCAAGTAGTGTGCGCGGTCGATGGATGCCAGGCGTATCAACCAAAACGATCTGCGCATTATCCGTGGTTAAAATGCCACGAATGGCTTTACGAGTGGTTTCCGGGCGAGATGATGCGATGGCGATCTGCGTACCGATCAACGCGTTGATCAACGTCGACTTGCCCACGTTAGGACGCCCGACCACGGCAACGAAACCGGACCGATATGGAACGGGCCTGGCGGAATCGGAATGGTCGGAAGTCGTCTCGGTTGTTGCTGCGTCAGTCATGCTTGTCTTTGGAATCCTTATCGTTGTCGGATGCCTTTTCGGCATCACCCGCATGTTCTTCGTTACGTGTTTCAGTTTCGTCCACGCCCTCGACGTGGGCCGGCTCCACCACAATGGTCGACACTTTTTTGCGGCGTCCTGCGGAGTCGACCGCGGTCATGCGCAAGCCTCGAGTGACTGCGGAGGATCCGACGATCGGCACACGTCCCAACAGCTTGGCCAGCAAGCCGTAAACGGTGTCGACATCATCCTCGTCAATGTCGATTTCGAAAATCTCTTCCAAGTCGGCGATAGGCGTGCGTGCGGGCATGCTCCATTTCTTGTCACCGATCCGTTCCGGATCGGCATGTTGCGTGCGATCATGTTCGTCTTCCAGTTCGCCCACAATCTGCTCGATGGCATCTTCGATGGTGACCATGCCCGCGATTCCGCCATATTCATCCACCACAATGGCGACATGCTGGCGTGTGCGCTGCATTTGGTGGAAAAGATCGTCGACCGGCTTGGATTCCGGCACGAGCATGGGGTCACGAACTATCGATTCGACTTCGCGTGTCATCGCCGCATGGTTGAAGGCCGTCGCGCGCACGGCATCTTTCAAATAAGCCACGCCGACCAGATCGTCCACATCGTCGCCGATGACCGGCACACGTGAGAATCCGGAACGGGAGCAAAGCTTAAGCATATTCTCCAACGTTTCGTCTCGCTCGATGCAAATCATGTCGGTGCGCGGCACCATGATCTCACGAGTCAGTGTTTCGGAAAGCGTGAGCACATTGCGCAGCATTTCGGAAACTTCAGGATCGAAATCGTTGGCTTCGACCAGACGGTCAATGGTTGCCCGTCCTTGTTCGATCTGGATTTTTTCGAGCTCCTCGTCGTCGGAAAGATCACTGCCGCGATGCTTCGCGCCTTTTTGCCCCCCGATTTTTGCGAATGGGGTTAATAGAACCGCAATGGAAACAGCATCCACATGCTGCAGCATAATGTCGACTGGCTTGGATGCCCCGGCACTACGCGGACGCACCAACAGCGAAATCACCGCAATGACGATGGCAAAAACAAATCCGGCAAGCAATTCGGCCCATAGTGGAGCGTCCAACATGCCCGCAATCACCGTCACGAGCACACCATCAACCACATTGCAGCAGATGCGGAAGAACGCGCACGATCCGGCGGTGGCATAGCGATCGGCCACCAACCGCTGAACCTTATGAATGCGCCTGATTTTCTTGTCGCGTATGAATTGCGAAAGGTCGGCATCCGTTTGAATTTCGAGAATAAGGTTATTCAGGCTCGCCCTGGTCACACGTCCCACAGCGCCTTCAGTCGCAGCCATTGAAAGCGACAGCCAGACCAACAGCAGCGCCACCACGGCGAGCACCACGATCATCGCAATCATTGTTGCCTGCATAATTCAGCCCCCATCATGCCGGACGATATGCTACCGGCAACGTCAATCATTATTTGGCGATCTGCCGTCCCGTGCCATGCTGCCTATCCCATTCGGCGAGCGCGTCCGGCGTATCCGGCGGAAGGATGGCCTGCGTCCCCGCTCCCTGGCGAAGCGCGAAGAAGGTGAGTAGCAGCTGTCGCTGCAGACCGAACATCTGACGCTCCTGTTCTGGGGTGGCATGGTCGTATCCGAGTAGGTGGAGGATGCCATGAATCGTCAGCAGCATCATTTCCTCCATGGTGTTATGTCCGGCCGCGAGCGCCTGCTGCGCAGCCACCCACGGGCAAATCACGATATCTCCAAGCACGCCTTCCATCACAGTTCGGCCGTCTCCTGGGCGCAGCTCGTCCATGGGGAAGCTCATCACGTCGGTGGGGCCTTCAAGATTCATCCAACGCATGTGCAGTTGGGCGATGGGATCGGGGTCTACGAACATGATGGTCAGGTCGGATTGCGTGCTGACCCGCATTTGGTCCATCACCCATATGCCAAGATCGGAGAACACCTTGCCGTCAATTTGCCAGACGGTTTCGTTGGTTACCTCGACGCTCATTCGGCGTTCCTTTCGATTTGCTCGCTTGTTTGCCTGGATGTGGTTTTGCCCGTGGCGTGTCTGCTGTGGTCGCCGGCAATGGCCGCGTGTCGGTCGTACGCTGCGACGATTTTGCCGACAAGCGCGTGTCGCACTACGTCTTCCGGTTTGAGGTGGGCGAATGCGATGTCGTCAATGCCGTCAAGGATGCGTTCGATGGTGGCGAGCCCGGATTTCGGTACTGTCAGATCGACCTGCGTCACGTCGCCGGTGATAATCATTTTCGTATTGAAGCCTAGTCGGGTCAGGAACATCTTCATTTGTTGTTCGGTGGTGTTCTGCGCTTCATCGAGGATCACGAATGCATCGTTGAGCGTGCGTCCACGCATATATGCGAGCGGTGCGACTTCGATGGTGCCGTCGTCCATGTAGCGCTTGAGCTGGTCTGCCCCGAGCATGTCAGAAAGCGCATCATATAGCGGACGCAGATATGGATCGACTTTTTCGTTCAATGTGCCGGGAAGAAAACCAAGGCTTTCTCCCGCCTCGACGGCTGGTCTGGTCAGGATAATGCGGCGCACCTGCCTATCTTGGAATGCGCGTACCGCTTTCGCCACTGCAAGGTATGTTTTGCCGGTGCCTGCCGGTCCGATGGCAAATGTGATGGTATGTGATTCGATGGCATTGACATATGTGATCTGACCAGCCGTTTTGGCACGCACCGGCTTGCCGAGCGCAAAGGTGATCACTCCGGGCACATGCGGTTTGCGTCGGTCCGCATGATTCTCGCGATTGGAGGTATGCTCCTGTTGCCGATCGGCCAGCCGTAGTTCCTCCACTACACGTCCATGGCCCGGGCGAGTAGCACGCACAGGATTTTTCAACACGTTTTGATCGAGCATGCGTCGCACCGTATCGGCGTCCATCGGAGCCGTATATGCGGCTTGGATGATGTTTTCGATCACATGCTCGGCCTGTGCGGCTTGGGATTCGGATTTGCTGGAACGTGACATGATCGCGATGCGGTTGCCTCTGACGATAATGGTCAAGTCGGGGAACACACGTTCCACTTCCCGAAGGACCTCGTCGACCGGTCCGAGCACGGTCACCGGGTCAAGCTGCTGCGGAATCGCGATGGTACGTGTAGTAGTGGCCACAAAACCTCTTCTGACGTCGATATATGGGGAAAGGGAAGATTATTCGTCAAGCTTTTCGCCGGTCAGCACGTGAGCATGCACGTGGAATACCGTCTGGCCAGCATCAATTCCGGTGTTGAAGATCAGGCGGAAGGCACCGTGGAATTCCTGGTCGGCGATATTTTGCGCGACCTGAGCCATGTGGGCGAGCTGCTGGGGATCGGCCGCCGCAAGCTCGGCCACGTTCGCATAATGCTTGCGAGGCACCACGAGCACATGTACTTTGGCTTTCGGATTGATGTCCTTGAATGCGTAGGTGGTATCGTCCTCATACACTTTTTCGCTTGGAATTTCTCCTGCGATGATCTTGCAGAACAGGCAATCCTTGTCGCTCATAATGCTCCTTAATGCTGGTTGTCCTTCGGTACCCATGCTATTGCGCAACCGGGATAATCCGCCGCATTTCGCCGGCGTGTGGCGTCAGATGAATCGTCCCAACGCCCGTGCGAGCAGCGATAACGCGACGGGACCAGCTGTCGACGCTCGCAGAATATTGCTTCCAAGCACGCATGCTTCAGCTCCCGCATTGGTGAAGGATTCGATTTCAGCATCGCTGATGCCGCCTTCCGGGCCGACCACCACGTACACGGTGCGCTGGCGCCCGTCCTGCAAGCATTTGTCGGAAAGCACCGCGATCGCTTCCTCCAGCTGGCCCCAAGTTTTGGTAGCATCCTGGTGCAGCACAATCACCATGTCGCCGTGCACACAGGCACGCTTGCAAATGGCAATCAACTGCTTGCTGGTCACGCACTCCCCCAATTCCGGCGTCCAGGAGCGTCGGGATTGTTCAGTGGCGGCATCAAGCACTTGCCGCCACTTCTTATCGGTGCGCCCCGCCTTCCATTTGGCGATGGAACGATCAGCCTGCCATGGAATCACCTCATCCACACCGATCTGCGTTGCGGTGTCGATGGCCTGCTCATCGTGTCCTGTTTTCGCCAGCGCTTGGATCAAAGCGAGTTTGGTGGTAGGCTGCGGTTCTTTGCCGAAGCTCGACACTTCCGCGATTCCTTGTTGCGCATCGCGCAACACCGCGTGGATACGTAGCCCTTTACCGTCGGAAAGCTGCAATTCGTCACCGTCTTTCAGACGCATGGCCTGAATGGCATGTCGACGCACCGACTGGGGCAACGTCAATTTCCATCCGGCGTTCAATTCGTCACTGTTCACCGGCACATCATCATGTTCCGTATCAAGCAGGAAAAGGGCATCAGTCATAGTTTCAGAGCCTACCAGCACCTCGGATACCAATGGCGTAATTCCGCGCGACACGCCGAGACTTGCATCACACCGAGCATCTGCTATAGTTTTCGTTTGTTGCCACTGAGCAACGCACCTGTCCGGGTGGCGGAATGGTAGACGCGCTAGCTTGAGGTGCTAGTGCCTATTTATACAGGCGTGCGGGTTCAAGTCCCGCTCCGGACACCAGCAAACCCCTTGGAAACAAGGGGTTTTCTTGTATCTGAAAGCTATTCGGCGAAAGATCGATCACATGCAGTTCATCCATCTTGATTCCATTGACGACGAGCGCGTGTCGGCATACACGAATCTCACGGAAATCCAGCTTCGCAACAAGCTTGAACCCAGCAAGGGCCTGTTCATCGCGGAATCGCCGAAAGTCATCGATCGCGCGCTGACCGCCGACCGGGAACCAATTTCCCTGCTTGTCGAAGAACCGTGGATCGGAGGCATGTCGGAAACCTTCGCACGCATCGACCAACGTTGGGGCACCGACATTCCCGTGTACGTGGCATCCCCTGAACAGCTCAAGCAGCTGACCGGCTACCGCTTGCATCGTGGCGCCCTGGCCGCGATGAAACGCTGGCCACTGCCCAGCGTCGAGGAGGTGTGTCGCGGCGCACGACGCATCGCGGTCATGGAAAACATCGTTGACCACACCAATGTCGGAGCCCTCATGCGATCAGCCGCCGCGTTGAACGTCGATGCAGTGTTGGTGACGCCCTCCTGCGGCGATCCATTGTATCGGCGCGCCGCCCGCGTGTCGATGGGCACGGTGTTTCAGATTCCGTGGACTCGTATTGGCGGAGATGATAAACACTACTGGCCATTCACCGGCATGCAGGAATTGCGCGATCTTGGGTTCACCACCGTTGCGATGGCCCTTGAAGACGATTCCATTTCGCTGGAGGAGCTTGTTCGTCGTTTGAACAACGACAACGGCGAAAAGGACCATATCGACAAATTGGCGCTGATTTTCGGCACCGAAGGCGACGGTCTGTCGCATCACACCATCTCCCGCGCCGACCTGACGGTCAAGATTCCCATGAGCCACGGAGTGGACAGTCTTAACGTCGCCGCATCGAGCGCCGTGGCCTTCTATTCAACGGCTGTTCATTGAAACAGTCAGCAAATTTTCAAGACTCGCGATGCAAACTCCTTGCATGTTGCAAAAAATATGCAATTATTGAGTGCGTAAGTGGTTTGCGATGATGCAGACCGACCAATGTGTGCGGTGTCGTAACGACGCTCTAGGAGAGGAGTTCTCATGGCAAAGAATCCGAAAATTCTTTCCATCGTGCTTGCAGGAGGCGAAGGCACTCGTCTGATGCCTTTGACCAGAGACCGGGCAAAGCCCGCCGTCCCGTTCGGCGGCGTGTTCCGTCTGATTGATTTCCCGCTGAGCAATTTGGTCAATTCAGGCTATATGCAGACCGTGGTGCTCACCCAGTACAAGTCCCATTCGCTTGACCGTCATATTTCCACGGTGTGGCGTTTTTCGCCGTTGCTCGGCAACTACGTTTCCCCTGTTCCGGCTCAGCAGCGACTTGGCAAGCACTGGTATCTCGGCTCTGCCGACGCCATCTACCAGACCATCAACATCATCGAGGACGTGCAGCCGGATATTGTGGTGATCGTCGGCGCCGACCACGTCTACCGCATGGATTTCCAGCAGATGGTGCAGCAGCATATCGAATCCGGCGCGGAGTTCACGGTGGCGGGTATTCGCCAGCCGATCAGCCAGTCCAACCAGTTCGGCGTGATCGAGGTTGATCCGGAGCACCCGAATATGATCAAGAGCTTCCAGGAGAAGCCGCAGACCACGACCGGCCTGCCAGATGATCCGAACTCCATTCTTGCTTCCATGGGCAACTACGTGGCCAACACCAACGCCCTGTTCGAAGCTTTGGCGCTTGACGAGAAGGCCGAAGACACCAAGCATGATATGGGCGGCGATATCGCACCGTACTTCGCGGCCCGTAACGAGGCTGGCGTGTACGACTTCAACTCCAACGAGATTCCGGGAGCGACGCCGACCGATCATGCCTACTGGCGCGACGTGGGTACTCTGAAGCAGTTCTACGATGCGCATATGGATCTGATCTCGTATGTGCCGGAATTCAACCTGTACAACACCGAATGGCCGATTTACACGCTGTCCGGCAATCTGCCGCCAGCGAAGTTCGTCCATGCCGGTCGCGACCGTCTCGGACACGCCACCGACTCGATCGTCTCCCCTGGCGTCATCGTATCGGGCGGTGAAGTGCATCATTCCGTGCTTTCGCCGAACGTGCGTATCCACTCGTGGTCCCAGGTCGTCGATTCGATTCTGTTCGACGGCGTGACCATCAATCGTCGAGCACGCGTCTACAAGGCGATCCTCGACAAGAATGTTGTGCTTACCGAGAATTCGACCGTCGGTATCGATACCGAACATGATCTGGCCCGTGGCTTCACCGTCACGCCGGAAGGCATCACCGTGGTGCCGAAGGGTACCGTGGTCGACGACTGACGTTCTGCCGCACACAGAACAAAAGCGTGCTTCCCGGCGTCGGGAGCACGCTTTTTCTGTGCCATTTTTTCTTGATGATGATATCCAATCAAATATCATCAAAATCTGTTTTACAAAAACAAAAATTCCGCAACGAACATGCAGTTTCGCTGCGGAATCAACATATCAGCAATATCAGATTGATATATCACTGACTTTCTGTCAGTATTTTGGCAGATTGTCGAAATTGAAGCCAAGCGCAGCCAACTGCTCGCGACCTTCCGGCGTGATCTTTTCCATGCTCCAACGCGGCTGCCACGTCCAGTCGATACGGAATTCCTCGACGAGGCCGGCAAGCGTGCTCGCGCACTCGTCTTCGATCAGATCAGTCAACGGGCATGCCGGAGTGGTCAATGTCATCGTGATAATGGCGCGACCAAGCTCATCGATCTCAATGCCATACACCAATCCCAAATCAATCACATCAATGCCGAGTTCAGGATCAATGACCTGATGCAACGCTTCCTTCACGTCGGCCGCAGTAGCTCGGCCAATGTCGTCAATAGCCTTCAACGCGATGCCGTCATCCTGTTCTTCGGAACAACCGCATGCTCCAGCCCGATTGCCGCAGCCACAAGCGTCCTGCTCGGTGTCTTCGTGTTCGATTTCCACTGGTTTGCCGTCCTTGAATCCTTTGGCGAGATTTGGGTTAAGCATGACGCGACGCGCAGCGGCCTCGTCATTGCCCAATGCCTTGGCCACGGAATCGAAAATCGAGGCTTGCGGTTCAGGTACCAGGGTATCGCTCATTGTCGCTCCATATATGATTCGAATATGTTCCGTTGAGTAGCCTATCGCGTTGGCTGGAGTTTGTCTCACGTGTTTCGCCCGTTGTAGAACGCGGCGCACGAAGCACGGGAGACATCCTGCTTTCCACCATAGAACAATACTTGTCAGGCTTTCGCGGCCAATGCCTTGGCCACGGAGTCCTTCATGCCTTCCCATCCGAGCAGCGCGCACTTGATACGCATTGGATACTTGGACACTCCTTGGAACACGATGCCGTCTTCCAACGATTCCTCGGCGGATTCATCGTCCAAGCCTTTGCCGCGTGATTCCATGAGCTTATGGAACGTTCCGGCCAATTCCATGGCCTCATCCACGGTTTTGCCTTCCACCAGATCCACCATCACCGAAAGGCTGGCCTGTGAAATGGAGCAGCCGTGACCGTCCCACACCAGTCGTTCGATAACGTGCGGCTCCTGGTCGGAAACCTCCACATGCACGGTGGCCTCGTCTCCGCAGGTCGGATTGAACTGGTGGGACTCGCCGGGAGTGCAATACTCGTGGGTTGCCTGAAGCGTGGTCTTTCCCGCCTGGGAGGCGTTTTCGGAAGCCAGATCCGGAGCGAAATGCTCCTTGCCATGCGGATTCTTCGAGGCTTCGAGAATGACCTCTTGGTACATCTGCTCGAGATCGTCGCCAGACATTGCAAAATCACTCATATGCGTTACTCAACTCCAAAAAACGGACGGACCTTCTTCAACGCCTCAACCAATGCCTGCGCGTCTTCGACGGAATTGTAGATGCCACTGGATGCGCGGTTGGATGCGTACACGCCGAAGTGACGGTGGACCGGCTGCGCGCAATGATGTCCGACACGAATGGCGATGCCCTGCGCATCGATGAACTGGCCAACATCATGCGGATGCACGCCGTCGATTTCAAAAGCCACCGTGCCGATGCGCTGCTCGTTGGTCTGCGGTCCGAGAATGCGCACGCCGTCGATCTGCCCCATCTTGAGGAGTTCGCCTGCGATAACGCGCTCGTGGGCTTCGAGATTCTCCATGCCGATATTCATCAGCCATTCGGCCGCGACACCGGCCGCAACGACCT
>OGPO01001786.1_pt1 | contig 12683 bp, 8 predicted proteins | sample 1553041 | NCBI WGS metagenome assembly OGPO01 (sample SAMEA2580281, study PRJEB22360) | human gut metagenome | biome: human gut; feature: human-associated habitat; material: faeces | place: Denmark | collected 2008/2010 | reverse complement strand
CCGGCGAACAGGAACATCATATTTCGTCTGTACCGTTTTTCTTTTTCATTACATATAAAATTCTGACTTGTGAGAGGACGCTTATATCTGCCCTTCACGCCCTAGGAAAGCACCACAAAATCTGCTGCTCCACGGTAAGTTAAACTCCGATTATTTAAACAGATTTTTGAAGAACTCCCCAATCGCACTAAAGATATTTCCAAAGAAATTACCAATAGATGCCATGATTCCGGATGAACTTCCTCCATTTTTAAAGGAATTGTAAAGAGATGCTGCGTAATCCACCAGTCCACTTAAATCAATTCCCAGAGAAGTGATTTTCAAAAGAAGATCTACGATTTTCTGTCTCTCATCATCAGATAAAGTGACGCCATATTTATCACAGGCTTCATCAATTGCTTCGTTGATACTCTTCTCGTCAGTCAGTCCTTTTTCTGCGATCAGGGACTTGATGTAAGCAATAAACTCCTCCACTTCCTGATCGGTCAGACCCTGAATGGAAGCTTCCAGTTCTCCGGTGACAACAAGTTCATTTAACGCTGCATCTACAACGTTATCCTGTACTGCTTCCCCGGTCATTGCCTCATATGCCTCAAAGATTCCAACCAGTGCAGCGGTTCCGGAGATTGGCTTTGGGCCTGCAACGATGATATCTGCATCTGTAATTCCAGCAGTTGTCAGCGCATTTTTGTACATACCAACGGTACAGTATGTGATATTGTTCGTAGAAATGTTTAATCCATTTCCTTTTTTACGCTTTACGATCACGACAGAAGACCAGGACTTGCTTCCGATTTTGGAAGAATCCACATAGGAATCCAGATACTGATGCTCCTGTGCATTTGTAACGTAAGTGACGTTATAATTTGCAAGATTGGCAGGATCGATTCCCATAAGGGATAATACGATATTTTTCTGGTCATCAGACAGATCTGCGCCGAGTGCCAGATAAGGTTTATCATCTTTCTTAATCTCAACTTTATCGTTATTCTCATCCACAATGACATCTCCAGTCACATTTTCTGTGGATTTTTTATCATCCTCTACCGTTACCCCGCCTGTGACATTATCGGTTGTGCCACTGGTGGAAGTATTTGTGCTGTCGGAATTTGTTGTTGTACTGCTCTGTGCATCTGAAGCAGAATTATTTGTTGTGCTGTTCTGTGCATCTGAAGCAGAAGTATTTGTTGTGCTGCTCTGTGCATCCGAAGCAGAATTATTTGTTGTGCTGTTCTTCGTATCTGAAGCAGAGCTGTTTTGTGTAGTTGTAGTTCCGGTTGAACCAGCATTGGTATCTGTACCTGTTGCACTGCTGTCATTCTGCGTTGCTGCATTATTCTCTGACTGTGTTGTCTGGGAATCACCGGATGTGGCATTGCCTGCCTCCTGCCCGGTGGAGTTCTGCGCAGAAGCATCTGCTGCAAATGATGTTACATGTGTTGGTATCATCATCACTGCAGCTAAAATAATTGCTGCAATTCTCTTTGTCATTCTCTTTCTCTTCACTTTTTTTCCCTCTCTTTTTATTTACGTATCGATCCGCACTCTCATCCATGCAAGAAGATCTGCATACACTTTATCGCGGTCTGTCTCATTTAAGATTTCATGTCTGTCATTTTCGTAGAGCTTATATGTAATATCCAGAGAACCTGCCTCTTTGAAGAGATCATACACTTTTTTCACGCCGACACCATTATCTCCCACCGGATCATCCTGACCAGATACAATAAAAATTGGAAGCTTGTTTGGTACTTTCTTCACATTTTCCAACTGATTATCGTAGAGAACTGCTTCCATCAGCCCCAGATAGCCGTTTAATGTAAATTTGAACGTACACCGCGGTTCGCTATAATAAAATTTTACAATATCCTCATCTTTTGTAAGCCAGCTGTTTGAAAGTGTTTTTCCAGAAAGATCATATTTCTTATATGGTCCGCCAAACGACAGCGATTCTACCAGTTTGCTTCTGTGATGCCAGCCAAAAATTTTTGCAAGGAATCTGCACACGTTGATTCCAAGTTTGGTCGTATTGTCCGGCACACAACCGGTTCCCATAATGATTGCCCCTCTCAAATCATCATTGTGAATGGTGAGGTATTTCCGAAGCATATAAGATCCCATACTGTGTCCCATCATAAAATAAGGAACACCCGGATTTTCTTTCTGGATCATCGTGCGCAGTGCATGCATGTCTGCGATCACCGTGTCACTCGGATTTTCCGCAAAATATCCCCAGCCATCTTTGGATGCTACGGAATCCCCATGTCCTAAATGGTCATGTCCCACCACCATAAAGCCATTCTCTGTCAGAAATTCAGCAAATGGTCTGTAGCGCTCTACAAACTCTATCATGCCATGTGTGATCTGTAAAATTGCCTCATACTTTCCATCTTCCGGAATCCATTTGACTGCATGGATGGTTGTTTTGCCATCCGCTGATAAAAATGTAAACTTCTCCTCTTTTGCCATACTTTTCCCCTCTCTTTTCCATGATTATAAATTAGATATATTTTAAAACCTGTGGCTTCTTTATTCTGTCTGGACGAAACGATGAACTTCCTCCACATTGCGTTCTAATTCATCCGCACATTCTTTGTGCTCTTTCCACTCCTGGCGCAGTGTTTCCGCTTTGGATAACACTCTGCTCTGCACTTCGAAAAATTCATTTTCACCCTGACAGAGACTTTCTAATATTTCTTCAATATTTGTTTCTTCTTCCACATTTTCATGATCCGTTTCCACTGCCTCTGTGTCCCTGTCTTCCAGAAGTTTCACCAGAGAACCGTTATTTTCTTTTAAGAGATCATTTAACGCATGAATCTGTTTTTCCGCCTCTGTGGCAGTTTCCTCAAAACCACTGATCCTCGCAAGCACATCCGCAACCGCCGAAGTATACTGCTCTGCGTTCACACGCACTTCCTCTGCCGCTGTCACAAATTTTCTTCCGTCTTCTCCCATGCGTCCTGCCTCGATTGCTGCGCCGAGTGCCAGAACTCCCATATTCTGTGAAATATCTGCCAGTTTCTGTAACGCCTCTTCAACAGACTCTCTCTCCTGACAATATGCCTCATAGAACGATTCTATCTCCTTCATGGGTGTGGTGACGTACTTGTTCTTCTCTACAACTTTTGCAATTTTCTCGTGCTCACCCTCCATTTGCTGGCAGAGTGCTTCTTTTTCCTGCTGCAATCTGATATTCTGTTCATTCTTTTTTGCAAGCTGCTGTTTCAACAGTACGGTCTGTCCTGAATTCGCCTCTGAACACTCCTTTAACAGTTCCAATTCCTCTGAAACCGCCGTGATTGTCTCATCCAGTTCCGTTTTTGAGATCGTCATCTGCACCAATGTCTCTTCTGCGCTGTCTTTTGCTTTTGCAATATTAGAAATCTGCTCCTGCAGACGGTTCTGTTTTTCCTGTAATGCCAGAAGTTCCTCTTCCAGTTCTTTTGCTTTTTTTCCACCAAACATATGCCATCCTCCAGCTTTTACTGATAATTTCGAATGATAACCTGTACGCTTTCCACTCCATTATACTCGTTAATCTCTGGATAGTACACAATCATTATCCTCAATTTGTTTATCTGACCGCGAAAAGCTTTTTCCACTTCCGCACTTCCATACTTTTCTGCATAATATGCTTTGAACGCCTCAATATCGCCAAAATAGACTGCCGTTACTGCCTCACCGGCGGCTGTCAGCAGGTTCAGCCGCAACACATTCTGATTTTTTCCGACCACAAAAGCCTTTGTGATACTCAGGTTTTTGTCGGCAAACTGTGGCTTGATATTGGCTTTTCCAAAAGGCTCTAACACTGCAAATTCCCGGATAAGACCGGCATCCGCATACGCTGCTGGCATCGGAATATCAATTTTGATCTTCGGAATCAGGTCATCCTCCGTGAGATTTGCACAGGCATTGATTTTTTCACGGAACTTATCCACGTTTTCTTCCGGAAGAGATAATCCTGCCGCCATCGGGTGTCCTCCGAATTTGTCTAAAAGTTCCCTGCACTTACATAGTTCCTCATACATGGAGTACTCCTCGATGGAACGCCCGGAGCCCTTCACGCCCTCCTCCGCCTTCGTCAGCACAAATACCGGCTTATGATAGGCCTCCCGGATACGTCCTGCAATGATTCCCGCAAGACTTTCGTGTACCTTTGGCAGATAAATGACAAGGACTTTATCCGACATGTAATGTTCCTCAACCACACGTTTTGCCTCCTCAACGCCGTCTGCTGTCATATCTTTGCGCTGCTGGTTTAACTCCACAAGCTCCCTTGCCGTTTTTGCTGCCTCTTCCTCTCCCTGTAAAAAAAGAGACAATGACAGCTTTGCCGTATCAAGTCTGCCGCTCGCATTGATGCACGGTCCCAACACAAAACCAAAATGATATGCATTGACCTGTTCCGGTTCTAAATGATTCTGAAAGATCAGGGCGCGCATCCCCGGATTTTTTGTGCGGTGAATGCGGTTTAATCCCTCTTTCACCAAAATGCGGTTTTCGTCTGTCAGATCCATGACATCGCCAACGGTTGCAAATGCGACATTTTCCAGAAATTCATAGGTTTCTTCCAGGGCAAAACCCATTTTTTCATACAATACCTGCAGCACTTTCCATGCGACTGCTGCTCCACATAACTCTTTAAAAGGATACGCACATTCCTGCTGCTTTGGATTCACGATTGCATCTGCGTTGCTGCGAAGGAACTGCTTTTCCCCATTCTCCTCTGTATAGGGAATCTCGTGGTGATCGGTCACTAACACGGTCATCCCAAGTTCTTTGGCATGCGCGATCTCTGAGATTGCAGCAATTCCGTTATCGCACGTAAGAATGGTATCCATTCCGTCTCTTTTTGCCTGATCGATCAGATTCTCATTGATTCCATAGCCATCCTTCATGCGGTCCGGAATCTGCGTGGAAACATTTCCACCACAGTGTTTAATTCCCCGGTATAAAATATAGGTTGACATAACTCCATCTATGTCATAATCGCCGATAATACGGATCAGCTTTTGCTCTTCTATTTTAACTTTTAAAATATCTGTCAAACGATCTGCATCTTTCAATAAATGTGGATCGTATAAATCCTTTAAACTTCCATTCAGATATCTTTCAAATGCCGCCTCCCCGATCACCTCACGGTTTCGGATAAGACGCGCTGTGACAGGGCTGATTCCGAACTCTTTTCCAAGCTTTTCAAAATCAGCCCCCTTGTTGATTACAAACCATTTTTCCATGTAACACCTGCTGCCTGTTTTTTCTTATGAATTTATCTTTTAATAATGCACTTCCATCAGCATCAGTCCACATGCCGGCGCTGTATAGCCTGCGTTCTCCCGGTTTTTGCTCTCTAAGATCTGCGGCAGCTCCTCCGGCGCTCTCCTGCCATCCCCGACCTCGATCAGCGTACCCGTCAGGATCCGCACCATATTTTGCAAAAATCCATTGCCCCGGTAATCGATCCAGAGATCATTCCCTTTCTTCGTAAAATTGATCTCATAAATTGTGCGGACTGCCGTTTTTTTCATTTTCTTATTTCCGCAAAAAGAAGTAAAATCATGTGTTCCGATCAGATAGGAAGCAGCTTCTTTCATGCGTTCGACATCGAGTGTTTTCTCATACTGGTACTCATATTTCCGCTCGAAAACATCCGAGATCTCTCCCATATGGATGTGATAGCGGTAGGTCTTTTTCTTTGCGGCGTAACGGCTGTGAAAACGCTCGTCCACCTGTTCAACCGCAATAACGGCAATGTCATCCGGCAGATAATGATTCAGATAGGACAGGATCTTTCCCTCCGTAAAATGCTCCTCAATATGAAAATTTGCCACCTGGCCTTTGGCATGCACGCCCGCATCCGTTCCCCCCGAACCGATGACTTCCACCGCGTGTCCTGCCATCTGTCCCAGCACTGCTTCTATTTTTCCCTGAATGGTCAGACCGGTGCTGTTCTGCCCCTGCCAGCCCTTGTATCTTGTCCCATCATACTGGATTGTGATTTTATAGTTGTTCATACTTTTTATCCCTGCTTTACTGCAATCTAAACTAACTTTTAGTTTAACACATTTTCTACTCAAATCCTAGTCTGCGATCTGTCCTGAAACGTTTTTGTGCCGGGGAACTGAAAAATACCAATCCCCCGGCACATTTACTCTGCATTTTATACCAGTTCTGCAATCCTTGTCACCGCAACATAGATCTCCGATATTTTATACCAGGTGCGGTAATCTACCACTCCCGTCACAGGCAATCCAAAAATAGACTGGAATTTTTCTACTGCTGCCTTCGTTGCCTCTCCGTAAATCCCATCCGGTGTGATCGTCGGGATTGCCGGATAGGCCTGTGAGATTCTCGCTAACTGTTCCTGGATCTGCCGGACCTTATCTCCGGTAGACCCCACTTCCAGATTATACCGCGGCCAGGATGCCGGGATACCGGAAATCTCCTCCGCTGTATTGATAAACATATTATCACCATAATAATAACGGAGAATTTCTATCGTTTCGTAGTTCTGATCCCCAAGATATTTGCTTCCCCACTGGCTCAGCCAGTTGCTGCACGTCACGCGCTGTCCGTCACAATACTGCGTCAGGATTGGCTGTCTCACATTCGGTCTGGAAAGATAATTCTGGAACATTTCCTCTACCACATCCGAGATACTCTGGAAAATATTTCTTCCATATACAAATTTCTGGTCATAAGCAGTGGATGTTGTGATGGTGAAGTTATAGCCTTTGTTCCGGTACCATTCCGTGTAAACCCTGTTTAACGTAAAGGACATGATCGCAAGGATATTGGCACGCAGCGTGCTGTCCGGCCACGTGCTGTATATCTCGCTGGATGCCACATTTTTGATGTAATCCCGGTAACGGACATAATAATTTGCCGCATTGGGATCCGATGGCGGTCCGTCATGAACAACGACAAATTCCGGGATCACCACTTTACTCAGCACGATCTCCCCTGAGTCGGAGACAGGCTTGATCTCGGACTCTGCTATTTTTGCCGGGAAATTGCCAAACAACGTATTGACCGGAATCACAATGGAATCTATTTGATTTTCTTCCTCATTTTCTTCCGCCATTCGCACCTGTTGCAATGCGAGCTGCTCTGAAAAAACCTGAACACCCGAAATACTGACGGGACGATATCCCGGTGCGGTAACTTTGACTGTATATTGGGCAAATGGTTGATTTTCGGAGGGTTCCATCGAGTATTCAAGCGGAGGCGCATCAAGCGTAAGTTTTTCCGACATTCCCGAATCATCCGCGCTTACCTCCTCCACCGTGGAATCCGGCTTGCCCGAATAGGAAATCGTGATTTTCGCTCCCTCGATCGGTCGTCTGGTCCGGTTCGCAAGTACTTCTACCTTGAGGCTTCCTTTATCTACAGCCTCTGTCTGGGCATATTTGATATCTGGCATGAACAACCTCTTCATACATTTCCTTATATTATATGCTCAGACATGCGATCCTGTTCTGCTTCCTGTGCAAAACATTCGATTTCCCAACTTCTCAATTTTTATTTCCGTTCTTTATCCAAATCCCCCAAAACTTAATTCTTACTCTACCGTAACTACCTTCGCCAGATTTCTTGGCTTATCAACATCAAATCCCTTATCGGATGACACGTAATATGCTAAAAGCTGTAATGCAACCGATGCAGGTAAAACCATAAATTCATCCTGCATATCCGGAAGCTTGATCACCTGATATTCGGTATCAAGATCACCGGAAAGTGCCTCTTTGATAAATAATACAATATCTGCACCTCTGGATTTTACTTCCTTAATATTGGAAAGTTCTTTTGACATGAGTTTTTCCTGTGTTACCGTTGCAACAACCGGTGTGTTAGTCGTGATCAGTGCAATTGGTCCGTGTTTTAATTCGCCGGAGGCATAAGCCTCAGAGTGAATATAAGAAACCTCTTTCAGTTTCAATGATCCTTCCAGTAAAATAGAGTAATCCAGTCCACGTCCGATCATAAACAGATCCTTTGCTTCCAGAATCTTCTTTGCGATCACATGGATGTCACGTCTTTTCTCCAATACTTTCTGCATCACTTCCGGAACACGCTCTAATTCTGCGATAAAGCTCTTTGTCTGCTCCTCTGTGTAGACACCTCGCAATAATGCCATTTTTGCAACCACAAGATAAAATACGGAAAGCTGTGTTGTGTAAGCTTTTGTACTTGCCACTGCAATTTCAGGTCCTGCTGCGGTGTATAACACATAATCACTTTCTCTTGCAATGGAAGAACCTTTTACGTTGATAACGGATAAACATTTTGCGCCCTGTCTCTTCGCATATTTTAATGCTTCCAAGGTATCAATTGTCTCACCGGACTGTGATACTGCGATCACCAATGTTTTCTCATCAATGACCGGATCGGAATACATAAACTCTGATGCAAGTTCTACGTCCATCTGCACATGAACGATAGATTTTACCAGAGCCTGTGCCACAAGTCCCGCATGCATGGCTGTTCCGCATGCTACCACACAAATTCTGTCACAGTCTGTAAAAAGAGAATCCGGCACACCATCCGAAGTAAAATCAGGCAGACCGTTCACGATACGGTCTTTGATCGTATTCTTGATTGCTTCCGGCTGCTCCATAATCTCTTTTTCCATATAAAATGGATAACCATTCTTTCCCGCGCTGTTCAACTCCCAGTCAACGGACAAAAATTCTGGTTCTACCACATTGTCATTTAAATCCGTAAGTACCACATGATCTTTGTGCAACTCTAAAATGTGATATTCCGGTACAACAAAGTATTCATTTGTAAAACGGCAGAGTGCAGTCAGATCTGATGCAAGCATTGCTCCCTCTTTGCATATGGTTGCAACGATCGGGCTGACATTCCGGATCGAGTAGATCACATCCGGCTGATCTTCAAACAGGATCACAAGCGCAAAGGTACCCTTTAATTTGCTCACTGTTTTTTTGATCGCTTCCTTTGGATCTCCCTTGTAATAATGATTTAATAATGCAGCCGCAACTTCACTATCTGTTTCAGAATGAAGGATTTCCTGCAAATCGTAATCAGCGATCAGCTCACGATAGTTTTCGATGATCCCGTTATGAACCAGAGTCACTTTTCCCTGCTGATGCGGATGTGCATTCTGATCCGTAACTCCACCGTGAGTTGCCCATCTTGTATGTCCGATACCGCAGGTAGACAAAATCTTCTTCGAATCACAAATTGCTCTTAAATCACTTACTCTTCCGGCACATTTATAAACATTTGTCACATGGGAAGTTTCGTCTTTCACTGCAATACCCGCACTGTCATATCCACGATACTCTAATAATTCCAACGCATCTAATAAAACATCTTTTACGTTTTCACTGCCTGTATAACCTATAATTCCACACATATTAAATTTCCTCTTCTTTTCTATTTAAAATTTAAATCATATTCGAATTCAATTGTCCCATTATACCGTATTTGTTTTGCAGTCACCTGCATATTTGCCGGCATATCTCGCACTGGGAAGTACGAAAGGGCGTCCGCCGAATTTTCGATAACCCTTTTCCTCGTTAACCTGTGTATGGTCGTCCTCACAGGTACATGGCGCTAGAAGAGAAACCTAAATGTCTGCAATCAGTCACAGACAGGATCGCATATCTGAAAATATAAACCTTATTCGATTATCAATGTGCTATATATTGTAAACGCCTTCATAAATGCTGCTACATCTATGAAGGCATCTATAACATGATTACTATACTATGATATGTAAAAAATGTCCAGAAGTTATTTTACTTCTACTGTCCAGCCATATTTATCCGGGATTCTTCCCCACTGGATACCGGTTAAGGTATCATATAATTTCTGTGTCAGTTCACCGATCTCAAAGTTGTTGACTGTCACAACATCATCTTTGTAACGGAGCTCTCCGACCGGTGAGATAACGGCTGCTGTACCTGTACCGAATACCTCTTCCAATGTGCCGTCATGTCCGGCTTTCATCAAATCGTCTACGGAAAGTCTTGTCTCATTTACTTTGTAACCCCAGTCACGGAGCAGATGGATCATGGAATCTCTTGTAACACCCGGAAGAACGGTTCCTTCGATCGGTGCTGTGTAGATTTCACCGGCAATCTTGAACATGATGTTCATGGTTCCAACTTCCTCTACATATTTACGATGCTCACCATCTAACCAGAGAACCTGTGCATAACCAAGTTTTTCTGCCTTCACCTGTCCCAGAATAGAACCTGCGTAGTTACCACCACATTTTGTAAAGCCTGTACCACCTTTTACAGCACGGACAAGTTCATCCTCAACCAGAATCTTAACCGGGTTAAGACCTGCTGCATAGTAAGCACCTACCGGACAGCAGATAATCATAAACTTGTATGCGTTTGCCATATGTACGCCGAGTGCTGCTTCTGTTGCAAACATAAATGGTCTGATATAAAGTGAAGTGTTTGGTTCAGATGGAACCCAGTCAGCTTCTACTTTTACAAGTGCTTCCACTGCTTCGACAAACATATCAACTGGGAATTCCGGCATGCAAAGTCTTGCGTTGGAATTGATCATTCTCTTTGCGTTCATCTCCGGACGGAACAGCTGGATTTTGCCTTCTGCTGTACGGTATGCTTTCATACCTTCAAATGTTTCCTGTGCATAGTGAAGTGTCACACATGCCGGATCCATTGTGATAGGTCCTTCCGGAACGATTCTTGCATCTTTCCATCCGTCTTCTTTTGTCCAATCCATGACAAACATGTAATCTGTCATATACTTACCAAAACCAAGATTCTTCTGGTCTGGTTTCTCCTTTAATACCGGTCTTTTTTCAAATCTGATATCCATAATATCCTCCTTTTCCCATTACACTTTTGGGAAATTAACTTTGACAACCATTATGATACTTTCTTTTTTTCATGTCAAGATTATTCCGAAGCCTTATGTTATGTATAACTATTAGTTATTATCTGTTTTATTTTCTATAACCTGATTTTATTTTCTTTTTCAAGTGACTTTTCCACTCTCCTGTAATATAATAAAACTACATAAAAAAATTATGAGAGGTGATCCCTATGCATACATTTCAGCCAATTCCAGTTGACATGCTGGACATGAATCCATTTACAAAAATCGGCAAAGAATGGGCACTGCTCACAGCCGGAAATAAACAGGAATCCAATACAATGACCATTAGCTGGGGCGGTGTTGGTGTTTTATGGGGCAAAAATGTTGTCTATGTTTTTGTCCGTGATTCCAGATATACCAAGGAACTGATCGATGCGGGAGACTTTTTCTCCCTTACATTTGTAAGTGACCAGTACCGCGATGCCTTGAATTACTGTGGCTCCCATTCTGGCCGGAACGAGGATAAGATTGCAAACGCAGGGCTTACCGTGGACTACCGGCATGGAATCCCATACATTGATGAGGGAAATCTTGTTTTGGTCTGTGAAAAAATGTCTGCTACCAGAATCACGGATGATTCCTTCCTCGATTCCGAGATTGCTGACAAATGGTACAAAGACGGCGATATGCACACCATGTACGTTGGACAGATCATTGATGTGCTCGCAAGATGATCATTTCTGCTAAACTCTTATTTTTTTGCAAAACGCTGCATTCCTAAACCACAAAAGCCTCCCGGCAAAAATGATCCGGATTGCCTTTCATCGCAATTCCCACATTTTTATCGGGAGGCTTTTTTACTCATGAAGCAGATAACCACTTCTTATTCAACAAAAAAATTTATTTTATTTCAATGGATATTTCTCTGTCAAAGATTTCACGATCGCCTTTGCCTTGTCAGCTGCCGGCTCACCCTCTTTGATCATCATTGCGATCGCCTCTGCGATCTGATCCATATCATCCGTGTTTAATCCGCGGGAAGTTACCGCCGGAGTTCCAAGACGTACACCACTTGTCACAAATGGAGATTTCGGGTCGTTTGGAATGGTATTCTTATTGCAGGTAATGTTGACGGAATCCAGAAGTTTCTCAACTGCTTTTCCGGTAAGATCATAATTGGTCAGATCTACAAGCATGAGGTGATTGTCTGTTCCACCGGATACGATTTTAATTCCACGATCCATCAGTCCCTTGCAGAGTGCCTGTGCGTTGTCAATAATATTCTGCTGGTAAACCTTAAATTCCGGCTGCAATGCCTCTTTGAAGCAGACTGCCTTGGCTGCGATCACATGCATCAGTGGTCCGCCCTGAATACCCGGGAAGATTGCTTTGTTAAAGTTATACTTGTCCGCAACTTCCTGACTGCTCAAAATCATTCCGCCTCTCGGTCCGCGCAGTGTCTTGTGTGTTGTGGTCGTCACAACGTGTGCATATGGAATTGGGCTTGGATGAAGTCCTGCTGCCACAAGTCCTGCAATATGCGCCATATCAACCATGAGCACTGCACCACACGTGTCTGCGATCTCACGGAATCTCTTGAAATCAATGGTTCTCGCATAAGCGGATGCCCCTGCAATGATCATTTTTGGTTTACATTCCATTGCAAGTTCTTCCACTTTATCATAATCAATGTATCCCTCGTCATTGACACCATATGGTACTACATGAAAATAACTTCCGGAAAAATTGACCGGAGAACCATGTGTCAGATGTCCACCATGGTCTAAGTTCATTCCCATGATCGTATCACCCGGTTTTAAAATTGCAAACTGTACCGCCATATTTGCCTGCGC
>OGPO01001779.1_pt1 | contig 12701 bp, 9 predicted proteins | sample 1553041 | NCBI WGS metagenome assembly OGPO01 (sample SAMEA2580281, study PRJEB22360) | human gut metagenome | biome: human gut; feature: human-associated habitat; material: faeces | place: Denmark | collected 2008/2010 | reverse complement strand
GAAAAACTTTTCACTTTGTTAATTATTTATCTATATTATACTTGGATTTATAAGAGATTTCGACATGTTTTTTCTGTTTTGGAAAATATGAATTATTTTTATTTCCACAATGGAAAAAATATTGATTTGCATTTATCTATAAATTAAGAGAAAATACCTATAACAAAAAGGAATTCCTTCGGCCAAATATTTAATTATTTATTTTCGAAAGGGTGTGCGTATATGGAAACTCGCAGCTACAAAAAAAATCGCTTTGTCATTATACTAGTGGCAATAGCCGGAATGAGCGTCTATCTCCTTCCATATTTTCGTTACTATTACTACGACGCCTATGTGGCATACTTTGGAATTAATGACCTGCAAATGGGAATGCTCGGAAGTATCTACGGCGCTCTGGCCATCATAGGTTATTGCTTAGGTGGCTGGGTTGCTGACAGAGTATCATTAAAATTAGCTATTTCCGGCTCTTTAATTGTAACCGGTGCAAGTGCTATTATCTTGCTTATGAAACCTGTCTTCCCGATTCACGTTGCAATTTATGGACTTTGGGGCGTTACTTCCATCTTAACATTCTGGAATCCATGCATGAAAGCACTTCGTGCATTATGCAAGCCGGAAGAACAAGGGCGCGGATATGCTTTGTTTGATATGGTAAGAGGTATGCTTAATTTCCTCACCGGACTTGTTGTCCTTGCAGCATATACCGCCGTTGCCAATAAGATTGGGGAAGCTAACGGAATTACCGGACTTATTACTTTCTACGGTGCGGAAGCTATTATTGTAGGTATCATTGTTTACTTTGCCCTCAAGAAAACACTTCCGGATTTCTTGGAAAATAAAAATAAGTCACAGAAAAATACCAGTTTTGCAAAAAATGTATTGACAACCTTGAAGAAACCGACTACCTGGTGTGTTGTCATTATGATGTTCATGACTTATGGCGTCATTATTACTTATAACTATGTCGTACCTTATTGTACCACTGCATTTGGGATGTCTGCCGCATTAGCAAGCATCATGGGATATGCTGCCAATGGTTTTCGTTTTTGTGGTTGTTGGATTGGCGGACAGATTGCCGACCGAAAAGGGTTATCTAATATGTTGTTAGTTGATATCATATTGATGATTATTGGAGTTCTCGGACTGCTTTTCACACCACGTTCTATGAATTTTATGTGGATGCTTGTTATCTCAATTGCTTTGTTATGCAGCTTCATGTATAGCGCTCAGGCATTGCATTACGCAGTCTTAGAGGAAGGCGATTATCCGGTCGAAATCATGGGCGCTACTACTTTTATCCTCTCTCCAATCGGATACGGAATTGCAGAAAGTATTATGCCAATGTATAATGGATGGTGTCTGGAACATTTCAAAGGTCTTGCCGGATATGAAGCTATTTTCAAAACATTTATCGTTATGCTTTGTATAGCACTGATTTCGACCCTTATTTTCCGGAAACTTACAAAAGAAAGACGCTTGGAACTTGCCAGAATAAGAGATAAGAACACTTCTGCCAAATCAGAAACTCAGGAATAACAATATATATTATAAAATCATGATAGGAGGTTGATTTTCATGATGAACAAAGAACGTTTAAAGAGAGTAATTACTGAAATGAAAAAATTAGGATTAAAACAGATTCTTGTGTCTGATGACCCGTCTATCTTCTGGCTCACAGGACGCATCGTTAATCCTATGGAACGTTGCGGAGCCATTCTCATAAAAGATGATGGTGATGTACATGCTTTTATGAATAACTTATTCTGTTTTGCTCCTTTAGATGGTGTAACTATGCACTACTATGCGGATGGTGAAAACCCATATAAACTCATTGCGGATGAATTAGTTCCAGGCCCTGTAGGTTTTGATAAAAACTGGGCAAGTAAACATACGATTTCTATATTAAAAGAACGAAACGATATTATCCCGGAATTTGGTTCTGAACCAATTGATATCTGCAAGTCTCACAAGGATGAATATGAACGAGAAGCATTGCGCCATGCAGCCAAGATCAATGATATGGCAGTAGAATTTGGCATTAACCACATCAGCCCTGAGTTAGACGAATTAACTCTTTCCAACATGATCGAGGAGTTTTTTGAAAAACACGGTGCTGTTCAAGACATCCAGTTGCAATATGTATGTTACGGAAAAAATGCCGCTGAACCTCATCACGGGGCTGTAGCTGGAGAAATGCTTCATGAAGGTGATGCTGTTCTTTTCGATTTGTGGGCACCTATCAATAATTACTGGTGCGATATGACAAGAACTGTTTTCTATAAGAGTGTTAGTGAAGAACATCGTAAAGTTTATGAAATCGTAAAACAGGCACAGCAAGCTGCCATAGATTTTGTGAAACCCGGGGTAAAAATGTCTGATATTGACGCAGTGGCCCGCAAAGTAATCTCAGATGCCGGGTATGGTGAATACTTCCTTACCCGTACTGGCCATGGAGTCGGTATGACTGTCCATGAGCCACCAGAAGCAAGTCCGTCCTGTGATCTTGTTGCAGAAGTCGGGATGTGCTTTTCCATCGAACCTGGTATTTATTTGAAAGATAATGTTGGTGTACGAATTGAAGATTTAGTTATCGTTACAGAAGATGGATGTGAAGTTTTAACTAAGTATCCAAAAGATCTTCAGGTTGTTGAATAAATTCCAAAAAGTAAGTTTATAAAACAGAGAATCCGGTTGATGCTGATTTCTTCTAATTGTTAGATCATGGCCGTGTTTCACATTGCGAAATTTGGGTTTGTTCCCCAAAACAGAACTTTGAGAACAAACCACCTGCTATGCACAACATCATCAATAATAAAAGAATCTGCTTTGAAACAGGCAGATTCTTTTATTTAGTGGTAAAATTTTTCATTCCATTTATTTCCCTTTTTCTGTCAAAAATGATTGAAATAAAAAAAGTGATACGTTATCATTGATACTATCAAAAATGATATACATTATTTTCTGTGCATTATCAGGATTGGAGTTCAAATATGAAAATTGCAGTTATTTTAACAGAGTTCTTAAATGATTATGCAAAAAACTATTATCAGTCCCTTGCATTAAATTGCGAACTATCCTATTTTATATACAAAGATTTTCAAGATGCAGGAGAGCTTTACCTCGCTCTGGAGCCGGATTATGACGGATTCCTTGTCAGTGGGCCTGTTCCAAGAGCAGCCATCTGCCAACGTGTTCCTTCTCTTCCCAAACCCCTTATTTCTTTTGGAAGCAGCCCCCTGTGTTATTATGAGTCTTTTTTTCAGATTCAATATAATGAGAAAGACTTCTATCTGGAACGAGGCTATTATGACCTGATGGAATGGTATTCCGGAGAGCCGGACCGGCCGTTATATGACTTTCTCAAACGGGGAGAGTTTCACGATCTGATTATGGAGATTTACCAGAACACTTCCAGCTATTCTCTCGAACAGCTTTGTGAAATGGAAGAAAAAATTAAAGAAAGACATATCCGTCTCTGGAGGGAAGGACGAATCCAGTATTCTGTTACACGTTTTAGTAATATTATGCCTGATCTGCTCCATGCCGGGGTCAAAACCTACTTTGTTTATCCTAAATATGAGATTCTGAAAGAAGCCATTACTACATTACTTCAGGAAGTTTCTCTGAAAGCAATGCTTCAGAACCAGACGACAATCGCCGCATTGAATCAGCAGTATTCGTCCCAGTTCCTATTCCAAAGGCAGGCCAGATCCCAGTCTTCAGAGTATGGAAGAGACTATCTGGATGCGCTCTCCAGACGTACCGGCTTTTCTCTTTCTTATGTCCGTCGTTTTGTTACTGCCCTTGAGACGCTTAACAATGAACATGTGACTTCACAGAATCTTGCCTCTGCGCTTGACATCACACCACGCAGTGCCAACCGTCTCTTGAAACGTCTTCTGAATTGTGGCGTAGCAGAAGAAATCACTACGGACCACCTTCCAAACCGTGGAAGGCCGGAAAAAGCATACCGAATCCTAAATTAAACTTTTTACGAAAACAGAGCGTATCTGACGACAAACACAGATACGCTCTATGCCGTTCCTATATTGATTATGTATGTCACATTGTCTGATGGGCGTTTAGCCATTTCACAGCACAGTACGCAAAGGCCGCAACTGCATTTTTCATTCCATCTTCATTAAAGATTACTTTTGCGTTATGGCTGATATACGGATAACCCTCCTGCTTGTCTCCCAGACTGATCCGAAAAAATACTCCCGGCACTTCTTTTAACACTTCCCCAAAATCTTCTGATCCCATGATAGGAGGAAGTATTTTCGTCTGCTCTTTCCCAAGCAGTTCTTTGACATAACCAAACATCTCTTCTCCCACTGTATCATCGTTGACTGTCGCCGGAAGTTCACTGGTAAATATTACTTCAGCCCGCCCTCCAAACATCTCCGCGGTCTGTGTAGAGATTTCTGCAAGTCTTTGTTTCGCCAGTTCTCTGACGCTCTCTTCGTAAGCCCTTATACGGTTCTTTCCACGTTTAGTTGAATTTATCGCAAAAAAGTTCGTTGAATAATACTTTCGCTTTCAATAATTCAAAACTGTTTCTGCCATACATTATTCGTTTTATAACTTTGATCTTATTTACACTACCTTCTGCTAAGCCGTTATTATACGAATATATAATTCCGTTTTTTACAGCAGTTAAGTCCTTTTTTACGCCATTTATAAATGTTTGAAGTTCAGGAATATCATATTTTTGTGCTGTATTGATCCATTCATCCAATTTTGCAGGATTTTTAGAGAATATGACGCTACAGAAATCTTTGGTTAATGCATATAGCTCACTCAATAAAGGATATTTTTTTAATATTTCCTGATACTGTTTGGCAGTGATTGTACCTATATCCTCGAGTTTTTTATAAACCAGCTGGCATAAAGATTTCCTTTGCACATATTCAGAATGTGGCTTCTCCGTTTCGTTCTGTTCATGCATTCGTGTTCTTTCTTTTTGCATAAACATTCGTAACGAAGCGACACTGCCAGTATATCCCTTTTTACAAATAATATCATGTATTTTGGGATAGGTTAATCCTTTGCTTTTGAGTTCTGTTACCTCTTTTTCATATGGAGCCAATTTTCCCGGAATCCTAACATTATAGTGGCCATTTGTAACTGAAAAATCAGGATTTAAATAATTTTGTATGGTTTTATGGGAATGATGCATTAGAGAGGCAATCTGCTCAATTGGATACCCAGCTAATGCCATTTCTCTTGCATCTTTTATTTCCTGTTCTTTTTGTTTTACTGCCAGCTGATGCTGCCGTTCCCTGACAATTGCCTTACTTTCAGGAATCTGGTCTTCTGGAATGGAAAGATATTTCTGAATTGTTTTAGGTGATGAATGTAACAATAACGCTATATCCGATATAGTCAGTCCTTCCCTGCGTTTTTCATGGGCGAATTTTATACGTAGTGACCGGTTTGCTGTATTATATAATGCTTTCATTTCATCAGTAATGCTTTCTGTTAATGGTATTTCAACCCTTGCAGGAAATTCCCGAAATATATATTTACAGATAACTTCTGAGAGTCCCTTTATTAAGTGGAAACGGTCACTGATCTGTATGACATCAGGATGAGAATTTGAAGCAGCGGATGCGTACGTAATGGCTCCATCCCTTGAAATAACTTCGATATTGTGAAAAGTTTCCAGCCAGTTGCAGACATCATTTGTATCTCTTGACGGAATCATATCAATAATCCGATGATTTTCCAAATTTATCATAACTGTTCCATAAGAAAATCGTTTTCGAAGTGCAAAGTCATCCACACATACCATTTTTACAGAAGATTTATCCACAATGGATGGCATTTTTTTTAAGCAGATCACAGATACTGCTTTTACAAACTGAAATATTTTCACTTTTTAAAAGCTTAGAAGCATTCAACGAGCTTAGCTGGGATGATGTATATAATATATTTTGGATCAATCTGTCCGTTTTTTTAGATTTAGCAGCCACAAAAGGATGTTTTTCTGAAAAAGTTTTATGAGAACAGTCTGGATTCATACATCGCATTTTCCTGGTATCAACCAGAAGGATGACTTTTTTTCCCTGCATTGGGAGATCTTGAATTTCCCTTTGATATACAGAATGAACTTTAGATGTTTTACTTCCACAAAACGGGCATTCCGATTCCTTCATTGTTGAGGCAATATGAAAAATCACTTTGTTTTCCTTTATACGATATTGTATTAGCTCATAAGCAGGATTAAGAAACTTGATAAATTCGTCCATACAAACACCCCTATTGGTAAATATATTTTAAATGTATTATATAACTTTAACGTGTTAATTTCAACTAAGTGCGGAAAGAACCCCTTATACTTCCGCACATGTAACCTGTTTCCGGAATCACATTTCCTGCTTTTCCAGCATTGATCTGCCCGATTGTAAGAGCAAGCTGTGCGCTGCGTGGTTTTTCCGCACATTCTATCACCTGTATAGCACTGTATATCTGTGTCAAAATCTGAATTGGATTCACTCCGGATTCAGGACTGGCTCCATGAGCACTCTTTCCGTAAACCCGTATCTGAAATATATCTGCTGAAGCCATCATAGCCCCTTTCGTATATCCCACCGTGCCTGTCGGAAGATGATCCCTTGCCACAACCTGATGAAAGCCCATACAAGCGTCGACTTTGGGATTTTCCAGAATTCCTGACTGGATCATCAATCTGGCGCCTCCGCCTCCTTCTTCTCCCGGTTGAAACATAAATTTGATCTTTCCACAAAATTCATGTCTGTGCTCATGCAAAAGTCTGGCAGCCCCAAGAAGAATTGCCATATGTGTGTCATGGCCGCATGCATGGCTGACTCCAGGTGTTCTGCTTGCATATGGAAGTCCACTTTCCTCCTGTATCGGAAGCGCATCCATGTCGGCTCTTAAAAGCAGAGTTTTTCCCGGTTTCCCACTATCAAGGACAGTTGTAAGACCTGACTGACAGATCCGCTCTGTTTCATATCCCATTTTCTGAAGTTCCCGCTCTACATAAGCGGATGTTTTAGGAAGATCCAACAGTAATTCCGGACACTGATGCAGATCTCTCCTCCATAAGACTACCTGTTGCTGGATTGTTTCCGCTTCTTTTATAAAATCCACCATCCCCTGCCTCCTTTATTCCGGAACTCCGATTTCATCCGGTATCGGACATTTATAGGTTCTTCCTTCCATCTGACGGTCAAACTCTTCCTTTGCCTTTCTTAGAATCTCCGGCTGTTCTATCAGTTTGACGCCATAACATGCCATAACTTTCGCGGCATATATCATTCCTTTTTCACCTATACTGCTTCCTGCACAGGCCGTAAACTGCCAGCTATGAGCCGGTGCTCCCATATTGGTACATGCTGTAAAGAAATAAGCGGTCGGCATCAAATGCATGACATCCCCAATATCCGTGGATCCATAACTATTAAAACAGGTTACTTTTCCTGGTCCTTCATACAGATGGGTTCCTGCCGGCAAGCCATATTTTTTTCTTGTCGCTTCTGCCGCCACCGGCGTCTGTGCATCCAGCTCGGCCGCAAATGCGATTTCCTCCTGCGTCCATGGTTCTTGTGCGATCTCATTCATAGATTCTGCGACCACTTCCGCAAGGATTCTGTTATTCATCGTATTGTAACACCCTCCGAGAAATTCTACTTCGACTGAAGTATCTGTCATCATTGCAGCGCCCTTTGCTACCCGCACAAGGCGATTGTACACATCTTCTACCACTTCCCTTGAAAATGCCCGTACATAATACCACACTTCCGCCTGATCCGGTACAACATTAGGAACAATTCCACCGTCCGTGATCGTATAGTGGATCCTGACATCTGACGGAACATGTTCCCTTAAATAGTTGGCTCCTACATTTGTCAGTTCCACTGCATCCAGTGCGCTTCTTCCGTTTTCCGGGGCATTTGCCGCATGAGACGAGACCCCATGGAATCGGAACTTCATCGAATTTACCGCTGTAGAAACTCCGGTTGTTGCTTCATTGATTTTATTTGGATGAAAGTTTATCGCAACATCAACTCCTTCAAACGCTCCGCCTCTTGCCATCAGCGGTTTCCCTGTCAGAAGTTCTTCACCCGGACAGGCAAAAAACAAAATCGTTCCCGGAAGATTTTTTTGAATCATCTCTTCTTTCAGCCCAATGACAGCTCCTACATGTGCCGTACAGAGCAGGTTGTGTCCACATCCGTGACCGTATGTCTGTTCCGGAATTTCTTCTTTCTTGGAAGAAACTTTCTGGCTCAGTCCCGGCAATGCGTCAAATTCTCCCATAAATCCAATCACCGGATGCCCATTTCCATAGGAAGCCTTGATTGCTGTCGGCACACCTCCTGCTCCCCTCTCTACCCGAAAGCCTTCTCTTTCCAGATAGTCAGCTACTTTTTCACTTGCCTTGACTTCTTTAAAACCTGCTTCTGGATTCCTCCAGATATACTGGCTGATTTCATCGAGCTCACCCCTTTTTCGCTCAATCTCTTTTGACGCAATTTCTCCGTCCATGTTACTACCTCCTTTTTCTGTAAAACTTCTCATTAACTAAATATCATCGGACTGATAATACTTGCGAATGCTACGGAGGCAATGGTAACTGTTACAAATCCTCCGATGATCATTTTAGGCAGCATATAGTCCATCGCTCTTTGCCGGTCCTCTCCCTCCCATTCAAAAGAATCTACTGCCTCTGTTGTAATAATCTGTGTTGCAGGATAAGCAAGCATGCAGGTAACGCCGATTGCCGCTGAAGCAAACGGGGAATACCCCAACATCTTTCCTATCAGTCCACAAAGTGCAGTAATTCCAATAGAGCAAAGCAAAAGAATTCCAAATACCGGTACGATCATACTCAACAGGCTGGATGGTGATACCTGGGCAAGACTTCCCGGAAGCATCAAAAGCAGACCAAACGTAATAATGCCAGAAGATCCGGATTTGGCAAAAATATCCTTTTCGAGAAACCCGATTCTTGCAAAAATCAAGCCAAATAACAGGTAGGAAATATTTGGATTTAAAATATAGTTTTCCGGACTGGATCCCGGAATCAATGTTGCTTTCCCGACAAAATCAGCCAGACAGGCAACCAATGCTACTTTGCAGATATAGATTGTATTTGTCCGTAGATTTTTTGGTGTTTCCTTAAAAATACGCATACTCGGAAGACGCAGCGCTTTCGTTGTTTCCACCTGCTTTTTAAAATAACCTTGCTGTCTTTTTATGCCCAGATCTTTCCGGATACAGAATGTGGAAATCGGAATACCAAAAAATTTTTGAACCGAAAGAACCAAAACCGCAAAAGCTGCCAGTTCCGGCCTGTTAGCCGCTTCCGCCGCACCTGTTACTATGATCCCCGCCACAGTCGATCCTGCCACCGGAGGGGCTGCAATTAACGCATATTCTCTTCCGAAAATCAGAGAGCCTACAGTAAAACAAATCAATGCAATCGCTCCTATACTCACGAGCGCGATGACTACGGTCTTCCATTCCCATATCATATCTTCCAGGTTAATTAAAGTACCGATATTAGTAATCATAAAAGCGGTACCAAAATTTGACATGACAGTTACTAACCCTGACTGGGTTGTAATATCATCCGGTAAAATTCCACTCCAGAATCCTGCAAGAAACAGTACGCACGCAAACAACAATGAGGAAATGGCCCCTTTTGTCTTTTTTGACAAAATCTCTCCTATTGAATACACGACAAGGCATCCCGTAATACAAGTCAATGGATTCCAAAAACTCATCTTTTCATCCTCCTTCTAAAATCCGCTTTTTCATCTTCTCTTCCTCCTGTGCACAGTTTGAGACTCTACGTCTTTAAATTATCCTGATTAAAAGACGCAGAATTTTCATTTATCTCGTTTAATAATATTATTAATTATGTTTATAATACATTTTATCTATATTAAATGTCAATAGCCAACTGTTTTTTTGTCAATTATGTCATTTCTTAGTCTCTTTTTCGTCTTATTAAAAGATGTTTTTGTTTATTGTGAATGTCCTTTAATCCACTTTTGAGATTCTTCAAAAAAAGTGAAACATGGTCAATCCCATAAGGTACTTCCACATATGTTCTTCTCTGAATGGAAACAGATCATTCTACACAGATATTTTTTCCATTCTCCCGTTGTTATTGACAATTCTTTTCTTAAATGCTAATATTTTCCTGGTAAAATTGCCCATAATAAAAGTGAATGACTTCTATGTCAGAAAGGATTGTTTATTATGAATACATTAAAAAGAATATATTGCAGAACTTTCCAGACTGGTTTAAAGCTTGCTTTGCCCTTTCTTCCCTATCGGAAACCGAAAATTGTAGGCAGTGTCAACGCTCTTCCGGACATAATCAAAAGCAATCATTGCGACAAAGTTCTGATTATTACAGATGCCGGTATCCGGAAACTTGGCCTGACTTTCCGGTTAGAAAAAGCTCTGGATCAGGCCGAAGTTCCTTACTGTATCTATGACAAAACCATGGCCAATCCTACAACCACGAATGTATATGAAGCTATCGCTCTTTATAAATCCGAATGTTGTGACTGCATCATCGGATTCGGCGGAGGCTCCAGCATAGACTGCGCCAAGGCGGTCGGGGCCTGTATTGTAAAGCCTAAACAACCGCTTTCCAAGATGAAAGGAATTTTGAAAGTACACAAAAAGCTCCCTCTTTTGATGGCGGTACCGACCACCGCCGGCACCGGAAGCGAAACGACATTGGCGGCAGTCATCACAGACGCCCATACTCGCCACAAATATGCGATTAATGACTTCCCGCTGATTCCGAGATATGCGGTTCTGGATCCGAAAGTTACAATAAGCTTGCCACCTTTCATAACCGCTACTACCGGGATGGATGCCTTGACTCACGCAGTAGAGGCGTATATTGGCAATTCCACTACTTACGGCACGCGCAAAGACGCCATTCTGGCTGTAAAGCTGATTTTTGAAAATATCTACACCGCATATGAGGATGGACGCAACGTAGAAGCACGCCGTAATATGCTGCGAGCCTCTTTCTATGCCGGATGTGCATTTACAAAGTCCTACGTGGGATACGTTCATGCCGTAGCTCATTCTTTGGGTGGAGAATATAATGTCCCGCACGGCCTCGCCAATGCGGTCATTCTCCCAATGGTCTTAAAAGCCTACGGAGAAGTCATACATCCCAAACTGGCCCGACTGGCGGTTGCGGCCGGACTGACAGATCCGAATACTCCATGTGATGAAGCCGCAAAGTGTTTTATTTCTGCTATCCAGGAAATGAAAAAACGCTTTGGTATCGGCAATCATATTCCGGAAATCCAGGAGACAGACGTCCCGAAACTGGCCCATTATGCAGACAAGGAAGCCAACCCGCTCTATCCCGTTCCTGTGCTGATGAGTGCAGCCGAACTGGAAACCTTCTACTATATGCTGATGCCAAATCCAGAGAATCCCAAAAAAGATTCTGATAGATCCGATCACGGCGAATGATACGAAAGGAGTGACAAACCATGACGGAACACGAAATGAAAGAACTTGTTGTCAGACAGAGAACCTACTTTGAAACCGGAGCAACACTGCCGGTCAATTTGCGGATCACCGCGCTACGCAAACTTTATTCCGCAATTTCCGCAAATGAAAACGCAATCCACGATGCCTTAAAAAAGGATCTTGGAAAAAGTGGATTTGAAAGTTATATGTGTGAAACCGGACTTGTTCTCGAAGAAATCAGTTACATGCTAAAGCACATTCGGCAGTTTGCCAGAGAAAAACGAGTCCATACTCCTCTGTCCCAGTTTTATTCCAGAAGTTTTCAAAAGCCATCTCCTTACGGCGTTGTACTCATTATGAGTCCATGGAATTATCCTTTTCTACTGACGCTCTCACCTTTGGCTGATGCACTGGCGGCAGGAAATACAGCCATTGTAAAACCGAGCGCTTACTCTCCTTATACCAGTGCCATTCTTCAGAAAATTCTGTCCCAGTGCTTTGATCCGCAATATGTAGCCGTTGTGACTGGAGGGCGGGCAGAAAACGCCTGTCTATTGCGGGAGCATTTTGACTATATATTTTTCACCGGAAGCCAAAGTGTCGGAAAAGAAGTGATGCGAAAGGCTTCCGAACACCTGACGCCTGTTACCTTGGAACTGGGCGGGAAAAGCCCGTGTATCGTTGACCAGACATCCAATCTGAAACTGGCGGCAAAACGCATTGTTTTTGGAAAATATCTAAACTGCGGACAGACGTGTGTCGCCCCGGATTATGTCTTCTGTCACCGCGCTGTAAAAGACCAGTTAGTCAAAGAAATCATAAAACAGATTCAAAAGCAGTATGGAAAACATCCCCTTCGTAATCCGAATTATGGAAAAATCATCAATAAAAAGCATTTTGATCGGATTCTGGGACTGATTGAAGCTAAAAAAGTAGTACACGGTGGGGCTTCAGATGCAAATGCTCTTCGCATTGAGCCTACTGTTCTGGACAATGTAACATTTGATGACGCTGTGATGCAGGAGGAAATCTTTGGCCCTGTTATGCCCGTCCTGACATTTGACCATCTGGATGATGTGATCCACATCATCAATACACATCCTCACCCTCTGGCGCTTTACTTCTTTACTTCTGATAAAGCAGCAGTTAAAAAGGTCACTGCACGATGTGGTTTTGGCGGCGGATGTATCAATGATACGATCATTCATCTTGCCACA
>OGPO01001765.1_pt1 | contig 12803 bp, 15 predicted proteins | sample 1553041 | NCBI WGS metagenome assembly OGPO01 (sample SAMEA2580281, study PRJEB22360) | human gut metagenome | biome: human gut; feature: human-associated habitat; material: faeces | place: Denmark | collected 2008/2010 | reverse complement strand
ATTATCGTTATCTGAAATATAGTGAAGGCCATCGACCTTGAAATGTAAGTCGAGTTTATTGCCATCTTTATTATAAATTTCAGCCGCATTTGCTGCGCCAGCAACTAATAACGCCGGGACCAGCATTGCCAGAACTTTTCTTTTCATTATGTATTCCCTTGTGATTATAATCTTCATGAATATATCAATAAGTGCCGTTATCCAAAAAAAGCACATTTGGATACTATTCTATGAAGTTCATTTTATTTTAAGGATTACATGTAACAAATGTATTTAAAAGATTTCAAAATGTTTCTAATCTATTTAATATAATTCAGAATTATGAATTCTGAATATAAGCATTCATGAAAATTATGAATTTATATCAATAAGTTATAAGTTGAGCGGAAAGATAGGGAGTATCAATGATTGTTACGCCAAACACCTGGTGTGATCACGCGCACATTAATGAAGGCATAAAAAAAGCCGGCATCATGCCGGCCCAAAAAATATAAACAAGACGATAAAAGGCTAATAACGGAGGCATCATGACACAGAAAAATAAAAAGGTATAATTGTATTCAGTGCTAATATATTGATTAAATGAATTAATAAAGCCGATATCAAAGATAAATAAAATCGCTCAAAACGATTTTTACTGTATTCACTGCCGTTGCGCAAAATTTATCTATTTGTTCAAAAAATGATTGAGTCTTGACTGGCTCATTCAATGTGGAAAAATGTGACTTTTATCACATAATAGTACTAAGTCTGAATTTTCCGGGTTATCTCAAAATGGAATACGGTTCGACAAAGATGGAAGAGAGACTCTCTCGCAGCCCTGGCGGCAAACTGGCTTTGTGGGCTTTCTATACACGGTGTGGCTATTTCGTCTGGGCAATGGCGCGTTACATCTGGGTGATGAGCCGGATCCCCGATGCCCCCGTGTCGGGATTTGAAAGCGATTTAGGCTCTACCGCGGGAAAGTGGTTAGGGGCACTGGTCGGATTTTTATTTATGGCTCTGGTCGGGGCATTGTTAGGCAGCATTGCCTGGTACACCCGACCTCGTCCCGCACGTAGCAGACGCTATGAATAAAAACTGCTAAGGTGGCGACTCTTTGGCAACGGAGCGCGTATGGACTTACAACACTGGCAGGCACAGTTCGAAAACTGGTTGAAAAACCATCATCAGCACTAGGACGCGGCCCATGACGTGTGTCATTTTCGCCGCGTCTGGGCTACGGCACAGAAGCTGGCGGCAGATGACGATGTCGATATGCTGGTGATTTTAACCGCCTGTTATTTTCACGATATTGTGAGCCTGGCGAAAAATCATCCGCAGCGGCAGCGTTCTTCAATCCTGGCGGCAGAAGAGACGCGTCGCCTGTGAAGAGTTCGAGCAATTTCCGGCGGAGAAAATTGAGGCCGTTTGTCATGCCATTGCCGCTCACAGTTTCAGCGCGCAAATCGCCCCCTTAACAACGGAAGCTAAAATCGTCCAGGATGCGGATCGGCTGGAAGCCCTGGGGGCGATTGGCCTGGCGCGCGTGTTTGCCGTTTCAGGGGCATTGGGCGTGGCGCTGTTTGATGCCGAAGATCCGCTCGCACAGCATCGCCCGCTTGATGATAAACGCTACGCGCTGGATCATTTCCAGACTAAGTTGCTGAAGCTACCGCAAACCATGCAAACCGTAAGAGGCAAGCAGCTGGCGCAGCACAACGCGCAATTTTTAGTCGAGTTTATGGCGAAGCTCAGTGCCGAACTGGCGGGGGAGAATGAAGGTGTCGATCACAAGGTGATAGATGCGTTTTCACCCGCGGGCTAAGCGCGTGGCCCTAAATGGCTGTAATTATGTTAACCTGTCGGCCATCTCAGATGGCCGGTTAAATCTATGCAGGAAAATATATCAGTAACCGATTCATACAGCACCGGGAATGCCGCACAGGCAATGCTGGAGAAACTGCTGCAAATTTATGATGTTAAAACGCTGGTGGCTCAGCTTAATGGTGTGGGTGAGAATCACTGGAGCGCGGCAATTTTAAAACGTGCGCTGGCGAATGACTCGGCATGGCACCGTTTAAGTGAGAAAGAGTTCGCCCATCTGCAAACGTTGTTACCCAAACCACCGGCACATCATCCGCATTATGCGTTTCGCTTTATCGATCTATTTGCCGGAATTGGCGGCATCCGTCGCGGTTTTGAATCGATTGGCGGACAGTGCGTGTTTACCAGCGAATGGAACAAACATGCGGTACGCACTTATAAAGCCAATCATTATTGCGACCCGGCGACGCATCATTTTAATGAAGATATCCGCGACATCACCCTCAGCCATAAAGAAGGCGTGAGTGATGAGGCGGCGGCGGAACATATTCGTCAACACATTCCTGAACACGATGTTTTACTGGCCGGTTTCCCTTGTCAGCCATTTTCGCTGGCTGGCGTATCGAAAAAGAACTCGCTCGGGCGGGCGCACGGTTTTGCCTGCGATACTCAGGGCACGCTGTTCTTTGATGTGGTGCGCATTATCGACGCGCGTCGTCCGGCGATGTTTGTGCTCGAAAACGTCAAAAACCTGAAAAGCCACGACCAGGGTAAAACGTTCCGCATCATCATGCAGACGCTGGACGAACTGGGCTATGACGTGGCTGATGCAGAAGATAACGGGCCGGACGATCCGAAAATCATCGATGGTAAACATTTTCTGCCGCAGCACCGTGAACGCATCGTGCTGGTGGGTTTTCGTCGCGATCTTAACCTGAAAGCCGATTTTACTCTGCGTGATATCAGCGGATGTTTCCCTGCGCAGCGAGTGACGCTGGCGCAGCTGCTGGACCCGATGGTCGAGGCGAAATATATCCTGACGCCGGTACTGTGGAAGTACCTCTATCGATATGCGAAAAAACATCAGGCGCGCGGTAACGGCTTCGGTTATGGAATGGTTTATCCGAACAATCCGCAAAGCGTCACCCGTACGCTGTCTGCGCGTTATTACAAAGATGGCGCGGAAATTTTAATCGATCGCGGATGGGATATGGCCACGGGTGAAAAAGACTTTGACGATCCGCTGAATCAGCAACATCGTCCACGTCGGTTAACGCCTCGGGAATGCGCGCGCTTAATGGGTTTTGAAGCGCCGGGAGAAGCGAAATTCCGCATTCCGGTTTCGGACACTCAGGCCTATCGCCAGTTCGGTAACTCGGTGGTCGTGCCGGTCTTTGCCGCGGTGGCAAAACTGCTTGAGCCAAAAATCAAACAGGCGGTGGCGTTGCGTCAGCAAGAGGCACAACATGGCCGATGTTCACGATAAGGCCACACGCAGCAAAAATATGCGCGCGATTGCCACGCGTGATACGGCGATTGAGAAGCGCCTCGCCAGTTTGTTAACCGGGCAGGGACTGGCGTTTCGCGTTCAGGACGCCAGTCTGCCCGGACGCCCGGATTTTGTCGTTGATGAATATCGCTGCGTGATATTTACCCATGGCTGCTTCTGGCATCATCATCACTGCTATCTGTTTAAAGTGCCTGCGACTCGAACCGAGTTCTGGCTGGAGAAGATAGGTAAAAATGTTGAGCGCGATCGCCGCGATATCAGTCGCTTGCAGGAACTCGGCTGGCGCGTATTGATTGTCTGGGAGTGCGCGTTACGTGGGCGCGAGAAGCTGACGGATGAAGCGCTTAGGGAGCGTCTGGAAGAGTGGATCTGCGGCGAAGGTGCCAGCGCGCAGATCGACACGCAGGGGATTCATTTACTCGCTTGATGCGTCCTGAATAACTGGCGCAACTACGGGTTTTGCCGGAAAGAGATATTTTCCCAACGTGACCAGCACCACCGCGAAGACAATTACGCCGAGCGCCAGCCATTCAAAGCGTCTCTCCCCCCAGTCCCGTCCCCAGCAAGACCGCGACCACCGGGTTAACGTAGGCGTAGCTGGTGGCGAGAGCCGGACTGACGTTGCGGATTAAATACATATAAGCGTTGATGGCGATAATCGAACCAAACAGCGCCAGATAGCCGACCGCAAGGAAGCCTGAAAGGGAAGGGAGCGCCGTCAGTTTTTCACCTGCAATCATCGACGCGATCATTAACACCACGCCTGCCGCCAGCATCTCAATCGCACCCGCCATCATCCCTACAGGTAAGGTAATGCGCGAGCCATAAACCGAGCCAAACGCCCAGCTAATCGAGCCGATTAAAATCAGAATCGCGCCCCACGGATTGCCGCTTAAATTTCCACCGCTATTGAGCATGATGATTCCGGCAAGCCCAATGGCGATACCCACCCATTCCAGTTTGCGCGTTTTAATGCCAAACAGGCGGCTGAAGCACAGGGTAAAGAGGGGCACGGTTGCAACCACAACGGCGGCGATGCCGGAAGGAACATTTTGATGTTCGGCAACCGTCACCATGCCATTACCGACAGCCAGCAATAACAGGCCAATCAGCGCGGCATTGAGCAGCGGACGTAGCGGGGGGAGTTTGTGTCCGCGCAGTAGTAAAAATGCCAGCAATAAAATACCGGCTGCCAGGAATCGCACGCCTGCCATCATTAACGGAGGCCAGCTTTCCACGCCAATCCGAATGACAAAATAGGTTGAGCCCCAAATGATATACAACGCAAACAGCGCGCCAAAAAGCGGTAACAACTGGCGGAAACGCATAATCCCTCATGGTGGAAATAAAAAGGTGGGTCATAGTAAACGTGAAAATCATTCTGCTGGCGAGAGATATAATTGCACTTGATTGTTAAAAAAATGTTGACCTGTGAAGCAAGTATCAGAGCTGCCGTTTTTGCTTCATACTTACACCCTTCAACAATAAAAATGAGAGGGAATGCTTTTGGCCGGGAGTAGTTTACTGACGTTGCTCGATGATATCGCCACACTACTGGACGATATCTCCGTGATGGGCAAACTGGCGGCGAAGAAAACCGCCGGTGTATTAGGGGATGACTTATCGCTCAATGCGCAACAAGTTTCAGGCGTGCGGGCCAACCGGGAACTTCCCGTGGTCTGGGGCGTGGCGAAAGGATCGCTGATTAATAAAGTGATTCTGGTGCCGCTGGCGCTGATCATCAGTGCGTTTATCCCGTGGGCGATTACGCCTCTGTTGATGATTGGTGGCGCGTTTCTCTGCTTTGAAGGGGTAGAGAAAGTGCTGCATATGCTGGAGGCGCGTAAACATAAAGAAGATCCGGCGCAGAGCCAGCAGCGTCTGGAGAAGCTGGCGGCGCAGGATCCGCTGAAGTTTGAAAAGGACAAAATAAAAGGGGCGATTCGTACCGATTTTATATTGTCTGCGGAAATCGTCGCCATCACGCTGGGGATTGTGGCCGAAGCGCCGTTGCTTAATCAGGTGCTGGTGCTTTCAGGCATCGCGCTGGTAGTGACCGTGGGCGTCTACGGTCTGGTAGGGGTTATCGTTAAGATTGATGACCTGGGGTATTGGCTGGCGGAAAAATCCAGCGCGTTGATGCAGGCATTAGGTAAAGGGTTATTGATCATTGCGCCCTGGCTGATGAAAGCGTTATCGATTGTCGGCACGCTGGCGATGTTCCTCGTCGGCGGTGGGATTGTGGTACATGGAATTGCGCCGCTGCATCACGCCATTGAACATTTCGCCGGGCAGCAAAGTGCAGTGGTGGCGATGATATTACCGACTGTTTTAAATCTGATTCTTGGATTTATCATCGGCGGCATCGTGGTGCTGGGAGTGAAAGCCGTAGCGAAAATACGCGGTCAGGCACATTAATACTCGCACAGGCTATTATGCAAAATTCGCCATCTTCAACTAAGGTGAACAAGTTTCACTCGAAAAAAGGAGGCGAGTATGAGCTTTATGGTTAGTGAGGAAGTTACGGTTAAAGAGGGCGGCCCGCGGATGATTGTCACCGGATACTCCAGCGGTATGGTTGAGTGTCGTTGGTATGACGGTTACGGGGTCAAGCGGGAAGCTTTTCATGAAACCGAGCTTGTTCCGGGGGAGGGAAGTCGTCCTGCGGAAGAAGTTTGAAAGGGTATCATTAACACCCGACCGGATGTGGCGCTCACGTCGCATCCGGTCGGGTGTGCCAGTGTCTGCACTGAATTGCCTGATGCGACGCTATCGCGTCTTATCATGCCTACGTTATAAAACTATCGATGTCTGTCGCGTCTTATCATGCCACCATTATAAAATTATCGCTGTTTTGCGGTACGCTATCGCCAGGTTATGCCAGAATCATAAAAAAGCAGGTTGGGAGTCGTCAGGGTGCAGCACGAGACAAAAATGGAAAACCAGAGCTGGTTGAAAAAACTCGCACGCCGCCTGGGGCCTGGTCATGTCGTTAATCTCTGCTTTATCGTGGTATTGCTTTTTTTCCACCTTGCTCACCTGGCGTGAAGTAGTGGTGCTGGAAGATGCCTATATCTCCAGCCAGCGTAATCATCTGGAAAACGTAGCCAACGCGCTCGATAAGCATTTGCAGTATAACGTCGACAAACTGATCTTTTTGCGTAATGGCATGCGCGAAGCTCTCGTAGCGCCACTGGATTTCACTTCACTGCGTAATGCTGTAACCGAGTTCGAACAGCATCGCGACGAGCACGCCTGGCAAATTGAACTCAACCGACGACGCACCCTGTCAGTCAATGGCGTATCGGATGCATTAGTCAGCGAGGGGAATCTCCTGTCTCGCGAAAATGAAAGCCTCGACAATGAAATTACCGCTGCACTGGAAGTTGGTTACTTGCTGCGACTGGCGCACAACTCCTCGTCGATGGTTGAACAGGCGATGTATGTCTCGCGTGCCGGATTTTACGTTTCGACGCAGCCGACCTTGTTTACGCGCAATGTTCCAACGCGTTATTACGGCTATGTCACCCAACCCTGGTTTATCGGCCATTCGCAACGAGAAAATCGTCACCGCGCGGTACGCTGGTTTACTTCGCAACCGGAACACGCCAGCAATACTGAACCGCAGGTTACCGTCAGTGTTCCGGTAGACAGTAATAACTACTGGTATGGCGTGCTGGGGATGAGTATTCCTGTGCGTACTATGCAGCAATTTTTAAGAAACGCCATCGATAAAAACCTCGATGGTGAGTATCAGCTCTATGACAGTAAGCTGAGATTTTTGACCTCTTCCAATCCTGACCATCCAACAGGGAATATTTTTGATCCTCGTGAACTGGCCTTGCTGGCGCAGGCGATGGAACATGACACGCGGGGCGGCATTCGTATGGACAGTCGCTATGTTAGCTGGGAACGTCTGGACCATTTCGACGGTGTGCTGGTGCGCGTCCATACGCTAAGCGAAGGCGTGCGCGGCGATTTCGGCAGTATCAGCATTGCATTAACCCTGCTGTGGGCGCTCTTTACCACCATGTTACTCATCTCCTGGTATGTGATTCGCCGGATGGTTAGCAACATGTATGTTCTGCAAAGCTCGTTGCAGTGGCAGGCGTGGCACGACACCTTAACCCGTTTATATAATCGTGGCGCACTGTTTGAAAAAGCCCGTCCGCTCGCGAAATTGTGTCAGACGCACCAACATCCTTTTTCTGTCATTCAGGTCGATCTTGACCATTTTAAAGCGATTAATGACCGCTTTGGTCATCAGGCGGGCGACCGTGTTCTTTCTCATGCTGCCGGATTAATTAGCAGTTCCTTGCGTGCGCAGGACGTTGCCGGGCGGGTCGGTGGTGAGGAGTTTTGTGTGATTCTGCCAGGCGCGAGTCTGACGGAGGCTGCGGAAGTCGCAGAACGTATTCGCCTGAAGTTAAATGAAAAAGAGATGTTGATTGCTAAGAGTACGACGATACGCATCAGTGCCTCGTTGGGGGTTAGTAGCAGCGAGGAAACCGGTGATTATGATTTTGAACAACTCCAGTCACTGGCTGACCGTCGGCTTTATCTCGCTAAACAGGCCGGGCGTAATCGGGTATGCGCGAGCGATAACGCTTAACGAGCGGAGAAAAAATGGTCCAGCCCTTCACGCCATCCTTCCGGTCCTTCACGCTGCGTTCGCCAGACGTGGGCCGGATCCTCATCATGCAGATGCACCCCTTCACGGTTTAGCCCTTTCACAATCACCGCGTAATCCATTACCTCCAGTAAGGGCGCATCGTTTGGCCCATCGCCCAGGCCAAGTGTGGTTGGGCGTTTGCCTGACAATTGTTGATAGGTCGCGATAATCCAGTTGGCAGCCTGATCTTTTCCGGCAGAGGCATCCAGGACGTGCCAGAAGCGCGCACCCTGCATAAACTGTAAGCCCAGTTCGTTCAGACGAGCGGTAAATTGTGCCATACGCTCGTCACTGTCGCGCCAGATTAGCGTTACCGACGCCTCATGCAGCTGCGTCAGCGCCGCCTGGCTACGGCTTAATCCCGTCCATTCGGCGATGGTTGCATCGTCGACATCATCAAAAGTTGTGAATTTAAAATGTTCTTTCTCGCGTAGCGTATTTAAAACCTGGCTGATTTCGCCATGGCTAATACCTGAGATGATGCGTGGAAAACCGTCTATATCCTGCCATTGTTCAGCAAGCTGGATCACTGCGCCATTTTCGGCAATCAGCGGTAACCCTTGTAGCCCCAACGTTTTTTGCAAGTACAGCATTTCCGCTGAAGTTTTACTGCTACAGAGAATGACGGGAACATTCGCTTCGCGTAAACGGCTGAGCCAGGGGGCAGCCGGTTGCCAGTCATAACTATGACTGTCCAGCAGGGTGCCATCAAGATCGCTAAAAACCAGTAGTGGTTGTTGAATTGAAAACATGGTCGCGCAGTTCTCCCCTTACCAGGATGATTCTCAAAACAGCACAAATAATCAAAGATGATTTTTTCGGGAGCGATCCCGTTGACGCCAGAGCCACCAAGGGGTGACGCACGTCACATTTCTATTCATAAGTAGCGTTAATCATTCATATCGCGAATATTTTCTTGTCAGCGAAAAAAATTGCGGATAAGGTGATGAACACATCAGATTTCCTGGTGTAACGAATTTTTTAAGTGCTTCTTGCTTAAGCAAGTTTCATCCCGACCCCCTCAGGGTCGGGATTTTTTTATTGTGCATTCAACGATTCACTTCAGAGACGCTGAAGTCATGAATATCCAGTTCGAAGGCATCCGCCAATTCACGCCATGTATGATATTCACGTCCATCGACGCTAACGTGTTCAGAATCGTTCTGGCTGCGATGAACTTCGCTTTCGCTAATTTCATTGATCGCCGCCAGCAGGGCATCGACATCGACGCTGACCTCACGTTTTGCGGTATCGCTGTACTCTTTTGCGGTTTTCATCATCTTTCCTCGCAACCGTTACTCTGTTGTTGCCGCCAGTCGTTAAGTCCGCCTGGCATCTCTTAAGTATAGACCGTCGAGAAAATCAGCACTCGCGCGCGCCTGGCGCTGCCAGAAAAACGAAATTGTTCTACACTGGCACAAAGCCACAGGAGGAAAACGATGAAGGTGAATGATCGGGTAACAGTCAAAACGGATGGCGGTCCGCGTCGTCCTGGCGTGGTACTGGCAGTTGAGGAGTTTAGTGAAGGCACAATGTACCTGGTTTCGCTGGAAGACTACCCGCTCGGCATCTGGTTCTTTAATGAAGCAGGGCATCAGGACGGTATCTTTGTGGAGAAAGCAGAGTAATCTTATTCAGCCTGACTGGTGGGAAACCACCAGTCAGAATGTGTTAGCGCATGTTGACAAAAATACCATTAGTCACATTATCCGTCAGTCGGACGACATGGTAGATAACCTGTTTATTATGCGTTTTGATCTTACGTTTAATATTACCTTTATGCGATGAAACGGTCTTGGCTTTGATATTCATTTGGTCAGAGATTTGAATCGTTCCCTGACCTGCCATCCACATTCGCAACATACTCGATTCGGTTCGGCTCAATGATAACGTCGGCATATTTAAAAAAGAGGTTATCGTTGTCTCTTTTTTCAGAATATCGCCAAGGATATCGTCGAGAGATTCCGGTTTAATCGATTTAGAACTTATCAATAAATTTTTTCTGACCAATAGATATTCATCAAAATGAACATTGGCAATTGCCATAAAAACGATAAATAACGTATTGGGATGTTGATTAATGATGTGCTTGATGTGCTGACTGTTAGAAGCATCATGGATGAAACAGTCCTCATTAATAAACACCACTGAAGGGCGCTGTGAATCACAAGCTATGGCAAGGTCATCAACGGTTTCAATGTCGTTGATTTCTCTTTTTTTAACCCCTCTACTCAACAGATACCCGGTTAAACCTAGTCGGGTGTAACTACATAAATCCATAATAATCGTTGACATGGCATACCCTCACTCAATGCGTAACGATAATTCCCCTTACCTGAATATTTCATCATGACTAAACGGAACAACATGGGTCACCTAATGCGCCACTCTCGCGATTTTTCAGGCGGACTTACTATCCCGTAAAGTGTTGTATAATTTGCCTGGAATTGTCTTAAAGTAAAGTAAATGTTGCGATATGTGAGTGAGCTTAAAACAAATATTTCGCCACAGGAGTATCCTGGAAGATGTTCGCAGGTATTATTTTTCGGATAATCCTTAGGATAACATGATAAACGTTACGGAATTATATTAATGGCAATTCACTAATAATATCAGCCAGCAAATTAAACATCTCACTGAATAAATGTTCGCAAAAAGGTGCAATTAACGGCATTAATGCCGCCATTAAAGAGATACCGACAGTCAGAGTTAATGGAAATCCAATAACAAAAATGGATAATTGCGGGGCCATACGATTAAGTAAACCTAATGCCAGATTCAGTGTCAGCAGCAGAGTAATGAGCGGTAACGCCAGCATCAGCCCGTTAAGGAAAATCAAACTCCCTGCTTTGGTGAGTGCCAGAAACGCATTGCTGTTCAACGGTTCGCCACCAATTGGCAGGGTGTGAAAGGTATCGACCAGCAGTGAAATCAACCATAAATGACCGTTAAATGTCAGGAACAGTAGTAACGCCAGCATATCCATGATACGCGCTAAAACAGGCATATTGAGATGGCTGGCCGGATCGACAAACGTCGCAAATGACAGCCCCATTTGCAGACCGATAATTTCGCCAGCGGTTCGCACAGCGGCAAAGGCAAATTGCATGGTAAAACCAAGCGCAATGCCGATCAGGATCTGCTGCACGGCCAGCCACAGAGCAAAGAACGAAAAAACAGGAACATCGTTGGCAGGTAATGATGGGGCAATAGCGAACGTGATCATCATTGCCAGACCCAGTTTTACCCGTTTCGGCACGCTGCGTTCGCTCAGAATTGGCGCGGTAGAAATGAGCGCCAGCACGCGCAGTAACGGCCAGAAGTACAGACTTAGCCAGGAAAGCCATTGATCGCTTGTCACCTGCATCATTGTACGGGCTACCCGATGATATACGGCAGGTTAGTGAACAAGGTGCGGACGTAATCCAGCAACAGATTGAGCATCCACGGTCCGGCAATAATAATGGCAATAAATACGGCGATGATTTTTGGAATAAACGACAGCGTCATTTCGTTGATCTGCGTGGCGGCCTGCAAAATACTGATGATAAGGCCTGTGACCAGCGCCACCAGCAACAGCGGGGCAGCCAGTGCCAGCGCGACTTTCATCGCTTCAGTCCCCATCATCATGACCGATTCAGGTGTCATTTTGCCTCTCTAGCTGTAAAAGCTCTGCGCCAGCGAACCGACCAGCAATTGCCAGCCATCCACCAGTACAAACAGCATCAGTTTAAAGGGCAGAGCAATGGTGGCGGGGGGGACCATCATCATCCCCAATGCCATCAACACGCTGGCAATCACCAGGTCGATAATCAAAAAAGGGATGAAAATCGTGAAGCCTATCTGAAATGCGGTTTTCAACTCGCTGGTCACGTAGGCCGGGAGCAAAATGCGCATCGGCACGGCTTCAGGTCCCTGCAACGGGCCGGTATTCGCTAGTCTGGCAAACAACCCTAAATCTGCCTCACGGGTCTGACGCAGCATAAACTCACGTAGCGGCTGCGCCCCTTTTTCCAGCGCCTCCATTGATATTTTCTCTTCGCTGAATGGCTGGTACGCATCGACATAAATTTTGTCGATCACCGGTGACATAATAAAAAAGGTCAAAAATAGTGCCAGCCCCAGCAATACCTGGTTAGGTGGCGCGGAGGGCGTTCCCAGCGCGTTACGCAATAAACCAAAAACAATGATGATGCGGGTGAAACTGGTCATCATCAGTAAAATTGCCGGAATAAACGTCAACGAGGTGATGAACACCAGCGTCTGCACCGGGAGCGACCAGCTTTGCCCACCGCCAGGCAGCGGCTGGCTGGTGATACCCGGCAGTTGCGCGAAGGCGAGGGGCGTAACCAGCCAGAGAAGGACAGGTGCGACAGACAACAAACGACGCATCAGGATCTCCCACTACGCTTAAGCAAATTTTTCATGACCGACTGAAAATCGGTCTGCGGTATCTCTTCTGTTGGTGCTGAAGGGGGAAGTTTATGCAGCAGATTGATTTGCCCTGCGGTAACGCCGAGCACCAGCCGTGCATCTTCCACATCGACCACCACAACCCGTTCACGCGCGCCCAGCGAAGCACTGGCGCTAATTTTCAGACCGTTAACGCCAGTGCGTTTCGGGGCAAATCCCAACCGTTTTACCAGCCAGGCAGCAGCGAGGATCAGGGCAATAATGGCGATGAGTGCGCCGCTGACCTGCAGCAGTGGCGCAGCAGAAACCGGCGTGGAAGATTGCACAGTAGCGTGGTTATTCATCACTAACGGCTCAGGCGACGCATTCGCTCAGACGGAGTAATGATATCGGTGATCCGCA
>OGPO01001759.1_pt1 | contig 12842 bp, 9 predicted proteins | sample 1553041 | NCBI WGS metagenome assembly OGPO01 (sample SAMEA2580281, study PRJEB22360) | human gut metagenome | biome: human gut; feature: human-associated habitat; material: faeces | place: Denmark | collected 2008/2010 | reverse complement strand
TTACCTTATTTTTCCATCACCAAATCAGCGAGCACGATGGCGGATTCCTTCTCATCCCTCGGTGCATCCTTTGACTTCCATGCCACGATGAAGCGGATTCGGGCAGCGGTTACCTTGTAGCCTTTCAACTCCCATTTGCCTAGTTTCTCTTTCATCTTGATGGAGAGCTGGGCTATGTCTCTGCCTGTTGATGGGAGACAGAGGCAATGGTCGTGATAGGTTAGCGGCATACCGCTTCTCAAGGAAAGAATAGCGTCCTTGTGAGGCTTGGAGAAGCCCAGGTTTACATCCTTGTGTGAGAGCTGAAGCACTATTTCGTTGGGCTCATCGTAGGCTTGGGCATCATAGAGATGCTGGGCACTTTTCAGACTGTCGAAGAGATTGCCGTTGGTGTGGATGGTTAGTGTACGCTTGGCACGGGTCATACCCACATAGTATCGGCGCAGTATGTCATCTGTAGGATGCTCGGGATGGGTAATGAGCATCAGTACATGGTCGAACTCATGGCCTTTTGCCTTGTGGATGGTGCTGACCACGATGTCTGATTTCGAGATGTCACAGAAGTCTTCTACTGATGATTCGAACACGAACTCCCTCAGGTCGCTGTAGTACTTGGCACGATTGGTCTGCTCAAATACCTGGAGACTGCGGCGCAGATATGGCAATGCCTGGCTGCTGGCATACTTTTGGAATGTCTGCTGCTTTGCTGCTTCCCAAATATCATCAGGGATGATAGGGGATTTCGTCTCCTTGATGCCTTGGTCTATCTTCTTCAAGAAGTATCTTACCTCTGCCAGATTCCAGAAACGCAAGCCGTCCATTGATTGTACCAGCTTGGCCTTGATGTTATGGCTGTGAAGAAAAGCCAGCATAATGACAGCCTCCTCATTGGTCTGCGTGAGGATGCTGATGGTTTCGTTCTTCTTGCGGGAAGATGCATCGGCTTCTTTTGAAGCGTTACTTCCCAGTAATCGCGTAACATCTTCTAGGATAGGCTGATACATATAAACCTTTTTCTCCAGAATCTCGTATGGATGCTTCACGATTCTTACCTCTCCATCTTCTTGACTCATGGAGATGATAGGGGTAGATTTGATTCGTTGGCGGATGTTGCGGGCAAAGTCGTTGGCAGTATCCACGATGTGGCGAAGGCTGCGGTAATTCTCGGTCATCTCGATGAAACGGCTGTGTTCTGTCTGGGTCAGTTCATAGAGATACCGCGAGTTGGAACCCCTAAACTCATAGATGTTCTGGTCATCATCGCCTACAGCTATCACCCTCATCTCTTCGTTGGCTTTCATTAGAGCTGTGACAAGGGCATAGTCATCCTTGCTCATGTCTTGCGCTTCGTCGATAACGAGCACGGTCTTGCTGATGCGATTGGGTTCCACTTCTCCATTGTTAATCATTTCGGCGGCTTGCTTAACCACATCTCCAGCCTCATCCAGATTGCCAACTCTGCCCAGCAGGTCGAAACAGTAAGAATGGAAGGTCTTGATTTCTACGAAATGGGCGGCATTGCCGATGAGTTGCATCAGGCGCTGCTTGAACTCGGTAGCGGCTGCACGAGAGAAAGTGAGCATCAGGAGTTGTTCGTGCTTTACATCTTCCAAAAGCAGGAGAGAGGCAAGCTTATGTACGAGCACACGTGTCTTGCCGCTGCCAGGACCGGCAGCGACTACGATGCAGCGAGACTCGTGGTCGTCGATGATTTCCTTCTGTCGCTTGGAGAGCATTCCGAAGAGTTGCTTATACTTCGAAGGTGTTACGTTGCGCTCTATCTCAGTCTCCCGGTTGCCCTTGAAGTACTTTGAGATGAAGCGTTGGTAGTCCATCTGGAAGTAATCCTGCACATATTGCAGGGCGGCGTCGTAATCCCTTACCATCAGGTTGGCATATTCGCCCACGATGTGAATCTGCTGAATCTTCTGCTTGTAGAATTCGTTGAGCATGCGATAATCCTCCTGCTTATAGCGCAGGCGAAGTTCCTTGGTGCGCTTAATCGCCATTGCATTGTAGAGTACCAGGAATCCTCCTTCCAGCTTCATGGCTCCTATCTTGGAGAGATAGAGCAAGGCTTCCTCCACGTCCTCCAACTGCAGGGAAGAGAAGTCGGAGAAGAGTGACTGGCTGCAGGATTTCAGATCGTTCAGAAGTTCAACTACCGAGAATTGAAGAGGCTTCTCTTTTGAATCTACAGAAGAGCTATTGTTGCTCTCTTCTGTTACAGTTTTACTTATTTCCTCAGCCAGGCTGTATAGTCTTTCGATGATGAATCGGCAAACCTCAATTCGTCTTTCGAATCGCTTGATGATGGTCTCTATATCCTTGTCTCTTGTCATGATAAGATTGCGGACGCCGTCTTCCTTCTTGTGCGCATATCCCTTCACTGCCAGGAAGTATAGCAGTGTGCGGATCTTCTTTTCGGTTGAAGTGTTGATGCCGTCGTGTACGGCATTGTCATTGAGTTGTTTGTATGTGATGTGCAGCGATTCATCCGGGATATGTTCCAGGATGTATCTTTCCAGTTTGGCGAAGTTCTCCAGCATCTGCTGAGGCTTGCGTTGCTTGTCGCTGATGTCTTGCAGATAGGCAGAGATGTCACGGGTATCGGCAAGGATGCCTTCCTGGCGCATTCGGTCAACGGAGGAGATGACGTCTCGCTTACTGAGTCCTAGGATGTCGGCGAGGTAATCGATGCGGGATTCTGCCTCGCTATCCTGTGCCTTGGCTATATGCTTCTGGGTGATGAGCGACTTGATGATGCGGATGGCATTCTTCATCTCATCTTCAGAGAACAGGGGTGATTCGGTGAGGCGCAGTCTTGCCTCGTCCATGTTCTTGACGGTGATACCTGTGGCATAGACGTGCGGAATGTTGTTGCCACGCTCTATGTATCCGCTCTGTTCTAGAGCAGAAAGGGCGGTGCGAACACGGGTTTCTATGTCGGATACCGAGTCATCCCAACCGGCTTGGCGGGCTATCTCCAGCGCCGAACAGCTTACGTGTGGGCGCTGCTTGGTAAAATCCTTAACGGCTTTCCATACCTGTTGTATCTCACTGATGCTCAGTTTGGTTTGGTTGAGTAGGATGAAGTGCTTATCTAAGTCCTCATCGCTATAGAGTACATAGCATTTGGCATTGAGGTGTGGATCTCTTCCTGCACGTCCAGCCTCCTGTACATAGTTTTCTAGAGAGTCGGAGATGTCGTAGTGAATAACCAGCCCCACATCGCTCTTATCTACTCCCATGCCGAAGGCGGAGGTGGCAACGATGATTCTTACCTTATCGCTCATGAAGGCATCCTGATTGTGTATCTTCTCATCGGCATCCATCTTGCCATTATAGGGCAGGGCGGATATACCGTCACGGGTCAGTTTCTGGGCGAGTTCACGGGTGCGCTTGGTGCGGGATACGTAGATGATGGTAGGGCAATCTGCCTGTTCCACCAGTGAACGCAGTAGATTGTATTTGTTGCCGTCACTATCTACGTGGATAACGGAATAGTGCAGGTTGGTACGTGAGGCTGATGAGGCGAAGAGCTGGAGGTCGGTGCCCAGCCAATGCTTGAAATAGTCGCAGATGTCCTGCACCACCTTCTGTTTTGCAGTGGCGGTGAAGCAAGATACGGGTATCAGGGTTTGACCATGATTGCGGGCCATTGCATCTTTGCCAAACTTACGTTCCTGGTATTCCTTGATAAACTTGCCGATGTATAGGTAATCCACCCGGAAGTCTTGTCCCCATGCAGAGAAGCAGTGAGCTTCATCAATGACGAATCTCACCACATGCCGTGCCATCAGAATGCGCTCGATGGTTTTGGAGCGCAACATCTCTGGTGCTATATATAATAAGGTGGCATCTCCGCTCTGCACTCGTTCGATGGCTAGGGAGCGGGAGATAGGGTCGAGGAGACCGTTGATGGTTACGGCATCGGTGAAGCCGCGGTCTGCGAGATTATCTACCTGGTCTTTCATCAATGATTGCAGAGGCGAGATAACCACAGTGAGTCCATGTATGGTTCTGCCATCCATCAGGGCTGGCAACTGGAAGGTGAGCGACTTGCCGCCACCCGTAGGAAATATCGCCAATAATGACTTACCATCCACTGCTGCCTGCGATGCCTGTTCCTGCAGCGGTTCGCCGTCATAGGTACGGAAGGCATCATAGCCGAAGAGTTGTTTCAGGTTGTGATGAATGTCGAGCATGCGGTTGCAATACTCGCAGCCATCGGTGCATTGGGTATGGCAGAGCATATAGATGATATGTTCTACTTCGGGATAATGGCAGAGTACCCAACCTGGTGTAACAGATTGGTAATCGTCTGTGCCTATGAGGGCCAAGGCGTATGCCAAGCCGCAAGGCGACTGGGCTGCAAGAGCCGGAATGTCGGCATGGGCGCAAATATGATTCTTGTATTCAGAAAGAATGAATTCTGAAACACCTATCATTGCATCATCCTTTTCGATGCCTCCCACATACATCAGAAATCCTCTGAATTCCTCTTCATTCTGGAGCAGCAAGGTGAAGATTTTCCTCCTCCTTTCTGATAATTGATTCCATGCAGCGATTTCGTCCATCAAAAGCTCCTTGGCTTTCTCGCAGTCGTTGACAGGATTATTCATCTGCTCGCTCATTAGTTTGTCGTCCTTTACCAAATGATGGTAAGGGCGCTTGGGGAAGAGGAGCGGGGAGAGATAGAGGGTATCTATCAGTATGCCGTTGAGTTGGAGATAGCGGGCATCGTGATGAATGAGGTTATGACCGCAGATATAGTCAACCTTTCCTTCTTGCAGGAACTTGTTCAGTGCCGTCTGTGATGCTTGGTGAAAGTTGGCTCCGTCATAACGCAATGCTCCGATGTCATGTATTTTATGGTCTTTCAGTCCCACTTCGGTATCCACGAAGGCAATGTTCCTGCTTCTGGCATCTTCCTTCTTGATGTCAGAGCTTACGGTGAGATTGTTTTTCCTTCCAAAGAGGCGACTGAATATTGACATAATCTTCGATGTTTATATTTACACCGCAAATGTACAATTATTATTTGATATATGCAAATAATCAAGTGCTTTTATCTTCTTTGAAAGCTGTTTTTATACAATTCCAAGAGGCTTACGAGGATATCTTCAAGGCAGATTAATATGCACCTAAAACCTTCCAGTCGTCTATGAGTTTGAACAGTCGGGGCATGGCTGGCTTGTAACTGTCGGGATAGGTGAGGGAATAGACGAAGAGTATTCTGCCACTCTTGATGAATTTATCATAATGACTGTAGCCATCTACTCTTACTCCGTTTTCATAAACAGGACCGGAGAGGATGAATGCCTTATTCGATGCCTGCATCGTCCTTTCCGAATGAAGCTTCTGGGCTAGAGAATCGGCACAAGCCTGAAGGGTGTTGCTATAGTTGGGGGTAACATAACTTTCTAGAATAATGTTGGCATGATTGGTGAATGAGAAGCGGGCATAGCCCTGGTATCCCGATAACGAAGTATCCTCCTGTTGGAAGAAGCAAGGATATTTGATAACGTAGCCGAAGTCAGGATCATTGTATTCCTTCATGGGCGCCATCTCTACTTTGGTCTTGAAATCCGCCATCGGTGTATGCTTCTCTTTTGTAACCTCATGTTGATAGTTGATGATGAAGTTTATCATCATCAGCAAGACAACTGCTATCAAAAAAATCTTCTTCATATCTTTGCCACTTTTATATTTTAGCTGCAAAGGTATGAAGAAGATGGGAAACTGCCAAATAATAAGTATGACATTTGACTGACATTTCTGAACTTATCTGATAATCAGTCGATAAGACTTGCCTCTTTCCGACTCAATCATGAGGTTGCTATTCTGCTCAATCACCGGTTTGATACGGCGAATCAAGGTATAGAGCGTTTCGCTGGCATCCGGTTTCTTGGGCCAAAGAGCATCACAAATCTCCTGTTTGGAGAGTTGATGATGCGTATTGTTGAAGAAGAGTTGCATCAGTTGGTGCTGCATCGGAGTAAACTTGATGGCTTGTCCGCTTTCCTGATTGTAGAAGGAATCCTCGTCTTGAGAATAGCACATGGTGCCGAACATATCGGCCTCATGATTCCAGGGTTGTTTTCTGCGATGATAGTATAGCGATGCAATTGCCCAAATCATAGCCATGAGGGTAAGCGTCAAAGATGTCCGCTGGTTGTTCATACTCAAAACATCTGCCATCGAACAGTTGGCATAACTTTGGATAGAATGCTCGTTGAGGAGCATCTCTTTGCTGCTGAGCAGGTTGGCGCTATTTACCAGCTGGAAATTGTTCTTGCCTCTTCTTCTGTCTTCCATCACATAGCAGAGATTACTGGTCGACTTCAGCAGGTCGATGCTGAGATGTGAGCGGTAGCTCTGGATGGTATCAGGCGTAATCCATTGATATTTATTTTCCTGAAGAGTCAGAGCCAAAGCTTTGTTCATATCTTGTACAATGGCATACTGTGCCTTGCGGTAGTTGCTTACGCTGGAGAATGCCGCAGACATCACAAGGATGGCGAAGATGAGGATGGAATGATATGCTTTCAGTTTCATATTATCTATTCTGTTTAAATGATATACTGTTTAAAGATTCAAATGCAAAAGTACAGAAATTCTATGAAAGATGGTATAAAACTAGATATAATATTCGTTAATTGATAAATGTCAGACTCATGTCAGCCATATTTTTCGCTTCGGTCTTCTCTTTTTGATACCTTTGCAGCAGAAAACAAGTTTTAGAAAAAGTATATGATGACAGCCCTGGCGTAAGATATGGAAAGAATATTGCATATGTAATAGATATTCATACCCGCAGGGCTTCATCGGGTGGTAGTTTGGGCTTCAACTTGACCAATGCGCTAACTACCAAGCTCGGTTCAAACGATGTCTATGCATCTGTCAATAGGGGCAAGAGCCAATTGAATATTTTATATGAGCAGACTTATGTGAATAATAAGGCATCCGAATATAATGAGGATGCTCAGTATCTTCTACATGATGGTTCTGAGTATCAGATATCTCGAAAAATCATGAATGGGGCAACTCAAAATTATGGTAATACATTGCAGTTGAAGTATAATCTGGCTGATTCTGCATTATATGTATTCCAGACAACGCTTACCACGGATTTCTGCAATCAGCCTTATACATCGAATGAGATGTGGTTTTCTGAATCAGGAAAGCCTGCATATCCTGTTTACAGAACCAGCAAGGGTAGGAATTTTACTCCTGCTCTCGATTTGTATTTCTATCATCAGTTGGGCAAGCATCAGTCTTTGTCGGCAGATGTTTTGGGTACTTATATCCACACCAAAGGAGCCTATTATGAAGGTGAGGGCGAACCCTATCAATATCAGGTAGATGGAAAGACCTATTCGCTCATAGCCGAGGCTATCTATGAAAACCGGTTGAAACCCTTTACTTTTTCTGCAGGAACCAACTTGAACTGGAAATATATGGATAATCAGTATTTGGGTGATGTGGTTAGTGAGAATGGTATCCGTTCATTGGGTATTTATGGTTTTGCACAAATCAAGGGAAGTTTGGGACAATTCAAGGAAGGAACATCCCGTTTAACTTATGTGGCTGGCTTCGGGTTGAGTAATCAGTCTTATCGACAGGGAGATGAGGAATTTAGTTTTTGGCTTTGTCGTCCGAAACTCACATTGGCTTATTCCTTGACATCTTCGTTTCAGATCCGCTTGGGAAGTGAATTATCACAGCATATTTCGCAGATAGCTATGATTTCGGATACCCGTATTCGAAAGAACAGTATGGAATGGACTGTGGGTAATCCTTCGCTTAAGCCTAGCAGTAGATATGAGAACTGGGTGGTATTCTCTTTCAGTAAACCAAGGATAAATACTGATTTTACCTTGAATTATCGCATCAATCGTCATTGTGATTTGGCGAAATACACCCGCACGGAAAATGATCAGTTTCTTTATTCCCAGACGAATCAGCCCCATTGTAATATGTTGTATCTTACGAATAATACCCGGTTTGACATTATCCCCGACCACCTTATATTCTCTGTGAATGCAGGTATTTACCGTTTTTTCAATAAGGGCGATGAGTACAGTCATTGTTATACCGCTTATAATTATAGTGGAACATTACAGGGATATTGGGGAAAATGGACAGTGATGCTGTATGCTGATAACGGTTGGAACTTTATGGAGGGAGAGAACATTGGGCATAATCCACCCTCATTGGCAACCTCAGCCAGTTATCATATAGGTGATTTCGATTTTACGCTCTATATGCATAATCCGTTTATGGCTCATCCGAAATCCTATTCTGCAGAAATCGTCAACGCATTACTCCGCAAGCAGGTTCGTGGTTATGACAATTCGGGAGGTAATTTGTTCCGTATCGGTGTTGCTTGGAATATCAATCGGGGAAAGGAATACCGTAAGATACAGCGGAATATCAACAATGAGGAGCGAGAAACGGGTATCTTGAAATAGTTGGCTTTGCTTTCTATATGGGTTGCATTGGCAACAGCCGAATTTATTTCTTCCCTTTATTGATGATATAAATTCCGGCAGTAGCCAATGCGCCTGCTATCAGATACATCCAGTAGAAGGTTTCGCCTAGACAGAGGCAGGAGGTGATGGCTCCTACTACGGGGATGAGCGAATTGTATATTGCTACCTTTCCTACGGGATTGCAGCTCAATAGTTTATTGTAGAGAGCGAAACTGATGGTTGAGATGGCAATGAGCAGCAGAAGGATGGTGATGCCCCAGAGGCTGATGACTGGCAGATAGCCACCCATTAACAATGCAGGAATCACCAGCAAGGCTCCACCGATACTCAGCGAATAACCGGTTCCTACGAAAACATCCACTCTCTTGCTCAATCCTCGGGTCAGCAGGGAAGCACTGGCTCCACACAGGGCGTTGAGGATAATCATACCATCGCCCAGGAAAGTGAAACTACCGCTTTCCTTTCCGCCAAGGTTCAAGGCTAGGATGCCTAGGAATCCGATGATGCAGCCCAATGCCTTTCGCCACGTCATCCTGTCGCTCTTGAAGAAGATACAGGCAAGGATAACCACCGTGAAGACGCTCATAGAATTGAGTATCGCCGAACGTGCTCCTGCATTATGCGAGAGTCCGAAATAGAAGAAGGCATAATGAAGGGTGGTGTTGAGGAGTGCATAGAGGAGAAGAAACCAGACATTCTCTTGAACAGCTTTCTTCTTGAATCCGAATTTACGATGCGAGCTTCTGGCGATGGCCAGGATGATGATGCCGGAAATGAAGAAGCGGATGCCTGCAAAAAGCATTTTGCTTCCAGTCATGTCTGCTGTAATCTGATATTCCTCCATTCCCATTTTTATCAATGGGTAAGCCCATCCCCACGAGATAGCAGCCGTAAGGGCGAACAGGCTTACCCATACCGGTCGCTGAAATATACTGAGTGTATTTGTTTCTTTCTTTTCCATTATAATTTAATTGGTATTCCCTTGCTTCTGTGTTTGCTAAATGGCAATCTACAAGTCCCCCAGATGTCTTTCTATCGGAATTCCTCGGTTCTTGTCCTTGTCATCCTTGTTGATGTCTATCCAGTTGCGCAGGGTATCCATGGCGATGCGGGTGGCATGGCGAAGCTGATCGCCATCCTTCAGTCTGCCCACGATGATGCTGGAGAAGATGTCGCCGGTGCCCGGGAACTGAACGGGGATTTCTTCGTAGGGCAGGAGGAAATACTCTTCTGTAAGATGATTGAAACCTACCACGGCATGCTGACCCTCTACGATGCACGAGGTGATGAGCACGGAGTGGGAACCGATGGCTCTCAGTTTATCTATCAGTTCATAGGCTTCCTTCTCCGAGATTCCCTCTTCCTTGTATTCCGAATCCGTCAGCAGACAAGCCTCGGTATAGTTGGGAAAACAGAGATGCGATACGCTCAGCATCTCCTTCATGCATCTCACGGTACTCTCACTGGCTCCACCATAGAGCTTGCCGTAATCGCCCATCACGGGATCCACATAGATGTCGGTGCCCAGTGCTGCCTGTTCTCTGCAATAACGTGCCACCAGCTTAGCCTGACGCTCGGAAGCCATGAAACCCGTGGTGATGGCATCAAAATGAATGCCCAGTTCGTTCCACTTCTGCAAGGCTTCCTCGATATACGAAGTGCATTCCAGAATGGCATACTTGCCGTATGGGAAGGTGTTACTGATGAGCATGGTGGGCAGATTGAACACATCGAGTCCCATATAAGAGAGGATAGGCATCTGAACAGCGGCAGATACCTTTCCGTAGCCACACATATCGCTGATAATAAGGATATTACTTTTCGCTTTCATTCTTTCTTTTTTCTACTTGCTTTTCTTTCTTATCCTGATTATCTCTTAATAGCTGGCTGTACACTTGATGCCCAGAGCCTCTACACGCTCCTTGATGGCATCGAGTACTTCCTTTGGTGCCTTTTCCAGCAACTTGTCTGGTGTTTCGCGGGCGATGGTATAAACCATTACCTGCTGAGGCTGGATGTCTTTCACAGTCTCCAGCCAAGGAGCCACGAAGTGCTCGCTGGTATTGTCCAAACCGTCACCTCTCAGGAACATGGTCTGGATGATGACGTGCCCCTTGAACATCTTCAGATATTTAATCACATCCTTCACGTCGTAGTTAGGCTGCTGAGGGCGGTCTAGCTTCTTGATGTAATCCATATCCACGGTATCCAGTTTCAGGATGTTGTTATCCACGAGCATCAGCGCCTCTCTCACTTTCTCCTTATATATATAGGTGGCGTTGCTGAGTACGGATACTTGTGCTTCAGGGAAATATTTCTTGCAGAGTTCCATCGTATCTTCCACGATTCCCTTGAAGTCTGGGTGTCCCGTAGGTTCACCGTTTCCTGCGAAGGTGATGTCGTCCAAAGGCTGGTTGTTGTCGTGGCGCTCTTTCAGAACCTTCTCCAGTCCTTCTCTTACCTCCTCGCGGGTAGGGCGCTTCTTCTTAGGACGGAAGTCGGCGTTGAATCCGCATTCGCAATAAACGCAGTCGAATGAGCAGACCTTGCCATCAGATGGCATGAGGTTGATGCCCAGTGAAACTCCCAGACGACGGGAGTTTACCGGACCGAATATCGGTGATGGATAAATAATCGTTGACATAATCTTATTCTCCTTTATCTAATCTATTCTTTATTTTATCTTGGTAATACCTATTTTATACCAATCTTATTTACTTGTTTGTAATTTGGTGGGCAAAAGTACTAAAAAATGTTGGAATGAACAAATAAATCAACTGAAAATCGATTTATCCTTACCATTTGTCTTCTATCTCCGATAGATTGTGTACTTTTGCATTCCAATCCGGGGAGAATCTTGGTGATTTCGATTCGGATTTAAAGAAAAAAACAAAAAAGTTGATGTTTTGCTTAGTTTTTCGCTTGGCTCAACTGTATAGATAGTATATGAACAGAAAAAAGGACATAGAACAGTTATTCCGTCAGCATTATGCGAAGATGTACAATCTGGCCAGATGCATTCTTTCGGATGATGACGAGAGCAAGGATGTGGTGAGCGAAGTATTCGCCCAGATTCTTGCCGATGATGTGGTTCTGGTGCCTGGGAGTGAGGACGGTTACTTGATGCGGAGCGTACGCAACCGCTGTCTCAACCTGATAGCTCATAAGAGCGTGAAGGAAAGGGTGGCGAAGCTGCTGCTGGATGATGCCGATGTGATTCTCTCAGAAGAGACCGACGAGCGGCTCGACCGGCTGATGCTTCTCATCGAAGACCTGGAACCGCCTATCCGGCAACTCATTTTCCGTCTGCGCTATCTTCAGGAGAAATCTTATCAGGAGGTGGCTGATGAAGTGGGAGTGAGCAAGGTGACGGTATTCAACCATCTCTCGAAGGCGATGGACTGGATTAAGAAACAATTTAAATGAGCAAGACAATGACAAACATGAGTAAAGAAGAAAAGTGGATGATGCTCTTTGACATGCAGGAGCATCCCGAGAAATATACCGACGAGCAGGTGGAGCGCCTACTTGACGATGAGGAAGTGAAGGAGTTCTTCCATGAACTGGCGATGGCGAGAATGGCTGGCAAGAAAGCCAATCCGAAGGACGTGGATGTGGATGGGGCTTGGAAGGAGTTTGTTCAGGCACATCATGAGGATAAGTTGGCGATGGATGCCGGCAGAGCCAAGGACGCTTATCGCAACCGGATGAAGATTGCTGCATCCATCGTTGGCATCATCTTCCTTTCGGGGGTAGCCTTGGCTGCGATTCACAATGGCTGGTTGGGATTCCCGGCTTCTGATCAGACAGCGGATAACAAGGCTGCGACAGAACAGCTGGCAACAACCCAGGCGCTGACGAACGACAGTCTTCGTGCTGCAACAGCAGAGAACAAGGATTCTCTTGATATGAAGCCGTTGGTGTTTGATGATGCTGAATTGGGAACCATTCTGGCTCAACTATCCGGATTCTATCATGTCAAGGTGGAGTATGTGGATGCCGGTGCCCAGCACATCCGACTCTTCTTCAACTGGAACAAGACGAAGACATTAGAGCAGAACCTGGAGATTTTGAATGCTTTCGACCGCATACAGATAGAGTATATTGACGGAACATTGATGGTGAAATAAGATAGGAGGATATATTTATGAGAGATTTTTGGAAACCAATGCCCGTTAGTGGCAAGCTAATCAGAGAGCTTCTTCTTCTCTTCCTGCTGTTTGGGGTTCAGCAGTCTTATGCCCAACGCATCACCCGACAATATAATAATGTGTCGTTCTCTGCGGCGTTGAAGGATTTGAACGCCCGCCAGCATAAGTACACCATCAACTTCGTGTATGATGA
>OGPO01001745.1_pt1 | contig 12971 bp, 7 predicted proteins | sample 1553041 | NCBI WGS metagenome assembly OGPO01 (sample SAMEA2580281, study PRJEB22360) | human gut metagenome | biome: human gut; feature: human-associated habitat; material: faeces | place: Denmark | collected 2008/2010 | reverse complement strand
CTTACGGGCTACCTTCGAGGCAAGAGGCTATACTGCATGGGATTGTACTTCACCGGCATTTTTAAGAGAAGACGCCATCGGCGTAACCCTTTGCATTCCCACCGCATTCTGCTCTTATACAGGAGAAGCCCTGGATAAGAAGACACCTCTTTTAAAATCCATGGAGGCTGTTGACGAGCAGGCACTGAGAATTTTACGATTATTCGGCAACACCACTTCCAAACGTGTGGTCCCGTCCGTAGGGGCGGAGCAGGAGTATTTCCTGGTTGACCGTGAAAAATATTTACAGAGAAAAGACCTGATTTACGCAGGCCGCACCTTATTCGGCGCCATGCCTCCCAGGGGGCAGGAGCTGGAAGATCATTATTTCGGAGCCATCCGGGAGCGTGTCGCGGCATATATGAAGGAAGTCAATGAAGAGCTCTGGCGCTTAGGCGTTCCGGCCAAGACCCAGCATAACGAGGTGGCTCCGGCACAGCATGAACTGGCGCCGATCTACACGAAAGTCAATATCGCGGTGGATCACAATCAGATCGTGATGCAGACATTGAAGCGGGTGGCGAGCCAGCATGGAATGAAGTGTCTGCTGCATGAGAAGCCGTTTGCCGGAGTCAATGGTTCCGGAAAGCATAACAACTGGTCGCTTGTGACGGACGACGGGATCAATATGCTGGAACCGGGCAAGACGCCGCATGAAAACACACAGTTTTTGCTTGTGCTGACCTGTATTTTGAAAGCGGTAAATCAATATGCAGATCTGCTCCGTGAGTCGGCGGCAGATCCGGGAAACGATCACAGACTCGGAGCCAACGAAGCGCCTCCGGCGATCATTTCGGTATTCTTAGGCGAGCAGCTGGAAGATGTTCTGGAACAGCTGATCAGTACCGGAGAAGCAACCCACAGTCTGAAAGGAGGCACTTTGCAGACCGGAGTTACAACACTACCGGATCTGTACAAAGACGCAACGGACAGAAACAGAACGTCGCCGTTCGCATTTACGGGAAATAAATTTGAATTCCGCATGGTTGGATCGAGAGATTCCATTGCAAACCCGAATATCGTGCTGAATACGATCGTTGCGGAAGCATTTGCGGAAGCCTGCGACGTATTGGAACAGGCAGATGATTTTGACAAGGCGGTACATGATCTGATCAAGGAATACGCGACAGAGAATCAGGCGATCGTCTTCAATGGAAACGGTTATTCCGAAGAATGGGTAAAAGAGGCTGAACGCCGCGGTCTTCCGAACATCAAGTCCATGGTGGAAGCGATCCCGGCGATCACGACAGAGAAAGCCGTGAAATTATTTGAACGGTTCAATGTCTTTACAAGAGCGGAGCTGGAATCCCGTGCGGAGATCCAGTATGAAGCCTATGCGAAAGCGATCAATATTGAGGCGCGTACGATGATCGACATGGCGAGCAAGCAGTTTGTTCCGGCATTTATCGGTTACACGAAGACACTTGCGGATACGATCAATTCGGTGAAAGCGGCGGGCGCGGATGCAAGCGTACAGATGGAGATCCTGAATGAAGTATCGGCGCTTTTGAAAGAGACGAAAGAGGCGCTTCAGATACTTGTGAAGCTGACGGAAGAGGCTGCCGGAAAAGAAGAAGGTCCGGAGCAGGCGAACTTCTATCATTCGGACGTCGTTCCGGCGATGGAGGCTTTGAGAGCTCCGGTCGATAAGCTGGAAATGATCATCGACAAGGAAGTATGGCCGATGCCGTCTTACGGCGATCTGATCTTTGAAGTTTAGGTTTTTTGAATCTTAAAACGAACATCGTTTCAAATATTCCGCGCTTCGTTCCAGTGATCTCAGCGGTGATTTATCTATCCAGTTTTTATGCGTCTCAAGGATCACGGCGTCTACGCCGACTGCTTTCGCCTGTGTAAGAAGCGCGTCCAGATCCATGTTGCCGTCGCCCAGTTCCATGCAGTCGGATGTGAGAATCGGCGTCATGGACGGACCGGTAATCTTCGTTCCGCGGTCGTTGATGTGGAAGAGCTTCATCCGTGTGCCGAGGCGCTTCATGACGTCCAGAGCGGATACCCCGGCTTCGGTCGGCCAGTAGGAATCAAACTCAAACCCAACCAGATCCGGGTCAGTCTCCCGGATCAAAAGTTCATAAGCAGTCAGTCCGGATTCGACTTTCCGAAATTCACAGTTGTGATTGTGATAGGAAAGTCGGATGCCGGATTTTTTTAATTCTGCCGCGGCGTGGTTGAGATCGGAAGCCAGTTTGCAGACAGCCGCTTTATCGGAATAATCAAAGCGATACATTCCTGTGATGACAATATGTTTCGTTTGAAATTCATTTGCTTCCCGGATGACGGCGTCCGGATCTTTCCGGACCGAGCCAAGATCTTCGTGGAGAGAGACTGCGTGCAGTCCGGCTTCTTCCAGAAGCTCTTTCCAGTGATAATTGCCGCCTTTTCCGACCGGCATTCCGGCAAATTTGGTCAGCATCCGCACGATAAACGGAGTGGGGCGGATCATAAATCCGTTCAGTTCGATGCCGTCGTATCCTGCCTGTTTGATACATCTTAAAGTTTCTTTTGTCTGTGCTTCTGTTTTACAGACTGTCCCGAGCATGATCTGCTGTACTGCCTTTTCTATCATAAAAATAACCTGCTTTCTTTTCCGTTTTTTGTGAACAAATCGGAGGTATTCCGTACTGTCTATTGTACAGGAATTTCTTTCAAAAAGAGGTTCTTTTATTCGCGAAAATGTTCTATTATTAACTTAAAAACAAAATATAGCGAATACAGAAACATAAAGACGAAAAAATGAACGCGTAAACTATGGATTTCTTGTATGATATAGACAGAAAAGATAGAGACGAGGAGGTCTGTTATGAAAAAATTTGAAAAAGGTTTTCTTTTGGGAGCGGCAACGGCGGCGCATCAGGTAGAGGGAAACAACACAAACAGCGACTGCTGGGCAATGGAACAGATGGAGCATACGGCATATGTAGAACCGTCGCTGGATGCGGTCGATCATTACAATCGGTATGAAGAAGATATCCGGCTGATGGCGCAAGCCGGACTGAACGCATATCGTTTTTCGGTTGAGTGGGCACGGATCGAGCCGGAAGAGGGAAAGTTTGACGAGGAGCAGATCGAACATTACCGCAAAGTGGTCCGGTGCTGCAAGGAAAACGGGATCGAACCGATCGTGACGCTTCATCATTTTTCCAGTCCGGTGTGGGTGATCTCAAAAGGAGGCTGGGAAGCCGAAAGCATTGTGGGAGATTTTGAAAAATATACCCGCTATGTGGTCGAAAAACTGGGAGATGAACTGCATTATATCTGTACGATCAACGAAGCGAATATGGGGCTGCAGGTTGCTGCGATCGCGGAACGTTACAAAAAAATGATGATGGCGCAGATGCAGAAAGCCGGTTTGGAAAAAAGCGGAAGCAAAACAGATGGGAACAACGGCAGTGTCCAGATGGGAATGAATCTTCAAAAGATGATGGAAAATCAGAAAGCGCAGGCGGAAGAGAACCGGAAAGTATTCGGTGTGGAGAAAGTGGAGAACTTCACATCCATGCGCACAAAAGAAGGAGATCTTCTTGTCATGAAAGCACATCAGGCGGCAAAACGTGCGATCAAGGAACTGCATCCGGAAATCCAGGTTGGTCTGACTTTGTCGCTTCACGATATTCAGGTGGCACAAGAGGGCGGAGAGACGTTTGCGGAAAAAGAATGGGACGATGAATTCCTGCATTATCTCCCATATATAGAGGGTGATGATTTCCTCGGGGTACAGAATTACAGCCGTTCGCGTTTCGGAAAAGACGGGCGGATGGGAAATCCGGACGGAGCGGAACTGACCCAGATGGACTATGAATACTATCCGGAAGCGCTGGAACATGTGATCCGGAAAGCTGCGGAAAAGTTTAAAGGAGATCTGATCGTCACGGAAAATGGAATCGCGACTGCAGACGATATGAGAAGAACTGCATTTATCGAGAAAGCGCTCCAAGGTGTACAGAGCTGCATCGAAGACGGGATTCCGGTAAAAGGCTATTGCTATTGGAGCCTGCTGGATAACTTTGAATGGCAGAAAGGTTATTCGATGACATTCGGACTGATCGCGGTAGATCGAAGTAGCCAGACACGGAAGCCGAAAGAAAGCTTGTCCTATCTCGGAAGTTACCGGTAAAGGAAGTGGATGAATGAAAGCGTTTGAGTTTACCTATTCCGGTCAGGCGGATCTGAAACCGTTTTTAGAAGATGTAAAGAGCTGTGAAAATGAGGTGTGGTTTGAGACGGCACAGGGAGACCAGCTGTCCTTGAAATCCACATTGTGTCAGTTCATACTGATGTCGCTTTCCGAACATCCGGAAAGTCTGTCGGGGGCGAAAGTGAAAGGCGCGGGAGCGCATGACAGGGAAATTCTTTCTCCATATGAGAAGACGATATGAGAAGATCAAGTGAGAGAACAGTATAGAAACAAGATGCGAAAAAGAGAGGTGAGAAGACGTGGAGAGTCAGGAGAAGATCCGGTTCTTTCTGGAATTGCTCAACTGCAATTATCAATTCCATTTCTGGCAGTATGACGGCGGATACCGGTTGATCGAGACAAACTGGAACAAGGAATTATTTTCCGGAGATTTCTTTTCCTTTATCGGAATGGAAAAACTGCTGAAAGAGCGGCGGCAGGAGGGAAAAATGGATCCGGTGATCCTGGAAGCCGGAAACAACCTGCTGTGGATCGCCGGATTTGAACAGCGGGAGAATAAGGTGCGTCACGTTTTTTATATCGGACCGATCTTCAGTGGAAAAGACAGTCTTTTGATCCTGCGGAAAAAGCTGGACACTTATAACCTCTCCGTATCGCTCCGGACCCGGATGTTCCGTACATTTGAGGAGATTCCGGTAGTACCGTTCCATATTTTGCGGCAATATGCGGTGATGCTGGAATATACGCTGAACAGCCGGAAGATCGATATCAGTGACATCGAAGTAGTCAATATCATTTCCGGAGAAGAAAAGGATATACAGTTTGGTACGTCCGAACGGCATTTCGGCATCTGGGAAGCGGAGCAGAATTTGTGTCGGATGATCGAGGAGGGAAGTCCGCGTTACAAAGAAATGCTGAAAGCCTCTTCGCTGATGAGTTCCGGGATGAAAGTGGATTATGGAGATACGTTGCGCTCTCATAAAAATAATATTCTGGTGCTTTTGATCCTCTGCTCCAGAGCAAGCATGCGGGGCGGACTTTCGCCGGAGATCGCCTACAATTTAAATGATTATTATGCGCAGAAGATCGAACAATGTCAGTCGATGGCGGATACGACCAAATTAGGCGCGCAGATATTGGAAGATTATGTCGCACGGGTTCGGGAAAGCCGCGAAAATCCGGATGTTTCGGACAGCATCCGGAACAGTTGTGAATACATTAAGGCACATTTGACGGAACCGATCCAAGTGAAAAAACTGGCCCAACAATCGGGCTATGCGGAATATTATTTTTCACATAAGTTTAAAAAAGAGATGGGCGTCAGTGTAAAAGAATATATTTTACATGAAAAAATCAATCAGGCAAAGGTGATGCTCACAAGCAGTGACGAGAGCATACAGAAGATCGGGGACAGTCTCGCATTTGGAAGCCGGAGTTATTTTTATACCTGTTTTCAGAAAGCAGAGGGCATGTCGCCGAGTGAATATCGTAATACAAAAGGGAAGAAACAAAAAGGAGAATAAAAATCATGGGCAAAAAATTAAGTGCGAGTGAAATCGACGGCGTACAGTACCGCCGGGCAAAATTGTGGCAGATTATTTTATGCGCGTGCAATGCACTGGTAGGAATGTCGGTGTATTCGCTGATCGGAATGGCGAGTTATACTGCAAGTATCGGATTCGGGATCGGAACGGCCGTGATCGGTGTGATCCTGACGGGAACCCGTATCTTAGACGGCGTGACAGATCCGATGCTGGCATTTCTGTATGACAAGGTCAACACGAAGTTCGGAAAGATCAGGATTTTGCTGATTGTCGGTTTTGTGATCGAGGCGGTCGCGCTGTCGTGCATGTATGACTGGGCAGCAGGCAAAGGTCTCGGAATGGTCGGCTTTATTCTGCTGTATGTTATTTATGTGATCGGATATACGATCAACAATATGACTGCGCAGACGATCCCGCCGCTTTTGTCGAATGATCCGAGACAGCGTCCGACGATCAGCGTGTGGAGCACCGCGCTCAATTACATGGTTCCGATGGCGCTAACAATGCTGCTGAATGTTGTACTGCTTCCGAAATTCGGCGGTACATACAGTCAGGAATTTTTGGCAGCGGCTTGTAAAGTATGTCTGCTTGTCGCGGCAGTCGGAGTTGTTCTTGTGTGCATCGGTGTCAGCGCATACGATAAACCGGAGAATTTCCGTGGACTTACAAAAGAACAGGAACCATTGAAAGTAAAAGATATGATCGAAGTACTCAAAGGAAACCGTCCGTTGCAGTGCTATATCATTTCTGCTACATCGGATAAGATCGCGCAGGTGACGGCGTCTCAGGCTGTGATCGGAACGATGCTCAGCGGAATCATTATCGGGAATATGGGAATCGCTACAATCCTGACCGTGATTGGTATGCTTCCGTCGATTTTATTTGCGATCGTCGGCGCAAAATATGCCGGAAAGCACGGAAACAAGGAAACGATCGTGACCTGGACGAAAATCTGTATCGGGATCTCGGCAGTGATGTGGATTTTCTTTATTGTGATCGATCCGAAAGACATCGCCAAGATGGGCGTGATCACCGCGATTTATGTTGTGCTGACTCTCTGTAAAAACGGGGCGAATATGTGTGTTACAACCGGAAACAGTGCGTTTATGGCGGATCTGATCGATTATGAATTAGACCGTGGCGGAAGATATGTGCCGGCAATCGTGACCGGAACCGCAAGCTTGATCGATAAAATCGTTTCATCCTGCGGAACTGCGATCGCAGCCGGAGCCGTTGCTCTTGTCGGTTATACGACGACCGTTCCGCAGCCGGGAGATGCATGTACACCGGCGATTTTCTGGCTGACGATGTTTTTGACTTTCGGTCTTCCGATCCTCGGATGGATCTGTACGCTTGTGGCAATGAAATTCTGTAAGCTCGACAAAGCGGAAATGGTGGAAGTCCAGAAACGGATCGCCGCGAAGAAAGAGGCTCTGAAAGCGGAAGAGTAAAGAGAAAAAGGACAGCAGGAGGATTTTGAAAATGAAATCATATTATTGTAATCCGATCAACGTTCCGTATCGGTATCAGTTTAACATGGATCCGAGATCGAACGGAAAACTGCAGATCGACCGGGAGGCAGCAGATCCGTCCATGATCTTATTTCAGGGAAAATACTATATGTTCGTGTCGATGAATCTTTCGGTGTGGGTATCCGAAGATCTTGTGAACTGGGAGCCGCACAGGCTCCCGGAAAATCTGCCGCTTTACGATTATGCGCCGGATGCCAGAGTGTGCGGAGATTATGTATATTTTTGTGCGTCAAAGCGTGGGGAGAACTGCAATTATTATCGGACGAAAGATATTATAAACGGTCCTTACGAGGAAATTCCGGGGACGTTTGATTTCTGGGATCCGAATCTGTTCTTTGACGAGGACGGAAGCATCTATTTCTACTGGGGATGTTCCAATGCAACGCCGGTCTGGGGCGTGGAACTGGATCCGGAGACGATGAAGCCGAAAACCGAGTGGAAAGAATTGCTGTTCGGAGACGGTTATGTGCGTGGATTTGAGCGGATGGGGGTGGATAACTGTGAATTTCCGCGAGGTGAGGCAGAAGTGGAGAAGATGTTACAGGGATTTGTTCAGCAAAGCGGCGTGCCTTTGGAGCAGATTCCGAAAGCATACCATCAGGCGATCCGTGGGATGTTTACAAGGAAACCGTTTATCGAGGGACCGTGGATGGACAAATACAACGGAAAATATTATCTGCAGTACGCATGTCCGGGTACGGAGTACAATACATATGCGGACGGCGTCTATATTGGCGATACGCCGCTCGGACCGTTTACACTTGCGAAAAACAATCCGTACTCCTATCATCCGGGTGGATTTATGCCGGGAGCCGGACATGGCTCGACGATGTGGGACAGAAATGGAAATCTCTGGCATACCGCGACGATGCGGATCAGCATGAATCATCAGTTTGAGCGGAGAGTCGGTCTTTGGAAATCCGGATTCGATGCGGACGGAGAACTGTTCTGCAACCAGAATTACGGGGACTGGCCGATTGCCGTGGAAGACGGAACAACCGATCCGTGGAGCGAGCCGGAGTGGGTTCTTCTGAATTACGGCAAACCTGCCAGGGCATCTTCATTTGCAGACGGAAAAGAACCGGAAAAGGCGTTCAACGAGGATGCGCAGACCTGGTGGAGAGCGGCGGGAAAACAGGGCGAATGGCTGGAGACCGATCTGGAACAGGAGATGGACGTGCGCGCGGTGCAGATTAATTTTGCGGACGATGTGCTCCCGATCAAGTCACCAGGGGATATTCAGGGGTCGCAGACACAGCCGCGTTATATTGAGGAACAAAAGCATGTGACAAGATGGAAACTGGAGGGCTCTCTGGATGGAAATACATATTTTATGATCGAAGATAAATCCGAAGCGGAGACCGACCTGCCTCATGATTTTGTCGTGCGGGAACAGGGAATACGTGTCCGGTATCTGCGCCTTACGATCGTGGAAATTCCGTATGGGGTTGAACCGTGTATCTCCGGACTTCGTGTATTCGGGATCGGAGACGGAAAGAAGCCGGAGCCTGTCGAGTATCAGGCAAAGAAGAGCGCGGATGGTCTGGATCTGCTCGTGTCCATCGAGGAGACGACAGATGCAGTCGGCTATAATATTTTGTGGGGACATGAAGAAGAAAAACTGTATCACAGCTATCAGATTTACCGGGATGTGGAAAATCTGCGAAATGGCAAGACGGGAACGATCAAGAAACGGATCGGGGCGCTTGTCAAAGGGCAGGAGTATTTTGTGCGCGTAGATTCGTACAATGAAAATGGAATCACGCATGGAACCATGACTCGTTGTTCCGAATAAAGAAATGGTCCGTGTACAAAATGCAGCTGCTTTTGTGCACGGATCATATGCTGTTGGGCGGCGGTATGACATCATGGTATGAGGTAGCAGAAAAGAGAGGATAAACGATGAGACAGACGATGAATGAAAACTGGAAATTTGTAAAATATGCGGAGAATATGTCCGAGGCAGTCGGGGCGGCAGGCGAGCATGTGGATTTGCCGCACACATGGAACGCGGCGGACGGTCAGGACGGCGGCAACGATTATTACCGCGGCATCTGTTGGTATGTGAAAGAGCTGGGAAATATAGTAAAATCCGGGGATGAAGAAATTTATCTGGAGATCCCGGGCGCGGCGATGATCGGCGAAGTATATTTGAACGGTGAGAAGTTATACCGTCATGAGGGTGGTTACTCGCTGTTCCGAGTCAATCTGACCGAAAAACTGCAGGAAAAAAATGTGATCGCGGTTTCGGTGGACAACAGAGACAATACGGTGTGCTATCCGCAGAAAGCAGATTTTACATTTTACGGCGGACTTTACCGGGGCGTAAATCTGCTGAGAGTACCGCGGGAGCATTTTGCGCTGGACTACTGCGGAACACCTGGAATCAAGGTGACAGCGGAAACGGATCCGGAGACAAAGACGGCGAGGACGGTGGTGGAAGTATGGACGGCGGGAGATCCAAAAACCGTAACGATTTCCGTGACCGGACAGGCGGACAAAGTGGTGGCGGTTACAGAGAATTATGCAAAAGCCATCTTTGAAATGGAGGACATCCGTCTTTGGGACGGATTGAATGATCCGTATCTGTATGAGGCGAAAGCAGTTCTGGAAAATGGGGAGACGATACAGGCAAGATTTGGCTGTCGTAAATTTGAGATCGATCCGCAGAAAGGCTTTTTGCTGAACGGTCGGAGTTATCCTCTGCGTGGTGTGAGCCGTCATCAGGACATGGCGGGAGTGGGAAATGCATTGACGATCGAAGACCACAGAAGAGATATGGAGATCATCCGGGAGATCGGAGCAAATACGCTTCGTCTGGCGCATTATCAGCATGCGCAGGAATTTTACGATCTGTGCGACGAGAACGGACTGGTCGTGTGGGCGGAGATCCCGTATATCACGATGCACATGAAAGACGGACGCGCCAATACGCTGTCCCAGATGGAAGAACTGGTTGTGCAGAATTACAATCATCCGTGTATCTGCTGTTGGGGATTGTCCAATGAGATCACGGCGGCGAGCGCAGTCAACGAAGATCTGCTGGAAAATCATCGTCAGCTGAACGAACTCTGCCACCGTCTGGATCCGACGCGTCCGACAACAATGGCAAACGTATTTATGTTGGAGATTGACAGTCCGATCTTGGAAATACCGGATGTGAACAGTTATAATCTGTATTTTGGATGGTATCTCGGAGATCTGGAGCAGAACGAGGAATTTTTCGACGAGTATCACGAGAAATATCCAAATCGTGCGATCGGATTTTCCGAGTACGGTGCAGACGCCAATCCGCAGTACCAATCCGCATCACCGGAAAAGGGAGACTACACGGAAAGTTATCAGGCAGTCTACCATGAACATATGCTGAATATGATTGAAGAGCGTCCGTGGCTGTGGGCGACCCACGTGTGGAATATGTTTGATTTTGCGGCGGACGGAAGAGATGAGGGAGGAAAGCACGGCGAGAACCAGAAAGGTCTTGTGACGATGGACCGGAAGCTGAAAAAAGACGCGTTTTATCTGTACAAAGCAGCTTGGAATCGGGAAGACGCATTTGTACATCTGTGCGGAAAACGTTATGCGGATCGGACGGAAAACGTCACCGAGATCAAAGTGTATTCCAATCAGCCGGAGGTGACTCTTTTTGTAGACGGAAGAAAATATGAGACAAAGACGGGCAGGACGGTGTTTGCGTTCCATCTGCCGATCAGCGGCGAACATCAGATCGAGGCGAGATACGGCGAAGTTTCCGATGTGATGGAGATCCGGAAAGTTGAGGAAGAGAATCCGGCATACCGGATGAAAAAAGAGAAGCCGGTATCCAACTGGTTTGACGCGGATTCTTATGATGAGAGCTGTTATTCGGTATTCGATAAGTTCAGCGAGCTTCAGAAAAATCCGGAAGCGGCGGCAGTGATGATGCGGCTGATGGAACAGGGCGCAAAGAGCCGCGGTGATGTTGCCGAAGCCGTTACGGGCAATCCGGCGCTGATCCGTATGATGGGAAGAATGACTGTGGAAAGTCTTTTAAATCAGGCAGGCGCCGATGAGGAGAACATCAAGCAGGTAAACCGCATTTTGCAGGGTATCAAGAAAGCGTGAAAATGTGACCCCAAAATGCAGAAAGTATGATGCGGAAAATTTAGCGGAAAGGAAATTCAAGATGAGCGAGAAAGTAAAAGCATTGTTGGAGGGAAAGGGCGGAAATTATATTTTCCCGTTTTTCTGGCAGCACGGCGAAACGGAAGAAGTGCTGCGGACTTATATGAGAGTGATCCACGAAGCAAATATCGGGGCGGTCTGCGTGGAGAGCAGACCCCATCCGGATTTTTGCGGAGAGCAGTGGTGGCATGATATGGATATCATTTTGGAAGAGGCAAAGAAATACGGGATGAAAGTGTGGATCCTGGACGACAGTCATTTTCCGACCGGATATGCCAACGGGGCGATGAAAGATCAGCCGATCGAGTTATATCGTCAGAGTATCACATGCAGACAATACAAGGGAACATGCGGAGAGACGATGATGATCCCGAAAGCGGAACTGGAGGTGGCGGAGCCGTTTGAGCCGAATATGATGGAGAAAATGATGACGCATAATTCGGCGGACGGCGCGACAAAACAGTTTGCAGATGACCGGATGCTCGGGGTGTATGCGATCCGTCAGGACGGCGAGGACGGATTTACGAACAAAGAAAACCGGATCGATCTTTCAGGAATGGTCACGGAGGAGGGCGTGACATTTCAGGTTCCCGAGGGAAACTGGAAGATTTATGTGACGCAGCTGACGCGCAACAGAGGACCTCATCGAGATTACATCAATATGATGGACAAAGCTTCCTGTAAAGTGCAGATCGAGGCGGTGTATGAGCCTCACTGGGCGCATTACAAAGAGGAATTCGGAAAGACGATCGCCGGATTTTTCTCGGATGAGCCGGAACTTGGGAACGGACATCTCTACGATCAGGATAACGGACTGGGATGCTCTCCGGCAATGGACTATCCGTGGAGCCGGGAATTGGAAGCGCGGCTGAAAGAAGAACTGGGAGAGGATTTTGCAGGACAGCTTGCCCTGTTATGGGAGCAGGATGCCGATGCTGCCGAGACGGCAAGAGTCCGTTATGCGTATATGGATCAGGTGTCCCGGCTTGTGGAGGAAGATTTTTCCCGCCCGATCGGAGAATGGTGCCGGGCGCACGGTGTTCAGTATATCGGACATTTGATCGAGGACAATAACCACGCGTCGAAAACCGGATCGTCGCTGGGACATTTCTTCCGCGGACTTGCCGGACAGGATATGGCGGGAATCGACGACATCGGAGGACAGGTCATGCCGGGGCAGGAAGATGTGGACTTAAACATGCCGCCGTTTCGGAGCAGGAACGGTTCGTTTTATCATTACGGTCTCGGAAAACTGGGAAGTTCCGCGGCGGCGATCGAACCGCTGAAAAACGGTGATTCCATGTGTGAGATTTTCGGCGCTTACGGATGGGCAGAGGGCGTGCGTCTGGAAAAATATCTGCTGGATCATTTTATGGTGCGCGGGATCAATCATTTTGTGCCTCATGCATTTTCGGGGAAAGACTATCCGGATCCGGACTGCCCACCACATTTTTATGCGCACGGAAATAATCCGCAGTACCGGCATTTCGGCGCATTGATGACATATGGAAACCGGGTGCTGGAACTGATCAACGGCGG
>OGPO01001742.1_pt1 | contig 12984 bp, 7 predicted proteins | sample 1553041 | NCBI WGS metagenome assembly OGPO01 (sample SAMEA2580281, study PRJEB22360) | human gut metagenome | biome: human gut; feature: human-associated habitat; material: faeces | place: Denmark | collected 2008/2010 | reverse complement strand
GGAGTAGCGACATTTTTATCAGAGTGAAATGTAGTGTAAGTAACTTCGGTTGTTGTCGTTGTTGATTCAGGATTACTAAAATCAAATACTGGCATGAGAGAGTCTCCTTTGTAATTTATTTTTCTAAGATACTATGGATAGATTCATGCGATACATTTCGTAATTCTGATATCTTACATGAATTGTGCAAATACGGACGCACCAATGACAGTGATAAGTCCGGATACTACGATGGACAAGCTGCTCATTGCGCCTTCAATATCACCCTCTTGAGCTATGAAGGTCTGAATATGGTCGATTACTTTGTCAGCCGTCTTTCTAAGGTCCTCGCTACTCCATTCAGTTTCCGGAAGGTACTTTAGTACCCAGAACGGCGAGCCACTTTTCACAACCGCTTCACGCACATTATGATAACCGGAGGTTTGTTCTGCGAGCTGGGCTACAGATAGGTTAAAAATCTTGGAAAGGTACTCGCTGAAGTTCTGCCATGTAAGAGAGCCGGCAGACAGATAATCAGTGGTCATTTTTCCTCCGCACATAGAAGACACCATTTTCCCTATGGTTGCTTCTGCGAGGACATGGGGAGACTGAACCGAATCTGTCCAGGTGTATTTGCTGTTCTTATAGCAAGAGAACACAAAGCCGAGCAAAACCCCGCAGGCAATCGTGTTGTAGTAGCCGTAGGGTTCCTTCTGGAGCGTTGCCCACAAGTCACCGAGGTTGACCTTGTGCCCAGATTCCATTTCGTTTTTTATGAGTTCTGCCAGTGCTGCAACACACTCAGCCTGTTTATTACCGCTGTTCTTTGCGTCAACAATCTCCCCGATCGTAGTGAGGTCGAGAATACCGGCAAGCTTCAGAGCGTTTAACACATTGGTGAGCTGGCTGTTTCCGCTTTTGCGCTGTATACCAGCAGTAGGAGCTCCGTCGTTGCAAGCTTTATAGGCGGTATTGGTTACAACTATGTTCTCCGGCGCATACTTAAAAATCACGTCCTGAACATTGGAACGAATTATTTTCCGGAGATGTGCCATTCCGTATATGCTATTAAAGACGCTATTCCCATTGTAGGCAATGATCTTTCCACCGCTGACAGCACTGCCAACCCAAGAGTTGATGATGGTAGACGCTTCCATGCGATACTGCTGAACGGAGCCGGTCTGACCGGAATCGGAAGCCATTTCTTGCTTTGTAATGGCTGTCAACCATTTTGTGCGGTTTTCATCGGTGAGCGGCGTTTTTACAAGAGCGATTGTAAGGCGCGGTTCGTTCGTTTCAGCAGCTTTCGCCTGCAAAACTGACTGAATTGATACGGCCTGTGCGTCGCTCTGTACTGTCACGATAAGTAAGCCAAGCTTATAGGGGCACTTTTCAAGTTCCTTTGTGATCTCACCTAAACGGGTATTGATAGAATTGGTTTCTGCGCAGCAGACAGCGATCTTCATACGCCGCAGGGTGGCATCGTTTGCATCCCAAGTCTGCTTCTCAAACGCCTGTGCAAACGCCCCATCTTTGGAGAACATCATATATCTGCTGTATTTCTTATCGTTTGCCGCAAGCCGTGCGGCGAAGTCAGTGTCACCGGCTCCACGGAAAGGCAGCTGAATACGGACAATGTTATTAGAACCTTCATCCAGAACAAGGATCTTGCCATCGACCATTGTCTGAAGCATATCTTCGATTTGTGCCTTGCCCATAACACCGGCCAAACAAGTTTCAAGGCAATCTTTTGTGGCGGCAATGCCGTCCTTTGCCCTTCGCCCGCTATAAATCCCCTTCGTAGAAGACATAAGAGCAAGCAGGAGCATAGCAGTCTTGAATACGCGATGGGCGTTCTCATCGTTTTCGACCAAGTGACGACTTTCTTCGTAATGCCGGATGTATTCCGCCGCCTTCGTATCCTTATCGGAGAAATCACTTTCACGAGTGAAGAAGTAATCCCAGAGCCATTCGGGCGTCAGCCAACAAGCCTGAGAATCCGGGCCTTCCTTGTTGATATAGCCTACGAAGCCATGCTCACTGTTGGATTGATCTTTCATAAACCGGAACATCGTGCGCTGGGAAGCTGCATAGTTCTCGGCTACGCGGGAAAGGAGCTTGATCGTCATGGGGTGCATCGGGCAAAGGTGCTCGATCTGCTCGCTGATTTTGTCATCCAAGCCAGACATATCAGGGAGGAAAGGCTGAATATTTTGGATAACTCTTTTGCGTTCTTCTTTCCAGTGCTCAGTCATGCCGTTGCGGATGTTGATGGAGCCAGCAATCAGGTCGAAAGCAGCATCGGTGCTGATATGGAACTCCACATGATGGAAACGGTGTGTAATCAGCTGATACCGTTCCGGCGTAATGCGCTCTACCATTGCAGTGGTGCGATGAACTACAAAAAGCATGAAGAACGGCTGGACCTTGCAGAACTCGGAGAGCTGCTGGAGAATCGTCTGCTCGTCGCTGTTTGCGACATACTCAGTGAACTCATCCCAGATGAAGAATATGCCGGACTTTGAAAGCCCGTTGTTCTCAATAACGGCAGCGATCCACTTTTTGAAGGTATCAAGGCTGTCAACCAGCCCCCAATTATACTGACGGATAACGGCAGCCGTCTTCTGAAGAGCAAGGAGATCACCAGCTTCAAGGCTTTCACGCAACTCCTCGACGCTGCTGTAATCGTCACCCAGAACGGAGTTTTCCAGTATGTATTCCCAATTATGTACAGGGCTGTTGACCTGTTGCATGACGGAATCTTGCAACGAAGACTCGCCGTAGTCTGCCTTATCACCGAACTTGGCAGCAAGTGCTTCACGGACAGCTTTCTCAGCCTCCATAAGCATGGCATTTCCGTCACGAATACCAGTACAGCCGGTCTTCCAGATGACGAGGTAATCTCCCTTATCTTTTGCGCGGCATTTCATGAAGCGGTTGCGATAAGGCACCAGGCGGCTGTTCCCTGCAAGGTAGGAATCCACAACATCAGACGGATCTTCCATCAAATGTTTAATCAAGATAGCAGCATAGCTTTTGCCGGTGCCGTATGTACCTTCTATCCAAAAAGAGCGGCGGCTGTCAGGTTCCTCTTTGTTGAGGGACTGACACAGCACCTCCATCATCTTTTCCATGTCTTCACCGACAATGTACTCACGCCACAGATTTTTATTACGAGTATCAGCGTCAATGTCAACGACAGATTCGAATGTTGGGCTGATTTCAACAAAATCCGAGTACTTTTTGTTCGGCATGACTGCTACCTCCTCATTTATTCATTCTCAGCAAGATCGAGAATATCGATGCTTGTAAAGTCTTCAAGAATAATATTATCCAGGTTTGCGACAAAGGAGACGCGGATGTACTGTGGATAGGTCATTGCAAGGCCCTGAACCTTTTCACGGAAGTCTTTGACGTCAATGCCGTATATATCATGCGGAGAAATGCCCTGTGCCTCAGGGTTCGCATGAGCGTTGGCAAGCTCTGTGAAGGTAAATGTTTTTCGACCGGCGTGCTCTGCATAAAGGTAAAGTGCATAGAGGAGTGCAACCGCGTCAGGATAATCCCAGCCTTCACGGAAGTAAGCAAAGGTGTTTTTGGTAAGTTCAATAGGTAAGCCTTGCTTTAGAGCAGAGCCGATGGGTGACTGTCTCAGCGTCTCAGTAAGTGCCGTAATTGCATTTTCACGATTTGACTTTGAGTAGTTTTCGCCAATCATCACTACAAGATCAGCTTTTTCATAGGTTGCCCCCGGTTCAGCATTAAGGCAATACCACCGCGTGATCACCGAATTATAGGCCAGGTTTGCCCAAATGATGGCCCATGTGAAAGGATTATAAGGTCCGAAAACTTTAAGTTTATCAAATAACACTGTCGTGGACAGCGTTTTGTCCTTGTTTGCAACTAAGAGGTTGCTTTCTTTGAGCCAGGCTTTTAAGCCATCGTACTGGCGAGTGCCCAAAACACCTTGTGAGAAGCAATCCGTTCCTTCTGCCATATAGTGCTCGAGCCATGCTTGCCTCAGTCCAAAATGCTGATATGGGTTCATTCCCTTCATTTCCATAGAGGTTCCTCCTGTTATACTTAGAGATTTTGCCAATAGACAGCTTTTCTCAACAAATGACAAGCAATTTGAACAATGACAGCAAAGTGCTTCTCTAATAAGAATCCTTCCATCGGGTTGAATGGTAAAGGCTCCAGTCGGGCATTGTACCATACACGCTTTGCATCCTTTGCAAAAAGCGGTTTTGTTTGCAACACCTCTTAAATGGCTGATCGTGAAACGATCCATTTGGGAGAATGGGGAATAGGACACAAATATCTTGTCATCATCTTTTTGAATGGTAAACTCAAAATTAATGCCAGATATTTTTTGAGTGCCTCGCTTACCATCAAACTCGGTTACGGTCCCCAACACTGGAGCACAACTTAACCACTCCTGCGTTGGTTGCTTAATCAAAAAATGAATAGTATTCTCTTGTATTTTTTCCTCGACCCGATTCCCGCCATTTGGAAGACCGCGACCACCCATTCTTGCTTTCCAACCACCGCCTTCTATATACTTTACGACTTCAGCCTCAACTTTTGTGCGCTTTGCGTACTGTTCTACTCTATTGAGCAGAGGCCTCATTTCGTCAGCATAGCAATGATTGGCTATGCCATCCCACCAGTCCGACGAAAGAGGACACACCATACATCCAACTCTAAATAATCCAAGCTTGTATGCGTCATTGAGTAAGATTTTTTCGTGTAAAAGGTAGCAATAGAGTTCAGCAGTATTCCATTTATGGATTGGGCTGACATTGACTTGACTAATATTCTTTGCTCCCTCGCTCACTTCGTCATATCTTGCTCTGCGGGCACTTTCCTCGGCTCTTACACCATCAAAAACAACTGCTTTCGCATTATAGTTTCCTGTGATTTCACGCAACTTCAAAATTGTTGGCACAGACTTATGCACGGCACAGCACCAGCGCATTCTTCTACCTGGAGGGCCGAACTCATCCCAACTTTCAGTAGGCTCCATGTGGCACTTTGCTTCAACGAAACGCAGATGAGGCCAATGCAGCTTTGCTCGCTCAACGGCTTTCAAAGTGGCTGACAATTCCATTCCTGTATTACTAAATACCACCAAGAACTCACTTGGTGCCAGGGCTTTAGAAACCAAATCCAATAAAACCAGCGAATCTTTTCCGCCAGAAAATGCACAAATAAAGGAATATCCCAGTTTGGAATATTTCTCATATTGTTTTTGGATAAGCCCAATCGCTTTCTGCTTCATGTTGACCAAAAGGGCGTGGTTGACTTCGATTAAGCGTTTGATATTAATTTCTTCCAACTTTATCCGTTCTGTGGTATTCAGCTTAATTTTGGGAACAGTGAAAAAACCTCCACCTTCCGCTTCGGCTACACACACACCATTCATTACATATCTGCGGATTCCTTCTGCCCACAGAAGTGGAGCATCTGTGTCCTTCGGGTAATCCCAATACTTGTCCATCCCAAAGAAGTCAAGTTCTTCATGGAAAACCGGGCGGATTTCCTTTTGTATTTTCGCATCTATCGTCAGACGAAATATGCCATATTCGTCTGTCCACTCATATCCATACATCTAATCTAATCTCCTGTCAGCGGAGTACGTCTCCACAGTTTTCTTTCGTTAGCCAAGGCCTGTAGCGATGCAGCGCTGCGTGGCAGGTTGGGCATACGGTCAAAAAACTATCGGCTGTATAGTTTTCCGAGTAATCCATAAGTGTCGGAGCGACTACCAAATGGGTCTGGAGTAATTGACCAACATTACGATAGCAGAGAGCAGGGCTGCTGTTGCATATCTCGCAGTGACCTTTCATTGCCAACTTTGCACCGTCACGCTGTTCGATAATGTTGTGAAGGTGTCCCAAAAGAATTCCTTCTGGGAAGCCATTGTCCTCAAGGGGAGAACCGAACAGAGAAACAAATGCCTCCTTATTCTTTCGTATTGCTCTTGCGATAGAGTGAAGTTCATTTACTCTATCTTCGTATTCAAAAGCAACATGAAAGAACAATTCGCCAACATTTTGGGCTTTTTTACCAGATATACAGCTTGAACGAAATCTTATTAGTTGAGTAGTAATGCCGGCTGGACTCCTAAAGTCAGCCCGTCTATTTTCTACCGGATGAATCGGCAAGCGGTTCAGCAGCAGGCTGAGTTCCTTGATCTCATCGGAGTCCGCTGTTACTCTGCCTTTTTGGGAGGAATAGAACACATCCAGAGCCAGTATTACTTCATCCCGCGTAAAGCTTGCACTTGCCATCTCATCACACCCTTACGATAACATTCTCACCCTTCGCATCCCACGCAAAACGCTCGTCCTTTGCCAAGGCTTTCGGCATATTCCAGATCAGCTCATTGCCTTGAATCATACCTGTTTTTACAAGAAGCTGCCGCAGCTCCTCAGCCTGAAAGGAACGCTGATCTGTCTCGCTTTCAAGTAGATAAGAAATCACGGCATCGCCAAAGTTCTGTATCGGGCTGTCAGCTTTCACCAGCATGGCATGGAGGGTATCCATGCTCTGAGAGTGCATGGCCATGATTGTCTTTGCACCGAACTCTTTGCCATAGAAGTGCAGGATAAATTGGAGTAGCAACGGCGTCCAGCGTCTGTGCCCGGGCAGATCAGGAAGCGATTCGTACCAAACCGGCTGAATCTGCCGAAGAACGATATGGTTATCCGCATCGTTCAGGAGATTATTCAATGCTCGCCCAACGCTTTCTTTCCAGAAGTCGTCGATTCGCATGCTTTTAGCGGAGATGATCGTACCCGGCTCATAGAAGAAGAACTCCGCTTCCTTGCCAATGTGCATTTGATTTCTGAGATTTCCGGTCTTTATGCCGATACCGGACAGATACTCCTTCAGGTCATCTTCTCGGAACACGCCGCCTTGATCCTCTGCAAACTTGCTGATGACATCGAAATTGCTGCTTATCACATCCTCGGACTTTGAAATATGAGCCTTGCCGGTAAATGAATAGTGATTACCTTCAAAGCAGTTCTTTTCAAACAGGTGCTGGGCAATCTCATAAACGGAGCGTTCATCATTCACATCGTTATCATTGAGAAACATGTTCATTTCTACTCGTGCGTAGTCATATAACTGCACGGCAGAAATATAGCCGTTGTTCTTTTGCATCAGCTTTTCCATGATGAGGCACATCTGCTTGGCACCGTCGTCCCAATCAACAAAGGCGTCCTCGTGGTAAAGCTTACCCTTGATTTCTACAATGCGCTTGCATTTCTGGACAAGAGCTTTTGTCGCTACCATAGTCAGTCTCAGAGTATTATATAGGCTGTCGTAAGTAACACCATCCGTATCGGCATCGAGTACGATTTTTTCAACCATTGCAATTTGCTCAGGATCCGCGCTTTCGCTTTCCTGCGAAGAAATTGAGCGTACAGAGGCCGCTTGGATGTTGCTGTATTCCGTTTGCGTCGTTTCTGCATGGGAAGATTGCGCCAAAAGAGTTTCCGGCTCTTTGATTGAGACGGGCATCTTTAAACTCGCACATCGCTGCATAATCCATTCGACAGCGGCAACGACAGAATTCTTTGTTAAATCTGTGCTGATATAGCAAGTGGGATTTTCCATTCTGATGAAATTCCCGTTTTCCGGAGAACGACATATCTTAATATCGGAAGTACCACCGATTGCTTTGTCTAAAAGCGATCTGAACAGCAGAGGGTATTTTTTAGCGGTGTCTTCGCAAAAATGCATAAATGTTTTTGCAAGTGTATCCCCAGAGTAAACAACCGCTCCACAATGAAGCTCATAAAGAAACTCCGGGTCTTCTGCTATTTCTGGTTCTAAAAGCTGACGCACTTTAGTAAGAACAGTCTGGCGCATTGAAATAGAATAGAGATTCTTCTGATTCATAAACGCCCAAAGCTTTAAGGCTTTGAGTTCTTCTATCGTGCGGATGTTCTCTTTTGCTAAGGCAAGCTTGAGCGGCGAGAAAACTTCTTCGCCCAATAACGCCTCTATTTCAGATACAGTCGGCGTGTTCACTTCGGCGGAAGACTCCATTTCCCGCTCCGGTGCGACGATAACTTCACCATTCGGGTAGGTTAACTCCCCATCAAAAAACTCCGAATAGAGATTTAGCGCATTGGAAAGTTGATTTCCTTTGCGTCGATCAGCATTGATAAAGTCCTTGTCTGCAAGCAAAAAAGAGCAAATAGCCTCCATCGTTTCTGCTGATACGACATGGTAGATGTCATCGTCAATAATCTGTTCTGCTTTCACCCGGTCTGTGCAGCGTTTCAGTGAAGACAGAACAACAAATATATCACTGGATGAAACGCCACGCTTGTCGAGCCACTCAATAAACCTCAGCCGATTGTTTTTATCAGATGAGGCTGTTGGGGACGACTTGTCTTCGGATACATTATCTGCATCTGCAACCGGCACAATAGGCTCACTTTTCGTAGAATTATTGAAGTCATCGGTTGTCCACCATGCAGGAGAATGTTTTGTTGTTTTGGCACCATCTGCTTTGAAATGGAATGTCACTCCATAAGCGGAACATTTGTCGGCAAATTCTTTTAGTTCTTCGCCGCCAATCATCCAAAGGCAGCCATTCTTTTTGCGATTGTCTATAAAGGAGATATTGTTTGCGACCAGAAAATCAAGAAGCGAATTGCTTGCGGATATCTCTTGTTCCGAGCTTTTGGACTTATCATTTGGCATCCGTATAGGTTCAATCAAACTGCTTTTATCTTTTGCTTCCTTGATAAAGCGATAATAATTTTGCATTGCAGCTGTCATGGTACTTTTCTGTTTTCTATAAATAAACGCAAAAATTTTGTTGCTTTCAACGGTCTCACGAACCTTAGAAAGCGTCACCAAATCATCTGTTTCAAATAAGGGCTTTTTAAGAATCTTTCGGCTCAAGCAAAAACTATTAATGTTTGCAAAAACCGAATAGATAGCAGAAAATTGAGCGGGAGGGACTTGCTTTGCAAGCCACTCTGAGAAAATATTTTCATAGGAGGCGCTGCTGTCAGTCATCACCGTACACCTTGATCCCTTTTGTTGTAACAATAGGGCAATACAGCAGAGGAAACACATTCTGTATGTTCACACACCTGTGTAAAGCCCCATATAAAGTCATTATCCTCATGTCACGCAAGCACACAATAATTCACGCTCATTCTACTACCAGAACAGACACAAATCAAGTAAAATCGACACTAATTGCGCAAAAAATTGAGCACCTCATGTCTTGGGCTTTCTACAAGAGTGTTTAAGAAAACTTAGTTACAGTGTCATTGTTCAAGCAAAGAATTCAAAACGGAAGAAACCCGTCTGCGCAGGTTTCTCCCGTTTTTGCTTGTTGAGACGTAGTCCCTCATTAAATAAAAATTTCATCTTCTACGTCGTACCATGTTGGCGTTCAATCTTGCCGCCCAATTAGGGTAAATATATTCATCCCGTTAAAAAGCAACAACACTTATCCTGCCACAGGTAAAAGTTCCTGCTGTCAAGGCCTAATCTTATATCAAAAAGAATCCCATTAGAAATCTTCAACAGATTTTAAGTTAAGCATATCATTTTGTGACACATTTAATCAAAGAATATGCCTTGACGGAAACGGCATGGTTATTCCTTGTCCGCCTCCTGCTCGATCTCATCATGAGGGAATGGATTGCAGTCCAGGAGCTCCAGGAGTTTCCGCTGTAGCTCCTTTTCACCCAGGCGGCCGCAGGCGTTTAGGATCGTCTCCTGAGGCCGGTCCACATAGGCGCTCTGGAACAACTGGCGGGCCAGGCGGTCATCCCACTTTAGCGCCTTCACCAGCCGCGGTAGCATATCGTCGTTGGACAGCAGGTCATACAGATCCCAGCCCAGCAGCTGATTGGCTGCCACCTCGTCCTGAAGGTGTTCTTCCGCCGTGTTGAGTAGCAGTTGTGCCATCTCAAGGGCGGTCTGGGGATCACGCCGGCTGGTTTCCACCAGGAGGTCCATGGTGTGCATCTCCGTCAACTCCTCCTGGGACCAGCGGCTGGCCGCCTGGGGAAAGGCGGCGATGAGCAGATCCCGGCAGGCCCACTCATTTTCAGAAAAGTCCCACCGACGCACCATGTCCTCCAGCTCACTCCGGGAAAATCTGCGTGGAGTTTCCTCCTTATCGGAGGGACCTGTCACCGTGATGGTGACCTGAACAGAAGGGGCGGCTGCCCGCAGTAATTTCGCCTTTTCCGAGGGCTGGAGTGAGGAGATGCTGCCAAAATCACCGCAGTAGCCACACTCCCATCGGCTGCCCCGGATCATTACGGGACTGCCGCAGTGAGGACAACGAATTGTCACAGGTCACACCTCCTTTCTGTTGTCATTGTACAAAAATGCAATTATTTGGCAAGAAAAGAGTCGACTTCCTCTGCACGCTTGCGCAGCCAACTCTGAAATTCATCAGCCAAACGGATAATAGATTGCGTATCCAGGCCCGGATGGTCATCCGCCGCTTGGCGAGGAAGATCGTCTTTTTCAATCCCACCCAGGGCCAGCGCCAAGGCCAGTTCGACCTGCATCATCAGATAGAAACAGTCCATCTTCCGATCCTTTGGGTGCTTTTGAATCGCCTCCAGAGCATCCGTCATACCCTCCAGAATACACCGCATCCGGTTCATGGCCACATTGGAGTCCCACGCTGTCCATCGGGAACGGTCCTTCGGAAACACCGCCTCACGCAGGATGTCCAGCATCTCTTCCAGTTCCCGGCGGTCCAGAATCATCTGCTCATCCTGGGTGAAGGACTGGCCGGTTTTCTCGCTCAGCAGGCAACCCACAGGCTTCAGCGGATTTTCCCGGAACAGGAAGTAATCGTGTCCAACATCGTCCCGGTACATGAAACAGGGACGATGGAGCAGGGCGGCCTTCTGCTCTTGGTTGATCTCATCAAACAGTTCCGGCTCCAGACCGAAAAACCGACTGAGCTGCTCCTTGCGGGCCTTCGGCAGCGGTTCCCGACGGTTTTCCCACAGGTTGATGGCCTGGCGGGTGACGCCCAGTTTTTCGGCCAGCTGCCCCTGGCTTAAGTTGCACCGCCGGCGGATAAACGACAGTCCGTTCATGTGATCTCCTCCTCACTTTGGCTCCATTGTATCGGGACTTGACAGGGGAGGACAAGATGAAAGGTAATATTTTTGCTATAGAAACAAGGGTAGCCCCGTTTATGGTGCAAATATTTTTATACACTCAGTTATAAAAAATCAATTTCTCAATGATGGAAAATAGGATATATCAATGCCGGAAGGCTTTGTTGATATTTGCCAATAAGTCCTTGTCGGATTTTGAAGTTCCGGTTATACTAAGTATAGTGTTCTCTTCGAAGAACATGGGAGACTTAACATATAAACGCCCTGGATGGGAGAAAAGCATCAGACCAGCAACAAAAAACAAAGTTTTCTATAAAACTATTTAGGCCGATACAATGTACGGTGGTCTAATAGAAGGAGACATTGAATATGTGTAGCACCTCTCGAACGCTGCGACCATGAGAAAGGCTACGAGATTGCATGAAACTTTTTTGAGGAGAAGTAGGGAAATTGATAATGTCAGGGAGGTGAAACTTAATGGCGAATTCTAAAAAAGAAACCCGCATTATGAAGGTGACAATGGACAAGGCAGAATTTGAGAAATATGATAAAGGCATTACACATTCTGATAATGGACTTCGCAATGATAGGGGTCGCCTAAGTGCTCTCCCGGATATTGAACCCATATCAGAATCCGACCTTCCTGAGCGTGAAATTATTCGTCAGGAAACCGTATATGTGGAGAAAGCACCAGGAAAAGAAAGTGTCGGCACTGTTATCGGTCATGCTGTTGTAGATATTGTCATTGATGTTCTGAGTGACCCAGAAGTACAAGAAGGATTGGCAAAGCTGGGTAAGGCTTTTTGGTATCACAAAGTCAAGCCACAACTTGAAAGTGCAATTCAATGGGCAAAAAGCGATAAGAGGCTTAAAACAAAGGCTTCACATCTCATTGAAAGCAACACATCCCAAACTGATGTTGTTTACGAGCTTGAAGTTGTAGACAGCGAGCAAGGAAAAATAACTGTTTCTGAAGCAGAGGCGGAAAAGCTCATGGAAATGATGCGTGAGGAAGCAAGAAGACTATCTGCCATGATATATTTGCTTTCCAACATTACGGTAAAGAACGAAAAAACACAGGATGAATATGTGTTAGAGCAAGCATATATCAAGCAGCTTCTTTCTGAAGAATCGAAGAACACCATGGAAATGCTTTTGGCAAACAAAAAGCTGTTAGATGAAGATACAGCAGCATGTTTTTCTGATTTCCTGAATGGGTATATCCGCAGAGCAGATAGACTAATTGCGATTCCGATAAACGAGTCCGAAAGCAATGAGTAATAGAGAATAATGAGAGCCTACCGACTCTGAAACGCTGAAATATATCGCAGTCGATAAATTGCATACATTTGATGGGGCACAGGGCACAGACTTGGCTTGCTTCGCCGTTTGAAACGAAGCCTGGGTATTTATGATGGATACCTGTGCTGTGTCGGTATATCTTCGACGATGGGCTTCTAAAGAGAATAATAATGATACTTTGAGCTTTATATACAGCCCCAAAAAGAATATAGGAAGAGTGAACGATATGCTGGCTCCCGGCCTCTACGAACAAATCATAAATACAACCCTGAACCGCGAGCTTTCGGAGATTCCTGACGCCCGCAAATCGGTTGCGCCCATTGACAAGGCGGAGGCCGCCAAGGTTCTGGCACAGTATCTGGCGGATGTGGTACAAAGAGGCATGGAGAATGTGGTAGATAACGGTGGAGATATCTCCACGCAAATCAGCTTGGCCAATCAGATCGTAGCTCTCATCCAGAAAACAACCCAAGAAGCTGACTTTGCCGCGCTGAGCGTTGATCAGCGGGCGGAGCAGCTTCTTGCGCTTTTACGGGAGCAGGACCCCAGGCTGGCGGTGGGCAAAACGGCT
>OGPO01001741.1_pt1 | contig 12990 bp, 9 predicted proteins | sample 1553041 | NCBI WGS metagenome assembly OGPO01 (sample SAMEA2580281, study PRJEB22360) | human gut metagenome | biome: human gut; feature: human-associated habitat; material: faeces | place: Denmark | collected 2008/2010 | reverse complement strand
CGGATGCCCTGGACCCAACGGTGCAGCGTGGAATGCGAGATGTCGTACTCGTCCTTGATCTCGCGCGCCGGCTTGCCGTTCTCGTAAAGCTGCACGATCTGCCGTTTGAACGCCGTTCCCGCAAAAAATCAGGAGCATTCCACCCATACCGGGCATCGCGTGTCCCGCCGCAGCGCCGCACACTGACATGCTCCACACGGGATATACCCCGGAAATCGCGACAACGAGCCGACCGAATGGGATTCACGGGGAAGACCACGAGTTCCCGTCTCTGGTCCGGTGGACCAGAGGGACGGCGTGCTTCATTCCTGGTTGCGGATGCTGTCGAGCAGCAGTCTCGTGATGGCGGGAGGGACGTTGTACGCTTCGAGTATCTTTTCGGGGTGAATTTCCCGTGCGTCCGTTCCCCGGTACGCGCGGAGCTCGTCCACCGCGTCGCGCAGGTCGTCCAAGGTCGCGTAGATGTAGTCCTGCGTGGTCTGCAGCGACTCGTGTCCCAGCATCTCCTTGACCTTCATGGCGTCGTCGGTCGCCCTCCACAGGTCGGTGGCGAACTTGCGGCGGAACGCGTGCGGCGGCCATCCGGTCGCGTTCTTCACGATCCGGTAGATGGTGTCGTGACATACGTGGCCGTCATGTTCGCCGGGGAAGAAGTATCCTTCCGGCAGGGAGGACACGATCCGCCCGAGCTGGTCGCTCAACGGGATGATGCGGTCCTTGCCTCCCTTGCCGTGGACGATGATGCTTTTGCCCGTCAGATCGTCGATGACGTCGCGCGTATGCATCGCGGCGAGCTCGGATCTGCGTAGTCCCGCCTCGTCCATGAGCATGATGGTCAGCAGCGCCCTCTTGTCCGCGCAATGTTTGGCCTTCTCCACGGCCTCGACGGGGGCGGGTATCTGCTTGCGCCTGTCTCGGTGGACGGTCGGCACGAGATCCATTGGATTGTCTTTTCTCCGCCCCGTCCTGCATGCCCAACCGAAAAACGCGGTGCATGCGTTGACGTCGGAGCGTTTGGAGTTGGCGCCCACGCCCCGGTTCAGCCAGTCGATGATGTCCTTGCCTGTGATGTCCTCGGGGCTTTTTCGCGTCTTGAGCGCGAGGTGCCCCACGACGTACTACCAGTTCTCGATGGTTCTGGGTGAATTGCCCTGCGCGCGCATCGCGCCCACCCATTCGTCGAGCCAGGGTGTCCATTCACGGGGCGGTTGTCTATGATCCGAGAATTCCATTTTTACTTCCTTGTAAACAAAAAGCCGGCCAATGAATGGCCGGCGCGTATGTCCGGCGTGGTTCTCAGCGTTTCCTCGCCGCGGCTCCCACGACCATCAGCATGAGGTAACGCGGTACAAGGAAAGATACGATGCAGTTGGTGCGATCGGCGGCGACACGTGGGCGTTCCCTCGTCTTTTCCACTTCATCGCCACACCCGCAGCTCGAATACGAATGGCGTTCATATGCCGTGGGTTTCTGCCGGCCTTCCGATTCCGGATCTAGAGGACGCTTAATTAAGTCGTGGGTTGTGGGTTCGAATCCCACAGGGGCACCGCGAAACCCTTGGAAACATTAGCTTCCAGGGGTTTTTCGATTCCCGCGATTTTTGGCTCCAGACGCAATTAGTCATACTCACCGCAGCACGACTCGCATCCCACAGCTTGCAGACCAAGCGACCCGCACGATCCAAGACGCTCAAGCAATCCTCATAGCCCACAATTGCACCCACGGCTCAAAGCCCGAAATCCAGAGCACATATGTCCATTCAGCCGAGCGCCTTACGCGTGGGAACCACCTGTTCCACAATCGCATTGCCCCGATCTGACGTGGACGACGGATACTCGATCCATACCGCGTGCACCACGCTGTCGCTTACCAGCTCGCGCACGTACACAATGGTGCCGTTTTCCTCCCAAGTAGTCACAAAACTGTTTTCGCCCAAACTTTTGTAACTGACGTCATGTTTCGCACAGTATGCGTCAAGCGCGCTGCTCGGAGTGTCCGCATTCACATTGTTCGCGCCCCAAACACGGATCGTCACATCATCATCCGCGCCGGTAAACACCCTGCCATACTATCGGCGAACGCGCCTTCCAGCGAGACAAAACCTCCACCCACTGGAAGAATCCTCCCACTGGCAGACGCCCAACGTCCAAAACCCCCAGTCAGTGGAACAATCTTCCCGTAAACCAGTCTTCCAGCGGGATAAAACTCCCAGTCACTGGAGGAAACGGGACGCAAATCGACCTCTCAGCGTCCGAAAAACTCCAGTGAGTGGAGGAATCAACCCGTTGGTAGGCCTATCAACGTCCCGATTCCTCCAGCCGGTGGAGGAATCATCCCGGTGACGGACCTTTTAGCGGGCAAAAAATCCAGCGAGTGGAGGGAATGGGACGCTTGCCACGCTGTATGGTGTGGTGTATTTGTCTCCGAGCACTACGTGACCTGCCGTTCCCGAACCATACATGGCCTGCCGCTTCCCGAACACCGGACGACGCCCCCATCACAGACATGACATCCCGGATATGGCCCCTGCCAATCCCGAAAGGAATCCCTTCGACCAGCCACAATCGGAAAGTGGGAAATCGAGAAAAGATTGCAATTCCAACGAACACGCCCTAGACTCTTAAAAAGTCGCTAGGGGGCAGCTATCATGGTCCTTCGGAATTCTTATGAGGGGGAACTCCACGCATTCAGGGCGGTATTTCGAAGGCATCGCTTTGGGGCAACTAGTTACGTAACTAAGAAAGGGTTTCCCCAAATGTCTTTTGGCAAAAAGATTATTGCGGGCGTTGCAGCTGTAGCGACTCTGGCCGCCTTGGCACCGGCAGTAGCAATGGCTGATACTGCCCAGAATCAGAATTCTGCAACTTCCTCGCAGGCTAAAGAAGAATACGCCACGGTGACGTTCTACACCGCTGACGGACACAGCATCCAGGGAGTCACCTGGCAGAAAGGCACCGCCTTCTCCCAGTACGCACTCGGCATCCAGGCACCGACCATCGAGGGCAAGACCTTCACCGGCTGGGCTTACTCCGAGGGCACCATGCTCAAGGACACCGATCAGGTGTTCGCGGACATCGCCGTATACGCGACGTACGCGGATACCCCGACACAGGATGACAACACCCAGTACACCGTCTCCTTCTACGCAGGCGCCGACCAGCTCATCCAGACCGTCAGCTACTACGCCAAGGACCACGTCAAGTTCTCCACCTACGCCGCAGGCATCCAGGCACCGGCCGTCGAGGGCAAGATCTTCACCGGATGGGGCTTCGCCTCCAACGACGGCAACGTTCCGGTCGATCCAGACATGGTCGTGACCGGCGACTGGGCAGTGTACGCCATGTACAAGGACGCTCCGACCGACGACTCCAAGAAGGATGACAGCAAGCCGGCCGACACCACCAAGAAGAATGACACCAAGGGCAACACCAAGAAGGCCGTTCTCGGCAACACCGGCGCTACCGTTGGTGGCGTTGCGGTGTTCGCCGTGATCGCCCTGCTCGGCTTCGCCGGCATCACCGTGCTCCGCAAGCGCGCCTGAGTCTAACTCAGTCAAGGTGGCATTCGCCTGAAAGCGATTAATTTGGCTCCGTGCAACGACTTCCTCTGGAGTACTTGCGCGGAGCCAAATTGCCGTATTTAATGGCACGTTATGGCTTTATTGAGCACACCCTGCAATAAGGTCGCCGACATAGCTAAGGGTGTATAAGATAAGACTTGGCTGGCTGCCGGCGAGGGCTATACCTCAAACGCAGTTGATAGGTGAGGAAGAGCCTTCGAAAACACTTCTTCACCCTGATGCGCTGCCCTAGCCAGCGACCAACCATCCACCCCTGGGAATCGTACGATTTCCAGGGGTTTCCTGTATTCAGCGGAAAACCGCCGAACCTCAGCATACCGTAGAGCAAATTCCCGCGAATATGCTCACAGCCCCCTCAGAATTTCCTGTCAGCCCAACAGTCCTTAAGACAGTAGGCAAATCGGAATCATCAAGGTTGTTCAACACGCCCACGCAAATTCGCGCTACGCATACTTATCATTTTAGGGGGGGGACAACTGAGGTCATTTGCGGTATATTACCGGCGTTTTACATATGAATAAACAGTTTTCGCCGTGCCATCAGGCAGGCATTGACGTCACCAAGCCATCCCTATATACAACCCTCTCCATAAAACACGCACGACATGCGCTTGGACGCGAATTCCGTGGTTTGGGGTACACTAGACATATTCGAACAAACGTTCGTATTTTGGGGAATTCTGGGGAATTCCCCACTATATACAGTGAGGAAACTCACGACACACCACTACCGGTAGTGTGTATGCTAGATAGTGGCTTGCGTAAGCGAGCATAACCGAAGAACGTGGCCGACACGGCTTTCGCAAACGACGGAAGCCATTTTTTGCATAGGGAGGAAATCGAATGACCGTGACCGTCTTCACCAATCCGAGCAACCCGCAATGCGAAGCCACCGAACAAGAGCTTGCAAAGCTGGGCGTGCGTTACGACACCGTTGACCTGACGAAGAACCCGTCCACCTTCGAACAGATCAAAAACGCTGGTTTCAAGCAGATTCCGGTCGTCATCTCACCGAACTCCTCATGGAGTGGACATAGGCCGGATCTGATCCGCCAGCTCGCACAAAGCTTCGCCGCCTAAGCGCGCAGAAGTCGCAGCGTACCGTGTCCACAAAGGCCGTGCGGACACAGGTCACATGCAGCCGCGCACGGCGCAACCAATAGCGGATGCACCATACACGTTCTTCCACAAAGCTTCGCCATCTAGCCCATAAAGCAGTCATCCATAAAACAGTCAGACACTACATGCGGCTGGCCGTGGACGGGTCGAGCGTCATGGTCTGGAACCGATTGGCCATGAAGTCGTCGTCGAAATACGTGGCGAAGAATTGCGAAACGGGCGAATCCTGCGCAATACCCGCCATACGCGAATACCAGGAATCCAGCGCCATCAACGTCATCACGCCGTCAACGAAAATCAGCGCGAAACACACCGCCGTCAACGTATAGCGAATCTTCCACGGAATACGCTGAATCATCGCAAGCAAATGCGGCAGAATCAGCTTCACCCACACCAAGCCGAGTATTCCCCAGAAAAACATATATTTGCCGGATGTGCGCCCATCAATCGACAGCCATTGACCCGTGTAATCCCACGCGCGAATACCGAACGCAACCTCCATGAACCAGCTGGTGAAATATTCGAACGCGCCGCCAATCACCGCGCTGGCGCAGAAGATCAGCATCCAATTCGACCGCCACAAGTGGTTGAGCAATACCGTCAGGATCACCGCGCCAAAGCCGTAGATCGGCGAGAACGGCCCCCACAAAAATCCGGCGCGATCCTGCCATTCGCCGAACAGCACATAGTGGTATAGCGTCTCCACTACCAGACCGAACACGCATCCGACCACAAACAGCCAAAACAGGTTGAAGAAATCAAGCGAAATATAGCCCTTGCCGGTCAGATCACGGCCGGCCATACCCTTCGAAACAGCCGTCTCATACTCGCTGCGCGCATCCAAACGACGAAGCGCGAACTGCAAACGTCGCTCCTCGCGCAGCGACGGATCAGCCGTGATATGCAACGCAACCAATACAAGCAGCTGCACGGTCGGACTGATCAGATTCACACCCAAACCCTGCAACGACAACGACAATAGGCCTTCCGCAAGCGTGAGCGGAATCATCAGATACGTCCATTGCGCGATATGCCGACGCTTGTTGAGAATCAGCAGCATGCCGAAAATCGCAAGGCATGCGGTGGAGACCAGCAGCACTGCAGCATGAATAACCGACAGAATAGTGGTGAGATTCAGCGCGCCAAACGCCAGTTTGCCGGAAAGCGCGGCGTGGATTGCATACAGGCAGGAAATCACGATGATCGGCAACGTCACCACGCCTTCGATCAACATGACGATGCCGTAAATACGTGCAATCAGCGGCAGCCTGCGGTCAGCAGGATTGCCGTCATCTTCCGCCGATTGCGATTGCGCAATGATGCCGGCCTCTTCGATTGCTGCGATTTCGGTTTCGTCGGCGATGGCCTCGCTCACATCTTCAATCTTGCTCATGCTTGTTCGTCCTTCCCAGAACAACGCTACCAAAACCCGATCGCAGTGCGCTACACGAGATGATTGTTTGCGCGCAACGCGCACAACCTGCGATTTCTGCCTGCGCAAGTCACATGTCATCCCGCAATCACAAGATGCGCAGACAGCAGACTCGACTTGCGCAGACACAGAAGGCAAGTTGCGCGGTCTCCAACAGCAAGATTCACAGTCCTGCCGCGGTTTGTCGTGTTTATTTCAGTCATGGACGGAGCGCATTTACGCCTGTGCCCAAATTTGTCCGAGAGCGGGTATTACGATACGGGAGGCGTAGCGCTACGAATAACGTATCGCTACGCGCGAACACGGTCGAACATCCATTGGACTGGGGAGACAATGCGCAACGTACTGCAGATTCTGCGTCGTGACCTCAAACGACTCGTCACCGTACCTGCCGCCTGGGTCATCATGATCGGTATAACCATCATTCCGCCGCTGTACGCATGGTTCAACATCTACGGATTCTGGAATCCGTATGGCAATACCCAAGGCATCAAAGTTGCCGTGGCCAACGTCGACAAAGGCACCGACAACGCCCTGCTCGGCAAAATGAACCTCGGCGACCAGATCGAAGACACGCTGAAAGACAACGACCAGCTTGGCTGGGAATTCATGGGCAAGGCCGAAGCGATGGAAGCGGTACAGTCCGGCGACTGCTATGCGGCGATCATCATCCCCTCCGATTTCAGCGAGGATCTCGCCAACGTCGTGACCGACAGCAAGAACCGGCCGACGCTGGAATACTATGTCAACGAAAAATCGAGCCCGATCTCCCCGAAAATCACCGATCAAGGCGCGACCACCGTCGACCGTACCGTCAACAACACCTTCGTCTCCACCGTCAGCGAAGTACTCACTAAAGCCGTGAACTCCGCGAATGACACCATCAACGGCAAAACCAACTCCTTCGTCAACGAAACCACAGCAGAACTCGACAAAACCCAGAAGAACGTAAGCCTCATCCGCTCCACCATCGAAGATCTTGACGCACAGCTCGCCAACGTGCCGCAACAAACGCAATCCGCCCGTCAGGCAATGAACGACGTGCAGCTGGCCGCAGCAAGTGCGGGCAAGGGACTGACGAACACCGCCACCGCCATCAGCACCGCACAAAACGGCCTCAATATCTTCACGTCCAACGCCAACACCGCTTTGGAAAACGGTTCCGGTCTGATTTCGCAGGCCGCCAGCGACACCACCACCAGCATCAACAAGGTGACCACGGCCGCCTCTTCCGCAAGCGGCACCGCACAGCAGGCCGTTAGCAACATGCAAAGCGTGACCGACAGCAACGCCCAGCTCATCGAGAAGCTCAAGAACGTCAGCGACAACGCGCAGTACCAAGACATCATCAAGAAACTTGAAGACACTAACAACACGGCCGCCGGCACGCTCAACGACCTCAAAACGTTGAGCGAGAACACACAATCCACGTCCGACAGCGTATCCAAACTCGCCACCGACTTCAACACCAGCACGCAAAATTCGCTGAAAAGCATGGGAGATGCCCGCAACACGTTGAATTCCGGTGCGCTCCCCCAGCTCAACTCCGGTCTGAGCTCGCTCGCCATGACCGCCGGCACACTGTCCGGCACCGTAACCAACCAGACCACCGTGGTCAACCAGACCTCCGCCGTGCTCGACCAACTCGACCAGGTGGCGAACGACACCCGCACCACGCTGCAGAACACCGACAAGCAGCTCGAGCAGGTGGAGAACAAGCTCATCACCGTCAGCACCGACCTGAAAGCGCTCGGCAGCGTTGACATGCTGAAAAGCCTGACCGGCGACAGCTCCCTCAACACGGAGAAAATCGCCTCGTTCATGCAGTCCCCCACGGTGATCAACACGAAAAACGTGTATCCGATGAACTCCTACGGTTCCGGCATGGCTCCGCTCATGACCAACCTGGCCCTGTGGGTGGGCGCGTTCGCCTTCGTGGTGATCTTCAAGGTGGAGGTCGACGATGAAGGCCTCGAAGACCTCGACTTGACCACTTCCGAAAAATATTTCGCCCGCTACATGCTGCTCGGCATCATGGGCGCCATCCAAGGCGCGATCACCACCATCGGCAACCTCATCATCGGCGTGCAGACGGTGAACGCGCCGCTGTACATACTTACCGGCGTCATCACGTCACTGGTATATCTGAGCATCACCTTCGCGCTGTCGACCTCGTTCATGCATATTGGCAAGGGACTGTGCGTCGCGCTGATCATCGTGCAGATTCCGGGCGCTTCCGGCCTGTATCCGATTGAGATGATGCCGAAATTCTTCCGCATGGTCTACCCGTTCGTACCATTCAGTTATTCGATTGACGCGTTCCGTGAGACGATTGCCGGCTTCTACGACGGGCATTGGCTCAAGTCGATTGGCGCGCTACTAATGTTCGCCGTGGTCGCGTTCTTCATCGGACTTGCGATTCGCCCGCTGCTGGTCAATCTCAACCGCCTGTTCGCCCGTCAGATCAAGGAAAGCGACATGATCATCGGCGAGGAGGTACAGCTTCCGGAACGCGGCTACAACGTGTCCCAGGCCATTCAAGTGCTCGCCGATAAGGGCGGCTACCGTGAGGCGATCGAGGAACGTGCGAGCCGCTTCGCCGAACTGTATCCGAAGCTCAAGCGTGGCGCGCTGATTGCCGGTTTCATTGTGCCGGTGATTCTGGTGCTGATCTTCTCCTTCACCAACGGCGAGAAGATCGTGGTGCTTGCCACCTGGATCATCTGGGTGCTGCTCATCATCGGATTCCTGATGGTCATCGAATATATGCGTTTCAGCCTGCAACGCCAGGTGGCACTCGGCAGCCTCAGCGACGAAGCGATTCGCGAACAACTGGTGGAACGCCAAGCTGCAAGGCTGCGCCGCAAGAAGCGTGCGCAACAAATCAGGCGAGACAAGCTGATGCGCAAGGCACAACGAAGAAAACACGAAACCAAACAGGCGATCGCCAACGTCGCAGACACCAGCCAAGCCGATGCCGACGGCATCGCAACACTGGTACAGGCCATAAACGCGACCGGCAACACCGGCACAGTGAGCAACACCAATCCCAACGGTAACAGCGAAAGGAGCAACGCATGAAAAACATCTGGAAACTGTTCGTCGGCGACGTTCGACGCCTGACCAGCAACATCGTCTCCATCATCATCGTCATCGGACTGGTGGTAATTCCTGGCCTGTTCTCCTGGTTCAACGTGAGCGCAAGCTGGGATCCATTCGCCAACACCGGCAATCTGAAATTCGCCGTCGCCAACGACGATGAAGGCTACAAGTCCGATCTCATTCCCGTGAAGATCAGTATCGGCGATCAGGTGGTCAACACCTTGCGCGCCAACGACCAGATGGACTGGACCTTCACCACCAAAAAAGAGGCCATCGACGGCACCAAATCCGGCAAATACTATGCAGCAGTGGTGATTCCGAAGGATTTCAGCACCCGCATGATGACATTCTTCACCGCGGACGGCGACCATGCCACACTCACCTACTACAACAACGAGAAGAAGAACGCACTCGCTCCGAAGATCACCGGCCAGGGAACCGACACCGTGGCAGCACAGATCAACGAAATGTTCTCCGCAACGTTGACGAGCACCGCGCTCAACATCGCCTCGCAGCTGGCCGATGAGCTTGACAAACCGAAATCGCAGGCCACGCTCACCAACTTCAGCAACAATATGAACAACTTCGCGAACACGCTGAACGACACGTCATCCGCGTTGACCACGTTCAGCTCGCTGACGTTGAGCGCGCAGAACCTGCTCGACAGCTCCAACAGCCTGCTTTCCAACGTGAGCGGCAGCGCGAAGAACGCCGTCAACGAGCTCAAACAGTCGAAGAACGGCATCAACAATCTGACCGGAGCCGTCAAAACCAGCACGAATGCGCTCAGCACCGCGTTGAGCAGCTCGTCGAACAGCTTCGGCGCTGTCTCCACCGATATTGACAGCGTATTCAACAATACGGGCACCCAAGCCGGCAATACGGCCACCGCCCTGCGCAATCAGGCTGCGAACGTATCCAAGCAGGCGCAAGGCTATCAGAACATCTACGATGCCCTCGACGAGCTCAGCAACAACAATCTGGTGCCGGAAGTCGCGAAAATCGCCATCAATCATCTCAAAACCAACGTGGGCGCGACCATTACGCAACTCAACGATCTAGCGAACTCACTCAACACCAGCGCCGACAATATCGACGCGAAAGTGAGCGACACCACAGCCGACCGCGAGCGCGTGAGCCAGCTTGCCCAGCAGGCGAAGGCCTCCATCGACGGCATCAAAACCGATTTCGACAGCCAGCTCAAGCCGCAGCTCAACGACATTTCCGATTCGATCAGCAGCACGGCCACCGCACTGAGCAGCACGGCCACCGATCTGAAGGGCGCGTTGGGAGATCTCAACAGCACCACGAAGTCGGCAGGCAAGCAGCTGACCAATATTCGCACGGTGCTTGATTCCACCGCCGAAAGCCTCACTAAGGCGAGCACCGCGCTGTCTTCGTTCAATGGCACGCTTTCCGACGCGCTGAACAGCGGCAATATGGACACCGTCAAGGAAGTGCTCGGCAACAACACCGATTCGCTGGCGGCGGCTCTTGCAGCTCCCGTCCAGGTGAAGCGCACGGCTGTGTTCCCTGTGGAGAATTTCGGCTCGCAACTGGCTCCGTTCTACACGATTCTGCCGTTGTTCGTGGGATCGCTGCTTATGGCCGTAACACTCAAGACCACAGTGTCGCGCAAGAATCGTGAGGAGCTCGACAATCCGAAGCCGCATCAGCTGTTCCTCGGCCATTATGGCGTGTTCGCCGTGATCGCACTGTTGCAGAGCACGTTCTCGCTGGGCGGCGGCCTGCTGTTCCTGCACATTCAGGCGGTGCACCCGTGGCTGTTCATGTTGACCGGCTGGGTGGCCTCCTTCGTGTTCTCGTTCTTCACCTACACGATGGTGGCGAGCTTCGGCAACGTGGGCAAGGCCATTGGCGTGCTGACGCTGGTGTTGCAGATTTCCGGCGCGAACGGCGCGTATCCGCTTGCCGTGCTGCCGAAGATCATCGGCGATATCAGCCCGTTCCTGCCGGCCACGCATGCGATTACGGCATTGCGTGCGGCCATTGCCGGTATTTACAACAATGATTATTGGCATGCGATCGGTTCGCTGTTGCTGTTCCTGATTCCACTGCTGCTGATTGGCTTGCTGCTGCGTATTCCGCTGGTCAAATTCAATAGGTGGTACGTGGCGAAGGTGGAAAGCACCAAGGTGGTCGCATGATTACCGGAGTGCATGAGGCGGTTTCCGAAGCCGTTTCCGATGTGGTTTCCGACGCGGTCAGTGACGTGCATGAGGCCGTTCGCAAGGCGCAGAGCCGCCGCGAGCAGCTTCGCGAGCAAACCGATCATAAGATCATGAAGGCCACGCTTGCGATTGTGATTTCCGATGGTGTCGGTGCGGTGACCATTGAAGAGGTCGCCCGTCGTTCCGGTGTTGCGAAAACCACGATTTACCGTCGCTATAAGAATGCGGACGATCTGTTGCGCCGCGTTCAGTTGGAAGTTGCGGGATTGCCGGATTTCAGCGATGTCGAGTTGTCGAACAACGGTCTGCTGACGATACTGCAACGCATTCAGGGCTGTTTTTTCGACAGTGAGCTTGGTTTGAAAGCCGTCGGTGTAGTGCTTTCGTCTGATAACGCTTCGTTGAATGCGATTGCGGATCAGGTGCTTGTTCCTGCGGAAAAGCGTTTTTCTGAGTTTGTTGAGCGCGGCATGAAGGCCGGAGTGTTCCGTAATGGATTGGATCCGCAATTCCTGTTCAGCACGATACTCGGCTCCATGCTCGCCTGTAAGGCGTTGCATGGCGACGAGAGTATTCCTTGGCCTGAGAACATGACGGCTGTTCTGTGGCCCGTTATGGCCGCCTGAAAGGCATTGCAGAGCAGAGTTGCACGTAGTAGTATCTGAAACTCATGAGCGTCCCCACTACGGCCTTTAATCACTCTTTGAGTGAGGCTGTAGCTGAGGCGCTCATTGTACGTTTGCAGACTTTTCGCCGCTACTGGGCCTACTGGATCGACGCTTCCTGACGGGCCACGTCCAACGCCTTGTTGAACGCTTCCGACGTCCAGCTGGCACCGGCCACCTTGTCTACCTTGAGATCTTTGAGCGGCTTGCCGTCCACCACGCCGTTGATGGCTTCGGCGAACGCATTCTGGTGCTTTTTGGAGATGGACGTGAACGGATGCCCGATAACCTCCACATTGGTGACGGTCTGATCTTTGACCGTCACATGCACGTCGATGGTGTCTTCGCCCACCGGCCCGTACTGGCCGTTGATCGAGTAGGTACCGTCGGCGTAGTTGCCGGTGTCTTGCTTGTCGGATGTAGTGCTGTTCGGATCGTCGGCATGGTTTTTGTCGTCCGAATCCGCAGAATCGCCGGAGTCGGTGGCGCTACCGCTGTTCTTCGAATTTTCTTCCTGCGATTGCACGCTTTCGCCGGAATTTCCGGCATATTCATCGTCCATCGGTGTCGCCGTGGGTTCGCCGCATGCCGACAGCAGCGCAAGGCTTGCCGCAGACAGTGCGATCACTTTGATCGCATTCGATGATTCGTTGCTCATGTTCGCTCCGTACGATTCGTCAGTGCTATGGCTTGGATTATTCGGCTGATTTCAGCTTATTCCTCACCGCCGGTTTTCGCGGCTTTGGTCGGATCGGCGAAGCTGATGGCCGTCTCGCCATTCTGTGCGCCTTCCGTAGTGGAACCGGTGTATGCCGGCTTGCCACCCGCCTGCTCATAGACCTTCCGTGCGGCCTCATCATTCCACTTCTCACCGACGAGCACGCCATGGTTGAGCATGATC
>OGPO01001740.1_pt1 | contig 13001 bp, 14 predicted proteins | sample 1553041 | NCBI WGS metagenome assembly OGPO01 (sample SAMEA2580281, study PRJEB22360) | human gut metagenome | biome: human gut; feature: human-associated habitat; material: faeces | place: Denmark | collected 2008/2010 | reverse complement strand
GCTGATAATAGCGGTACACGCTTGCCGTACAGCGGTCAATGATGGATTTCTGCTTCGCACCCATACTTGTGCCACCAATAAGCTGCTCACAAAGAGATAAAATAAACTCCGATTTCAGAATGACAGGGTTTGCACCGTCACCGTAATCGGAGTTCATATCCATAGCATTGATATGATTTTCACTTGTCGCAGAGATGTGAATGACCTCGCCCTGCATTGCCTTAACAAGCGGCGAATATTCCCGCTCTGGGTCTATGATAATCACATCGGCATTGGGGTCAGTCAGAATGATATTCGTCATTTCTTCTTTTGCCGTAAAGGATTTACCCACACCAGACACACCAAGAATAAAGGAATTCCCATTCAAAAGATGGCGGCGGTTGGCGATAATCATATTTTTAGAGATTACATTCTGCCCATAATACACACCGTCTTTGTGGTAGATTTCCTGCACACGGAACGGGATAAACACCGCAAGGCTCTCCGTTGTCAGCGTTCTTAGTGCATCAATCTTCCTTACGCCAAAAGGCAACGCAGTATTCAGACCGTCCATCTGCTGATATTTCAGTACCGCAAACTGGCACAAATGCTTTCTTGCCGTAGTAAGGAGAGCTTCGGTATCATTGTCAAGCTGTTCCTTTGTTTCAGCCGTATGCACCATTGTAAGAACGGAAAACATCATTCTCTGGTCACGGGTGGTCAAATCGTCCAGAAACTCCTTGCTTTCCTTGCGCTACTGCTCCAAATCGTAGGGGATAACAGCAGAAAAATTGTTGTTCTGGTTTTGCTTTCTCTGTCAGTTCGTGATATTTGTTTCTACCCCTAAAAGACGGTTTTCCACCTCACGCACCGCTTCGTCCGTGGGAACGGGATCGACATCAACGGACAGCATCATATTTCTGTTTAATTCGCAAAATTCGGCTACCATACTGTCCTTGATATAAGCGGCATACTCACGCAGGAAAATCACACGCCCGTATCTGTCGCCGATTTTGAAATAATCTTTTTCAAATTCAAACGTATCAGGACAGATAAAGTCCTTAAAGTCATGACCTTTCCGCATACTCTGCACCATGTCAAAAGAAAATGCGGTTTCTTCTCCCGTGTGGTAAAAATCGTGGAAGATACGCAGCTTTTCTTCTGCGTCAAGCTCCGTGCATTTCGAGCCTAACCGAGAAAAATGGGAAATCAGGTCTGTCCCCACACGGGCAAAGTAGTTCCTTGCTTCTTCAATATTTTTCTTGCAGACAGAAATTGTTACATACTTATGCTGCACAATGGAATTTGCTCCCGTTGCTTTATCCAAAAGCATTTTGTTGTACTCTGTGCGGTACTTATCCAAACCGTCCTCCGCCATAGGAATTAAGATGTTCCGTTCAAAATCCGCTTTATTCAATCGGCGGTTGTTGATGGTGATTTTCGTGGTCGCACCGCTGTCAAGGGCATTCAAAAGCTCCGAGTATTCAAGGAACATCGCTTCCTTGTCCTCACGGCTTGCCACGGCATAGTTAATATCTTCAAACCGAAAGGTCTTTGCATACTTGTTCTTACCGACAAGAAAAATGCCGTCTTCCCAGATGGTCTTAATCGGAATGACCGCCTGCACCGACTTCGGTACAACAAACTTTTCCTTATCCTGCTTGAACAGATTCCTAAGCGTTTTTATCATAGTCTGCCTCCTTCTGCGTTTTTGATTTTCTTGCTTTCTTTTTCTCTGGCTTTACCGTCTTTCGTTTCTGCTTTTTAGCGACAGGTAAGCCTTTTTCACATGTTTTAATATTTGGCTTTAATGCTTCATAGTAGAGATTATCTGGATAAAACATCAGCTTTTTTGGCATTAAAAGCTCTGACTTTATCCACGCCCACACAAACTGCTCAGCGGTCATTCCGTTGTATTTTACAAAGCCCATAATTGCAAAAGGCAAAGCACCTAAGATACAGACCCAACTAAGCGTTTCCGTTCCAAAGTACGGACGGAACAGGAAAAACAACCCTACTGCCACGCCGCAGGCAAAGACAGAAAAAATGAACTGCCTAAGCGACAGTCCAAAAAACATACTTTCCGTATAATTACGGATTTCCTTATTTATCTTGACTTCCAATCAATCGCACCTCCTTTTTGGCACAAAAAAATCGCCACCTTTCACAAGTGACGATTTCATTTCACAATCTTTCCTTTTAATGAATGAGCCAACTGTAATCCTGTCTGCAATCCACTACATAATCTGCATACACAATATCATCTACGATTTGGAAGATTATCATATAGCGTTTCTCAAACAGTATAAAGCGGTAAGCATTTCTTGGGATATATTCCCCTGTGAGCCACGGACATCTCTGCGGCATCAATTCTAATGAATTTGCTGCCTTTTCAAACTCTGTCGTCAGCCGTTCCGCCGCTTCTGGACTAACCTGAGCCAGAAATGCAACGTGTGAAACAAGCATTTGTGTTGCCCGTTCCGATACAATGACACGGTATTTATTTTGCTGTTTCACAACCTGCCGCCTCCTTGATTGCACTGCGCATCATCGCAGCGACTTCATCAACAGAGTAGCCTTTGCTTCCACGCATTCTGTCCTCCTCGACAGCAAGCAATTCTTCACGAAGTTTCAGCATTTTCTCTCTGCGGTTATAGGTTTCGATGTCCATAACGACTAAATCTCCCTCACCGTTCTTGGTAAGGAATACTGGCTCTGCGGTCTTTCTGCACATATCGGCAATCTCGTTGTAGTTCTGACGGATTGCTGCGGATGGACGGATATTCATAACGACACCTCCTAATTGTTGATAGTAATATTCTATCTATATTATAGTTTTTTTATGCCACCAAGTCAATATGAGCAGAAAATTTTACATTTACACAAGCCCGTAATCTTATTGGCAGCACCATCCCTCCCTGACATCTCCCGTCGATAGAAAAAGAATACTGCGTTTGGGAATATAGGCGAATCCAGAAACAGAATCTCCGATTTCGAAGATTTCGTTATCGTCCGCTTTTTCAAACTTTCCGACCAAACCTTTTTCAGCAGGCAGGTCGTAAACTTCTGAAGCTTCTATAACTTCTCCGTTTAACAAGTGGATATGATAAATCTGGTAATACTTTTGTTCTTTTTTCATTTTGATTTTCCTTTCTACTACAAGCAAGTTCCTTTGCTTTCCAATGTTCCATTCCCAATGCTTTCAGCATTCGGTACTTTGTTTTGGTTTTCTTCCATTGTTTCCAATAAACCGCTCGAATTCTACGCCTTGCCCATTTATCCGTTGTTTTGAGAAGTCCTTTCATATCTGCAAGTCTAAAGTATTCCACCCATCCTCGCACATACTCTTGATACTTCTTTTCTCGTTCTGCATTGCTAATGCCTTTGTTCCTATCAGTAAGTTCTCTGATTTTATTTTTCATCTTGTCTACTGACTTTTGATGTACTCTAAATCTGCATTTGCCCCGTATCTATAAAAGGTATAGCCTAGATACTTAACTTTACTGATGTGAGCCACTTCCGTTTTCTTTCTATTTACCTTTAGGAAAAGTTTTCCTTCGATAAACGGAATGATGTTCTTCAAGGTTCTTTCTGCACTCTTTCTGCTCTTGCAGAAAATCATACAGTCATCTGCATAGCGGACAAATCTATGCCCTCTGTGTTCCAGTTCCTTGTCCAACTCATTTAGCATTATGTTGCTGAGCAGCGGACTCAATGGTCCACCTTGTGGCATTCCAACTTCTGTACGCTCAAATTTTCCGTTTGCTATAACTCCCGCATTCAGGTATTTGTGTATCAATGAAATCACTCTGCCGTCTTTGATGGTTCGTGACAACACCTCGATTAACTTACTCTGACATACAGTATCAAAGAACTTTTCTAAGTCCATATCCACTACATATACATAGCCGTCATTTACGTTCTTTTGGCATTGTCTTAGGGCATCATGTGCCCCTCTTTTCGGTCTGAAACCAAAACTGTTCTCTGAGAACCGCTCCTCAAAGATTGGCGAGAGTTCCTGTGCGCTTGCCTGTTGAATCACTCTATCGACAACCGTAGGTACTCCCAGCTTTCTGTACTCGCCTTTTGTCTCTTTGGGTATTTCTACCCTTCGAACTGGGTTGGGTTTATATTTCCCTTCCCTTATCTCTTGGATTAAGGTTTCTAGATTTTCTCTAAGGAAGGGCAGAAGTTCATCTACCTGCATACCATCGATTCCACCTTTGCCTTTGTTTCTTTTGACTTGCCTATAGGCATCGTTAAGATTATCTTTCCGCAAAATCAACTCCAAAAGATTGTTCCTCCAATAGTCTGTGATGACACCGCTCTTTTCAGTAATCTTAGAGTAGTCGAACACTTCTGCATACTCTCTCTGTTCCGCAGATACCATTTGCAGATAGTCCTCTATATGAAGTTGTCTGTTCTTAAATCTACTTTCAGTTACATTCATTGCTTGTGTCTCCTAAAGTTCAGCCCTTCGCCGATGTTTGCAACCATCGGTTTACTATGGCTTCTGCTGACTTCTCGCCATTCGTTGTTACTCACGGAGTTCACATCGTGCCCTGTGGGTATACTCTGTTTCCATCCGCTGACGAAACCTCCCTTGGTACCACACGCCACATTCTCTCCATATATCTGCCACATTTACTATAGTTAATTCCGAGTAGTTATTGGACTTTGACTTGTTTGGCAGCCTTATCCTTAACTATAGCCTCATGTGGTTTCTGTTCGTCAGACCAGAGATTTGCCATCCGATTTCCTTCAGATTCCACCTCACGATGGACACCCTTGTCATTGGCTGTATGCTTCCCACTACTAGGGCGGATTAGGGACTTTCACCCATTAGCGACGTGCGCCGCAAGGCGCACCAAAAAACACCGTCCGTTTTTTCCTGTACGTCGGTGTCTATCCTGTCCTTTATATCCGTTCTTTCCAGTTCCAGCAAATGCTTATGCTTCTCGCCAAGTTTTGCCTGTTCCAGCATATCCTTTAATATCGTCGTGTGGTTCTGTCTGTCAAGCTCCTGTACCATTTTCAGCGTCGGTGCGACCTGCCTGTGTAGCCAGCGTAAGGCTCTCTCTAGGGTAAAGGGTTCGGGCTGTGTCGTCAGCTTGATTGCTTCCCTGTGGTCGCCTATGAACCACGCCCATTACTCATTGAGCTTCCATGCACTTTTGGGCTTATCTTCCTCAGCGTCTACAAAGCGTAGATAATGGTTGATGATAGAAAAGGCTGTCCGTTCATCGTCATAGTAGGTCAGCAGGTCAACGACAGCACGATAAGCCCTCTCATTCTTCAAACGTATCTCAAAACGGTTCTTGACTTCCATATCTTCTATATCCACCCCAAATTTTGCGTGCTGTTCCTTTGCCTTTTCGTAGATACAGAAATATACCTCGCTCTTTGTTGAGCCGATATACAGCGTATTGCCCGTACTCTCTGGCATATCGTCCCCGTTCTTTTGCGTGCCGTCATAATGCTTCTGTCCTCGGAAATAGGAGATTGCTTCGCCACGTCTCCATTTTTCAGCCAGCATAAGAATGTCCAGAATACCAGCCCTGTCATTGATTGCAAGGTCGAGCCGTTTCATCACACCGCCAGCACTTAGACAGTCCAGCATAAAATCATACCAGCTTCGTCCCTCTGCCGTTAGATAGGCTTCCATTTGCCGACAGCCTTTGCCTTTTAATTCCAGCAGAACGCCAAGTACAGGGTTGGAAGATACCAGCAGAATGATATTGCATGTATAATACTGTCCCTCATAGCCGTACTGTCCGTAATCCTCATGAAGCATATGCTTTAGCTTGATATGCAGAACGTCCTTGATAATCGTCAGTGCGTCCGTAGTGGGGAAGCGGACACGGAAGTAATCAATCAGCAGGAACAGCGGTTCGTCTGGGTTGAAACGCTCCAACTGCTTTGTGATTTCCTGCTTCAATTCCTCTGTGAGCGGTGTTTTGCCGTTTTCGATACGGTTATAGTATTCTCGGCTGATACCGCAGGCAACGGCAAATCTTGACTGTGAAATGCCGTATTCCTCACGCTTTGTTTTCAATTCTTGTATAAAATCGTTATTGTTCATGTTATCCGTCCTTTCTGTTTCGTTGCATGAAAAAAGGACAGTCAATGTAAAATCAACTGTCCCATGCTTCCAATATTCAGTTTTTGCCATGTGAAATAGATACTTTTTATTTCACACCCTTAAAAATGCAGATACACCGCATAAATACGGGATATTATGTACTTTCAGTTTACAGTTTCCAGTTTCTTGTGCCCCCTTGTTATAATGGGGGCTTTATAAGGCTCGCTACGCTCGCCAAACCGCCCCCACGCCAGCTTTGCTGGCGTGGCGCTTTGTCTTGCGACCGCCACCGCTGGCGGATCACTCCGGCGGTTATTGAGATTTTGAGCATATCTTCCACATAAACTGTAAATTTAGAATATCCAACCTATCTTGTTAAAAACTGCAATACCTAAAATAGCACCTATCGACAAACATAACAGATACCAACCTAATTTTAGAATTTTTCATAGTTCTTTTCAAATTGATAACTCATTTATAAATCCTTTTTTATAACAAGGTTATAATTTACATCATAATGTAAGCCTAACTCTCGGCAAATCTTATCATTTACTGCATCTAAAGCTTTCTTATATTCCGCATACTTCGGAGACAGAACCATCAAGTTGGGAATGAATATATTGTTATAGCCTTTATTTTGGTATTCTTTCATCATTTTTCTTTGTGCAATATAGGCAGGGTGGTATTTCATAATGCCGGATTTCAATTTGGCACCTTTCAATACCCCTTCTTTTAATCTTTCATATTCACTATCACTCATATCACGATAATAAGCAATCATCTCATCAGCAGTTCTTTTTTCTTGAATAATTCCACCGGCCATCTTTATACCTATTTTCATAATAAACGGAACTTTCAATTTGGTTTCATCACAATACTTTAATATATTCTGTAAAGCTTGCTTTTGTTCTGGTGTAGACAATCTTATATTCAAGAATGGTCTAAAATGACTTTTTAGGTAATCGCTCCATTCTTTACCCGGAAGCAACGATTCAATTGCATTCTCAACTGTTTGATAATCAAGTAACTCATTTGCTTTATCAACATTTCCATCATCAATGAATTGCCTAAGTGCCTCAAGTTCTGACTCCTGTAATAATTTTTCTTGCAATTTTTCTTGATAAATACGAAGAAGAATGTTTTTATCATCACTTTCTAAAAGTTTTTGTATGTCTTTAATGCTTATACCGAGTTTTCTATATATCGATATTTTTTTTAAGGTTTCAACATCTTGCTGTGTATAATTGCGATACCCATTGCTGTCCTTATATACTGACAACAAGCCTTTTTCTTCATAATATTTAACTGCACGCTTTGTCATTCCGACTTCTTTGATAATATCGTTTAATAACATCGAAAACACCTCCTTATATTGCAAGTATAATGGTATACGCAACGTACAGGTCAAGCCTTTTTACATAAATTTCTTTTATCACGCATATAATTTCCAATTTATCTTTATTTGTATTGTATCATGCTGTTATAAGCGTTGTCATTTCTTTTCTGCTTTTGAAAAATACTTATCAGCTTATGCTTTGTAAAGGGTGCTATTCAGCATTGCTTACGCAACAAGCCCTTGACAAACCATAGACTAATAAGTTTTAAGGTAATCAAGCAGAAATGAAATAGTCTGCTGTTACACAGCATGGAAAAAGACGCTGTGTTTTCTTATAACTCTGTATTTCTTTGTATAAGTCGTTACATCAGGCTCTTTTATTTGTTGTAATTTCGTTGTAATTTTCCTTATTTTCTTTTTACTATTTTGCTGATAGATACTGTATTTATACAGTTTTTCTTGATTTGGTATCTGTTTTTATTCGTAAAAGCAGTACTATCTTCCTAACATGACTGATAGGCACAAATCGGTCACTCAGTTCCCCTTGCCTTAACGGAACAATAGTGCCTCTATTAGAATAATACCGGTCATATATCGGAACGATATAAAAGCCTAAGAGTTTTTCCTCCCAAGCTATTTGGTATTATTTACTTTTCTTTCCTCAGTAGCAGTAAAACCGTAGTATCCCGCCAGTCCTATTGCACCGATTTGCCGCATTTCAGTCGCCAAAAGCCAACAAACACTCCCTCTCTGACTCTTGTCATGGCACACGAATACTTTTTTAATCATATTTGCATTTCTCCTTATATATGAAGCAAATATCCACGCAAACCACGCAGCCAAAGAATAAATAGTAGCGTACAAGTCTACATCATAACGCTTTGTAATAGTAACTACTTTATAACATACTTAGTCCCCCTTCTCCTGTCTTCAATTTTTACAACATCTTTCTTCCCCATATCTTTCAGTAACAGAGTTGTATTTGATATGCCAAACGGAACATAAGGAGCAATTTCGCTGATTGATTTCAGCATTGTTACAAATCCCATTTTACGGCAGTCTTCAGCCGCCGTATTAAAGGCGGATATCTCAGCGGGCTCCCCACTGTGCTGCCGGTACTGGGGATAAAGCTTTTCCGGCTTTAGACCGGTCCGCCTGTTGATCCGGTTCGTTCCGCTGTCCTTTTTGCTCTTTCTGTAAGCATCTGCCAGCGCTGCCAGCATTTTTCCTGATAGTAAGCTGTACGCCCATCCTCAAAAGCTATCATCTTCCGTCCTCTCTTTCATATAACTGCACTATGCCAAGCTGCATACTGTCCGGTCTGACACGGAGTACCGGCAGAATGACTTCACATTCATTTCCAATCGTCTCTGTCTTATCCGGAGAACAGAATATTACCTGAAGTTTCTGCTGTTTCATAAAATCCAGCATCAGTTTCACATTCCCCGGATCCATCTTAGCAAATGGCTCATCGATAAAAACAAGCCTGGTGGAATTCGTTCTCTGGTAGTAGATCATAAGAAGCGTAGACGTAAGGATCAGAAGATAAGGGATCTGTACTTCCGCTCCGGAACTATAGCCTGTCTGCCGCGACAGTTTCGCCCTGTTTAAAACGTCATTTGTTATCAGAATCTCATATGTCATGTAATTACGGTAATCTGCAAACCAGGGGATCGTCTCCTCGCTGTTTGACTCTATAATACGGTTGATGATATTCTTCAGCTCCCTCTCGAACTGATATTCCTCCTGGGAAAAGGGACTGAGCGCCCCCAGAACCTGCTGTCCATCCATTCCTCCAAGCTGCTCTCTTTTATCCGGATATTTTGCGTACCGGATGATCTGCGCATATTCGGATTCATCCTTTGTCGCTCTGGTACAATACCTTTTCCAGTGTCCTCAATGCTGATTTTTGTAAAAAGTTCCTGTCTGCACACAGCGATATGAATATTTCCGCCATCTATAGATATGAAAGTCGTACTAGTCTACCATAGATTTTTCCCCACAAATCATCTTTTTCATAAGGACTTGGTTTTAATTCTTCATTTTTCAACATTTGGCCTATAACAGTATCTATTTCTCTGTATATTCATAAACATCCTGTTTCAAACGAACATATTTCCAAAGTGTAAAAATAATGATAACCACTAACACCAAAAATATGATAAAGATGATCACTTCCATATACATTTGAAATATAAATTTCTGGATAAAATCACATACACTTTTTTCAGCAAAATCTTCATGGAGAAAGATTTGGTTACATAGTCGTCCGCACCTAATTTATATCCATTTAAAACATCTTCTTCTCGGATTTTAAATTGCCGATCCGGCAGGCTTTGTATAAATAGAAAAACTTTCCTTCTCTAAAAAGTATATGATCCCTTTTAAAAAGGGTCCGGATTGCTGTACTGAAACACCGCCTCTGAATTTTTACAAGCAGTCCAGAAACTGTTACTACAGTTCATCTCCAGAACATTCCCTCTTTTCTTCAGTAATCTCACTGTATCAAAACAATTTACATCTTCTATCTTCATTTCCTCCAGTTGATGTTCTGCAATTTTGAACAAATCGTTCTGATCCAATAGTACCTTTGGAATATATTCATAAGAAAAATATGGTTCATCTGAGTTACTGTTAATTACATTTAAGAGGTATTCCTGATACGGCCTCGGAAATAAGTGGTCAAACTCAACCGTCAGTTCTTTTTCCGAACTCTTCTTTACTTTTTCTATCAACCGGCGCAGGATAGGGGGAGATATAATGATAAGCTCCCCGTCTCCTACAAATTTCAGCTTATAAACGATCAAATTACCCCCTTCTTCCTTAGTCCTGCCCTTTTCTCAGACGTTCCACCAAGCTCTCTTTTGATACCGAACGAAGAACTACAAGGGGTACGGTTACACATACGATCACCAGAATCACAAACACACACAACATCTGTACTGCCGGAAAAGAATAAACCGCAAAATATATCACGCCATTTTTTATAAGCAGGAAGATCAGATAAGATAAAATCTCGCCCACTGTCATAAGAAGAACCATCGTAATGCCACAGTAATAAACCCCTTCGAGAACAAGTGTGATCTTTATCTGTTTTCTGGTCATGCCGATACTTTCCAGCGCAGCCAGTTCTTTTTGTCGTGAGTAAATGCCTGTAAAAATAACATTTATAAAGTTGGCGAGCCCCATAAAGATCAGAAATCCGCCTAACACCGTTCCTGCCGCCCGGATTACTCCCGCTAACTGGTCAACGCCTGCTTTTATCTCGGATTTTGAACTTATCATAACACTGTCCATCTGCGCCGCCATCTCTTTCAGTTCCGTTGAGATTTCCCCTTGTGTGCCCGCTTTACAGTCTATCCGGATTGTTTGTATATGAGGTGTTTTGTCTATTCTTTCCACTCCTTGTTCCGAGGTATAAAAAGCACTGATCTCACTGCCATTTTGAATACCATAATTTAAATACTGGTTTTTATAGGTTTTCCCTTCTTCCCCCGACGCCTTTGTCAGAATACCAACGACAGTATAAGTAATGCTTTCGCCGCTTACGCCAACTTTGCTTACCTGTATCTTTTTTCCCGTGAACTCTCTGTAATCACTCCCCTCTGTTGCCACCAGAAATATCCCTGTTCCCGACTCAAGATAGTTCTGTATTTCTTCGTCCGGCAATGTACTGTTCCATGTAAATTCCTGGAGCTTCTCCATAGATAATCCAACTGCCTTAAACCGCAGGTCACTCCAGACTTCTTCCTCAGCCCCGCTATACAGAGCCTGTAGCTTTGCATAAGGAGCCAGAAACTGTTCCGCTTCCTCTACTTTCGTAACTTCCACATAATCCGTCTCTATTTTATCGACTCCTTCGAGATTTTTAACTTTTTCAAGTATCCCATCATCCAGACTTTTCTCCGCCTTTTCTTCATTCCCCAACTGCCAGCTTATATCTTCCATAACAAAATCATACGGCATTTCACGGTCGTATTTCAAATTATAGTCAAGCTTCTGCGTAGATGAACTTACCATCAAATAGATCAGAAGTCCGAAAAACAGAGAAGCAAATGTGACCAGCGCACGTTTTCTGCTGCGAAATACATTTCTGTAAGCCATCCGGTACAATTTGCCTCCGCCGCTGCCCTTATGGCCTTTTATCTTATGTACAACGTCCACATATTTCAGAGCCTCTGTCGGCGACACTTTCCCTGCCAGCCTCATCCCTTTTCTTGCGCTGAACCAGACTGTCATATATGCAAACAAAACGGTAAACACATAGATCAGCGGAGAAACCGTAATTCCGAATTCAAATTTCCCGTTCTGGCTGTTCATGAGCGCTTCCAGAAATTTAGGTACTGTGATGACCGCAAATGTAGTTCCAAAAAGCAATCCCAGAATAATCCCCACAGCCGCAACCAGATTTACTTGTTTCTTGACAATTTTCTTTAACTGCTTTGATGTTGCGCCTAATGCCTTTAGCTGGCCGTACATATGCATTTCCTGCAGTACAGAAATATTGATGATATTATAAATTAACAGATAGCCGCTAATCATACTAAAATGGGAATCATAGCCCCCATAAGCGCCTGTGCCGCTGTTCCTGACAGCCCGGATACAAAAATTTCATCATTTCCGACGGCATGATCCAGCAAGGCAAGTGCTTCTTCTGCATTTAATCTGTCGTCGATCAGAAAAGTTCCCAATCCCCCTTCTTCCTTTCCGTGCTCCTCTGCAAAACGGCTGGAAACGATCATATTCCCGGCTGCACGCTTACTTATAGAATGGTTGATGAAATACAGATTTGCAGCCATAGTGTTGCCGCTGTTCGGCGTAACTCCGGTTTCATAAATAAAATCCGTATAATAGCCACTCAAAGTAAATTCCTGCTGTTTTTCTTCCCCGGAAAGAAGTTTATATTTTACGGAAATGGTCATACCAATCTGCGGATCATCTACTCCCAATTTTTCCAGCGTCCAACGTGAAAGCATAACCTCACTTTCCTGCTGCGGATAATTCCCGGCTATATCAGAGACAGTCGGTTTGATAAAATTCTCCCACTCCGTCTCATCATACGCAGTCATTGAAATAATTGTCTGACTGGGCATACCCTTCACATCCAGTACTTCTCCCACAAACTGTTGTTTTCCCGTCGCCTCTACTTCATCCAAAGCGGAAATCTGCTCCATTTCTTTCTCTGTTGCCATGTAAAGACCGCCGTTCGCCTTTGTTCCCGCAGTGCGGAGATTTGCAAGCTGAAAGTTATGAAATATGCTGATCCCGGCGCCAAACATAACAGTCATAAGGATCGTGACAAGAACAACTGCTATAACAAGAATTACATTTCGCGCCTTATTTTTTCTGGTATTATTCTTTACGAATCTTTGGATTGCCCGATTCTGTATTTTTCTATCTGCCCGCATATTCTCCCCTCCTGTTACGCAATGATCTTTCCGTCACCGATTTTGATCATCCGGTCTGCTCTAGCCGCGATATGCGGATCATGCGTAATCATGACAATCGTCTGATTATAGTGTCTACTGGTTTTCTGAAGGAGCTCCAGAACTTCCTCGCTTGTCTCAGAGTCAAGATTTCCTGTCGGTTCATCCGCGAGAATAA
>OGPO01001739.1_pt1 | contig 13009 bp, 9 predicted proteins | sample 1553041 | NCBI WGS metagenome assembly OGPO01 (sample SAMEA2580281, study PRJEB22360) | human gut metagenome | biome: human gut; feature: human-associated habitat; material: faeces | place: Denmark | collected 2008/2010 | reverse complement strand
AGATCAGCTCTTGCTTTTGAAAGTTCTAATCGTGTCATAATCACCTCTGTTGGTTGGGATGCTCCCAATATGGGTACACCTGTTAGCGATATGGTGATTATGCTATATATTTTGTTTTACACTTATTTTGGTAGGGAAGCCAACCCAAGGCCTAGGGCTTGCCCCTAGGTCTTGACCCTAGGGCTTGGCTTGAGCCTACAAAGGCAAAAAGGCGAGGTTCTAAATAGAAACTCGCCTTTTTTAGTAGGAGCTAAAATAAATTTAGCTGAAATTTAGTGGTTTTGACTTTAGAAGCCTTGGAAAACAAAGCTTAAGTGGCAATCTTGGTTCTCAATACGGTATTGATCTAAGACTGGAGAACCCCAGCTATCATCACCACCAACGCCCATCATCTTAGAGTTAATCTTTAAGATAGTGTGGTTAACATCTGGTAACTCAAATGGGTGTAAGGCCTCTTCAATTTGGCTTGGAGTCCATGGTAGCGCAGAGAAGTTAAATGGCTCATTGACACAAGTTACAATCATACCGTGATCGCTCTTGCTATCACGAACAATAAAGTAACGAGTATCGCAGTGGTTACCACACTCTTGAGGACGTAAATAAAGCTCAAACTCATCTGCTACATCAGAGGTGTAATAGCCTAGAGGATAGCCTTCCTTACGATCAGTGTAGTTAGCCTGAGCACCACGACCATAGAAGTCTAATTGGTTAAATTGAGCCTTAATTGGCATTAAAACACCAAACTCAGGGATCTCAGGTAAGCCTTCTGCTTTCTTATAATCAACATCAAGACGAATTTGACCAGTAGCATAAACGCTATAGCAAAGATCAACATAAGCCTCAATTGGTAAGGTGGCAAGCTGCATCTTAAAGCAAACTTTTACGCAATCGCTTAAAGACTCTGCTTTATGGCTTACGCACTTAGAGAATAAGCCGGCGCTACGCCAGACAGCATCTCTAAATGGCATCTTATTGCCACGATCGTTATCAGTTGGAGCTCTCCAGAAGTTGGCTTTTGGCATGCCAGATAAGTACTCAATACCATTTACTTGGTAACTTACTAAACCACCAGCGCCTACTGAGAATAGCACTCTGAAGTTATCACCTACTACACCGTAATTAAAGCCAGTGTCTAAGAGCTCTAAATTATGATCCTTCTGGCCTAAATTGATGTATTGCTCAGGGCTATAAATAATATTTTCACCATAAGCTACAACGTGACCGCTTAATGCCCAAGGAGTGCTTTCTTTTAAGATTAAGCTGGCATTAATTACATACTCAGCACTCTTATCAAACTCACCGCTTAACAAGCTTTCATCTAATAGCTCTAAGTTAACAGGAATCTGAGCGCTCTTTCCAGGCTCTACAGAAACAATGTCATTGTAGTAGCGAACTTCTGTTCCATTTAACAATAAGGAAACACGTAATACGTACTCATCAGCATTGGTAAATAATGAGTAATTAGTGATCTTAATGCTCTCTTTGCTTGGCTCTAAGACAAAGTTCTGGTAGTTGAACTTAACCTCAGCCATCTTAGAGGTTTCTGAACCATCAGCATAGGTAATACCATTGCCAGAGAAATTAAACTCTGTTGGGTGATCATCAAAGTCACCACCATAAGCAAAGTACTCTACGCCATCTTGATTTTGTACTAAGAAAGCTTGATCTTTGTAATCCCAGATAAAGCCGCCTTGATAGCGAGGATCAGTCTTAGCTAAATCAGTATAAAGCTTCATGCCGCCGCAAGATTGACCCATAGCATGGGTGTACTCACAAAGGATAAATGGCTTTTGTGGGTTTTCTGCTAAGAACTTCTTAACATTGGCCAAAGTGGTGTACATTTGGCTTTCCATGTCAGAGGTGCCATTGAAACGGCGATCATGGAAAATGCTCTCGTAGTGAACTAAACGGGATGGATCACGCTCACGGAAGTAATTGGAAAGATCAAAAATAGTCTTACCGCCAAAAGACTCGTTACCGCAAGACCAAATTAAAATACAGGCATGGTTCTTATCACGCTCTAGCATAGCCTGACCACGTGCTAGTACTGCATCACGCCACTCTTCATGGCCATCAGGTAAGGTATGCTCATCGTGACGGATAGCGCCTAATACTTGCCAGGTACCGTGAGTCTCTAAATTGGTCTCATCAATTACATACAAGCCCAACTCATCACAGAACTTATAGAAAATAGAAGAGTTTGGATAGTGAGAGGTACGTACAGCGTTGATATTGTTACGCTTCATGGTGAGCAAGTCCTCATAGATCTCGCTCTCAGGCACGGTACGACCACCCATTGGGCTAAATTCATGACGGTTAACACCATTAAAGACAATACGTTTGCCGTTAATGTGCATAATGCCATCAATCATTTCAAAACGACGGAAGCCTACAGATAAAGCTACCGCCTCTAAAGAAAATTCGTCTAAGGCACCAACAACAGTATTAAAGTCGATTTGATCATCACTACCTTGGCAAGAGGCATTAACCTTTTGAGCAGTCTCAACAGGAACTACTTGGCAGATTAACTTATATAAATTTGGATGCTCGGCAGACCATGGCTTGATATCTAAGGCGCTAACATCTAAAGTAAAATCACACTCGTTATTATCGCCTACTACAAAGTAGTTGCTAGCTACCTTACCTTCCTTATCTAGTAAATAAAGCTGAACAGCACCAGGTGCAGATAACTTTAAGTGACCAGATAATAATGGCTTTTGATAGCTATCATCTAAAGTGGCCTTTACAAAAATATCTTCTAAGTGGATAGCTGGCTTGGTATAAAGATGTACACCACGGAAAATACCAGATAAGCGCCAGAAATCTTGATCTTCTAAATGAGAACCAGAGCTGTACTTAAAGACACGTACTGCTAAACGGTTTTGACCACGACGTAAATATGGTGTGAGGTCAAAGTCTGATGGGGTAAAGGAGCCAGTGGCATAACCTACATAATGACCGTTTAAGAATACAGCATAAGCTGAATCTACACCATCAAAGCAAATAAAGCAGTTTTGCCAATCCCATGAGGTCTCAAAGAAAGTTACATAAGAACCAACAGCATTAAAACGAGTTGGGATCTCGCCTGGAACTACCTTTTCACGACCATCCCATGGATAGCAAACATTAGTATAGTGAGGCTTGCCATGACCTTGAGTCTCAAAATGACCTGGTACACGAATGGAGCTCCATCCTGACACATCAAAGTCATCACGCTCAAAGCCTTGAGGCATTTGACCAAAGTTCTTGGCATAATGAAAGAACCAAACACCATTAAGGCTCTTACGTAAGGAATTATCAGAGCCATCACATAACTCACGATAATTACTATAAGCCTCATGATCACTATGAGCAGCTAAACGATTTTGCTCGTAAATTCTTGGATTCTTAACAATGCTAAGGTCAAACTCACCCATTTGGATACTCCTTAAGAATCAATTAGAAAAAAACCTTACACACTCTTACAGTTAAAAGACAAGCACATGCTAACCTTATAAGTAAGATAATAGATTGTTGACAATACGAGTTAACTCTAAGTGACTGTTAATGCCACAAAGATCGATAGCATGTCATGCGAAAATATTCGGCACACCAAGTCCCACCACTGGACCCACATGCTCATTTAGCTACCCTAAACTGTAAATCGAATTATCTTGCATGATACTAATACATGACCTTCCAGCTAAAGCAAAACTTCAACACACATACTATTGCTCATAGCATTTAATAAGACCAGTTAGCACTCACACACAATGACATGTTAGCAAAAATTATCATTTTTTTCTTGTAGCTCTATGTCAAAATTTTAATTTTTTAGCTAAGGTTTTTTCTGTTGATTGTTTTTAACTATAGTTTCGCTTTTGCCTTTGACCGCTGGATCTTCTATAGAGTTATCGCCAATGCTGGCGGCTGATTGATTAGCAATTTGTTTGTTGTCTAAAGAGTTAATACTATCGCTAACAGCAAAATCACTGTCTAAATCAATGACATCTTTTAAAGTAGAATTGGCTAAGGCTTTCTTTTCAGCCTCAGTAATTGGCTGTAATTTTCCTGACCACCACTCATCCTTAGGCTTAGCACTTTTAAGCATGTCTAGAGTAATAAATATGCTCTGGGCAATATTATTGTTTGGCTTAACTAGTCCAGGGGCAAAGAAAAAGCGCAAGCCACGAGCAGTAATAATAAAGTTGGATGGATTAAGCTCAGTGGCACTTACTACTACAGGTAATAAAGGCGATTTAAAAGAAGAATATTTCTCCTCAATAGCACGAGCGCACAACATGGCTGCTAATTGCGGGTTTTCAAAAAGCTCATTAAAGCGAATAATGCGACCTGTATTTTCATCAAAATTCATGGTCTCTACTAATAACTGCTCTGGAGAGTTAACGTTTTTTTGTTTAAAAATACTAAAAAGGCTAACTAAGGGCTCTCCTGGCTTAGAGTACAAGTTAATTTGGACATGCTGGACGGCCTTTTCCTTTTGTTTATCTACATCAAAAATATCTTGTTCAAAAGGATTTTCCTGACTGTACTCCACGCTAATGTTACTTACCATCTCACGCTCAAAGCGACGGGCATAGTAATTTACTAAGCGGGTGCAAGTACTCTTAAAAGCATCAGTCTCACAACGTTTAGGAACTTTGATATAAGAAATAGTAAAAGAACGCTCAATTACTAATTCCTTACCACCTTTTAAATCATTGCTCACTGCCGCACCTGAAATCATAGCGCTAGCATTTTGCTCATTAGCCAAAGCATTAGCGGGCATCCAACCTATTAGTAAAATGCTAAGACCACTTAAGATATAAGATAAAACTTGGCTTTTCATAAAATAGATCCCTCTTGAACTATCTTTAGCTTTGATATGGCAAAAGCTTTAATAAAACATCGTCATAGCGCTCTTTTAATAGAGCAAACTTAATAGTATTAGCAGCAGAGGTTGAAGGGAGAGCATAATGACTAAAACTAACCTCCCCATTAAGATAGCGACTATCTTTTAAAGTAGAAATAGCAAAGTGCTTACTAGCAAAATTACCGCAGGTTAGTACGTGCTTAATAGTTGGGTATTTTTTTATTAGCGAGATAATATCAGCATAATGGGCGTTTTTGATATTGCTATCTAAGGAGCCTTTACGCTCGCAGCTATCAACCACATCCCACATGCCAATACCAAGTGCACTTAAGGCAGCTTTTCTTTGCTCTATGGAGCTTAATACCAACTCACCCTCTTTTAATCCCAAAGAGCGAGCGTAATAACAGGCAATAAGCTTAAACATACGATTTTGCTTATTAGCGTAATAAAAGCCCTGCTCTAAGCTTTTAACCGATGGCATCGAACCTAAAATTAAAATATGGCAACCATCAGGTATATAAGGCTCAAAACCATAGATCCGATCCTCGCAAGAAGAGTCAGGACAGTCCTTGCCTTTTAAAGTAGTTGGTACACTCATGAGAAAAAATAATTCGTTGTTAGTGAAATATTAATTAGCAAAAACAGCGCCGCTAACTTTAGTAATATTATGGCCTGATTTCTTAACTAAATCCTCTAAATCACTACGCTTAATATCGACAGAAAAATGATTATCCAAAGGATGACAGTTAACCAAATCAAAATTATCCAACTCAATAGGCTGAACATATTGAACTTGTAAGTTAGGGTCATTAAGCAAACAAAATGGGCTGACATGTCCTGGAGGAATACCCATATAAGCTAGATCACTAACAGAGGCAAAGCTAAAACGAGGCACACCTAAAGCATCACTCAATCCTTTTAAATTAGCACGGAAGTCTAAAGGCAAGGTAAAAAGATACAGATCTTTGCGCTTATTAGTCAGAACTAAATTCTTGAGCATAGTACCTTTCATGTCAGGCAACTCAATTTCAATATCGCCATGAGCAATAGCCTCATGAGCATAGAGCTGGTAATTAATGCTATAAGAATTTAGTAGCGGTAATAAAGTATCTTTAATGTACATATTGCACCGACTATAGGACAAATAAAAACAAAATAAAGCAGCGCTTTAACAACCAAGCGCCCCACCTTTCTTATCTTGATATTTTAAGCAAAGTACCAACAAATACCAATTGCTAAAAGTTTACCACTTACCTAATAAGCAATATCACGCCTTAGGGCATAAGCCTCAGCACACTACCAATCCCATACCCCAAAAACCTTGTGCCTTAATAAGCTTGAAGTTAGTAACATGCCATAGCCCAGGCCAGCCAAGGGCTGGCCAAAGGCTTGGATGCCTTGCTAGGTGGAGATCTATAATTGAGCTGCCAGAGAAGTCTCCTAGGCTTTTAGTTTGTTATTAGCCCTTTTATGAGTGATAGGCACAATAGACCATGACATCAACAGTACAATGGCTAAGGCTAAAGCAAAAGCATAAATAAGATAACAACGTAATCCTAAAAAGAGCCAAGTAGGATCAAAATATTCTTGTCCTAAAACCATAGCTTCCATAGCAATCATACGCAAATGGCTATAATAGCGCTCTAAATTAATAAAGCAGGCATAAAGCATAGCCACTAATACACCCATGCCAGGTAAGTTTACTAAGATGGTTTTAACCACTAAAGAAAACAAAGAGCCATTAATTTGAGCCTTTTGACTCTCACTCTCACTAAGAGCAAATTTAATAGCTTTTACAATCACTACAGCAAAAGAGCTTATGATCATCAATACTACAAATACGCCCGCCCACGAAATAATATTGACCACACTATTGGCATACTCTAATTGCTCTTGAGTAGCAATTTGTAACACTTTACGCTCTGATGCTAGAGATAAATAGCGAGCCATAGCCTCTTCTATTAAAGAGGATGACATGACAAAAGATAGCACTAAACCGCAGTAATAAGCTAAGGTGCTTACTATTAGCGTCACATAGCTATGTTTAATAAAATCAGCCATACTAAGCTTGGCTAAAGCAATGCTTACTAGATGAAAACTAAGCTTGCCTCTAAGCTTTTCTTGGGCTACTTGTTCATCTAACAGAGCGCTTCTAACCTTTGCTAAATTAACATCCTTATTGCCTATACCCTCAATATCATCAGACTTATTATTTTGCTTAGCCTCACTCTCTTTTTCTTGACTGAGCTTACTAATAACAGTTTGATTTACTTGTAAGTCCTCCCATTGCTCTTTAACTGAGAGCTCATGGTAACTTTGCTCATCAACTTTACTATCAGCAATAGTCTTTAATAGCCATAAAGGTAGTAGTACAGGACATAATAAAATTAAAGGGGCTGCTAGGACAAAATACAAAGGACATATTGCCCACCATGGCAAGCTCTTGCTAACACCTGTCAATCCAGTGAGCAATGCGGATAAAGGCCCGCCAATACCTACATTAATCGGTTTTAGCTCAATCATATTCATCAAAAACCCATATATAAAAATCTTTGGAACTATTATGGCCTATTATGCCTATCAAAAATTAGGTTCATATTGTAAACGCCAAATAATCCCCTACCGCAACAGTCATGACCAGGCTATGGCCATAGCTATATCCATATCCATATCCAATGCCATAGCCTTGGCCTTAGTAATAGTAATAGCAATAGCAATAGTAGCAGCAGCGGTAGCTATAGCCCTGCTAAGGACTTATCCTTATTTAAACTTTAGAGTACCAGCCTTAGGGTTAATAGTAGCTGTTTAATTGGAATTAGCTGGAGATGTGGGGATGCTTTATATGGAAGTGTAGAAACTGATGTGACTTTTGCTAATGCAGCATGGCTTTTTAGCTGTTAAAGCTTCTGTAACTAAAGCAGAGGTTCTGGTATTAACAACAAGATGTCGTGTGAACCAGTACAAAGTATTTTTAAGAGCAAAACTTTTTTATTTGGTATTAAGTCCATGCAAGCTTGCCAATGGGTAAGGCCGTGCCTATCTATGGCACGGCCTGCCCTTTGAGTTTTGCACCTTGCTATGGCTTGGGCCTATAGTAAGGTGCAAAAGCTTTAGCTCTTTAACTAGTAGATAGTGCTCTGACCAAATTACCTGGGTTTGCCACTTGGTGGTGGTCAGACGTTTGAGGTTTAAAGCTTTTTCCTCATTCTTATTTTAATTAAGCGCTCAGCTTGATGAGCCGCTCTCAGGGCATGTCTTCTATGAATAAGACTTAAGGAGCTTTTAGGAACTAAACTATCTTGTATTTGGTTGGTAAGAGTTTCGCTAGTTACTTCGGCTTGGTTAATATTGGCTTCATTAGCATTGGCATTGGCATTGTCCTCTTTTTTATTTTCATTTGGCTTATAGGTAAATACAGGTAAGCCTAAGTGATAACGAATAGCTAAGAGACGAGTAATAAAGCCTACTATGAGACAAATAATAATATTGAGATTTTGGTCGATAGCAAAATAGTGCTTATCAACAAAGTCTAAACCGACAAACATCATGCCTGTTAATAAAGCAATGCTGGCATAAAGTTCTTTTTGGAAAACTAGGGGAATACGGGCGGAAAAAATATCACGTAAAATTCCTCCAAACACACCAGTAACTACAGCACCAATTAAAGCAATCATGCCACTAGGATGATAGTCCATTCCTATCTTGGCACCAATGACACTAAAGACAGCTAAACCTAAAGCATCTAATACTAAGAAAGTACGCTCTAAACGACCAAAGAAATGAGGTCTTCTGGTAGTAATTAATGCTGCTACACAGACTATAAGCAAATACTCAGGATGCTTTACCCAGGTTAAAGGATAGTGACCAAAGAGCATATCTCTTACCGAGCCACCACCAATAGCTGTTGCACAAGCAATAAACATTACACCAAAGAGATCCATATTACGCTTGCCTGCAGCTAAAGCTCCTGTCACACCTTCAGCGGTAATACCAATGATGTATAGAATGGTTAAAAACATGGTTGTTCCTTGCTTATGCAAATGCCCAAAATCAAAACGCTAACTATGTAAAAACTAAAGCTGCATAGATAAAACTGCCCTAATTGTACCTAAGTACAGCTATCCTTTTTGACTTTTGGTTAATTTACTCATTTAACCGCCAAAATCACATTGATAAAGATAAATACACTTATCTAAAAGCTCCTTTATCACAAAGAAATCTTAAAGCAGCACCTCACTCAACACATTAAAGCCTCTTAGTCAGACCTTAATTAACATGGTGCTTTTAGACGCATGTCATTTGCAGATGCAAGCAAGTAAGCAGGAGCGGGCGCTTTGCAAGCTTAGTAAGCCCTAACCTCATATGCCAAGCATGGCTAAATTACTAAGCCTTCCCCCAAAAAAGAATAGAAGCACATTTAAGAGCTTGTGTGATGGTTCTTGCTACTTGCAGTAAGCACAGTGCTCCGATGATTTTTGTCTTGAGCTTTGCTACTGGGCTTTTGTATGGATTAAAGATTAGCAATAAGAGCATACCAGGCAAGAGTACATTAGGCATTGCTTTGAGGCTTTAAAAGCTGAGCTTTAAATGTTTAGGCTATGTATGCGCAGAGAGTGTATACAGAGATTGTAGAAAGTGTAGAGCGCACGCTCAAACGTAAAACGCATAGTGCAGGTCCAGAGCGCAGGGCGCTGAAAGTGTGCTAGAGATCGCTCGGCTCAGAGAGTGGCTACATTAGTTAGCTATCAAGATGTGGAATGACGTAGAGCGGAGGGTTGAAGGCAGATGGCGGAGGGCGGAGGGCAAAAAATTGGGCTTTAGAAACTAAAAAGGTCGCTCTCTTTTTTGTAAGGAGCGACCTTTTTAGTTGTTAGAACAATCTAGATTAACTTAGATTGCCTATGGTTTAACCTAAACCAGAACAAAGTACAGCAATAATGATCATTACTTGAGGTGAAAGAATACGTAAGAACATTGTTACTGGATATACAGTGGCATAACCTAAAGAGGAAGCCTCTGGGTTAGAGTGTAAACCGTTAGCAAAGGCTAATGCTGGAGGATCAGTCATGGAGCCAGCGATCATACCGCAAAGTACGAGGTAGTTAACCTTAGAAATCTTGTAAGCTAAGATACCAACTACAAAGATTGGGATAAAGGTTACTAAAGCACCACATAACATCCAGGTTACACCAGGGCCTTGGGTTAAGGTTGCCCAGAAGCCATTAGCACCAGCACAAACACCTACGATAGATAAGAACAAGGTAATGCCGATTTCACGTAAAGCTGATAAACCAGCTGCTGGCATGAACCAACGAATACGTTTGAAAGTTAAGCTCTCACCAAAACGTGATAATAAAATGGCCATTACTAATGGGCCGCCAGCGATACCAAGCTTAAGAGGAGCTGGAACGCCAGATACTGGAATTGGGATGCTACCTAATAAAATACCAAGCACTAAACCAATAAAGATTGGTAACATAGCAACTTTGTGTAAAGCAGCATTAGAGTTACCTAAAACCTTAGCGGCAGAAGCAATGTGCTCCTTGGTACCAATTACGTTTACAGAGTCACCAAATTGTAACTTCATATCATGGGATGGAATAAATTGCACACCAGCACGATATAAACGAGAAGCTACTACGTCAAAACGCTCTTCTAAATGTAAAGTACCAAATTCCTTACCAATTACAGCATTGTTAGTAACTACAATACGTTGTACCACAATGTTAGTACCGCGAGTAGTAGTGGAGAAAATGCTCTCTACTACCTTACCAACAGTAGTAATAACTGGATCAATCTTATCCTTTGGACCTACTAAGTGAAGAATATCGTTCTCTTGTAAGACAGTGTTATTGTGAGGAACGATGAGCTCATGATCACGCTTGATACGAGAGCAAACAAAGGTCTCCTCAAGTACACCAGGAATGGCAGATAAAGGCTTACCAATAAATTCTTTTGATAATACAGTTACGTTAGTGGTAATAAATTTGCCTTGGCCTGCGCTCTTAGACTCAAGATACTTACGACCCTCTTCCTCGATATTAACGCGGAAAATGATACGGATTAAGATCATGGTGAGTAAGATACCACATACGCCAAATGGATAAGCCATAGCGTAAGCTGATGGTACGATAAACTCATCAAAGCCCTGAGCCTTAGCATCAATACCTTGCTGACCTAAAACATTTTGCATGTCTAAGATCATTTGGTTAGCAGCACCTAAGGATGGGGTATTAGTAATAGCGCCAGAGTACATACCAACCATGGCATCAATCTTAACGATACCAATGAAGTGGAGGCATAATGCTACAGAACAGCCCATTACAATGATAATGACTACCCAACCAATGAGCTTTGCGCCCATGGAGCGTAACGAGGCAAAGAACGAAGGGCCTACCTGAACGCCGATAGCATATACGAACAGAATCAGACCGAACTCTTGAACGTAGGTTAAAATTTCACCAGCGCTGGTCAAACCTTCAGCGGTACGAACGGTTAAACCAAACCACTCGTGGAAGAAGTGACCGACTAAAATACCTGAGAAGAGGACACCACCAATACCCAAGCCGATACCACGATAGCGGACTTCACCAAGCAAAATTCCTAATATGGCGGCAATGGAGATTGTCAACGTTAAAAAAGGAATTGTCGACATAAACTTTTCCTAAAAACACCAGTAGTCATTGCTGTTAAGCAGCAGACACCAAAGTACCTTATGACAAACAAGTTTTACTCATAAGTCTAAATCTAAGCATCCTATTAAGAGCTATAAACGTTGAACACGTTTCTTATTAACTAGATCTTAATAGGCAACCTAAACTTAGCTATGCAACTTGTTGCCTCACCAACCTGAAAAACAGGTACTAGCACAAATCTTGAGTAAATTATGGATACGCAAAAAAATTTCATAAAAAAAATACTGACTAAAGTGCAATAAAATCCCTTTTAATCAGCATTCCTTATTTTGCTTTTGATCAAATTCCTAAAAGTTTTTGACAAAAATTTCCAATACTACTCAATTGCGCTATTTTCGGTGATTAAAGTCACAAAAGCAAGCAAAAACCCTTAATAGTGAATTTTGGCTCACTAAGGTGCAATGACACACTTTTTTTGTAAATACTGGCAAATTAATTAAAAACACTGTTAAACACACTTATTTTGCTGCTAAGGTATTAACTTTCAGGCACTTTTACTAGAGTTTTACCCTCGCCCTTGTAATACAACTTTTGCTACAAAGCCATCAGATTTAGATCAAAAAAAGCATGATTACTGGGGCCACCATGCTTTGGATTACGTGTGTGTTTAATAAAAACTGATCTCTACTCTACGCCCTTGCTCTCATCAGCTTCATAGTCAAAGTAGTCAAAGTCGGCATGGTGTCTATGGAAGAGGCTATCAGAGCAAGTAATACCAACAAAGGTGCCTGTAAATTCACCAAACTTGCAATACTCATCTGAGAACTTATAAGTTTCAAACTCAGGGCCAATCTTAGTAAGTGCCCCTACTTTGCTCTTAATATCGCATCCAGGCTCTTTATAGCCCCATTCAAAGTTAAATTTGCGACCATTAAAGTTAACTCTAAATACCAGCTCTCGATCGTCTTCTACCTTAAGGCGGGTATCGAGCATTTCATTTTTAGCGCCATTTTCTAAATGGATAATAGAAATGGCACTTCCTTGTAAGGTCTGAGAGTAGTACTTACGTAAAAATACGTAATTTTGATTATCGTAATATACGATCAAACCTGCACTGTGGTGATAGACCTCAGGCTTAAAGTCCATAGCAGTAGTAACAGTAGCGTAAACTGAGGTTAATTTACGAGCTAACAAGCTTACTTTATTTAAAGAGGCTTGAGACTCACAACCACGTATACGTACATAGCCAGGACGCTCTGTAACAGAGGCAAACGTATCTGGCATAATGCGTGGGGCATAATAGTAATTATTAAGCTTCTCACCTACAAAGTCATCAGCATTGCTAGTGGTTAAATTGAAAACCATAGCCCGGCATTGTTAAATTTTTATTTCTAAGCAAAAACCGCTTATTTATCAGATTTCTTAGAAATGCTACCCTTGAGGTAGTTTTTTTGTGCCAAAACTACAACCCCGCCCTAATATAGATACAGATTTTTTACAAAATTTTATGTTGAATAATGAA
>OGPO01001736.1_pt1 | contig 13020 bp, 10 predicted proteins | sample 1553041 | NCBI WGS metagenome assembly OGPO01 (sample SAMEA2580281, study PRJEB22360) | human gut metagenome | biome: human gut; feature: human-associated habitat; material: faeces | place: Denmark | collected 2008/2010 | reverse complement strand
GCGCCAGAAGATGCGCACCCCCCCCCCCCCCCCCCCCCCAGCCGATAACACCGATATCAGCCCAACTCAATGTCGGATAATTAAAGATGGAGGAATATTTCATCCGTCCGTCGAGCATTTTTTGGTAGATGTCTTCTCTGGCGCAGCCCAGTGTTTCGGCGGCGCTATAGAGATACAGACCATGACCGGCTTCATCCTGCACTTTGGCCAACAGAATGGCTTTACGCCGCAAGGTTGGTGCGCGAGTGATCCAGTTACCTTCAGGCAACATACCAACAATCTCGGAGTGCGCATGCTGCCCAATCTGGCGGATCAATGTCTTTCGGTAAGCATCGGGCATCCAGTCCTGTGGCTCGATAGCCGTTTCCTGGGCTATCCGTTGCTCAAAGCGTTCTTCTTGGGTCACGTCATCACCTTTACGATTCCAGTTTTCGTGAATTAATTAAAAACACGAATCACATTGTTTTATGAAAGTTACACAATAGTTAAGTAAAATCACAAATTTTGTATGTTTGAACTGTGACGGATTTCGCACCCTATTTTTATAAATCATTATTTATCAGTGCATTAATGTTTTCCGCAGTTGCTATACAGATCGCATAGTTAACATTTCGTTAAAAGATCCCTTGCTTTTTATGATTCGCGATTTAACTATTAGCAACAGAAATGTGAAACATCTGGAGAGTAGCGATGCAGCAGTTAGCCAGTTTCTTATCCGGTACCTGGCAGTCTGGCCGGGGCCGTAGCCGTTTGATTCACCACGCTATTAGCGGCGAGGCGTTATGGGAAGTGACCAGTGAAGGTCTTGATATGGCGGCTGCCCGCCAGTTTGCCATTGAAAAAGGTGCCCCCGCCCTTCGCGCTATGACCTTTATCGAACGTGCGGCGATGCTTAAAGCGGTCGCTAAACATCTGCTGAGTGAAAAAGAGCGTTTCTATGCTCTTTCTGCGCAAACAGGCGCAACGCGGGCAGACAGTTGGGTTGATATTGAAGGTGGCATTGGGACGTTATTTACTTACGCCAGCCTCGGTAGCCGGGAGCTGCCTGACGATACGCTGTGGCCGGAAGATGAATTGATCCCCTTATCGAAAGAAGGTGGATTTGCCGCGCGCCATTTACTGACCTCAAAGTCAGGCGTGGCAGTGCATATTAACGCCTTTAACTTCCCCTGCTGGGGAATGCTGGAAAAGCTGGCACCAACGTGGCTGGGCGGAATGCCAGCCATCATCAAACCAGCTACCGCGACGGCCCAACTGACTCAGGCGATGGTGAAATCAATTGTCGATAGTGGTCTTGTTCCCGAAGGCGCAATTAGTCTGATCTGCGGTAGTGCTGGCGACTTGTTGGATCATCTGGACAGCCAGGATGTGGTGACTTTCACGGGGTCAGCGGCGACCGGACAGATGCTGCGAGTTCAGCCAAATATCGTCGCCAAATCTATCCCCTTCACTATGGAAGCTGATTCCCTGAACTGCTGCGTACTGGGCGAAGATGTCACCCCGGATCAACCGGAGTTTGCGCTGTTTATTCGTGAAGTTGTGCGTGAGATGACCACAAAAGCCGGGCAAAAATGTACGGCAATCCGGCGGATTATTGTGCCGCAGGCATTGGTTAATGCTGTCAGTGATGCTCTGGTTGCGCGATTACAGAAAGTCGTGGTCGGTGATCCTGCTCAGGAAGGCGTGAAAATGGGCGCACTGGTAAATGCTGAGCAGCGTGCCGATGTGCAGGAAAAAGTGAACATATTGCTGGCTGCAGGATGCGAGATTCGCCTCGGTGGTCAGGCGGATTTATCTGCTGCGGGTGCCTTCTTCCCGCCAACCTTATTGTACTGTCCGCAGCCGGATGAAACACCGGCGGTACATGCAACAGAAGCCTTTGGCCCTGTCGCAACGCTGATGCCAGCACAAAACCAGCGACATGCTCTGCAACTGGCTTGTACAGGCGGCGGTAGCCTTGCGGGAACGCTGGTGACGGCTGATCCGCAAATTGCGCGTCAGTTTATTGCCGACGCGGCACGTACGCATGGGCGAATTCAGATCCTCAATGAAGAGTCGGCAAAAGAATCCACCGGGCATGGCTCCCCACTGCCACAACTGGTACATGGTGGGCCTGGTCGCGCAGGAGGCGGTGAAGAATTAGGCGGTTTACGAGCGGTGAAACATTACATGCAGCGAACCGCTGTTCAGGGTAGTCCGACGATGCTTGCCGCTATCAGTAAACAGTGGGTGCGCGGTGCGAAAGTCGAAGAAGATCGTATTCATCCGTTCCGCAAATATTTTGAGGAGCTACAACCAGGCGACAGCCTGTTGACTCCCCGCCGCACAATGACAGAGGCCGATATTGTTAACTTTGCTTGCCTCAGCGGCGATCATTTCTATGCACATATGGATAAGATTGCTGCTGCCGAATCTATTTTCGGTGAGCGGGTGGTGCATGGGTATTTTGTGCTTTCTGCGGCTGCGGGTCTGTTTGTCGATGCCGGTGTCGGTCCGGTCATTGCTAACTACGGGCTGGAAAGCTTGCGTTTTATCGAACCCGTAAAGCCAGGCGATACCATCCAGGTGCGTCTCACCTGTAAGCGCAAGACGCTGAAAAAACAGCGTAGCGCAGAAGAAAAACCAACAGGTGTGGTGGAATGGGCTGTAGAGGTATTCAATCAGCATCAAACCCCGGTGGCGCTGTATTCAATTCTGACGCTGGTGGCCAGGCAGCACGGTGATTTTGTCGATTAATCGGTGAATGAAGGGCAACGGCGAATAGTTGCCCTTTTATTTCACTAAGTTTTGTGACGTTGTCACATTATGCATGATGTGTACATCTATTTTCAGGGCATCCACTGTATGAAAAGCTGGCACACCTGCCAAACAACCTGGCAGGTGCAGGCAATCCCCTTTGCATCAGTACTGATAATGTGAACCTGACTAAACCGCCCACAGAGCGCGGTTGCTAACAAGAACACAACATCTGACGAGGTTAATAATGGGAAGCCCCTCTCTGTATTCTGCCCGTAAAACAACCCTGGCGTTGGCAGTCGCCTTAAGTTTCGCCTGGCAAGCGCCGGTATTTGCCCACGGTGGTGAAGCGCATATGGTGCCAATGGATAAAACGCTTAAAGAATTTGGTGCCGATGTGCAGTGGGACGACTACGCCCAGCTCTTTACCCTGATTAAAGATGGCGCGTACGTGAAAGTGAAGCCTGGTGCGCAAACAGCAATTGTTAATGGTCAGCCTCTGGCACTGCAAGTACCGGTAGTGATGAAAGACAATAAAGCCTGGGTTTCTGACACCTTTATTAACGATGTTTTCCAGTCCGGGCTGGATCAAACCTTTCAGGTAGAAAAGCGCCCTCACCCACTTAATGCGCTAACTGAGGACGAAATTAAACAGGCCGTTGAAATTGTTAAAGCTTCCGCGGACTTCAAACCCAATACCCGTTTTACTGAGATCTCCCTGCTACCGCCAGATAAAGAAGCTGTCTGGGCGTTTGCGCTGGAAAACAAACCGGTTGACCAGCCGCGCAAAGCCGACGTCATTATGCTCGACGGCAAACATATCATCGAAGCGGTGGTGGATCTGCAAAACAACAAACTGCTCTCCTGGCAACCCATTAAAGACGCCCACGGTATGGTGTTGCTGGATGATTTCGCCAGTGTGCAGAACATTATTAACAACAGTGAAGAATTTGCCGCTGCCGTGAAGAAACGCGGTATTACTGATGCGAAAAAAGTGATTACCACGCCGCTGACCGTAGGTTATTTCGATGGTAAAGATGGCCTGAAACAAGATGCCCGGTTGCTCAAAGTCATCAGCTATCTTGATGTCGGTGATGGCAACTACTGGGCACATCCCATCGAAAACCTGGTGGCGGTCGTTGATTTAGAACAGAAAAAAATCGTTAAGATTGAAGAAGGTCCGGTAGTTCCGGTGCCAATGACCGCACGCCCATTTGATGGCCGTGACCGCGTTGCTCCGGCAGTTAAGCCTATGCAAATCATTGAGCCTGAAGGTAAAAATTACACCATTACTGGCGATATGATTCACTGGCGGAACTGGGATTTTCACCTCAGCATGAACTCTCGCGTCGGGCCGATGATCTCCACCGTGACTTATAACGACAATGGCACCAAACGCAAAGTCATGTACGAAGGTTCTCTCGGCGGCATGATTGTGCCTTACGGTGATCCTGATATTGGCTGGTACTTTAAAGCGTATCTGGACTCTGGTGACTACGGTATGGGCACGCTAACCTCACCAATTGCTCGTGGTAAAGATGCCCCGTCTAACGCAGTGCTCCTTAATGAAACCATCGCCGACTACACTGGCGTGCCGATGGAGATCCCTCGCGCTATCGCGGTATTTGAACGTTATGCCGGGCCGGAGTATAAGCATCAGGAAATGGGCCAGCCCAACGTCAGTACCGAACGCCGGGAGTTAGTGGTGCGCTGGATCAGTACAGTGGGTAACTATGACTACATTTTTGACTGGATCTTCCATGAAAACGGCACTATTGGCATCGATGCCGGTGCTACGGGCATCGAAGCGGTGAAAGGTGTTAAAGCGAAAACCATGCACGATGAGACGGCGAAAGATGACACGCGCTACGGCACGCTTATCGATCACAATATCGTGGGTACTACACACCAACATATTTATAATTTCCGCCTCGATCTGGATGTAGATGGCGAGAATAACAGCCTGGTGGCGATGGACCCAGTGGTAAAACCGAATACTGCCGGTGGCCCACGCACCAGTACCATGCAAGTTAATCAGTACAACATCGGCAATGAACAGGATGCCGCACAGAAATTTGATCCGGGCACGATTCGTCTGTTGAGTAACCCGAACAAAGAGAACCGCATGGGCAATCCGGTTTCCTATCAAATTATTCCTTATGCAGGTGGTACTCACCCGGTAGCAAAAGGTGCCCAGTTCGCGCCGGACGAGTGGATCTATCATCGTTTAAGCTTTATGGACAAGCAGCTCTGGGTAACGCGTTATCATCCTGGCGAGCGTTTCCCGGAAGGCAAATATCCGAACCGTTCTACTCATGACACCGGTCTTGGACAATACAGTAAGGATAACGAGTCGCTGGACAACACCGACGCCGTTGTCTGGATGACCACCGGCACCACACATGTGGCCCGCGCCGAAGAGTGGCCGATTATGCCGACCGAATGGGTACATACTCTGCTGAAACCATGGAACTTCTTTGACGAAACGCCAACGCTAGGGGCGCTGAAGAAAGATAAGTGATTGTTTCAGACAAAAAAACGGCACCAGGTGCCGTTTTTTACTTATGAGCGAACCAGATTAATACCGTACACACACCGACTTAGTTTCACACCAACCGTCCAGCCAGTCGGGGCCAAAATCACGGCCCGTTCCTGACTGCTTCATCCCACCAAACGGTAAGTTAGCGTCAATTAAGGTATGGCTGTTTACCCACACCGTCCCTGCCTGTAAGCGATCGCTATATTCCAGAGCCTGGGAGAGATTTTGCGTCCAGACACTGGCAGTTAAGCCATATTCCGTGTCGTTTGCCAGTTGTAACGCCTCTTCTCCATCCGCTACTCGCACCAGGTTTACCACCGGACCAAACACCTCTTCACGAGTTAAGCGCAATTTAGCATCGGGATTTACCACCAGCGTTGGCGCAACATAATACCCCTCTCCGGCTGGTCCATTCGACCCGCGAATCAGCTCTGCTTGCTGTGCCTGCGCATCGTCGAGGAATGAACACACTTTGTCGCAGTGCGCACGAGAAACCAAAGGGTTAATCTGTGCAACAGGTGACATCCCCGGTCCCACTTGCAACGATTTTACCGCCTGCTCAAATCCACTAACCAGCGTGTCAAACAACGGCGCTTCAATATAAATTCGCGAACTGGCGGCGCATACTTGCCCTTGATTCAGGAAGCTTCCGGTCATCAAGCCTTCAATAACCCATTGCGGATCAGCATCTTTTAATACAATTGCCGGGTTTTTACCGCCCAGTTCCAGCGTTACACGCGTTAAGTGATCAGCAGCAGTTCTGGCAATACCTTTTCCCGTCGCGGTTGAACCGGTAAAACTGATTTTCGCAACATGAGGATGTGACGTCAGGGCCGCGCCGCATACAGCACCTGACCCGGTGACGACATTAAAAACGCCATCAGGGATACCAGCCTCGCTGGCCAGTTCCGCCACGCGCAACATCGTCAGTGGCGTGGTTTCCGAAGGCTTAATCACGATTGAACAGCCTGCTGCCAGTGCTGGCATCACCTTCCACATACCAATCATCAACGGAAAGTTCCATGGCACAATTCCCGCCACTACGCCAACCGGCTCTTTACGCGTCCAGGCCTGATAACGCGCCCCCTGGGGTAAGGGAATCGACAAGTCCAGCGTTTTACCCGCGATTTTGGTCGTTAACCCGGCGGTATAACGCATCCAGTTCAGCGTACAGCCCACTTCAAAAGCACGGGAAATGGCAATTGACTTGCCTTGCTCCAGGGTTTCCAGTTGCGCCAGCTCCTCACTGTGCTGCTCCACCAGATCAGCAAAACGTAGCAGAATACGTTCACGCTCTGCGGGTAATCGCCCGGCCCAGCGACGCGAGACAAAGGCCCGCCAGGCAGACATGACTGCGTTATCTACATCCGCTTCGTTGGCATCAGCAGTAGACGCAATTTCTTGCCCGGTGGCCGGATCAAAGATCGCCAACCGTTTTTCACTTTGTGCGGGGCCAGGACGACCATCAATATAAAGACCGTGTTGACGATCGAGAAACTGTTGGACCTGGCTTAATACTGCTACATGCGGCTCTGTCATCACTTTTCCTTATTATTTACCCAGTGTGATTTCAGTGTACGCAGCGACAAGAAAAGTCACTTTTTTCGCTGTGACATTCGCTTTGTCAGCTGTGACAAGCTCCGCAAATCGTGACAATAACCGCTTATGTCTCTATGCCTGACAAGACTTATTTCCTATAGTCAGGCTCATTAGCTTCGTTTATTGCAACACAAATGCAACAATAAAAATACATTTCACAGAGCGAAAACGTGCCATGAACCCCGCAGTGGATAATGAGTTTCAGCAATGGCTTTCCCAAATCAATCAGGTATGCGGAAATTTTACCGGACGCCTGCTGACTGAGCGTTACACGGGTGTACTGGACACGCATTTTGCCAAAGGACTAAAGCTGAGTACCGTGACAACCAGCGGGGTGAATTTATCCCGCACCTGGCAGGAAGTAAAAGGCAGCGACGATGCCTGGTTTTACACCGTTTTTCAGCTTAGTGGTCAGGCAATAATGGAGCAGGATGAGCGTCAGGTGCAGATTGGCGCTGGCGATATTACGTTACTCGATGCCTCACGCCCCTGTTCGCTTTACTGGCAGGAGTCTTCTAAACAGATTTCATTACTTTTGCCACGCACTCTGCTGGAACAATATTTTCCCCATCAAAAACCTGTCTGCGCAGAAAGACTGGACGCTGACTTACCCATGGTGCAACTCAGTCATCGCCTGTTACAGGAGAGCATGAATAATCCGGCACTTTCTGAAACAGAAAGTGAAGCTGCGCTACAGGCGATGGTGTGTCTGCTGCGCCCGGTACTTCATCAGCGGGAATCTGTTCAACCTCGTCGTGAACGTCAGTTTCAAAAAGTGGTTACGTTGATAGACGATAATATTCGCGAAGAGATATTACGCCCGGAGTGGATAGCCGGAGAGACAGGTATGTCAGTACGTAGTTTGTACCGAATGTTTGCCGATAAAGGTTTGGTAGTCGCGCAATATATTCGTAACCGTCGTCTCGATTTTTGTGCAGATGCGATTCGCCATGCCGCAGATGATGAAAAACTGGCAGGCATCGGCTTTCATTGGGGATTTTCTGACCAGAGTCATTTTTCAACGGTATTTAAGCAACGCTTTGGGATGACGCCAGGCGAGTATCGACGTAAATTCCGCTAACTAATTGGCGTTGCATGTACTGCAACGCCAATTAGTTAAAACAGATATTTGACTATGCATTTTTCAGGGCAAAAGGCAATTTGACAGGAGTTTTTGAATATTCACCTTGTTTCAGGAAAATAGATCAATCGCCTTCTCCTGTAGCGTTATCCCGATATTGCGGTTTTGCTATTAAAATTTTCGCACCCATTTACCGTTTATCCCTTGTACATATTCCCCCGGTTTGGCCCGAGCTACGAGCTTTTGCCCGGCGAGTTTCGCGATATCATCTACCGACACATTATTTTGCTTTGCCAGTTGTTGGTAACTCGCTTTACGTTCGGCATTAATGTCGGCTACTAATTTCTCTGTTTCAGCATCCGTTTTCAGCGCAACCAGATAACCGTAAAATGTTTCACCTACCCGCCCCTGAGTTCTGGCTTCATCCAGAGTCAATGCCATTACATTGCTGCTTACCAGCCCAACAAGAAACGCACAAAGAAGTAATGTTTTCTTCATCATCACCTCAGAAAAGATCGCTACGAGTTTCAAGCAGCTCTTCGACATCTTTGTCTGCCTTGATGATGATCTCATGCTCAATTTTAACGTTCATATTGATAGTGATCGGTTCCTTAGGTGCAGCGACTTCAATGCGAGGCGTACAGCCAACCAGCATAAAAGATGACGTCAACGCAGCCAGTAAAATTTTCATTGTTTTTCCTCACACTCTTTTCCTTGCGGACAGTCATTTCCCGGCAGACGTGCGTTCTGCTCCAGCCATGCCTGGAGATTATCGCCAAAGCGTAAACTGCGCCACAGCGTAAAAATATTCTCTTCATGATGGTAATTAAGGTTTACCGTACCGCTTTTACCATCAACGCGACTGGTACCTGTAATGTTGGCCTGCATGGTTAATAAACCGAGATTATCTAAATTAATTTTTGTCGATGAACGGCTAATTTCCATATAGCGCAACCAGTTAATTGCTGAACCCGCAGTCATATTGTCTTTTACCACCGCATCCGCAGTGTCTTTATCCAGTCGCAATGTCATCGGCCCGCTATTCGCCAGCCAGCCATCTTTCACAATCCATTTTTCATTGTTCAGCCATAACGGCAGTGCACCACTAAATGCCCCGGACATGGCGAATTGTTTCGGATTGACGGCGCTAACCAGTTCGCTGGATGAGAGATTATTCAGCCGCAACAGCGCCGGGTCATGTTGCGGCATACGTAATTGTTTCATCAGTACGTTACCGCCTAACACATCGACGCTAACATCAGTCAACAGCAAGGGTTCTTCTTCAGTCCACGGATAACGCCCTTGCAAATCAGCCGTAATATTTTTCGCTGTCACCAGATTAATCACTTCGGCAATTCGCAACGTAACGGGGCCGCGAGTCCCCAGATGCCAGGCTCCATCGGCAAAACGGAAAGGCAGGACAAAATCGACACCGTTAACCTGATTATCTGGCATCCAGGCACTACCGCCTTTCAACACGCCGTGTCCTCCCGCGCGGAATCCTTGTTCAGGCGCAGCAGAAAATGCAACCTGAGCATACAGTTCACCATCGCGTAAGTTCATCTTCCAGTCGGGTGGCACCAGCGGCTGGAATACGGTCAGTGATTGTTTAGGCCACCAGGCGTTACCGCGCAGACGAATACCGTCCCAGCGACCATTTACCCGAACCGGGCCAATCTCACCAGCATGTAAATCGCCTTTAAAGAGGAAATAGGTAGGATCGCGCCCATCGACGCTAAATTTTAAGGTTGATGGCGGTAACACACTGCCGCCAGTGAACAGCGTTTGCCCGGCGTCCAGTGACAGCGCGCCGCTAAAGGAGGGATGCTGTGCGTCACGTACCCAGACGATGGGCTTGTCGAGAATTAATCGCGGCTTTTCTACCGTCATCGTACCGTATTGTAACTGGTCGAAACCGGTGGAGAGATCGGTCAGCGTAATCGTGCTGTCATGCCACTCACCTTTTCCTGCGACATCCCAGGTGGCATTCATCGGTGTAAAACTCCCTTTTCCCCAGTAGCGCCACTGCCAGCGGCCAGCGTCAGGGAGAAAATCATTCGCCAGCCCATCCATATGCAGCACGAAATCGCCCAGTTCATTTTCATGCGCCTGCAAGATGGCCTGCAAACGTCCGTCAACACCACGTTGGGTGACTTTTACACCCGCTAAAGGCCAGCGGATTTCATCGATGTCCAGCGAATCGATGACTCTTCCCTTTGAACGAAGTAACGCGCCTGGCTCAAAGGTCAGCGTTGGGTCAGACAGACTTCCACTTAGCTGCGCAGGTAAACGGGCATATAAAATGAGGTCCGCCTGTTTCGCTTCACCGGTCAGCTGCAGAGGCAGCTGACTGTTATCCATGCTTAATTTTCCTGGGCCAAAATTAAGCACCGCGTTGCCCTTACCCGCTTGCCCCTGGGTCAGCACACTCAGTCGTCCGCTGACCAGAGCGTTCTCAAGCCCTGCCTGCCAGTTGTCGACTTTGACACCCAGTCGGCCACTCAAAGGAAAACCTGCATACGGCCAGCTCCAGCGACCATCGCTTACGGTCAATTGTTGACGAGTAATTTGCCACGGCAAATCGAGCAACGGATCGCCGTTATCCCGTGCCAGCACGATCAATTGCCCGCTATTTTCCTGCCAGTCCAGCTCGGCATCCACCAGTGACGGTTCCTGCGGCAAGTTTAACGTCGCAGTAGCATGCCCACTTACAGGAAGTCCATCCGGCACGAGCGGCATAGCAAATTCCCCCACCAGTTTTACCGGCGGCTGATTTTCAAACGCGACGACATCCAGTTCGCTGACTGTAAGTTGTTGCCCTTTCAGCTGGCCTTGAAATTTAACTTTTTCGCCCTGATAACGCAGTTGCTGGATATCAGAGGTTAATGCGAGAGAGAGTTTTCCCTGCCATTCCTGCCAGGGAGAAAAAATCAGTTTATCGATATTGATCCAGGTGTTAGGCAGCATGGCCTGCCACTGCGCGAGTGTTTTTGGAGCGGCTGGGGCAATTTCGCCAGACAAGCAGAATCAAGTTCTACCGTGCCGACGTTCAATAACCAGCGGCTGGGATGTGAAAGGCTGGCGTTGGTGATATGCGCAAGCTGACAATCTCCCACCAGATAACGGAGATCGGGAATGATTAAACCTTTACGCGTAATGCGTGGGCTTTCATCTAATGCAATACGTGTCCCGAGCGGTAGCCAGATGCCCGCCAGCGTGGGAACCCACAGCCCGAGCGTCATCAGCAGCGTCAACGGCACAAGAATAATCAGTAATAACAGCGCGAGAACGGCTTTATATTTACCCAGCATGGGTAGTTAATATCCTGATTTAGCGAAAAATTAAGCATTCAATACGGGTATTGTGGCATGTTTAACCGTTCAGTTGAAGGTTGCGCCTACACTAAGCATAGTTGTTGATGAATTTTTCAATATCGCCATAGCTTTCAATTAAATTTGAAATTTTGTAAAATATTTTTAGTAGCTTAAATGTGATTCAACATCACTGGAGAAAGTCTTATGAAACTCGCCGTTTATAGCACAAAACAGTACGACAAGAAGTACCTGCAACAGGTGAACGAGTCCTTTGGCTTTGAGCTGGAATTTTTTGACTTTCTGCTGACGGAAAAAACCGCTAAAACTGCCAATGGCTGCGAAGCGGTATGTATTTTCGTAAACGATGACGGCAGCCGCCCGGTGCTGGAAGAGCTGAAAAAGCACGGCGTTAAATATATCGCCCTGCGCTGTGCCGGTTTCAATAACGTCGACCTTGACGCGGCAAAAGAACTGGGGCTGAAAGTAGTCCGTGTTCCAGCCTATGATCCAGAGGCCGTTGCTGAACACGCCATCGGTATGATGATGACGCTGAACCGCCGTATTCACCGCGCGTATCAGCGTACCCGTGATGCTAACTTCTCTCTGGAAGGTCTGACCGGCTTTACTATGTATGGCAAAACGGCAGGCGTTATCGGTACCGGTAAAATCGGTGTGGCGATGCTGCGCATTCTGAAAGGTTTTGGTATGCGTCTGCTGGCGTTCGATCCGTATCCAAGTGCAGCGGCGCTGGAACTCGGTGTGGAGTATGTCGATCTGCCAACCCTGTTCTCTGAATCAGACGTTATCTCTCTGCACTGCCCGCTGACACCGGAAAACTATCATCTGTTGAACGAAGCCGCCTTCGAACAGATGAAAAATGGCGTGATGATCGTCAATACCAGTCGCGGTGCATTGATTGATTCTCAGGCAGCAATTGAAGCGCTGAAAAATCAGAAAATTGGTTCGTTGGGTATGGACGTGTATGAGAACGAACGCGATCTATTCTTTGAAGATAAATCCAACGACGTGATCCAGGATGACGTATTCCGTCGCCTGTCTGCCTGCCACAACGTGCTGTTTACCGGGCACCAGGCATTCCTGACAGCAGAAGCTCTGACCAGTATTTCTCAGACTACGCTGCAAAACTTAAGCAATCTGGAAAAAGGCGAAACCTGCCCGAACGAACTGGTTTAATCTTGCCGCTCCCCTGCATTCCAGGGGAGCTGATTCAGATAATCCCCAATGACCTTTCATCCTCTATTCTTAAAATAGTCCTGAGTCAGAAACTGTAATTGAGAACCACAATGAAGAAAGTAGCCGCGTTTGTTGCGCTAAGCCTGCTGATGGCGGGATGTGTAAGTAATGACAAAATTGCTGTTACGCCAGAACAGCTACAGCATCATCGCTTTGTGCTGGAAAGCGTAAACGGTAAGCCCGTGACCAGCGATAAAAATCCGCCAGAAATCAGCTTTGGTGAAAAAATGATGATTTCCGGCAGCATGTGTAACCGCTTTAGCGGTGAAGGCAAACTGTCTAATGGTGAACTGACAGCCAAAGGGCTGGCAATGACCCGTATGATGTGCGCTAACCCGCAGCTTAATGAACTCGATAACACCATTAGCGAAATGCTGAAAGAAGGTGCACAAGTGGATCTGACCGCGAACCAGTTAACGCTGGCGACCGCAAAACAGACATTAACTTATAAGCTGGCGGATTTAATGAATTAATAGCTGCCACAGCTCCCGGCGGCA
>OGPO01001732.1_pt1 | contig 13045 bp, 9 predicted proteins | sample 1553041 | NCBI WGS metagenome assembly OGPO01 (sample SAMEA2580281, study PRJEB22360) | human gut metagenome | biome: human gut; feature: human-associated habitat; material: faeces | place: Denmark | collected 2008/2010 | reverse complement strand
CGCGGGTCTGCGATTGTTAGGGGGTTTTATGACAAAGCCATAAATCTCCGTTTCATCCACCGCATGGCGAAAATCGAAGTAATTCTCAAAGCTGGCGAAGGCATTACGGAAGAGGAGTTGGAGGGTGCGACCGTCACCATTTTCGGAGACCCGCTAACGCACTCAACCGCCGGCTTGGTATCACCGGGTGACCAATCGGACGGCGAGATAAAGCCCTATTACGATGCCGCAACGAAGAAATACGAGGCGTTAGTGCCGCCGCAGGATATGACGGGCAAGCCGCTCATCCGAATCAGCATAGGCAGCAATGACTTTACCTACACTCCCGAAACAGAAGCTGCCGGCAAATTTGGGTTTTTCGGTGGCAAGCGGTATGCCTACACCATCACCGTGAAAGCCAACGGCATTGATGTGCAGTCGGTGACCAGTGGCACGTGGGTTGCAAATGGCGAGGAGAACGTCACCTCCAAAAGGGTAAAGCAAAGATTCACGGCGGATGAACTTAAAATCGGTGACTACTTCTACTCCGACGGTACGTGGAGCGACGGCGGATTGCGCAAAATCTATGCTGACGGCAGCATGCATATAGACTATTATAAACCCGTCCCTTTACGTGGCAAGACAGTCGTCGGCATTGTTTTTCAGACGGACAAGAGCCGTATCGGTAAAAAGGAAAAGGAGAAGTTGGGCGGTGAAAACAAGGCGCATGGACTGGTTATGGCCGTTAAAAACGCAAACGCAGCAGAGAAAGTCATATGGAGCAACGAATCGAGGTACTTGGATTTTCTGAATGACTGCGTATCCAAATCCAATAATTATTCTGACATCAGCGGATACGGCAATTGTGAATCTATCCGTAGTTTAGAGGGCAACTTCGACAAGTATCCCGCATTACAGGCTGTTGATGGTTACAACACGACTTGCCCTGTCCCCACGACCACGACCGGCTGGTATCTTCCTTCCTCTGGCCAGTGGTGGGACATACTGCAGAATCTGGGCGGTTGTCCGGCTTTGGCGGATGGATATCAGCAAACCTCGTCAGACATCAATGAATTCTTCTGGTCGAACCAAGGAAATGTTCCCGACGCTTTGAATAAATGGATGTGGGGTATCGACGGTTGGGACAAATTCTCCTATTACCATCAGTTTTGGTCGTCTTCGAAGTTCAAGGGCAACACAATGCGGTATTGGGTAGCAAATTCTGATGATGGATGGATAAGCTGCCGATGGGGTAATGTTAATTTCCAGCTCTATGTTCGTCCCGTCCTTGCTTTCTAATCTGTTTAATCCATTAAAAATATGAAGATACAAAACATATACCACCTCTTGCAAGCCGCATTGCTCCTGCTGCTTGCCGCCTCCTGCACGCAAGAAGAGTTCCCTGCCGCACAAGACAAGGCGCGGCAACTCACCATCTCCGTTACCGACGGGGGATACAATACATCGGCTGTGGACGGTAAAATCACCCGTGCCGTGGAGAACGGCTACACCACCGAGTTCACCGAGGGCGATGCCTGCGGACTTTTCATGATCCGCGGCTTATACTCGGATAAGAAGATGATTTATTCCAACGTGAAACTCACCGCAGAGAGGGATGCCGCCACGGGAAGCCTCGTTTGGAAGCCCGAGGCCGGTACGACACTTGAGGGAGGGCTGTCGGACGAGGAATACTACCTCTACTACCCCTATAAAGCGGACTTGGACGACACGGTCATAAGCAATCTGTTAGAACTCGCAATTACGAAACCCCAATTACCCTTCTTCTATCCGCTTGTTAATCGCTGGCCGGTGGAGGTCGACCAAAGTTCGTATGCGGATTACACCGCTTCCGACCTGATGACAGCTTCTTGCACACCCACATTGGAAAATGGTAAACTTCGGCTCGATTTCGTCATGGCTCACGAATTACCCTTGGTCGTTATCGAGATGCCGAAGACCGTATATAAGTTTACCGATGCCCGGATTCCCGACTACACCGTGCCTTCTGCCGCCACGTTCACAAGTGCTGCCGAGCCGCTGCGCATGGCCGATGGTACATACCGCTACTTGGTGCCCCCGTCCATGCCTGCTATCTGGGGAAGTTATGACGATGGGGACAGGGAGTTTACCATCAACACGTCCGCACCACACCCTATCAAAGGGGAATACAAGAGATACAAGGTGGACGGCGCAGTGGAAACCATAAGGAACTACATTTTGCAGGTCGGTGATTTCTTCCTCGCCGATGGCAACCTGATGCCGAATTATGCCGAAGCAGACGAAGTACGGACAGTCAATGTGGTAGGCATAGTTTTCCAAACCGACCCGAAGCGTATCGGTCAGGCAGAAAAAAATAAGTTGGGCGGCAATGTCCACGGTCTTGTCATGGCTGTGAAGAATGCTACGACATTCCAATCGTGGGGACTATTTGGTACAGACGAGGATCTGGCGAAATGCGAGACGAAAGCCCGGAACTACAGCGACATCAGTGGTTACGGCAATTGCGAGCATATCCGCGCCAATCGCGGAAACTTCGACCGTTATCCCGCCTTCAAGGCCGCCGACGGCTACAACACGACCTGCCCGGTTCCCACGACTACTACCGGCTGGTATCTTCCTGCATCAGGTCAGTGGTGGGACATCCTGCAAAATTTGGGCGGTTGTACGGCTTTGGCAAAGCCGGATGAACAAGCCTCATCGCAAGACGATGATTTCGGTTGGTCAGGTCAAGGCGATGTTCCCGCTGCTTTAAACGCATGGATGGAGAAAATTGCCACAGACAGCAAGGATAATTTTAGAAGCGGTAGGTGGTTTTGGTCGTCTTCGGAGTACTCGGAATTCTTCGCACGGTACTGGTACGTGCAATCCAATGGTCGCGTGGGCTGTTACTGGGACCGTAAGGACGGCAGCAGCGTCGGTGTGCGTCCCGTCCTTGCTTTCTGAGGAACCGGTGTACTGACGACTGTTTCCAAAAGCTGTTAGGACAGTATTCGGATAAAGAAAGGAGGAAGTGTTGTATGCTCTTCTTTCTGTTGGGATAAGAAGAATAGAAAGATATTGTTGAGTTTTGTTGCAGGTCGAGCTTGCAAGGTCTGCCGTGGTGAGAATTTGCTTTTTTAAAGGATAAGAAGTGATACGTATGGAAAAGAAACGAATGCCATTGCAGCATAAAATCATTTTCGGATATATCATCTTAGTGGCGGTCATAGGCAGTATGATCGCCATTTTGATATATGAGCGGCGGCAGATGCGGGAAGTGGAAGGCAGCGTGGCACGGCTGTGGAGGATGTACGAGGACATACACATCGCCCATCGCCACGTCACCGGGCTTGCCCTGCAAGGCGAGGCTGCGGCAGGATGGAGTGATGCGGAAAGGGACAAATACCATACGCATCGCATGAGAACGGACAGTATGCTCGGCGTACTCGGACAACGGTACTCTACAATCATACCTGGCGGCGAAATAGACACTCTGCGTCGCTTTCTTGCCGAAAAAGATACAATACTCGTGGCGATAATGGAAACTCATAGGGAACAGTGGAAGAGGGCTGCCATGGGCAAGCGGCTGGCAAAAGATCTACCCGGAGCGGTGAAAGAAGCTACCCGCAGAGGCAGTGAAAAAACGGAAGTACTCATCGCAACGGTCGCAGAATCGGAACTCTCCGGCAGCGTCATCACCGAGCCCGGCTAGACGGAACCAGCAAAAACGAGGCTTACCGTCCTGTACGACCGTATCCCGAAACGCTGTACGACCAGCGGGAGAGGAAACTCAAAAAAATGGTTCTCCTCGAACAGTCGAGGAGAACCACCTATCAAAAGTACAATATTCTATCTTCTCTCACCTCTTTGTGTTTACTTTTACGAGAGTAGCAGCGCATTTTTATCCGCTTTACGTTTATCTGCCCGGCAGTTTGCAGATCCTGTCAGGAATTTGCGCGTGTACGCCTTGGCGTCGGATATTCATCTGTCTATTGCCTTTTTAGCCGCTTTCTTCGTTTTAGAAAGTCTTGGTGGAAACACCATCAAAATAATCCTGGAAGATGATAGGTCCTGTGATTGTGCGCTTCGATGTATAGACGAACTTCCGCACAGGACGGAACCACTCGGCATCCACATACAGAATCTGGCCGGTGTACGGCTCCAAAATCGGAAGGGATTTCGATGACCCGCCCAAACGCGGTCCAGTAACCCAAACCCTCTCACCCGGGGCATAGGTATGGTTGGTACTCATTTCTTGGTGAGGTATATAACAGACATTGCCAAAATAGGATCTGCCGTCACCTTCGCCCCACGACCTTGCCTGATACCAGCCGAGCTGGTGGGCGTGCGTGCACTTCTCGGTCAGGTCTATGGCTTCTTCGATGGAGCAGGTCTTCTCTGGAAAGAGGGTACCGCCGGAAGAAGCGTTCATAAGCCCGAGAGCCTCCATAAATGCCATGGCTTCCTTGGCCCAAGGGGCAATGCGGATGTGATCGGAGTATTTATCCAACCCAGAAACGAACTCCGTATATGAGTATACTCCGCACTCTTCTATATACCTAAGGGCACGGTACATCACGGCGGCCATCTCTTGGCGGGAGACAGGGGAGTCGTCTGCCGGGGCTTTTCCGCCAAGAGCCTTGTCCAGGCCAATGGAGGACGCCGTGGCCTCGCTGCCGGTAAGTTCTTTCACGAGATGCTCGGCCAGCGAGTTGAGCTGGCGGTGATTCAGGGGAAGTGTATAATCATTGCCAAGGACACTTTCATCCAAGAGGTTGTCATTGAGGGCGAAGTTCACACTACTCTGGAAGGCAGGACTCATCTTTGAGTCCGACTTTTTTTTGAGAATGAACATCCCCGGCTGTGCCGTGGTCTTCAGAAGGGCACTCTCCTCGAACTGTTTTGTCATGTCGGCCATGGCGTCCCTATAGCTCTCGTATGTTCCCTCTGTGCCGCTTGCCTGCCATTCTGCTTTGGTTATGTGCCTCTGGTCATAGCCTTCGGAGTGTCCGCACCAGATGCAACTGTACCACCATACATGCTGCCCGGCGGAGTTGACTCCGACATAAGCCTGGTCATCAGCAACAGGCTGATCATACTGATGAGCCCGGACCTCCCACGTTGGCCTGTTCATACTGAACACGTGTTTGTCATTGTGTTCGCACTTTCCGCAGATTTTGCAGGAATAATAATATTCCGGCCAATTGCTACAGGTGCCGTACCTGAAAACCTTGTCTGCCGCAGCTACCTTGTCGGTGAATACGTGGCTTGTGCAGAACGGTTTGGCTGCCGTCGCACCGGCTCCCTGTGCGGAGTGCACGTCGCCGGAGTAGGTTTTCAGCGAGAACAGTGTGCGGAAACTCCAGGTCGGACGGCTGAACATCGCCCTTACATCGGCTACAGCAGTCTCCGGGATAAAGAGCGTGGCACGCTGGGTATGGAAGAGGTAACTGAACTCGGGGCAGTAGATATCGCTGTGTTCCGGTGTATAACCCTGCATTACTGCGAATATGGCGCGTATGAACTTTACCGCATCGACTTTGTCGCTGAGCCAGACTTCCCTGATGTTGAATGGGCCTTGTATGGTATTGTTGACGTCCGATGCCACATCTCCATATATGCGCTCGTCATCGGTATCTACGATTACCTTGGTGACAAGCATATTCTTATGCCCGATGAACTCATCTCCGAACTCGCGCATGGCACGGAACGCCGCGTGATACGTATTATTGATGGTTATCACGTCAAGCGGGCTCACATCCGGGCAAGCAGCATCGGCCTCGGCGATTGAATACGCTTTCTGCGATGCGCGGTATGAGTCCTTGTTGAGCTCATAGTCCGTTGGGCTGCTCTGTGCCAGATCACGCATCGAGCCTTTTCCACCGGCTCCAACAGGCATGGATACCTCAATGTCGATGAAGTAAGGAGCGCTGCGCTCGACCTTGGCCTGCACTCCGTTGACTGTGGCGCTGATGCGGCTGCCGTCGATGTAGTAGTCGTTGTCCTTGAATATGTAATCGGTGTCGTACTTGCCCGAAGGATCTACCATGAACTTGATCCGGGCCTTGTATATGAACCCGTCCTTGAAGAACATGTCCCCTTCATCGTCCTCGCGGAAATCCCCGATCCAGTCAATCTCCTGGACTTGGATGCCGCCCGTGGCGGCAAGGTCTCCGAACTCGGTCTTCGCAGATGTGAACTGCATCTCGCGTGCATCGAAAAGCGACATCCCCGGGGTCGGAACCTGTATAGTGAAATCCACTGACTTGATCTTCGGCTTGCTCTGGGCCGAACTATCCAAAGGCAGCAGCAGTGCCGCCACTGAAAGTAGAAATAATATCTTTTTCATGACTCTACTTGCTGCCGTCTACGAAGATGAACCCTTCCGGGAAGACATATTCGTTGTTTATGTACTTGACTTCCAGTAACGGACATTCCGTGAATTCTTGATAGGTCTCCATAAGGAAATTCTCCTTCAGGCTGGAGTTCAGCTTGACAGTCTTGAGCGCTTTGCATCCGGAGAAGCAGAACCCTTCGAATTCCTTGACATTGGAGAGGTCGAGCGAGGTGATGCCGCTGTCCGAGAATGCGCTGTTGCCGACCTTGGTCACGCTCGCCGGGATATCCACATTCTTGAGGTTCTTGCAGCCACTGAACATGGATGAATAAATTTCGCTCAGATTCTCCGGAAGCATCACTTCTGTGAGATTGACGCAGCCCTCGAACATATCGTAACTCATCAGTCCGACGCGGCGTGGGAACTTGACGTTTTTCAGATTTATGCACTTCTGGAAACAGCCGTGGACTTCATCCATGACATCGTTTTCGAAGACTACTTTCGTGAGGTTCTTGCAGCCGTAGAAAGCCGAACCCTGAACTATCTTGACCGAGGCCGGGATTACTATTTCAGTTATAGGAGTCTCGCGGAATGCCGAATTGGAAATCTCCGTCAACGTGGACGGAAGTTTCACGGACTTGATGGCGGTGCCGGAGAAAATATTGCCACGCATTTCCGTCACCGGATATTTTTTACCGTTGTATGTGACATAGTCCGGGATCACGATGTTCTTGCCGGCAACGGCCGTCTTCGCCACTTCCGAGATGAATGCGTGGGATGCGCCGCCGTTGTTGGAGTTGTGCAGGACATACAGGACTCCCTCGATGTCAACCGTAGCACCTGCCCCGACCTCCTCAATCACTTTCCCGGTCTGGCCGGACGCTGATGTCGTGATGCTTTTTTTGTTCGGCTGCGGATCCCAGACGGTCCAGTTGGCTTTGTGGGCGTTCTCATAGCCTCCGTGAGCATTGAAATATGCCTTGGTCTCATCACTGATCCACTTGTCTTTAAGTGTGAAGAGCGGAGTGAGGGATGAGCGGATCAGGGTTTTGTACTCGCGAGAGTCAAGCACGGAGGCGATTTTGTTGTGGATGCCGTTGATGACCCACTGGTAAGTGTCGGCGCCGTATTCTTCTTTGGCTTCGTTGTATTGCTCGACCATCTTGTTCAATGCGCCCACGCGAGCCCAAAGTTCGCCCTTGACGATCTCATCGTATCTCCAATGTGCCGGGGTGAGGGTTTTGATGTAGCCGTCGGCAAAGCAGTCGTCGAGCATCAGAAACTCGGCTACAAGGCTCTGGTTGTCGAGCTCATAGACATTCGGCTGTTTTTCACTCCAGTTCACCTGATCGGATGCCTCTCTCGGCGGCATCACCGGCTTTACCGATTTGATCCCATACGTTGCCTCGACAGGGTATCCGAGTGGCGCAAAAAGAGCAGTGTGGGTCTCCGGCAACCTGACGGTGGGAGCTTCGTCTTCAGCGTTCTTATTGTTGTCCGGCCCCACCATGGCGTCGTGGCGCTTTTGGAGTTCGCTGTCGAGACTTGAAGTGTTACCGGACTTTTCCGGAAGTTTTTTGGGCGCTACTTCCTGTTTGACTTTCTGTTCTATCTTCTTTGCGGCGTTCTTGAGTCTTTCCTTGAAAGACTGCGCAGATGCGCATGGCGCTCCGGAGAGGACAACCAGACTAAGAATAAGAAGTGTACGTGGAATAAGAAGTGTACGTGCGTTCATAAAATATTTGGTATTTAAAAATCCGTTGGCGGAATTAGATTGATAAAAAGATTTATGTATAAAAAGTTGTGCATATTGTTGATATTTAGCAAATTAAAACTTTTCAATAGAAAATATAGTAACACAATATTAGCAAAAAATCCTAACCCATACAAGCAAATAGTCGGCAATTTGGTCAATGAATCAGGGAATATGTCAAGAAGAGGAGTAGTTCTCAGACCTTGAAATAGAGGCATTGAACATGACATCAAAGGCTGTTGGCATTGACAGTGAGTCATTGTTGTTTGCAAAGTTACAGGAATATAGTATTGAAATTCACAATCTTATATTCCGCAGACAATACAATGACAGACGTAAAATTACTTTGTCCCTATGTAATACAATCCGGGAAAGAATAGCCGCAGAAATAGATGGAGGCGAAGATTATTTCTGCATTGATTCAAAACCGATAGAAGTATGTCGTTTTGCTCGTTCCAAGCGTTGCAGAAGGATGATGACGGATAATGAGTTATAAAGGTATGGAAACGGAAATGACATCCACCATGCCGCAGGAAATATACAACCAGCACCTGATGCAGCGTGGAGGAAAATAAGCTTGGGAGGCTATGGCGAATTCCGACCTTAAAATATCCGACCTTGACGAACATGCCGTCATGGGCGCGGTACCTGGGGGCATCAAATGCGGACGTTTGCCCGAAGCGACCATAAGGGAGGATTTGCCGACCATCCTCGAAAAATTCAACCTGTTGCATGAAGGAAAACTTAACAACGCTTCTGCGGTTTTGTTCGGACGTGATTTTTATTATTATCCCCAATGTCTGCTTCGTCTGGCGTGTTTCAAAGGTACGACAATATTGGTATGAAGTAGTAATTTCGTTATTGGATATCGAGGTGATATTTTTTCTCGTGCAATAATTTTATTATTTTTATGCTAGTTATTTGAGATTGTGAACGCCAACGCAAGCAGCAGCAAGTGGAATCGTTGCCTTTTCGTTGCCTCGTCCTATTATATATAAAAAATACAACAGCCCAATTTTTCAGACTATTGCCTTTTTTTAAGGGTCCTAATAGGGTGCCTTGTATCTTATATTCCCTGCCCCTGTGTCGGTAGCGACCAGCGCAGCCAAGGTGTCGGAGAGGTAGGGCGTTGTGGCGCGGGGATGCAAAAATAGCCCTGGAAACCCGAAAAAACGAAGTTTTTTATTTGCTTTCTCGGATTATTTACTATCTTTACTTCAGTTATTTGAGGTGGTGAATATCGGCGTAATATGCGGAAAACAGAGCCGTCGCCTGATCGTTACCTTATCCCATCATAAACCGTGCAAATTTCTAAAGTCCAACCAACTGTATGGATTTAGGGCTAAACCATATAAGAATTGTGTGATAGGTTAAATGTGAGCATATACTCTTTCCCTATGAAATGCCACCCAATCCGTCGCACTACGGATATGGGTGAAGATTATTCTCACAATCGGGACTATATTGGCAAATATTGGAATCGCAAGTATATTCGGGCTATTCAAGCTGTTCTTAATAGTACAAAAGGTAAAATAGGCAAGGGAACATCTTTTTTCAGGAAAGCCTTTGGCGAAAATATCGAAGAGTACCATAAACTCCTTGAGATACCTGAAACCATGATTATTTATCGCTATTTCTTCGAATGGCTTGGGCTTGAAAATGGAGGAAAGAAAATGACTATTGAAATCTTAGGAAATGATTCAATATGCAATGCGTCAACACATTCATGGTGGAAAGCCTTTTGTGATTGCAAAAAATGTATCACCCAAAGAATGGGAAATGACATTGAATATTATTCACAGAAACGATTTTAGCAAATCATACTTACCGGAAACCTTTACATTGATACATTATAGGATATTACGTCAATTATCGACAAGCTATTATCGAACCCAATACGGATCTATATAAACTCAAACAAGTATACAACCAGAATCCGCTAAAAGAATTAAAGCGGAATCAGAAAATAAAAGGAAAGTAAAACTATGTAATACTGTCTGGTATTATAAATGCATGACAAAAGAAAATAAAAGAAAAACCGTCTTACAACATGCTGTAAGACGGTTTTAGTGAGGTCTGAAGCAGACGCACCAGCCCTCGCCGTGGATCAACGACTACGGGCAGTTCTCCATCATGCCTGTACGCGGACGCGACAAGGTCGATGAAGAGAGCCGTCAGAGCTGGTTTTCGCACCAGTCGGAGGAGGCACGCCCCTACTATTATTCGGTATACCTCGCCGACCACGACATCAAGGCCGAGATCGCCCCGACCGAGCGGGCTGCGATCATGCGTTTCACGTTCCCCGAATCGGACGAGTCGGGGGTGGTGATCGACGCCTTCGACCACGGATCGTACATCAGGGTCATGCACGACAAACGGACTGTCGTGGGATACACCACGCGCAACAGCGGAGGTGTGCCCGACAACTTCAAGAACTGGTTTATCGTGCGCTTCGACCGGAAGATCCGGGATTTCCAGATCTATGACGGCACGAAGCCGGTCGGGGGAGAGCAGTTAGTCGGCGAACACGCCCTCGTGCGGGTAGGCTTCGAAACCCGGCGCGGCGAGCAGGTCACGGCGCGCGTGGCCTCGTCGTTCATCTCGCAGATGCAGGCCGTGCAGAACCTCGAAGAGCTGGGCAAGGACGATTTCGAAACCGTAAAATCGAAAGCCCAAGCACGCTGGGACGAGGTGCTCGGACGCATCGAGGTTGCGGGAGGAACCGTAGATCAGTACCGCACGTTCTATTCGTGCCTCTACCGTTCGACCTTGTTCCCGCGTAAGTTCTACGAGATCGACAAGAACGGCAATATCCTGCATTACAGCCCCTACAACGGTGAGGTACTGCCGGGATACATGTATACCGACACGGGATTCTGGGACACCTTCCGCAGTCTGTTTCCGCTGCTCAATCTGGTCTATCCGTCGGTCAATGCCGAAATTCAGGCCGGGCTGGCAAACGCTTACCGCGAGAGCGGATTTCTGCCCGAATGGGCTTCGCCCGGACACCGTGGGTGCATGGTCGGAAACAACTCGGCGTCGGTCGTTTCGGATGCCATCCTGAAAGGTGTCACCCCCGAGGAAGACATTGCGACGCTCTACGAGGCGATGCTCGCAGGACGCCGGAAGGTACACCCCACGGTGAGTTCCACGGGGCGCCTCGGACACGAGTACTACAACACACTGGGATACGTCCCCTACGATGCGGGCATCAACGAGAATGTGGCGCGCACGCTCGAATACGCCTACGACGACTGGTGCATCGCACAGGTGGCGAAAAAACTGGGAAAAACGAACGACGCTGCAATGCTGGAAAAGGCTTCGCAGAACTATAAAAACCTGTTCGATCCCGAAACACGCCTAATGCGCGGCCGCAATGCCGACGGCACGTTCCAACAACCCTTCAGCCCCTATAAGTGGGGAGACGCATATACGGAAGGGAATGCGTGGCACTACACGTGGTCGGTATTCCATGATGTCGAAGGGTTGATCGAACTGATGGGAGGCCGCAAAGGCTTCACGCAGATGCTCGACTCGGTGTTCGTCGTGCCGCCGATCTACGACGACAGCTACTACGGAGTCCGCATCCACGAAATAACAGAGATGCAGGTGGCGAACATGGGCAACTATGCCCACGGAAACCAACCTGCGCAACACATGATTTATCTGTACGACTACTGCGGGCAACCCGCCAAGGCACAGTGGTGGGCCCGCGAGGTGATGGACCGGCTCTATTCGCCCAAGCCCGACGGATACTGCGGAGACGAGGACAACGGGCAGACATCGGCATGGTATGTATTCTCGGCCTTGGGATTCTATCCCGTATGTCCCGCCTCGGACGAATACGCAGCAGGATCGCCGCTGTTCAAGAAAGCGACCATCCGCCTCGAAAACGGAAAGACCGTGGAAATCGAAGCCCCGGAGAACTCTCCGGAAAACAGGTATGTCGGAAAGATGCGAATCAACGGCCAAGTCTCCCAACGACCGTTCATTGAATACGCCGAAATCGAAGATGGAGCGAAGATACTCTTTGACATGCAGGTTCGAAAGTGATGTTTGTCTCTAAGAATATGAATCTTGCGGACTCCATATTGACAATGGTGTAGATAATAAAATTACAATAAACCGGAACGTAATGTTCCGGTTTATTTTCTATGAAACATGTCCGAAAAGGTGACGGTCTAAAAGCAATTCCAAATTTACAAAGCTGTTCCAGGTTCACTCAAACTCACCCTTGCATAGATATTGGCCGGATCATTCTTTTCTCTATAATAGCTTACACCATATACCTTGTTACATTCCATTCCGATCTCATATAACCAATCATCCAAAGTATAATCCCGATAGAATTCAGAGTTCAGATTCTCCTGCCCATCCGGATTCAATATTTTCTCAATATCCGCACGGCTAAACTTACCTGCCTCGATCCATATCCAAGCGTTTACAAACTCTCCGACTCGGGGAAGAAAGGGGTAATTCCAATCTACATCAACTTCGAGCCAATCTCTAAAATAACGATGTTCCATGCTAAACTTGATATGTGCGCCCATAATGTAGATTTTGAAGTGTGAGTGCCAAATACGTAATACAAATATAGGATTTTTACATCACTCTGCAAATGCTATCGAATTCAGTTTGGCTTATTCTTGGAAATGCAGTTTTATTTCAATGCGGCACAATATGTTGAGAATCTGAATATTTTTTTATCATGAAACAAGGCTGTGATAAGGCTGCAGTTGTGCTGTCTACTTGTTGCAATGACATTAATCTTAACGGACTTAGCTCTGAAGTGTAGAGTAAACTGTCATTCGTCCTGTCTGCCGTTGTTGCAGACCGATTTTGATATTGCTCAAAATCCTGAATTCAGACGAATACTCCCAACCATGCGAAATCTCAATTACATTATCTGCGAAATCTTCGTTTTTTGCGATGTTGTATTTGGCGTTGCTGTTCTTCATAAGCCTGCGTGTCGGCCAAATCCAATACCGTATCGACAA
>OGPO01001727.1_pt1 | contig 13067 bp, 10 predicted proteins | sample 1553041 | NCBI WGS metagenome assembly OGPO01 (sample SAMEA2580281, study PRJEB22360) | human gut metagenome | biome: human gut; feature: human-associated habitat; material: faeces | place: Denmark | collected 2008/2010 | reverse complement strand
GGTACACCATATTTCTTCGGAAACATTTTATAGTATACCATCGCCGCTGCAAATGATGCGCAGGAATGTCCGGATGGAAATGAAAAATCATGCTGAGGATCTACCAGTAAGATCAATCCGTCGATCACCTCATACGGCCTGGTCCGGGCAACCAGATTTTTCAACGCTACATTGGTGATCAGCGCACCGATCAAAAGGGAGATCAACGCCGCCACACCGATCTTTCTCGTTCTTTTCGGAATCAGCAGGATCACAGACAATGCGATCCAAAACCATCCCGCATCGCCAAGCCAAGTGATAAATTTCCAGATCGGCGTCATCCATTCAAACCGAAGATATTCCTGAATGAAGAAAAGTACATTGACGTCGATAAAATTATGATCCAGCTGCGTCAAAAAATCCATATTGTGTCATCCTCCATGCGTTATCTGTTCAAAATCCATTCCATTATAACACGATCTCATCGATTTTTTGAAGCTCTTCTTCTGTAAAATCCAGACTGTTTATCATTTTGATATTATCCAGTATCTGTTCCGGTCTGGACGCCCCGATCAGAACGCTTGTCACCGCATCGTCTTTTCTGACCCATTTCAGCGCCATTCTCGCAAGACTCTCGCCACGCTCTTTTGCCAACTCATTCAGTGCACGCGCCTTTTCGATCTTATCGGATGTCAGCCGTTCCTTATTTAAGAATCTTCCATCCGTCTTCACCCTGCTGTCCTCCGGAATCCCGTTCAGATAACGATCCGTCAATATCCCCTGTTCCAAAGGACTAAATGTGATGATTCCGACCCCCTCTTCTTTTGCGGCAGCTTTCAGCCCGTTCTTTTCGATCGTGCGGTCAAAAATAGAATAACGGTTCTGATTGATCACAAACGGACAATGAAGTTCTCTTAAGATCGCGCATGCTTTTTTCATCGTCGCGCCATCATAATTGGAAAGCCCTGCGTACAACGCCTTTCCGCTTTTTACCGCCTGATCGAGCGCGCCCATTGTCTCCTCCAACGGCGTTTCCGGATCCATCCGGTGATGATAGAAAATATCCACATAATCCAGCCCCATCCGTTTCAGGCTCTGATCCAGACTTGCCAGCAGATATTTTCTGCTTCCCCAGTTGCCGTATGGTCCCAGCCACATATCATATCCCGCTTTTGTGCTGATGATCAGTTCATCCCGATACGGCATCAGGTCTTCTTTTAAGATCCGCCCGAAATTTTTCTCTGCGCTTCCCGGTTCCGGTCCGTAGTTATTCGCCAGATCAAAATGCGTGATCCCATTGTCAAATGCGGTAAAACAGAGTTCCCTCATCCTCTCAAAAGAAGCGGTGTCTCCAAAATTATGCCACAGTCCCAGTACAACTTCCGGAAGCTTCAGACCACTTTTTCCGCTGGCACGGAATTTCATTGTCTCATATCGTTTTTCATCTGCAATATACATCTTACTTTTTTCTCCTTTCATTTGACACTTCTCCGAATTCAAACACATAGCGTTCAAATCCGTTGATCACATGGGTATCTTGATATCTGTCATACCGTTTCTGGTTTCGCCCATAATTCATATGGACATGACCGTGAAGAAAAAAACGCGGTCTGTATTTTTCCATCAGATCCCGAAACACTTTGAATCCCTGATGCGGCAAGTCCCGGCCGTCGTTCAGCTGATATGCGGGTGCATGCGTGACCAGAATATCAAATCCTTTCTTTCTCCATAGTTTCCACCGAAGCTTCCTCACCCGCTTCTGCATCTCTTTTTCCGTATACTGATGCGCCCCGCCTGTATAACGCATCGATCCGCCGAGCCCCAGGATCCGGATCCCCTCGTATTCATAAATCTCATCTTCGATACAGGTACATCCCTCCGGCGGGATCTGTTCGTATTTTCCATCGTGATTTCCATGCACATAAAGTCCCGGAACCGCCGAAAGCGTCACGAGAAACGACAAGTATCGCGGATCCAGATCTCCGCAGGAAATGATCAGATCCGCTCCATCCAGCTTACTTTTGTCAAAATGATTCCACAGATATTTCGATTCTTCATCTGCTATCACCATGATTTTCATACTTCAGATCTGCCCTTTCTCTTTTTTGACTCCCTGCTGAAACGTTACCGGCTTCGCCTGCTCTTTCAGTTCCTCCGTCTTCGGAATACTTCCGATCACATTCTCGGCAAGCCAGTCCATCTTTATAATTTCATCCGGCGTCAGACTTCGTTCCGGGTCGTCCTGTACAATCCCGTCCTGCGAAGAGAGCACGCCGGAAAACACGTCAAATTGCCCGGATATGATCGACTGTTTGAGCAGGTCTACCAGACGTTTTGTTTCATTCGGGATATTCTTTGAGCAAATGACATCGATCACTCCTGCCGACATTCCCCACCAGTAATTGATCGCTTTCTTACCCGGCGCTTTATCATCGCTCTTCCACGTTCCGTCCATGATCGTACGGATCAAAAGCTCATAGAATCTGCCCCAGTGCCAAAGCGGCATTGCCAGGCTTTGCGTGTAATCCCCCTCCTGTCTGTAAATCCCGAAAGACCTCGTCGCCTCTTCCGGGATCACCATATCTTTTCCGGAAATGCAATCCGGTCTGAGATTTCGGATCAGTTCATAAAGATCAAATCTTTTTCTGGACGTCCATTCCAAATATACCTTTACTCTCGGATTGATCATTTTTGCGCCAAGCGCAAATGCATTGATATTGGCAACCGAACCATAAATCGGATAATCCTCCAGATACAAAAGCCTGTTATTTTCCGCCATTGCACCCGCGATCGCACCCATCAGAAATTTGGCCTCATGCATCCGCGCGTAATACGTCCTGATATAACGGTGGGAAGTATTCAAAGAGCAATTCAATATCCGGACATCCGGATATGCGATCGCCGCTTTCAGACTCGCCTGCGCAAACGCTGGAGAAGTCGTAAATACAAGATTGCATCCCGACTTAATCGCCGATTCCATGCAGACTTCTATATTAGTAAGCGTTACATTTTCATAAACGACGGTGCTGACTTCATCCGGAAATGTCTGTTCCAGATGCAGACGTCCCAGCTCATGCGCATACGTCCACGCAGAGGTTCCCGGCGTTTTGGCGTAGATGAACGCAGCTTTTAATTTCGTGGAACTCATCGGCAGGATTCTGCTTAAAAGTGTCTTTTTTTCTTCTGTCGGAGCCAGTTTCAGGTCGATTTCTTTCCCACTCTGCAACAGGGTAAATTCTTCCCAGCTTTTTGCCACCAGATTTTTCAGTTCACTCATCGTCTTATCACAGACCGCCTGATACCCATACAGTGTCACGAACGACAAAAATGCATCTCCCGGCGTAATGGACAGCTCTTTTCCGCCGCGCGCCGTATATTCTCCCAGAAAACGGGAGTATACGGAGCTGAACAGCAGCCGCTCTTCTTCCGTCCATACTTCATCCGGCTTTTTTTTCATCACAGTCAAGAGCTTCCCAAAACTTCCCGTATTGCTGAACCAGATATAATTCACTTTTGAAACTTCATAAAAATCCAGAAACTCAAAATAAATCCGGTTTTCTTTTTCTTTCGTTCTCGGAGGAATGATCCGGATCACCTCTCCCGGAATCGACACGGCATCATAATACTTCATAACGCTGACCCGCTTATTTCCCTCCAGAATGTAAAATTTATTCATGTATTCATAAGCTTTGACCGGTTCCCGGATTCCCTCGGTCACATGTGCTGTGCTTAACAGAGCCCATTTGATTGCAAATTCTGTATTATCTTTTAAGATCGGCATAAAATTACCCGCAAATGCACTGCTTCGCCCGCCGGTTTTCGTTCCCACGATCAAGTCCATCGGAATCTGCACCAATCCAAGCGGCACTTCCGAATAACTTCCTTTCGGCGGCAATATGTCATCCAGAACTTCTAAAGTCGGAGGAAGTCCTTTCATCATCCGTAACTGATAATCACGCTTCCCCATTCGCTGCGCTTTGATGTAATCTTCTTTTGACATTGCCCTCTCCTTCTTGTCCTATAAACCTTCTTGTCTTATAAACTATCTTGTCTTATAAACTATCTTGTCTTATAAACCGACTTTTCTTATTTTCTCCTGCTCTTTTCCCATCCTGCTGTCATTTTTTTGAAAAAATATGTTTCAAAAAAACATACACAACAATTCCGAATGCGATCAGATATCCAAATGCTCCCAGCGCCGGAATCCCCCAGATCTTCGGGCGCATATCCGTCGTACAGATAATACTGGAACTGATCAGAAGCGCCATGACCCATAACCCCATCACGATATTGCGGACCAGCCTGCGTAAAAGACGCTCCAGTTCATCCGATGCATGCAGATCCAGATTTACTTTTGTCTGCCCTTTCAGATGCCCCTGCATCAATTCCGCCAGAAGCGACGGAAGTTCGATCGACTTATACATGGATCTGTACAGACTCTTTCCGACGCCTTTCAGTGTCTTTTTCCAGTCTTCCGTCCGAAAAATCCGATCTTTCATCCTTGCCGCCGCAATCTCCACCATATTGATCTCCGGAGAAATATCTGCCAGTACGCCCTCCATATGCGTCAGCCCACGAGCCAGCATCGTGAGTCCGTGCGGCATGACGATCTTATTTTCTTTCATCACATCCATCATGTCCATAAGAATTTCCGCCACATCGATCTGCCCCATATCCATCGTGCCGTATTTGACAAACATCGCGCTGATGCTTTCATATAAAATACTCGGATCCGGCTGTTCTTTAAATTCTCCAAGCGCCATCACCGCTTCCTGGATCATGCTGATATCTTTTGCCGCCACACCGCGGACTGCCATTTCAAGCTGCTGCCTGTCCCGTTCCGTCAGACGTCCCATCATCCCCATATCGATCCAGATGATCTTGCCGTCCCGTACGCGAAGATTTCCCGGATGCGGATCCGCATGAAAAAAACCATCCTCGATCACTTGCCTGATAAAGTTATCTGCCAGTTTACTTCCGATCTCATCAAGATCATAGCCGTTCGTACGTAGCGTTTCCTTGTCGTCAATCCCAATGCCGTCAATATATTCCATGACAAGCACATGCGTCGTCGTATATTCCTGATACAGTTTCGGGACGCCAACGAATACAACTTCTTCATTCTGTTTTCGGAATTCTTCCATATTGGCAGCTTCCGTCAGGAAATTCATCTCTTCCCGCGTGACACTCCATAATTCATCCAGAACCATGTCCAGATCGACCATGCCTTTTAAACTGACCGGCGGCAGAAGTCGAACTGCTTTTTTCAGCAGCGCGATATCTCTCGCCATCGTCTCATAGATCCCCCTGCGCTGCACCTTGATCACAACCTGACTGCCGTCCTGAAGTACCGCGCGGTGTACCTGTGCGATCGAAGCAGCTCCGAGAGGTGTCTCCTCGATCTTTTGAAAGATCACATCCCATGAAACTCCATAAGCGTCTTCCAGAACCCGCGCCACTTCCACAAACGGCATCGGCGCCACCTCAGACCGCAGGCGCATAAGTTCTTCGCAGTACCGCTTCGGAAGAATATCCGAATGCATCGACATGATCTGTCCCAGCTTAATGTACGTTGGTCCCAGATCTTCCAAGATCAGCCGCAGCTTTTCCGGCGTAACCCCCCGGGTAATGCCATGTTTCCGCAGTACAGCGGTTATCTCCCTCAATCGTCCCTTGTATTCCGGAGCTTCCTGCTTACTCATCCTCACTCGCTTCCTTTACATTCTCCGCACCTTTCTCATCCAATGGTACGTTTTCCATCTCGGAAGTATCCGTTTTTTCAGCTTCCGGTTCTTCCTCCTGCTGATCAAGCTGGCTCAGCCGCTCTTTTAATCGAGTAATCTGTTCGGGTGTCATCTTCTCCAGCAGCTCGTCCAGTTCCTCCGGATCCGACACTTTCACGGAAACATTGACTTTCTCTTTCATCGTCTTCTTAATATTGTGTTTCAGCTCCTCATTCAGAACCTTTCCCTGTTCGACGGTCAATTCACCCTTTTTCACCATCTCATCCAGAAGCTCTTTGGATTTCTCTGTCGTTGTCGCAACCGCTCCGATTCCTGCTAATAATATTTTTTTAATGTTTTCTCCGATTCCATCCATAATTTTCTTCTCCTCCGTATTTTCTGATTCGTATTTTCTGATTCATATTTTCTGATTCATATTTTCTGATTTGCCTTTTCTGTCCGAACTTTACTCTGCTATCGGCTTCCTCCTCTTTTTTGCCCGAACTTCGCTCTACTTAAGGCCCATACACAAAAATTCCAGTCCCTCCGGGACAAACAGGATCAGCCCTGCGATCACTGCCATTATCGCCGCAAGAAGAACTGCGCCTGCCGCCGCATCTTTCGCCAGTTTCGCAAGCGGTTTCCGCTCTTCGGTCACAAGATCCACAACGGCTTCCACTGCAGTATTTACGATTTCCAGCGACATAACCAGACCGAACAAACAAAAGCAGATACACCACTTCCATGCGGCAATCCGAAAGATTGCCCCCGCCAAAATGACAAGGATCATCACACAGCAATGGATCTTCATGTTCCGCTCTTTTTTTATGACCGCGGTGATCCCCTCCCAGGCATATCCGAAACTTTTGTGAAGTGGTTCTTTCTTTTCACCGCCCATCTTCCGCCTCCTTTTGCCCTGCCGCCCGAAGATTTTTCATTCATCATAAAGCGGGGCTGTGATAAAATACTATGCCTGTATTTTATCACAGCCCCGACTGATTTGCTATATTTTCTGCTATCTTCACTCGGCGATTCCGCTTTGTTTCCCTGGCAGAGTTCTTCTTTCATAGTGTCTTTATACAATTTGTTTTGAAAGCGGTCTGGCAGACTCACGAATACTCTACATTTTCCTTTGATAGAATTCCTCTGTATGTTCTGAACTTTGCCCGAAACGGCATTGACTTTTTGACACGAATCCCGGAGCATCATTTTCGATCATCCGGGACTTACAGACTCATCATAAAATGAGATTGAACTTATTCAGAAATTTTCTTTACGAACTCTTCCATAGATGCCGATTGAACTGCTATTTTTGCCCAATCCGTCAATGTTTCCTGCTCCGATACAGAAGTAATTCTCTCTCTGATCGGTTCCGGAATCTCCCCTAAAATTTCCAACATTTTTAATAACATGTCACGCGCGCCTTGTGTTTGTCCGATTCTTTGTCCTATTCTTTCTCCTATTTCCCGTCCTATCTTTTCACCTTCGGCACGTTCTTCCTTCAATTTTTCTTCCAAAAGCATAAAACGCTCCTCCATTTCCCGGTTTGCTTTTACTCTTTGAACTGAATCCTGAAGTCTGCGGACATAAGAATTATGAAAGTCTTTCTGACTTTCTTCTAAATCCGCTTTCACATATTCCAAAAATGTCACCAGTTCTTTCGGAACTTCCTCCCGATTCTTCCCTTGCGTACTCAGAAAAATAATCTGCCTTGCATCTTCCAATTCTACATTGACATCTTCTTCACATTTCATCTTGAATGTGTACCGATAAAGTTCTTTTCCAAATGGATCAAAATCACAAATAAACACCACAAAACTTTTCGGCAGTTCTTCATAGTCTCTGCCACTTTGCAGCATCTCCATGTCCATCTGGCTTTGATAATAACGGCTTCTTTTTCCAAGTACCGGTCTTCGTGATGCCTGCATTTCTACATTGTAACAAGTATTCTTCTCATCCCTCGCATACACATCCAAACGAACGCCTTTATATTCCGGATGATAAACCATACTCTTTTCCTTGCTCACTTCAATCCGGTCAATAGAAATACCAAGAATCATCTCCAACAATTCCCTGCAGTTTTCCGGATCGGACATCACCGCACCAAACATAAAATCATCTTTTATTGTAAGTTCCCTTAACTTTCTTCCCATATATTTCCTCCTATATACAGAGGAATTCTACGGAATATAGTATAGCATGTTCCCTTAAAAAATGATATGCACTTTCTTCACTTTCTTATCCCAATATCTCCTGTGCAGCCTTAAAAAATGCCCGTTCTGTCCCCTGCACTTCCATCGTCACTTTCCGTTCCTGCTCTTCCCCCGGATGCTTTACGGTTACTTCGATCAATGTCCCCGGCTCGATCCCTTCACCGAAATTCTCCTTTAAGAACGGATAAAAATCCGGATGATTCTGAATAAACTGATGACGCTCATTCAACATTTTCATTACTGTAATCGGATTAATCATATTCTGCTCCTCTAAAATAAATCTCCGGATGGAATCTGTTCCGATCAGATCCTACCCGGAAATTGCTTTTCTTTCGTTTTTATTTTTTTATTATTCGCTTACTTTTTCCAATCTGCAAACAGATCAGCCTGATAAATACCGTCTTCGATCAATTTCCGGAAAGAATCGACTACAACCGGCTTGTCCTCTTTGTATGTAACACCAAACCAACGATCTGCAGTTTCCAACACTTTGACACTTACCAAATCTTCCTGAAGCAATTCGTCAATGTAAATCGGAAGAAGGTACTCTGCTTTCTCCTCATTACCCTCCATATTCTCAAAAAATACCGAAAATCCCTCTTCCAGCATCGAGATAAACTCCGGCGTCAAGCCCCACATATTCATCGAAACATTTGACAATTCATCAATTGGAGATAAGTTGCCGTCTGCTTCTACCGCTGCACCATCTGCCGTCTTTACGATATTGGAAGTCTCGTCCACTCCGGTCAAGAATCCGTCAGAATCTACTTTGCATACACCTCTTGTAACACCGCCATTTTCGCTCAATGTATTTTTCAGGATAAAACCTGCCATACAAAATGCATTTGCACGATCCGGTGTATAATCCTGTAAGAACTCATGGATTTTTACAAATGCTTCTTTTCCATAATAGTCATCTGCATTGATCACTGCAAACGGCTCTTTTACAATATCTTTGCATGCAAGGACTGCCTGACCGGTTCCCCACGGTTTTTTCCGTCCTTTCGGAACAGAAAATCCATGTGGAATATCCGACATTTCCTGAAATGCATAACCGATCTCCACACCTTTCGCCGCGCAAAGCTCTTCCATACGATTTCCGATTGCTTCTCTGAAATCTTTCTCAATATCTTTACGGATGATAAATACGATCTTATCAAATCCAGCCTCTACCGCATCATGAATCGAATAATCCATGATGATCTCGCCGTTTGGTCCAACCGGTTCCAGCTGCTTGATGCCTCCCCCGAATCGTGATCCAATTCCTGCTGCCATAATAACCAATGCGGTCTTCATCTTAAAACCCTCCCATGCTTTTCTATTAACGTAATTTCTTTTTTTGAAGCTATTATACCAGTTCTCCCTCACAAACTTCAAGTGCTGCTTCTATAACTTTGTCCATATCATAATATTTATAATTTCCAAGACGTCCGCCAAAGATTACATTTTCCTCTTTTGCTGCCAACTCTTTGTATTTTTCAAACAATGCATTATTCGTCTCATTGTTTACCGGATAATAAGGCTCCATTCCAACATGCCACTCAGAAGAATACTCTCTGGAGATTACCGTTTTTTCTTGCTTTTCAAACTCAAAATGCTTATGTTCGATAATACGAGTATAAGGCACTTCTCTCTCTGTATAGTTTACAACTGCATTTCCCTGATAATTATCTGTATCCAATACTTCTGTCTCAAAACGAACGGATCGATATTCCAATGCTCCAAGTTTATATCCAAAATATTCATCGATCATTCCTGTAAATACAGTTTTCTCTGCGATATCCGGATTCTCCTTGATAAATGTGAAATAATCCGTACTCGTTTTCACCTCAACACCATTCAGCATTTTTTCCACAATTTTTGTATAACCGCCCATTGGAATTCCCTGAAAACGATCATTAAAATAGTTATTATCATAAGTGAAACGAACCGGCAGGCGTTTAATGATAAATGCCGGAAGATCTTTGCAGTCTCTTCCCCACTGCTTTTCCGTATATCCTTTTACCAGTTTTTCAAATACATCTTTTCCGACAAGAGAAAGTCCTTGTTCTTCCAAATTCTTCGGCTCCGTAATCCCTGTTTCTGCAACCTGCCGGGCAATCTTTTCTTTGGCCTCCTGTGGTGTGCGGATATTCCACATCTTGCTGAATGTATTCATATTAAACGGTAGATTATAAAGCTCGTCCTTATATACAGCAATTGGAGAATTAATATAATTGTTAAATTCCGCAAACTGATTAATGTACTCCCACACTTTTTTGTTGGATGTATGGAAAATATGTGCGCCATATTTATGTACATTGATTCCCTCAATTTCTTCGCAGTAAATGTTTCCTGCAATGTGGTCACGCTTATCGATCACAAGACAAGTTTTTCCTTTTTTCTTTGCTTCATGGGCAAAAACCGAACCAAAAAGTCCGGCGCCCACGATTAAATAATCGTATTTCATAATCTTCCTCCAATTTTCTTTTATAACATTATTTCGGATCACAAACTGATAAAGTTATTTCTTTATATTTTTCAAATTCTTCTTTTGCACGTTTTATTTCGTTTCGAGCCACTAAATATGACTCCGTGCCAATCAATAACGACTGAGGAAGTATATCCTGATTCGCTACGTTAATTATTTGTTGAGCTGCAATATCTTTACGATTAGGTATAGTTGGCACCTCCTGTGTATATCTACCTAAATTTTTATAATCTTCAATCTGTGTATCTATTACTGGATTATGAATCATTATTCCAGTCCTCATACAAACAAATTCAACTGCCATAAACCTGGCAAATCTCTGACATTCAGATTTCAATGTTCGTGTGAGCCCTTCTAGCGCTGCTTTTGCTGCCGAATATGTAGAAACTCTGGCTCTTGGCTGAATTCCAGCGATGGAGGTAATATTAATTACCGTTCCATTCTTATTTGTTCTCATATGTGGTAACACTGCTCTCATCATATTTTTAGGAATTGTGTAATTAACATTAAACACTTTTTCCATAATATCATCCGGACATTCTTCAAAACTGCTCCAGCAATTACTTGTCGCATTATTTACTAAAACATCCACTGAGCCCATCATATCAATCGCTGTTTGAATAGCTTTCTCACATGTATCACTACTATCAAGTTGGGATTCTATTTTATAAATCCCTTCTGGCATTGATTCCAACCTTGACATATCTCGACTTGTTACCGCAACGGTATACCCCAATTTCTTTAACCTTAATGCTAAGACTTTCCCACAACCACCACTGGCTCCTGTAATCAACCAATTCTGCATTTTCAACTTTTTATTTCTTGGCAACGTAATATCTTTCAAACTTATATTATCTTTTTTAGCTAAATCTGTAGATATTGAAACATTTTTATATTTTTCAGTCTCTTCGTCAAAAACTCGCATAACCTGTGGAAATTGTTGGTATGCATCCCATCCTAAAATTAAATCACGAGGTAATTCTTTGTGATTGACTGTTTCAATAACTGCATCAACTGTTTTTCCAATCTTATTTACATATTTCCGCTCATATGGATACAATTGAGGTAAATTTTTATACTCATCTATTTGCGTGTGTATTACCGTTTGTCTTTTAATAAGTCCTGTATTAATTCCACCTAATTCTACTGCCATAAAGCGCATAAACTTTTGGCATTCAAATTTTAAGTTTTTAGTCAAATTATCTACTGCAAATTTAGATGCAACATAATGAGAGCCAAAATTTCGTGCCCTAAAACCACTTGCCGATGAAATATTAATTACCGTACCATTTCTATTCATTCGCATATATGGAATTATAGACTTTACCATGTTCGACACTCCCCAATAATTAGTCGCCATGATTTGTTCTTCTATCTCTTCAGGTGTTTCTTCAAAACTTGATGTATGAGATAATCCTGCATTATTTACCAGTACATCTATTTTTCCTAACTGTTCAATTGCCATCTTTATAGCTTCTCTACAAGAATCAATATCTGTAACATCTACTTGCAATTTCACTATCCCTCTAGGTAACTCTTTCAATTTTGAAATATCACGGCTCGTTGCTACAACTTTATATCCTAATTCATGAAGTCGAATTACTAATGCTCTCCCGAACCCTGTACTCCCTCCTGTAACTAACCAATTTTGAATCTTATTTTTATCAATTATCCCACTTTTTTCAATTACACTAGCAGTTGTTTTTTCACCTGATCTATTTGTCAACTTTACATATTCGTCTGATCCACATCGCTTAATATCTGTTGTCACAATATCTCTGCTCCATGCAGTATCATATTTGACAAGTTTTGCCGGATTTCCTGCGATAACACAGTTGTTAGGATATGTGCCTTTCACTACACTTTGCGCACCCACAACACTTCCTGTATCTATGTTAGTTCCTGCCAAAATAAATGCACCTTTTCCAACCCAAACATGATCACCTAATACAATTTTGTTCTTGTATTCAGGAAGATTATCGTAATCGCTATTTGTATTTTTTCCCGTAGTCACATCAAACAATGTATGTCCATCTCCAGCCCAAACACTGATATCATGTGAAAACATACAATCACGACCTATAATTAACTTTTTACCGGCATTTGCATGCATATCCAAATTGGATTCAAAACTACTTTCATCACCTATAATAATCGATGAATTCTGAGCATGTCCGTATACTCTAAAAAGTGCATCTAAGAAACGACATTTTTTACCGATTTTTACTGTAGATAATGGTATAACATTCCCTTTCAATTCAAATGTAACATCAAACGCAAATCGACAACCATCGCCAATTTCAACCAATGCATTTGTATCCATATCGAAATTTAGACTCTTTCCAATATGAATTCCTTTACCAAGCTCAATACGACTGTTTAACCCTCTAAATACAACCTTTTTCAGTATACCTGAGGTTCCGGTAATTCGATTTCCATATATATCTGAATAATTTCCTTTTGATAAATCATAATTTTCAAGCACTATTGGTTTATGAACACGGAAAATATAATCTTTTTCATTTTGAAATCCTAAGTCTTTCAATAGTTTTTCAGCTTTTGCATCCCATGCATGTCCCAAGCTAACAATATAATATTCATTGCTTTTTCCTTTTAAGGATTCAATTGCTCTAGTTGTAGTTCCATTCACCGGATGTCCATATGCAAAAACAGTAAACGCAA
>OGPO01001722.1_pt1 | contig 13101 bp, 10 predicted proteins | sample 1553041 | NCBI WGS metagenome assembly OGPO01 (sample SAMEA2580281, study PRJEB22360) | human gut metagenome | biome: human gut; feature: human-associated habitat; material: faeces | place: Denmark | collected 2008/2010 | reverse complement strand
CAGGAGTTATACGGCGGGCGTTAGTCAAGGATAAAACAGAGATAGTCTATGAAACGTAAGATCATGATATGGCTTGCGGCCTGTGTGGCCGCAGCGCCGTTGCAGGCTCAGAACCTCGAATTCGGGGGCCTGACGTACAACAATGACCTGATGATGTCCACCGATTTCGCCGCGCTTTCCCGGTCGCATCCGTTCGGTACGGCGCGCGTGATGGGGATGGGCGGGGCTTTCACTTCGCTGGGCGCCGACCTTTCGTCGATGTCGATCAATCCGGCCGGGTTCCGCCGCAACGAGTTCTCACTCACGCCGCTGCTGTCGGTCGCCCATGGCCAAACGCAGGGCGCGCCGTCGTGGGTGGGCAATAACAAGACCCGCTTCGCTTTTGCCAACGTCGGTGTGGCGCTCAATGTTTTCGAGAGTCCGGCCAGCCCGCTCACGAGCCTTACGCTCGGTATCGGCATGAACCGTATCGCGGATTTCAATACCCGCTATTCGTTCTTCTCGGAGTCGCGTTACGACCCTTCGAAGCCCGACCAGCTGATGCCGACCATCGCCGATGTCTTCGGGCAGCAGCTCGGGCAGGACGGGATTTTCCCGGATAAGGACGGTAATCTGGGCTACAATTATAATCCCTGGTACTGGCCGGCCATCCTCGGCTATAACGGCTACCTGATCAGCGACGTCGGCGGGCAGTGGGTGCCCGACTGCATCGGCCGCAACGCTTCGGTACGGCACTCGATGGATGTCGTGAGCCAGGGCTCGATCAACGAATTCGCCGTTTCGATGGGGGCCAATTTCAACAATATCGTCTATGTCGGAGCCACGATCGGCATACGCAGCGTCTACAAGAAGGTGGGCATGACCTATCAGGAAGAGTACGGTTATTTCGATGCCGCCGGAAATTCTGCGAATGCGGTCGACAAGAACGGCACTCCGCTCAATGCGCAGCTCGATTACATGAGCCTCTATCAGGAATCGAAGATCGACGGCAGCGGCGTGGATTTCAAACTGGGTGTCATCGTGCGCCCCGTGGCCGGCCTGCGTGTGGGTGTGGCGTTCCATACGCCGACCTACTACTGGCTCGACCGCAGTTACCGTGCCGACATCGAATCGCACCTGATCAATAATAAAACGGAAGACGACCAGTATAATTTCGATTCTACGCCGCGGCAGGACGATATCGGCGGCAACAGCTGGGATTTCGTGTCGCCTTCGCGGCTGTTGTTCGGCGCTTCGTACACGTTCGGCAACTTCGCCATCGTGTCGGTCGACTATGAACGCGAGTGGTACAACGGCATCCGTGTGAAGAACGTGCCCGAAGGCGCCGATTTCCACCCCGAAGCGTACAAGGCCGAGTTCAAGAATAATTACAAAGGTACGAATACCCTGCGGGCAGGCGTCGAAGTGCGTCCCCTGCCGATCTTTGCCGTGCGCCTGGGCGGCGGTTACACCGATTCGATGTTCAAGGACAGGCAGCAGTATTACAATTCGCCGAGCGTCTACGAGAGCTACTACATTACGGGCGGCCTCGGGATCAACCTCGGGCGTAATACGGTGCTGGACGTGGCCTACCAGAACGTGACCGAGAAACAGACGCCCTACGAGCTTTTCTTCAGCAAATACCAGAACGGCGGCGAGATGAAGACTTACAGCGGCCTGTACGATACCAAACAGACGCGTCATTATATCTCGATGACGCTCGGCTTCCGCTTCTGAGGCTTTGCCTGCCAATATAAAGGTTCGTCACACGGACGAACCTTTATTTTTTTATTATATTTGCAGGCTGATACAAAATAAAAAACAAAGATATATGGCAAAGGAACTCAAAGACCTCACGAAGTCGGACGAGAACTACTCGCAATGGTACAACGACCTGGTCGTGAAGGCCGGGCTGGCCGAAAACTCGGCCGTACGCGGATGTATGGTCATCAAACCCTACGGCTATGCCATTTGGGAGAAGATGCACGACGCGCTGGACAAGATGTTCAAGGATACGGGGCATCAGAACGCCTATTTCCCGCTGTTCATCCCCAAGTCCTTCTTCTCGAAGGAGGCGCACCATGTCGAGGGCTTTGCCAAGGAGTGCGCCGTGGTGACGCACTACCGCCTGAAGAACGATCCCGAAGGCAAAGGCGTCGTGGTAGACCCCGATGCCAAGCTCGAAGAGGAGCTGATCGTGCGTCCCACGTCGGAGACCATCATCTGGAACACCTATAAAAACTGGATCCAGTCGTACCGCGACCTGCCGATCCTCTGCAACCAGTGGGCGAACGTCGTGCGCTGGGAGATGCGTACGCGCCTGTTCCTGCGTACCGCCGAGTTCCTGTGGCAGGAGGGCCATACGGCGCATGCCACGCGCGAGGAGGCCGTCGAGGAGGCCGAAAAGATGATCCACGTATATCAGAAATTCGCCGAAGAGTGGATGTCGGTTCCCGTCATCGTCGGCCACAAGTCGCCCAACGAGCGTTTCGCGGGTGCCGAGGATACGCTGACCATCGAGGCGCTGATGCAGGACGGCAAGGCGTTGCAGAGCGGTACGTCGCATTTCCTGGGGCAGAATTTCGCCAAGGCGTTCGACGTGCAGTATGTCAACAAGGAGGGCAAGCTCGAATATGTTTGGGCCACCTCGTGGGGCGTTTCGACCCGGCTGATGGGGGCGCTCATCATGGCCCATTCGGACAACAACGGTCTGGTGCTGCCGCCGAAGCTGGCGCCGATCCAGGTGGTGATGGTGCCCATTTACAAGGGCGAAGACCAGCTGGCCGAAATCCGTACGCGCTTCGGGGCCATTGCGGAGCAACTCAAGGCCAGGGGTATCAGCGTGAAGGTCGATGACCGTGACAACGTGCGCTCGGGTTTCAAGTTCGCGGAGTACGAACTGAAGGGCGTCCCCGTGCGTCTGGCGATGGGGCCGCGCGATATGGAGAACGGTACGATCGAATTGGTGCGCCGGGACACGCTCGAGAAGGAGACCGTCCCGCAGGAGGGGCTCGTGGAGCGCATCGAAGGACTGATGGCCGAAATCCAGCAAAATATTTTCAGCAAGGCGCTGGCTTACCGCGAGTCGATGATTACCAGGGTCGACACGTGGGAGGAGTTCAAGGAGGTGCTCGACAAAAAAGGCGGTTTCGTGCTTGCGCATTGGGACGGGACGGTCGAAACCGAGGTGGCGATCAAGGATGCCACGAAGGCTACGATCCGTTGCATCCCGTTCGATGCGCCCGATGAGGAGGGTAAATGTATCTTCTCGGGCAAGCCGTCGCACCGCCGGGTGCTCTTCGCCCGCAGTTATTAGGGCCGGATTCGGACGGGCGTCTCCGCCGGTAACGGGCGAATGGGTGCCGAGGCAGTCCGTTCGCCTTTTTTTTGTGCCTTTCCCCGAAGCGGGCGGGCTTCCGTTATTTTGTGGGGCGTGCCCCGGGTAATACTATAAATGATTGGACGTATGCGATATTCTGTATGTTTGTGCGCGGTGTGGCTGCTGGGCGTCTGTGCCGCCGTATGCCCGGCCTATGCCGGGGACGGGGATCATTTGCTGCCGGTTGCGGGTACCCAGTGGAAGGGACGGAAAGTCGCTTTCATGGGCGATTCGATCACCGACAAGGCGCATGTCGGCACGACGAAGAACTATTGGCAGTATTTGCAGGAGATGCTCGGCCTCGTGCCGTTCGTTTACGGGATCAACGGCCAGCAGTGGCGGGACGTGCCGGGGCAGTGCGAAAGACTCAGGGCCGAGCGCGGCGGCGATATCGATGCGATCCTGATCTTTGCCGGGACGAACGATTACAATTCCGGGACGCCTCTGGGGGAGTGGTATACGACCGGTGAGGTGCCTGTCGAGGTGTCCGGCTCCCGGTCGGAGATCCGGACGAGGAGGACGTTGTCGATGGACGGGGATACTTTCCGCGGCCGTATCAATATCGCGATGTCCTACCTGAAGGCGAATTTCCCGGACAAGCAGGTGATCCTGCTGACCCCGATCCACCGGGGATACGCCCGTTTCGGGGACAACAACATCCAGCCCGACGAATCCTATCCCAACAGCCTCGGCCTCTATGCGGATGCCTATGTGGATGCGGTCAAGGAAGCTGCGAACGTCTGGGCCGTCCCCGTCATCGACCTGAACAGCATCTGCGGGCTTTATCCCAATGCGGATTCCCATACCCGCTATTTCCATGACGCGCAGAGCGACCGTCTCCATCCCAATGCCGAGGGGCATTACCGGATGGCGAAGGCACTGGCATACCAGTTGTCGTCTTATCCTGCAAATTTCGAATAGTGCCATGTCCTGTGAAGCCGAAGCACGCAAGCGCGTGATTTACCGCGTGACCTTCGTCGGATTCGTGGTCAACCTCGTCCTTACGGCGATGAAGTTCGCGGCGGGCATTGCGGGCCGAAGCGGGGCGATGGTCGCCGACGCGGTGCACTCCTGTTCCGACATGCTTACCGACATAGTGGTGATCGCCTTCGCAAAGGTCTCCGCCAAACCCAGGGACGACGGGCACGACTACGGGCACGGGAAATACGAGACGCTGGCCACGATCATCATCAGCCTGGCGCTGGCGGCCGTGGGCGCCGGTATCCTGCTCAGCAGCATCCGGGCCATCCGCATCGTCGTCGATGGCGGGGAGTTGCCCCGTCCGGGCGCCGTGGCTCTGGCCGCCGCGGCTGTGTCGATCGTCGTCAAAGAGATATTATACCGATATACGGTGCGCGAAGGGCGCCGGGTCGAAAGCCCGAGCATGGTCGCCAATGCCTGGCATCACCGCAGCGACGCCCTTTCGTCGCTGGGGACGCTGGCGGGCATCGGATGTGCCTATTTCCTCGGGCAGCGGTGGCGCATCGCCGATCCCATCGCAGCATTGGTCGTGGCGGTCTTTATTTTCAAGATTGCTTTCGACCTGATCCGCACGGGGCTCGGGGAACTGCTCGAGCGTTCGTTGCCCGACGAGACGGAGCGGGAGATACTGGGGATCGTCACGGCCGATCCCCGGGTCGGGGAGCCGCACAACCTGCGAACGCGCCGCATCGGAGCCGCGATTGCCGTCGAAGTGCATGTCCGTGTGGACGGGGCGATGAGTGTCGCCCGTTCGCACGAACTGACGGTCGATATCGAACGCCGCCTGCGGGCGCGTTTCGGCGAGGGGACGATCATCTCGATCCATGTGGAACCCGCTAAATGTCCCTCCGGGGCCGAAATCCCGGGCGTCGATCCGCCTTCCTGCCCCTGACGGCACCGGAAAAACACCTCTCCTGCCTGCGGGTTTTCCTTGTCATTCCGCTTTTGCCGCTGATAACGAACGGGATGCGCCGGCGGCCGATTCCGGCACGGAATTTGCATGTTCAGCAACCGGAAAAACAGCCGGGATTTCCCCGGCGGAGTAGAAAGAAATTTGGTTTTTCGGAAAAAAGTACTTATCTTGCCATCGTGAAGGCTCCGGAAACCATCGTTTCAAAAGCCCGAACAAACGAAACTGACGACACATACAACATTAAAAGGATAGCCTATCGGGAAAAATTCTACTCTTTATAACTGTAATTAGGAGAAAAGAGTATGAACGTACAAGCATTAAGTGACCAGGTATTGCTTAATCACTACCTTTCAGGTGACCAGAGTGCCATATCCAAGCTCATCGAGCGCCACAGCCGCCGTGTGCGGGACTACATCAATATGATGGTCAAAGACCGTGACGTTGCCGAGGACATCTTTCAGGAAACATTCATCAAAGCCGTGCGGGTTATCGACGACGGCCGTTATACGGACAACGGGAAATTCCTCTCGTGGATACTCCGTATTGCGCATAACCAGGTGATCGACCACTTCCGCGCCCAGCGGCAGAACAAGACCGTCACCGAAGCCGAGGCGGGTTATGACGTGCTGGGGTCGCTGCGTTTCGCCGAACGGAACGTGGAGGACGCGATGGTCAGCGAGCAGATCGAGCGCGATGTGCGCGCTCTGGTCGAACTGCTGCCTTCGGAACAGCGCGAGGTGGTGATGATGCGGTACTTTGCCGGTCTGAGTTTCAAGGATATCGCGGAACAAACCGACGTGAGTATAAATACCGCGCTGGGGCGTATGCGCTATGCGCTTATCAACCTGCGACGGATGATCAAAGAAAAAAATATGGTTTTGTGCTGACCTCCGCACAATATTTCCATGGGGCCGGCGTTTAGTTAGTACAAAGCAAAATTAATAAATAGATGCCTATGGAGGATATTGACAAAAACGAGGTTTCAGACGAAGGCATCTCTGAAGACGAAGATCTTATGATGCGGGAGGTTGTCCAGGGTGACGCAGATCTTTGCTTTTTACACCACTACCTCTCGGAGGTTTTCCGAAATGGAGATAATTTTTAAGGGTTAATTTTTGATGGGGAAGGGCGCCGGGAGGCGCCCTTCATTTTGCCCTCCCCTCACCGATCCCGGAATATTTTTTGCTGCATCCTGATAAAAACCGATCGTTATGACACGGATACGTATCAAGCGGGTTTACGAACCCGAGGCCCCGGAGGACGGCTACCGGGTGCTGGTCGATAAGTTGTGGCCCCGGGGCATCCGCAAGGAGGCGCTCCGCTATGACCTGTGGGCGAAGGAGATCGCTCCGACCCCCGGGCTGCGTACATGGTTCCATGCCGCCCCCGGGGAGCGGTGGGAGGAATTCCGCCGCAGGTATACCGCGGAACTGCGCTCCTCGCCGGCCGTGCGCGACTTCGTCCGCCGGATCGCCGGTAAGGGTACGGTTACGCTGTTGTATGCTTCGAAGAGTGCGGCCGGAAACCATGCGCTGATCCTGCAGGAATACCTCGCCCGCGCCACGGCTGCGGCCGGGGTTACAAACGTCCGCTACTCGTAATGCGGGTTTCATCCTGCCCGGGCAGCGCTCGGTGGACGGTGGTTTCCTGCCTTGTAAGCCTATGGATCCCGGGGGGCGGGCATGGCAGCTCCGTCCGGGCGATGGTTCGTGTCCGCTACGGATGAAAAAAGCACCTCGACGGTGCTTTTTCACGTGGCTCTGCCCGTGTTCCCGGAGCTTCTATACCGCTCTTATTTGCGGCCGATCTCCATCCTGAATTTCGGATTGGCGGGTTCGGTATGCGAGGCCGAAAAGAACTGCCACATCCGGTCGATAATCTCGGGATGCTGTGCGGCAAGATCGTGCTCTTCGCGCGGGTCGTCTCTCAGGTTGAATAATTCAAAGCGGTCGTTGCCTTCCTTCACACGGCGCAGTAAACCTTTCCATTCGCCCCAGCGGACGGCTACCCAGCCTTTGCTGCCGGGGAACTCCCAATAGAGATATTCGTGCTGCGGTTGCCTGCGCCCTTCGAGGGTCGGCAGGAACGAAATGCCGTCGGTCGCGGGGGGCTCGACGCCGGCCAATTCGCAGAGAGTCGGCATTACATCGGGGAAATAGCCGATATGGTCGCTTACCTGCGGGCGGAGTTTGCCGCCCCACGCCACGATGAAGGGCATCCGGATGCCGCCCTCGCGCAACGACGACTTGCCCCAGCCCTTGCCGCTGCGAAACGGGTGGGCGCTGTCGAACCACTCGCTCGACGAGCAGGAGTTCGACGCCGGGCCGTTGTCGCTCGTAATGACGATTACCGTATTTTCCCAAATGCCGAGCCGTTTGAGTTCGGCGACCAGCCCGCCTATCTGGCGGTCGAAGTAGGTGATCATCGCTGCATAGGTCGCCCGCGGCCACCGCGAGGGGAAATAGCCCTTGCCCTCGATGGGCTGTTCGTCGCCGAATTTACGCACGTAGTATTGTACGTCGGCATCGGGCGCCTGCATCGGGCTGTGGGGGATCGGCGTCGTCCACATCAGGAAGAACGGCCGCTCCTTGTTGGCATTCACGAACCCGAGCACCTGGTCGTACATGGCATCGGGGCTGTATGTGCGCTGCGTGTATTTGTCGTAGCTGCGCGGGTCGTAGGGGTCGGCCCCTGCGTCGAGCGGCGTTCCCGGCGGCAGCAGTTCGTTGTCGAGGTAGACGCGCCGGTCGTTCTGCCACAGGAAGGGCGGGTAGTAGGTGTGCGCTTGCCGCTGGCAAATGCAGCCGTAATAGGTGCCGAAGCCCATTTTATTGGGCGTCCCCTCCGTCGCGGGGCCTCCGACGCCCCATTTGCCGATCATGGCCGTGGCGTATCCGGCCTGCTGCATGACCGAGCCGAGCGTCGGAGTGCCGGCTTCGAGCGGGGCCTGTCCTTCGAGCGTCGAATCGCGCAGCATCGCCTCGTGGTTCCAGACGTCGCCCCGCCATTCCATCTCGTCGTTGGCGCGGATCTGCGCATGGCCGGCGTGCCGCCCCGTCAGCAGGCCGCAGCGTGCCGGCGAAGAGAGCGGTGCCGCAGAGTACATGTCCGTGAAGCGGACGCCGCATTCGCTCAACGCGTCGATGTTGGGAGTCTCGATCTTTTGCTGCCCGTAGCAACCGAAGTCGCCGTAGCCTGCGTCGTCCATCAGGATGAAGATCACGTTGGGACGCGGAGCCGGATTTTCCGTACATCCGGCTGCGGCCAGTGCGGGAATTGCCGTAAGCAATGTCCGGGGGATTGATGTTTTCATGGATTTCTTTTTGGGTTGGTTTTTTGCTGTTAGATGCAAAAATAATAAAATAAGAATAAAAAAAGATTGTAAAAAGAAAGTTTTTTGCGATCTATCTCTGGTCGAAGAAACTCCCCTTTGTTTATCGGGGCGGTCGGGGAGGGGTGTTTTCGGGCGGCGATCGGCTGCCCTGTTCCCTTTGGTGTTTCAGGATTTTGCAGGGCCGGGTACGGAAAAGCCCCTGCCGCGGCAGGGGCTTTTGGGTGATATGTCGTGGCCGCTTTAGCGGTCGCCGAGGCAGCGGTGCGCCCGGTGGAGCTGGAGCGAGAGCGAGCAGGCGGCGACCCCGGCAAAGAGCAGCGAAATGCCGACCCATACGATGACGGCCGTGGTGCCGAATACGAGCGGCTGGAAAAGGATCCAGAGCGAACAGAGCAGCAGCAGGATGCCGCTGAAAATAGTCCAGCCCGACCCGGCGATCTGCATGGCGCCCATGTCGCTGCCGAGCCCGATGGCACCGAACGCACGCAACATGAGCCAGAACCCGAGGAATATCGGGAGCGTAGCGGCCGAAAGCGCGACGTTGAAGATCAGGATGATGCCCAGCACGATCTCGATGATGCCGCCCGCCAGCATCCAGCCGCGTCCGGTGATGAAATGTTTGTTGACCGATGAGAGTACGACTTCGAGGATGCCCGAAATCAGCATCAGCCACCCGAACAGGAGCGACATGCCCAGGTAACTTTGTGTGGGGTAGACGAATACGAGGATGCCGACTACGAACAGGGCGATGCCGATGATAAGCAGCAGCCACCAATAGCGCACGGCGCGTTTCGAATTTTCGATCAGGGTTGAGAAATTTTCCATAGCATACGGATTTTCCCTCCCTGACAGCAATTTACATACCAGAGTTCCCGACGGTTCGATTGGCGGACGGTTGGGCTGGGGTGTACGCCGTACATCCCTTTCGCGGCAGGCGGGCACCTGTCTGCGGGGCTGGGCTGGATGCCCTGCCCCGCGCCCCGGGTGTAGATGCCCGGTGCCGGCCGGAATGCCGGGCTCCGGTTGCCGGGCTCAGGGTACGGGGACGGCTGCGGGTGCATTCCGCAACGGGACTACTTCGCCGATCTCGGGGCGCAGTACATGCAGTGCGGTGTCTGCGGCCAGTGCCGCTTCGGTCGCCAGGGGTTCGTCCCAACGGTGTCTGGCGAGGGCGAACTTGGAGTGGTGGACGGTCATGATCTGCTTGGCACCCAGTTCTTTGGCCGCCAGGGAAAGTTGGTCGGGCATCGTGTGGATGTATTTCCATGCTTCGTTGTACTGTCCGTTTTCGAGGATCGCCAGGTCAATGCCGGGGAACTGCCGGCCGATCTGCGCGAAATGCTTGCCGTAACCGCCGTCTCCGCCCATGTAGACCTGCCGTGCCGGGGTTTCCAGCAGGAACGAGGCCCACAACGTCCGGTTGGGATTGAGTCCGCGTCCCGAAAAGTGCCGCGACGGCAGGCAGTGCACCGCGAACCCGTCGCCGAGCGCAGCCGTTTCGTGCCAGTCGAGTTCGATGATTTTCTCCGGCTCGAAACCCCAGTATTCGAAATGCTCCCCGACGCCGAGCGGGCAGACGACCTTCCCGATCCGGGATTTGAGTTCGGTGACCGTACGGTAGTCGAGGTGATCCCAGTGGTCATGCGTGATGACGAGCAAATCCACGTCGGGCATGTCGCCGGGACGGTAGATGTCGGTGCCCTTGAAAGGCCTGTTGAGGAAGGAGAACGGTGCGGCGGCCCGGAATACGGGGTCGACGAGCACACGCCGCCCTTCGGCTTGGAGCAGGTAGGAGGAGTGCCCGAACCACACCAGCAGGTTGCTGTCCCGATCCAGTGCGCGCAGGTCGGTCTTGAGGGCCGGGACGGCCGCGTCGGGGCGCAGCCCCTCCTTTTTTCGGAACAGGAATTCGAGGATGCCGCTCAGGCGGCTTTTGTCGCCCGTCATCATCGGGCTTGCTTCCAGGTTGCGGAACTGCCCGTCGCGGTAGTTCGGCGATTGCAGGATGCGTTCGAGCCGGCTGCCCCGCGGCAGGCGTCCGAAGGCCGGGAGGTTGAGGATTATCAGGCCGGCGATCGCGGCGGCGAGTATTATTCCTGTCAGGATTCCCATTGTGCGTCTTATTTTCGTGCTGGACATATCGTTTCCCACTGGTTGTACGGTGCAAAGATACCGTTTCCTGCGGAATTGCGGTTATACGGATTACGGTTTGGGTTACCATAATCCCCGAAATCTTCGCCGGCACCCGGAGGGCATCCTGGAAATGCCCCGCTGCATTTTGTCGTGCAAAGGGGGATTCCGGGCTGTTTTGAATGCCGGATAGTCGGAATAGTTGCTAAAATTTCCATTTATTATACGATTTATATGCCAATTTTTATAATTTTGTACTTAATTGTTCCATAATAGTGATGCCTTTTACGTATTGTCTGAGAAAATTGTGGCCGCTGCACAGGGGATGGAAGTGCATGGCGGCCCTGCTTGCCTGCCTGTGCCTGTTGCCGGACATGGCGGCGCATGCCCAGTCCCCGCCCCGGAAGGTGGTTGTCAACGGCCGTGTCGCCGATGAATCGGGCGATCCCGTCGCCGGGGCTACCATTGTCGAACGGGGTACCTCGAACGGGGTCGCGACCCTTTCCGAAGGCGAATTCTCGATCGCCGTCCTGCCCGGTGCCGTGCTCGATGTCTCGTGTCTGGGGTATATCGACCAGAGTATCGGGACGGGAACCCGTACCGAATTCGAAATCGTGTTGCAGGAGGATGTGAAGGCGATCGCCGAGGTGATCGTGACGGCGCTGGGGCTCGAACGCAACTATGCCGACCTGACCTATTCGGCCGATAAGATCAGGGGGTCGCAGCTCACGGCGGTGAAGGATCCCAACTTGATCCTGTCGCTTTCGGGCAAGTCGGCCGGCGTGCAGGTGAACAAGAACTCGTCGGGTGCGGGCGCTTCGGCCAAGGTAAGCATCCGCGGCGTGCGGTCGGTCGCCAGCGACAACCAGCCGCTCTATGTGGTCGACGGTATGCCCATTCTCAATTCGACCCCCGAGCAGGCCTACTCGGCCATAGGCGGTGTGGCCGATGCCGGGAACCGCGACGGCGGCGACGGCATCTCGAATCTCAATGCCGAGGATATCGAGAGCGTCTCGATCCTCAAGGGTGCCCCGGCCGCCGCCTTGTACGGCAGTCAGGCCGCCAACGGCGTGATCCTCATTACGACCAAAAAGGGCAATGCCCGCAAACAGCAACCCGTGACGTTCACTTCGAACCTTACGCTCCAGTCCCCCTTCAGCCTGCCTGCGTTCCAGAACCGCTACGGGGTGAGCGGCGGGGTGGAAAGCTGGGGCGCCCGTGCGCGGATGAAGACCTACGACAATGCGGGCGACTTTTTCCGGACGGGGATCACGGCGATGAATGCGGTCTCGGTTTCCTCCGGGTCGGAACAGGTGCAGAACTATTTTTCCTATGCCAATACGGCCGAGCGGGGAATCACGGGTTCGAACCGCCTGATGCGCCATAACTTCAACCTGCGCACCACGACCGGGCTTTTCCGGCAACGGCTCAAGCTCGACGGGAATATCAGCTTCATGCGCCAGGTGGTCGAGGACAAACCCGTGCCGGGCGGTTTCTATATGAACCCGCTGGTCGGGCTTTACCGCTTCCCCCGCGGGGTGGATATCACGCCTTACCGGGAGCATTTCGAGGTCTATGACGCCGGCCGCAAACTCAATGTCCAGGATTGGATCGCCCCGAGCGACGATTTCGAGCAGAACCCCTACTGGGTTGTCAACCGCATCCGCAGCAGGAGCCTGCGCAACCGGGTCATGGCCTCGTTTACGGCCGACTGGAAGGTGAACGGCTGGCTGCGGCTCAAGGCGCGCGGCAATGTGGACTATGTGAATGACAAGGTGCGGCAGAAATTCTATGCTTCGACGGCGCCTGCGCTGGCCGGTGCCAACGGACGCTATATCGAGAGCAGCTACTCGGAAACCCTGTTCAACGGCGAAGTGCTGGCGATGTTCGACAAACGCCTCTCCCCGGACTGGGAGTTCAGCGCGACCGCAGGTGCGGGGCTGAACGACCGGACGGTCAATTCGCTGCGCATCGATTCCAAGACGGCGTCGCTCTATTTCCCCAATGTGTTCAACGTCGCCAATATCGTCATGAACGGTTCGGCCTATGTCGACGAACAGATCGATGCGCGGCGCCAGACGCAGTCGCTTTTCGCCACGGCGTCGTTCAAGTATGCCGGAAGACTCAATTTCGAAGTCACGGGACGCAACGACTGGGCATCGACGCTCGCCTACACCTCCCACGAAGGCAGCGGGTTCTTCTATTATTCGGCAGGCGCATCGTGGGTGATCGACAAGATGTTCGAACTGCCCCAGTGGATCTCGTTCGCCAAGGTTCGCCTGACATGGAGCCGCGTGGGGAACGACATCCCCATGTTCATCACCAACCCCAAATCGCACGTTACGGCCGGCGGGGGGGGACCTTCCCCCCTAGGCAGACCGGGTA
>OGPO01001720.1_pt1 | contig 13110 bp, 9 predicted proteins | sample 1553041 | NCBI WGS metagenome assembly OGPO01 (sample SAMEA2580281, study PRJEB22360) | human gut metagenome | biome: human gut; feature: human-associated habitat; material: faeces | place: Denmark | collected 2008/2010 | reverse complement strand
CTTTATGAAATTTTCAAGAATTTTAGTTTTCAATCTATATTTATAGTTAAAAAAGTTGTAGAATATATTCTGTGACGACAATATAAGATAAAAAGTCAAAATCTATTGAATAATTCTCTGTATTCTAATATAATTATAAGATGATTTTATAATATTCTTATAGAATCGAGATTATTTAATTGAGTAAAATTAATTGAGAAAAAAAGAATACAATAAAAAGAAAGAAGGGATTTTTTTGTCTAAACTCAGAAAGCTTGTTATACTTCTTGCGGTTCTTGTTATAGCCTTTCCGACATGTGTGTTTGGATATGTATATACAAAATTAAAAACTGTTCAGGATAATGGTGATTACGATGCCCTGGATAGTCTGGACCACAAAAATGATAGCGGCATAACAAATATTCTTCTTCTTGGTACAGATGGTAGACCTGGCGAAAATGCTCAGAGATCTGATGCTATGATGATTCTTACTGTTGATAATAAAAACAAGAGTCTAAAGCTTACTTCTCTTGGTCGTGACACATATGTAGATATACCTGGACATGGAAGACAAAAATTAACTCATGCCTACTTCTACGGAAAAGCAGATTTACTTATCGAAACTATAGAAGAAAACTTCAAGCTTGATATTCACGATTACGCTCAGGTCGATTTCTATTCATTTATGGATATAATAAACGTACTTGGTGGTGTAACGGTTGATGTTCAAGAAAGTGAGTTAAAAGAGCTTAATAAATTTATACCAGAAACATATTCTTGGTATGAACATGATGACAAAGGTAAGATAAAATATGTAACTAAGGCAGGTAAACAAAATCTAAATGCATACCAGGCACTTTCATTTGCTCGTATAAGAAAAAATGATGGTACTATGGAAAGAGATAATAGACAGAGAATGGTTATAGAAGCTATGGTTAAAAAACTAAAAGGTCTTCCAATATCAAAATACAACGACCTTATGAACTCTGTTTTACCATATGTTAAAACAAATATGTCACCTGCAACAATACTTGGACTTGCAAAAGACGTACTTTCAATTGGTAACTTCGATATAACTTCACTTCAATTCCCTCTTCACCCAGAACGTGAAGTAAGACTTGGAAAAGCGGGTTATGTTATACCATTTGAAGAATACGAAGTAGATATATTACACGATTTCATATTTAAAAATATAGTTCCTACAAAAGAACTTATAGAAAATGCAGATAAACAGTACGGAAGAACAGATTACAGTAGTTATATAGAAGATGATTCTTCATCTAGCTCTTCTAGTTCATCTAGCTCATCATCTGATTTAGATGAGGATAATAGTTCTAGCGGAAGTTCTAGTCATTCTGGAAGTAGTAGTCATTCTTCTTCTGGTGGAAGCAGTCATTCTAGCGGTTCTAGCTCTTCTGATGATTCAGATTCTGATAGTTCTTCTGACTCTGGAAGCTCTGATTCTAGTAGTTCTTCTGGCGGTTCAGATTCAGGAAGTTCTGATTCTGGTAGCAGTGACTCTGGTAGTGGAGAAGTAACTGAATAAACATAAAACATTTGGACTGTTGCGTATCTTGCAACAGTCCCTTTTATTATTTAATTTTTTATAAATTTATTATCTGTTTAAGAGTTGTTAAATCAAAATTTATAATTATTATATTTATTCGCAGTATTGAATTTATAGACAAACTCCTCTCCAGGCTTCGACGTGCGTGTAGGTAATATATATTGTTGTAATTAAAACCCACATCTGCAGATTGTCGAGAGAGTTTTGTCTATAAGCTTCAATACTGTAAGATAATTATATTGATTATAAATTTTGATTTATCCCACTCTCTAACAATACACTAAATTCATAAAAGATTAAATAATAAAAATAGACTGCAATACAAGATATTTTAACAGTTACAAGATTCTTCGATTATTACTTGAATTAGTTATAAGTCTTCTATATAATAAAAAAGTGACTTGCATATTTTTGCAACGCTATTTATAATGATAAAAGACTTATTTTTTAGTGTGATATTATTCAAATTTTAGAAAGAAGGTTTTTATTTTGGCAGATAATAGAGATAATCCGTCTAACAAGATAAGAAGGGTTAGCGCTTCTTCTAAGAATGGACAGTCTAGTTCACGTACTAATGCCTCAAAAGTTCAGAGGTCTTCTAGCCGTGGTAATTCTTCTGGTGGTAGATCTTCACAGTCTATAAACACAAATGTAAGAAGAAGTTCAGATAGTTCTCGTCCAAATCCAAGTAGAAGATCTCCTGGTGGGCAAAATAGGAATATCAAAAAATCCCTCATTTTTCTCAAAAAAAGCTTGCACTCTTCGTTTTTCTGTGATAGTATATTTTTTGTTGACAGCGCATGGTTTTCAAAAGCCACAGTCAATAAATGCAGGAATGGCGGAATTGGCAGACGCGTACGGTTCAGGTCCGTATGATAGCAATATCATGAGAGTTCAAGTCTCTTTTCCTGCACGGTAAGACACATCACAATGTGATGTGTCTTTTTTTGTTTCATAGGACGCAATTTCTTATAAAACAAAAAGGAGACGTCCCTCACGTCTCCTCATCAGCTTCCCGTTCTATGCTTTCTCGCCGCTTTTCCTTATTCAGCCCACCGCTCGTAGGAGACACACTGCTCTTTAAAAAGCTTGCACGCATCACGGCGTTCTCTCCGAACTTCGAGCGGATCTGGTCGATCGCCTGATTCGCTTTTTCCAGCTTTTCGTAATCTACCGAATCAAACAGGCTGTACTGACGATATTCGAACTCCGTCAGCCGCGTTGCCGTCACGTTTAAAAGACGCAGTGGCTTTTTCCCGTCCCACATCCGCATCAGAAGCGTCCATGCTGCCCGGTAAATTTCCTCCGTCACATCCGTCGAAGATTCCAGCTGCATCTGCCTGCTGCTGTTCTCAAATCCTGCCGTGCGCATTCCGACCGACACGCCGCCCGCCTTTTTGTGCTCTGCACGCAGCCGGATTCCGACTGTTTCACATAAAGAGAGCAAAATCTGACGCGCATAGGCAGGGTCTGTCACGTCCTCCGGCGTCGTGACGCTGTTTCCGCATCCTTTATTTTCCGCATCCATATCGAACATTCCGGCGCTTTCATGCCCTCTGGCATACTCCTGCAGCGCAAGCCCATGCTTTTTCATATGCGCAAAAAGCATCCCGGAATCCGCCTGCGCCAGATCCCCAATCGTATAAATTCCCAGACCTTTCAACCGTTTACAGGTCGATTTTCCGGCAAACAAAAGATGATCCACTGGAAGGTTCCACAATTTTCCAGGAACTTCCTCAGGAAACAGGGTGTGCACCAGATCCGGCTTTTTGAAATCCCCAGCCATTTTAGTGAGCAGACGGTTCGTCGAAATCCCGATATTGACCGTAAATCCGAGCGTTTCTTTGATTTCACAGCGCAGCTTATTGGCAAACGCCTCCGGTTCACCGTACATTCTGCCAAAATTCTCAAATTCTGCCCACGCTTCATCGATGCTGTACGGAATCACCGCATCCGTATAGCGTCGCAATAACGCGCGCAGACGGTTCGACTGTTCCACATAAACTGCGAAGTCTGGCTTTACGACAATCAGCCCCGGACATTTCCGACGTGCGGATGCCAGAGGCTCTCCTGTTGTAATTCCATATTTTTTGGCAGGCGTACTTTTTGCAAGCACAACGCCATGCCTGGATTCTTCATCGCCACCAACTGCCGATGGCACTGTCCTTAAATCGAGACTGCCCGGCTGACCGCGCAGCCTCTCCAGCGCACTCCAACTCAAAAAGGCGCTGTTGACGTCGATGTGGAAGATCAGCTTTTCCGATCTCATTTTTCTTTTTCTCCCCGCAAGGTATTTCCGTAAATCTCCAACAGGATTTTAATAATTCTGCGGATTCGTTTCCGGGTTTCCGGATCGAGACTTTTCAGACTTTTTAAACAGCTTTTGAGATTTTCCTTCCAGTGTTCTGAAAATTCTGTCAGTGTCGTCACGCCGGTCTGGTCTATTACCTGAAACAGTGTTTCGACAAACAGCTGACGTTCTTCCTCTGGAAGCGTAAAAATCCACTGGTTCAGTGCTTCGTTCATCCGCTTCTGTTTTGCCTCGATATCCACTGCCTTGACAAACTTTCCGTCCTCAATCTGCCAGGTAAACGCATCATGCTGCAAAATGCCGATCCCGGAGCTTTTTACAACCTCATACTGTTCATAATTTTGTAAAAGCATCCCCACCAAAGAGGAATATGGCAAAATCCGGTGCACACGGCTTCTGATCTGCTCATAGGAATCCCCTTCAAACACTTCCGGCAAAAATCCCGGACCGTCCAGGCTATAAATGTCCGTAATCCTGCGCTGCACGCCGGTTTCCGCCCAGGTCGCCGCATAGGCAGCCAGGTTTCCGCCTTTGGAATGTCCGCATACCATAAACGCTCCCGGAAGCTTGCAGCCGACCTGATTTAAGTACACACTGCTCATTTCCTGGGATGCCAGCGGTTTTCGAAATGCCAGTCGAAAATCCTCTTTCCAGCCGACAACCGAATCATCCGTTCCACGAAACGCCACCACCGGCTCACAACCTTCCGGGAAAAAAGTGACCGCTCCGAACTGCGCCTCCTGCTCTTCCTCAATCCGCTCCCGATAATAATTGCAACGCATCGTGCGAAACCGTCTTCCAGCAAGCAGTGCATTCCAGAGCTTTCGGTTGTTTTCCCCGTACCACTTATCTGCAAACACTGCAGAAAGATCAGCCGTCCGGTCGATTTCTTCCAGCGTCACACTCTTTTTGTGCTGCGCAATCGTCGGCACAGCACTCCCGAAATCAAAATAGGACAACTGTGCCAAAATCAGGACATCCACATCGCAAAACGCCTGTTCCGCAAAGGCCTGATCGCCATACTGAACCAAATAATCTATGACATTTCCCATACGCTTCCTCTCAGATTTTTCTATTCATGACAATAGAATGCTCGCAGAGCGTGCATTCTATTGATTATGTTACACACCAGCGCTGCACTTCTGTGCACATGCGGCGGTGCATTTTTTTGCATGCCGCATCCACTTAAAGCACCAGCGATCAAACTGTTTTATGCTGCGCCGCGGCTGCTGCCGCCCTTGCACGCTTCTTCAAATTCCCTTAATTTCTGCTTTGCAGCGGCGGACAGATTCTTCGGCACATCGATCTGAACCGTCACATACTGATCTCCGTGTACGGATGCGTCTTTCATCGACACGATGCCCTTGCCTTTTAAACGAATCCTGCTGCCGGACTGCGTACCGGGTTTAATCCTGCACACAACCTTGCCGGTCAGCGTCGCAACCTCTGCTTCGCCGCCGAGCACCGCCGTCGTAAACGGGATTTTGACCGTTGTATACAGGTCAGCGCCTTTTCGTTCAAATCCAGGTTTTTCCTGAACATCTACCTTCAAAAGCAAGTCGCCGTCACCTGCCAAGTTGCTTCCGGGCATACCTTTTCCGCGCAAACGGATCGTCTTGCCGGATTCAATACCCGCCGGGATTTTAACCTGAACGGTAGATATCTTGCCATCCTGTCCCTGCAAACTGATCTTCTTTTCGCAGCCAAATGCCGCTTCGTCAAAGCTGACGCTGATCTCAGCGCGCAGATCCTCGCCTCTTTGAGAGGAGCCAAAGCCGCCGTAGCTGCCGCCGCCAAAATCGAAGCCGTCAAAACCGCCAGTGTAGCCATTGCCGGTCGAGCTGCCAAAGCCGCCGGTATAGCCGCTGCCTGCCGTGCCGCCGAAGCCCTGGCTGTAACCATCAGCTCCGCCGAATCCACTTCCAAAATGCGTCCGATAGCTCTTGCCGGACTGCTTCTGTCCGGATTTGCCGTGGAACATGCCGCCGAACAAATCTCCAAACAGGTCATCCATATTTCCGCCTTCAAAGTGGAACGAATGGAATCCACCATTTTGTCCATAGCTGCCCTGTGGGCCCGCACCGGCGCTGCCTGCCCCACTTCCGTCAAACGCCGCGTGACCATACTTATCATACAGCGCTTTCTGTTTCGGATCGCTCAATACACCATACGCCTCTGTAATCTCCTGAAAGCGCTGCTGCGCCGTCGGATCATCCTTATTCACATCCGGATGATATTTTTTTGCAAGTTTTCTATATGCTTTTTTAATCGCATCGGCATCGGCGCTTTTGGAAACGCCGAGCACTTCGTAATAATCTCTCTTTGCTGCCATTGTTGCCTCCATTCTGCAAGAGCGCAAACATCCCCGGATCACTTCCGGGGATGTCTCTTACCGGTTGTCGATCCGGTCATCATATTTGTTCTACATGTACTATAACACCGTTTCAAAATAGTGTCAATGGAAGCCAGGCAGTTCACAAAAATTTCACGCTTCTTTCAACGCGTTTAGCAGCTCTTCATAGGTTTCCAGTGCCGGAATCTGCGGATAATCTGCTTTGATCTGCTCTGTCGTGCGGAATAAAAATCCGCTCTTTCCCGCTAAAATCATGCCAAGATCGTTATAGCTGTCTCCACTTGCGACCGTTTCAAAGCCAATCGACTGCAATGCCCGCACAGTTGTCAGTTTAGAATTTTCCACCCGCATCTTATAATCCGTGATCTCGCCGTCCTCTGCTACCACGAGGGAATTGCAAAAAATTGTCGGCCAGCCGAGCTTTTTCATCAGAGGCTGTGCGAATTCCGTAAAGGTATCGCTGATAATAATCACCTGCGCAAAGCTGCGCAGTTCATCCAGAAACTCCTTTGCACCCGGAAGAGGGTCGATAGAGGCAATCGTCTCCTGTATTTCTTTCAGTCCGAGCCCATGCTCTTTTAAAACAGAAAGGCGCCAACGCATCAGCTTATCATAATCAGGTTCGTCCCTCGTCGTTTTTTTCAGCTCCGGAATTTTGCTCGCCTCCGCAAAAGCGACCCAGATTTCCGGTACCAGAACTCCTTCCAGATCCAAGCAAATCAGTTTCATCTTTTTCCTCCATTCTGCCCATTTGCAGCATTTTTATTCTCTCTGCGATTATAACACACGGCTTCTTAATTTTACGCGGTAAATTCTCCGTAGAGAATCGTCGATCCGCTCCTCACTCACCGTTCCATCTACAACGGCATCCAAAACGCCCTGATATGCCTCTTCAAAATTCTCCGGCATCAAAACCATGTCCGCACCGGCTTTCAGCGCCATAATCGCAGCAACGTCCGATTTATAATATTCGGTAATCGCCCCCATATTCATTGCATCGGTAATAATAATCCCCTGATAACCCAATTCGTTGCGCAGCACTCCCGTAATGATTTTTTCGGAAATACTCGCAGGAAGCGAATCTCCATCCGTCAGGTTCGGTGCTGTGATATGCCCTACCATAATCATATCTACACCTGCTTCTATGCCAGACTGAAACGGTAAAAATTCCTCTGCTTCCATCTCCTCCTTTGTCCGGTCCGTCTGCGCCGCGCCGGTATGAGAATCCCCTGCTGTGTCCCCGTGTCCCGGAAAATGCTTCAGGCAGGCGCTCACGCCGGTCTCCTGCAGCCCTGTCACCGCACTGGAAACCATCTGTGCCGCCACACCTGCATCCGATGAAAAGGCACGATTTCCGATCACCGTATTGTCTACATTCGTCAACACATCTGCAACCGGTGCAAAATCCACATTAAAACCATAAGCAGAAAGATAACCTCCGATATTTTGATATGCATCGTATGCCGCCTGCGTATCTCCTGCCGCACCGATTTCCCCCATCGGTAGGGTCTTATCCAGTTTTAAGGCGTCCGCAACGCGCGCAACCTTTCCGCCCTCTTCATCTACGCCGAAAAACAATGGAAACAGGCTGTAGGATGCTGTATTGGAAAGCATTTCTTTTAACTGGTCTTCCGACTGAATATTCTGCGCAAAATAAATCAGGCCGCCTACCGGATATTTTTCCAGGCTTTCTCTGGTCGCATCGCCCGCTGCCACAACCTGTGAAACTCCCGTCAGCTGCTCCGGCGTCACAAAGAAAAGTCCCGCTACCTTCTGCTCCAGCGTCATCCCTGCGAGTGTATCCTCTACCATATCGTTTAAAGCGTCCTCTTTTGTGTAAGTGCTCTCCGTTTCTTCCGTAGATTCCGTCTCAAACAGGGCCGCGACTGCCGCCTGCGCCTGCACGGATTCTTCTACCCGGGACGCTTCCAAAAGCTCCTGTCTGGATTCCTCCCGCGCCGCCTGATGCTGTTTTACCGCACTGCCAGCTGCGTGAATACCAAAAAAGCAGCCCATCCCAACTGCAATCAAAACCACCGCCATGACACAATAAGAAATCAGCTGATTTCTGCGTCTGCGCCTTCTTCTGTTTTCTCTGTTCGTCTTTTTTTCTGACATCTCTGATACTGTTCCTTCCAAGCTCGTTTGTCTGCAGGATTCCCTTTTAGACTAACACAAACGGAAGCGGGTATCAATCATCTTTTTGATCAATACCCGCTTCTAAAATTCGCTATCCAATGGTCTAAACCTCCGTTTCTCTGTATCGTTCCAACTCTTCGGATTTTGTACCTGCGTACAGTTTCTTCTGTTGACATCCCTCAACGACTTTTCCGTTCCATCGTGTTTCCCTGTCGTCAAACAACATCTTTTCCGCATTCAAAATCGGATTGTGTACTTGATGCAAACCATTTGCTTCGCGTTTCTTTAAAGTAATGGAATCTATGATTCCCTTTAAAGACTCCTTATGCAGTTTTTCCTGTGCTCTTTCATCCATTCTGATGTTTTCGATATCCGATCCGACAGGCTTTCTATTTCCGAATTAGAATGGAAAGCATCTGACTACTGAAAAGCTTCTGCCAGTTTCTTACATCTTCTGTCTGAAAAGAGTGAATGTTATACGGTTTCCGGTGGATTGTCCTCCTTTCTTTTTATTTTTGTTCTTTGTTTTCCTTGTTTGTAACTTCATTATATCCATCGAAAACCGTTCTGTCAATTATTTATCTGACGTTTTTTTAATTTTGTTAATTTTTTCTTTTTATTTCCAGGTAAATTCTGTTTTATCTGTCTTTTTAAGCCGTTTTATCTGAATTGTCCGATTATTCGTTTCGGATTGCAGCCAGCGGGCTCAGCTTCATCGCTCGCTTTGACGGAAAATATCCTGCCGCCATGCCGATTACTACTGCAAAGATCACGGACGCCCCGGCAAGCCAAAGCGGAATATAGGACAGGCTCGACATATTTCCACTCGCCGCCACGACCTTGTTGATGATCATGGAAATCAGATAGCTGATCCCCAGGCCAACGATGCCACCCACCAGACCGATATCTGCAGCCTCCATCAGAAACATTGCCTGAATATTTCGCATATCGCAGCCCAGCACCTTCATCACACCAATTTCCTTTGTCCGTTCATAGATGGACATCATCATCGTATTGGTAATGCCGATCGCTGCAACCAGAAGAGAAATCGCACCGATTCCACCCAGCATTGCCTGAATATTGGCATACTGCTTCTGTGTGGATTCAATCCATTCAATATTACTGCTCGCTTCATAGCCAAGTGCCTGAATCTGCTCCTGCACAGCAATCATATTGTCGATGTCATCCACATTGACCTTTAATACAGAGTAAAACAAATCCTTATACGGTTTTCCGTTGGATGTCGTAGGCTGTCCCGGAATCGCCTTGTTTCGAAAAACCCGTTTCAGCGTCGCCGTGAGCGCATCCAGATTGCAATACACATTGTAGCCGTTTGCACTGTATCTGCCGTCTTCGCTTTGTTTTTCCACCCCCGCCGTCGGGATCAGGTATTTCTTTGGAGGAGTCGTCGTCGAATCTCCGTCCCTGCCTGAGCTTCCGCTATTCTGGCTCGCATAATAGGCATCCTGATCAAAGATGAAAAAGACGCTGTCTTTCATAAAATCGACTGCAAATACTCCCTTATCATAATAGGGATATTCATAGGTTCTCGGATTATAAAAATCTGCCGCAACCCGATTTCCGTAAAAAAACTGCAGCTCCTTGTCATCCAACGGCAGCTTACCGTCTCCGATTTCTATATTTAACGCCTGCAGGCCTTCCGGCGTCATTCCCTGAATGGTCATATAGTCATCCACATACTGCCCATACTTTGCCACAATATTAAGCTGCAGCACCGGGTATACATTTTCGACATGGTCCAGACTTTCAAGCAGACTTACCGCTGCATCGTCCAGACGCATTACCTTATCCTTTGAGGACGAACTTCCGGAATCCGAAGAAAATGTCACAGACCCGCCTCCGCCGATGGAGTACGTGGTATAGGAGCTGCTATCTCCCCTGCCCTCCCGCACTTCGATCGTCGTAAGACCGCCGTACTGTTCAATATCTTCCATTGTCGCCTTGTTTAAGCCAAGTCCCAGCGAAACCATGACGACAATAGATGCCGTACCGATCACAACGCCAAGAATTGTCAGAAGCGTCCTCACTTTTCTTTTCCACAGATTTGCAGAGCTCATCCGCAGCAAATCAAGTATTCTCATATTCGTCTCCGTTTTGACAGCTAAGAAAACGCGAGCCAAACGTTTCGTCTGGCTCTTTGTTTTTCTTTATTCATGACAATAGAGCGCTCGCAGAGGGTGCATTCTATTGTTGATCATCCTTCTGATTTAAATCGAGCAAGTCCTCCTGCAGAAGCTTTGCCGCCTTTTTCTTTTTCCGAAGCTTCACGACAACGACTACAACAACAATTCCTGCAGCAACTGCTGCGATAATCCCGACAATCATTCCGATGTTTGAGGTCTTCTGCGGCTCTTCCTCCGGAATCATCATATCGGAGCCGTCATCAATCATCGGTTCCGAAACATACAGCTGCATATCAATCTCCTGACGTGTCTGGTTGCCCGCATCGTCTTCATAGGTCAGCACCGCTTTTACCGATCCGTCGTCTGTCGTCGCAGCAATGCCGTTTACCATCGCATCGACATTTCCGGTGGCACCGGGCGCCAGGTTTCCGATAAACGTATCGCCGCCCTCAACGCTGTCCGCCTCAAACTTTACCTGAACGTTATACAGCGTCGTCTTACCGGTATTATAAATCTGGAACATGACATTGGACTGTTCCCCAACCATAATCGAGGCCGGATTGATTTCGGGAGTGCTCGTGTCGTACTTTGCTTCCTGCTTGACCGGTACGGAAACCTTCGCTTCGTCCGTCAGATCCGCCTTCAAATCCGTATCATATTTCATCTTGACCGTTACTACATAAGGCTTCTGAGAAAGATCCGCCTTCGCCTGCATTTCGATTTTCAGATCCTGACTGCTGCCCGCCGGCATCCGATCCACATAGATCGAGCTGGATCCGGACGTCGGTAGGAACGACGCGTAGCTGTTTGTCACCTGTCCACTGCTCGTTTCAGTTCCACCCTCCACGGCTTCCAGATCGAACAGCACGTTGCTGACTGCAGTATCCTGGGAAGTATTTTTGACATGAATCGTCAGGGTAAAAATGCTGCCAGCATACACTTGTGCCGGATCAGTTTCAAAGCCCGTCACAATAATTCTGGGCTGGGAAATCGTCGCAAGATCAGAAGATCCGATCCGTCCGCTGCCGGGTTTGCCCTGGCAATATACATATACCGTAATCTCTGCCGGTTTCTCGCAGCGGATTTTGTTTTTGCTGTACCATACCTTAAAGGTCAGCGGATAATAACCGGTCAGGACGTCCTCTCTGGCGGTAAACGTCCAGGTCAGCTCTCTTCTGTTGAACACCGCTTCGTCATACAGCTTTGTGGCACAGCCCGGAATCTCGTTAAAGTTCTTCGTATATCCGGTGCTGTCGGGCTTAAATGGCCATTTCTGGATGTCGTTGGAAACCTCCGGCTCTACCAGAAGGTCTGTCAGCCATTCTTCACCGAGGTTGATGAGCGGCAGCACGATTTCCACACTCTGTCCATAGGAAACGCTCGGCGTCGTCCAGTTGTCCGCAACCGTCAGAAATTCCGTCGTCGTTGTCACACTTCCGCTTTTACCGATCGCTGTGTCCATCTCCGCTTTCACTTTTTCCACATAGCTCCACATCGCATCGGGCGTCATGTATTCCGAATTTGCGATGTAATATTGCCCACTGTACATGATATCGTCCAGATCATCGATGATGTACTGCTCCGGATTTTCCCGTTTAATCAGACTTTCCTTGTAGTTTTTCAGCTCCACGGACGCTCTCCATCTATCATCATCCGTGATGTACTGTACCGAGTTTCCGCTTACCTCATCCGCATAAACCGGCATCGGAGTTTTGACAGCTGCTACCGCCGTCATGAAAATCAGTCCTGCTGTCAGTAATTTTTTGCACCAGCTTTTCATATGCTCGCCTCTTCCTCCCGTTTCTTTTCTTCCTTTTCCCGTTCTTCTTTGCTCTTTCCTGTCATATCGTCAATCCGGACAATTTTGCCGTCAATAATATGGAAAATACGGTCTGCAAAACTCGCCAGATGGTTGTCATGCGTAACCATCACGAGCGTCTGCTGTTTTTCGTGTACCACCTGCTGCATCAGCTCCATCACTTCTCTGGACGTATTGGAGTCAAGGTTTCCGGTCGGTTCGTCCGCAAAAATGATCTCCGGATCAACCACGAGTGCCCTCGCCACGCCGACTCTCTGCTGTTGTCCGCCGGACATCTGAGTCGGCCGGTGATTTTTGTATTTGCCGAGCTTTACCAGATCCAGAAGCGCCGACGCTTTTTTTAACCGCTTTGCCTTATCCACACCCTGAAATGTCAATGGCAGAGCCACGTTTTCCAGCGCTGTCATCGTCGAAAGCAGGTTAAAAGACTGAAAAATAAACCCGATATGCTCCCGTCTGAAACGAACCAGCTGGTTTTCTGTCTTGTTCTCAATATGTTCCCCCGCGATGACAATTTCGCCTTTTGTCGGCTTCTCCAACCCGGCGAGCATATTTAACAGCGTCGATTTGCCCGATCCGGACGTCCCGACGATGGCGCAGAATTCTCCTTTATAAATCGTGAAATCCACGCCGTTTAGGGCGCGCACTTTCGATTCGCCCACGCGGTAGATTTTATACAGATCCTTGACACAAATGACCGGTATTTTGTTATCTGCCATTTTCTGATTCCTTTCGCATTCGCCGCTATCCGCAGTACCAGCTCGAAAAAACCTCCCGCTTTTTCGCTCTGGCGCGAGA
>OGPO01001710.1_pt1 | contig 13170 bp, 11 predicted proteins | sample 1553041 | NCBI WGS metagenome assembly OGPO01 (sample SAMEA2580281, study PRJEB22360) | human gut metagenome | biome: human gut; feature: human-associated habitat; material: faeces | place: Denmark | collected 2008/2010 | reverse complement strand
TAGAGTAAATCTAGATATTAAGAAGACTATAGGTGAAGGGATTTAAGGCTGTGTTATGTAAATTATAGAGCGCCGCCGTGGCGAAGCCACAGCAGCGCTTGTCGTTGTTTGTCTACCGGACACCCTGGCAAATCTTATTGTTGAGCAACATCCAATCCATCCATTGCGTAGGCTCGTTTCGAACTGAGAGTTCGTCACGCATAGCTTGCAATGTCGCCCATAAAGGCTGGCCAGATAGAAATTTTTGGCTGTTCATGTCGCTAAAACGCTGGCTCCATGCGTAGACAGCTTCAATCAGGTCATCATCGTAAATGCCCTGTCGCTCCTGACGTTTGTACCACGCAGCCAGTTCGCTCGGTGTCGTAAACGCCAGCTCGATTTGTGCCTGCGCCACCTGCGTTTGATAACGGCGACGCTTCTGTTGGCGCTGTTTAGACTCAATCTTATCGAGTCGCGTGAAGCGCAATGCCCATTGGCGTTCCTGTCGTTCTGACAGCCGGTAGTGTTCTTCAGGAAAGTACTGACCGACTGTACTGCCTGAGAGCGGTAAAGGACATGACCTACCCCGTGTTTCAATGAGCCTATCTAACGCCGCGATATAGTCAGCTTTCGATGCACCGCCGCGCTCTTTGGGAGAGTAATCGCCTACCGCAAAACGAATATCTCTGGCGGTGATGCGCATCGATCCACAACGTAAGTGGCGGAACAACGCCCGCGCATAAGGATGTTGTCCGAGGAACGTGCCGCGCAGCTGCTTACGCTCGACATCGATGATGGCCTGCGTTGCCGCAAACTGATGAACGTTTTGCGGGATTAGTGCGAGATGATTGGGGATCATGCGGCTACCTCCGTGATAAATCGTTGGGCTTCTAACACCAACAGCGCATTAATTTTATCGGGCAGGAAATGAGTATCATAGTACAGGTCAGTAGCCTGACCGGCGCTATCAACGCGACAAGCTGACCAACCATCACATTCGGTTCCCGCACTCGACACATACCACTCTACCGCTGGCGACTCGCCTTCTGGCGCAATCCGCAGAGTGACAGGATAAAGCCCGCCAAACTCGCTGCCGTATTCAGCTTCAACGATGCATCCTTGCGGCACGTTTAAGATATTCAATACAGAACACGACAACACATGTCGATAATCCTGACCGCGCTCTGCAAACTGTTCAAGTTCATCGGCGCTCATCGCGTCTAACTCGGATTTTCTTAACAAAGTTCCAATGAATTTCATCGGTTAACCGCTGCCCTTTCGGGCAGCGTCTCCAGATTAGGCTGCGTGAGCGACAGGGTGAGTGGCGGCATCATCATTGGCATCAGATACGTTGTTTTCTGCATCAGATGAGGTCATTTCCGACGCTACGGGCGAACTTTGTGCATCAGATATGGCGTTTTGTGCATCGAGCGAACACATCCAGACTGGCACCCAACGGTTGTTGGCCATTTTTGTTTCGGCAAGTTCGGCGGCATCACCCTTTTTCATCTTGTCGCGCGCGGCACCTGTTTGCCCCGCTTCGTTCAAGGTATCAATGATTTGTGGCTTTTTAATATGGTCAAAGAAGTTGGCTTTCGTCGGTTGCCACCAGTCGCGCATATGGAATCCCAAAGCAATCTCAAGCGCATCGAGAGGACTACGCGAGGTATGCCCCATCTCGCGGGTCTGAACACCGTCAAGGCTGCAAGCCGTACAGAAGCTAAGTAGGGCGGCAAGGTCTGTGGCATTCAGCGTGAAAAAGGTCGTAAAATCTCGCGCCCAACCCTCGGGAAGGCATGATTCAAGGCGTTGGCCTTCCTGCATCAGTGCCTGAAATGCCGCCCCCTCTTTACCGGACGGAGCATCATTTGTCAGAGAATAATGCTTACAGGTCAAAGAGATTTGCGCGGGTTTGTTATACGCACCGCTGCCGAAGACGTTCAGACAAAGCGTCCACGCAAGCAGCGCCACGGATTTTTCTGGCTGCTGCATGAGCGCCGCCTGTACCGCCAATGTGCGTTCTGACGACATTTTGGTGAGCAGTGGGAGACTGATAGCCTCGACGGGATCGCGCTGACGTTCATCATTTTTTGGTTTGGCGTCGAGCGGGGGTAGCGCCGTTTGGTCTGCCACCTGCTGCACTTTTTCAACCTCAACACGTAACATGACCCCGCGCTGGATATAGAGCACACCCTCCGTCAGCGAGGCCACCACGCCGCCCCGAATGCGATCGACATAAAGCCATGCACGGTTCTCTGCCTGTTCCGTGAGCAACTCAATATTTTCATTGAGTTGCATAACACGGGCAAAATTTTCATCCGTGTCCTCAAGCGCTTCCAATTCAGTTTCCCACTCGGCAATTTGACTCAGTTCCTGTGCGGTCAAATCGGCGTCAGGCTGGGGTTCAAGGCGATACTGCTGCGCATCTTCGCCATAGGGACGGATCATCGACAAACGCCCCTCTGACCACTTCCAGCCTTCGGCGTCGGCAATCTGTTTCGCCGCTGCGTGAAGTTTTTCGCGCGTCAATCGTTCCAGTAATGCGGGGTCTGTAATAAAGCCTTCGTCGGTAAACAGGTCATAACGAAAATCACCGCCCGCTTGCTCGTATGCCTCACGTCCAACAAAGTTTAGCTGGATGTTATTTTCGGCAGAGATTTCATCGCACAGCACCTCACGACGTAGGTTTTCGGGCTTTTGTGCGTAGAAACTCCCATTGATAGCGTTCTGCCACACGTTCAACTGGCGCTGATGGTCTTCGTTCGCGGATAGGGCTTGTAGCTGGTCAAGATTGATTTCGTTCGCCGCGAGTGCTTCGAGTAATGCCGGAGCCATCCCCGCGAGTCGCAAGCATTTTTGTACATGGCGCGTGGTAGTTCACATAAAGAACCAAAAAAAACCTCAACCACTTGAAAATTAATAAAATAATTGACTTACACTTCAAAAGTGTCAGCTTCATCGCTCCTTTTGCGAATCTGCACCAATCCTTGGATGAAAACCAGCTGGCGGATGTAAAGATTGTATCTTTACACATTTACTCTTGGTTGCTTCCGGTGCCGTAGGTAGTTGTCTCTGTCCATGATACTGATCTACGCTGGTACCGGCACTGCCATATCCTAAACCTTAGCGAAAAAATGAATAATTCCCACTGAACGCCATTCAAATGATCAATTTCTTTTCTCATGCTGGCCTAAACTTATATAATGGGTACCATTACTAACCACTGCAGAAAGGTCATGAACAATTACTCCATTTCGAGAACTCATAAAATGATACGGGCGCGGCATAACGCCGCACTCATTCATTGGAGTAAATTCAATTGGTTAGAACCAGATCATGGCGACGCCATCAAACATTCCGTTTAAAAGCTAAACGGAGAAAATATCTCTTATCAACACACCAAACAGATAACGCGCTGGGAAAAATGTATTCTACTCCCTGCCAATGCTCTTGTTACCTTTGCGGGCATCAACGAACATATCATGGCCAGAATATCCAAGAGCGACGAGCACGCCTGTTGTTCGTATAAGGCAGTTTTAAAATGAAATGACACGGTGCTGGCTAAATAATAGATGTTAAGCTCAGATACAGCACCGTATACATCATCATAAAGTGAAAATCTAAAACCCCTATCCCTTCCAACTACCTGAAAAATTTGCATTTTTAGAATTTGGAACATTGAGAGGCTTTTTCATTCTTACTGTCATGGGGAATGGGAAATCCACACCCAACATTAAAGCTTCACCTTGTCCCAAAACAGGAAGAAATAAAGCTGAACGCTGATCAATTGCACCTACCGCTTTTTTAACAATATCTTGGTCAAGCTGATTAGTGAGTCTATGTACTATAAGAGTACCGATCTGGCTCAAAACATCTTCGGGAATATCACGTGGACGTTGAGTTGCAATAATGGTATTTAAACCATATTTCCTACCTTCTTTTGCTATATTTCCAAATGCATCTAGTTCAAATTTGTTTGAATCCTCACCTACTTTTTTATTTAAAAACTGATGAGCTTCATCAATAAATACCAAAAGAGGTTTTTCATGGCTAATAAATCCTTTTCTTGCAACAGAAAGAAGTTTTCTTCCGATCGCATTAACAAGGATTTCACGTGAATTTGCTTCAAATGGAACTTCAGATAAATCTAATCTGATGATTTTTGACTTACAGTCGACTCCGCAAAATTCATCGATTAAATTAGGTATAGTTTTGAGTGTATGGTCAACATCGATCATCCACTCTAAATTTTTGTTGCCTGAGTACGATTTAATACGAGAGATAAGGTTTAAACAATGCCCAACGTCATTGTCGGCTCTTCCCCCCCATATTGTTGAGTTAGGATTTGCCGAAGTTCCGCCGTTTGGCCAAACGCACTCATTCACAATTTGATCAGCAATATTCTTAAATACCCAAGGAGCTAATTGAATATAAGAATTCATAGCTAGAAGTGCGGTCTCATACGGAAGCTTTTGCTGTCCGGATTTGTTTAGCAGATACTGATTGGTTATATTAAGGTTATGTCCTACTTGTGCATGATATTGCCATACTATTTTCTGACTCTCAATTGCAGCATCCAATTTTGGTGACTGACTCTGAGCGGAAGGTCTTAGAAAGGCTCGAATATCTGAGTCGGTAAACTGCCAATGCGGAAACGTTAATTTATTATCCTTGTTAGCTCTAATATGATTGCCAACATAATAGCTTTCACAATTTAATGACTCATATTCACCGGTAGGATCTATTACTATAGCTTTCCCTCCAGCATCACGCACTTGTTCAATGATATTTGTCATTGAGTAACTTTTTCCCCCTCCAGTAGCACCTAAAATCGCACAATGTCTGGAAAATAGTTTCTCTGGCGTGACATGTATTGTTACGGATGAATCATGAGGAAAAGTCGCAAGGGGCAAATATATTTTCCCATTGGTATCTTCCTGTTTACCCTCTGCAATTACAGATACAAGTTCAGAATGAGCCGAGTATATTTGGCTACCTAATCGTGGGTGCTGTTTAATTCCTTTGTAATTTTTGCCATTAACAGGATTTAAACTTACCAATAGTTGAATAAGACCAATTGGGTGATTCTCTAAAGGTTTATCTGCTAAACCATCAACACTTAATCTTTCCCCACCCTCTATCCATACTTTTACTAGACGACCAAGTATCGCAGTCTCACCGACATCAATAAAGACAAACTCATTAACTTCTCCTGCAGCAATTCTATTACCAAAAGACCAACCAGGTTCACCAGAACCCGCTTTAGAGAGGTTTGCAATTAATTCTGTTGCAGAAACATTGATTACGCTTCCTATACGCCTGATTGGATCGTATGGAGAAAACCATTTGTTTTGTCCCATAAGCATACCTTTTTATTTTAAGTTCGCCGCTATCTTCTCAAATGCTTTGAAAAGCTCATCTTCTGGTGTCGTAGATCTACGCTCAGGAAGAAGTTTTGAAAACTGTTCAAATGTCGAATCAACAATAGCTATTCTTCCATCTCCTTGATTTACTGCAGCCAGTAATAATTGTCTAATATCACGATTAAAAGAAGCATTTTCATTAAATGGCTCTTTTGTTGCTACCATTAGCATAAATTCAGGATTTGTTCGAAGAGCCATAGTTAAAGCGTTATTTATATGTTTATCATTAAACCCAAATCCAAGACATAGAACAGCGGTTCTTGGCTGCTTTAACATTTCTAAAAAGGATGTCATCATATCTAAATATGGAGAGTCATAGGAAGTTTGGTACTTACTACTACTCGGATAGATAAAAACCGGTTCTCCCTTATTACTCTCGACACCTAATTTCTGAACTCGCCCATTAACTCTTCTCCAGTCAACAGAACCATGCATTTTATAAAGATGCATTACATTAGGAATATAAGCACCTTCACTATTCCTGGAATGCCGCCTATTGACGATGTCATAATTAAACCACATTGGGTTAAAAAATGAAGGGTTGGTAAATTCGAAACCATCGATCACAACGAAACCGACGTTAGATGCTGATTGTTCGAAAGCCAAATCATAATTTGTAGTGAAAATTTTCAATCTTTGTTGCTGAGCACTCCTTCTAGCTACTGCTCGGATAAATTTATCATGACTAATCCAGTCAGTAACATCTTGTATTTTATCGGTAAAATTTGTTTTTCCCAGTATTATCTTTTTTGCTCTCTCAAGGAAACGTTCAACTTGGTTTTTCCTTTGATCAGAGAGATTTCCGACAGATAATGATGAATCACAAAGGGACAACAATAATTCAATATCTGGCTTAGCATTACCATGTTCATCTTTTGCACTTTGAAGCGCATTATATTTCGTTGCTGCTAATACCAATTCAAATAAATGTTTATCATCTTTTTGGCAGTAATCCCACAGATGCCACATACTTGGAGCTATTGGATGCAATCCAATCTTATTGAAAGTTAGTGAAGTCCCTGAACCTGCTAATACAACAAGATTTTCAGCATCCAATATTTTGTTTACGAAACGATAATATGGAGTAAACTCCTCATCGAAATCATCACTATCCAAGTTTAATTCAATTGGTTCAACCCGATTTGACTCCGGGTTTCTTTTTACATCAGAGGATATAAAACTAATCTTGTTTTTAATTTCCATACTCCCTCACTCAGAATTAATAGAAACAATTAAAAAATCTGTTACTTTTCCTTTTAGGAGGATTATAACCGTTTTTAGAACGTGAATCATGGATGTATTTGCTTAATCTTATAAACGTCCAGACGGAGGAATCTCTTTATCAAAAGGTTTCAGAATCTGGGCAGTTACGGTATGTGATGGCAACATAGCCCCTTCCTGCGGTGTTTTGTCAACATTGATCATTTGTATGCCCATTTGACGAATATGGAAAGCAATTTGCTGCCAACGGCGCAACCACCGCTCCTCTTTAAGTTTATAGGCTTCTAACTCAGTTTTAAGACGGTCAATCTCAACTTGCAACTCTTTAGCTTCTTTTGCTGCTTGCCCCCTAGTCTTGACCAACCCCTTTGACAATGCTCTCTTGGCAATATCATAAGCAGCTTTGATTTCGGACTTCGCCTGAAGCGATTGGCGGCTAAAACTAAAGCGCTTCTCCAGCATTGCCCAAGTGAGCTTAGAGCCAACCTCGCCCATTGCCCATCGCTCAAGATCGGAAACAATCATATTTATGTCACTATCGGACATTCGTCTAAAGCGTTTCATCATGCCCTACCTCATTAAAATATTGTTCGGGGTCGAAGTGCTCAACCCCATTGTCAGCCAACTGTGCGGCGAGAGTTTTAATTTTTTTTTCATTGTGCGCTAGCCAATCAGCGCTCTTTTTCGGGTTCTTACTGTTCAAGTGGTTTTCTGCATTTTGTCGAGCCAGGAGCGTAAGCGCATATTGACGTTTTTGCTCATCAAGCCGTTCTTTATCATCTTTGATCCACACATAGTCCTTACAATTGGCAGAACATTGCAAATGGCGCTCACAAGGTGATTGAGAAAAGTTATGAATGCAGATGCCCGTACCTACATCATGCACAGCATGGATACGAGCTTTAAGAATTGCGTCCTGAACTTCGACCGAAACTACTTTAATCTGTTCGGCTAGTTGCCCACCAACCAAACCTTTTTTTATATCTTCACGGAGCATCAAGGCTCGTTTTTCACGTGAAGTATGTTGATAGGCCCTAGTATCTCTTGAATTGGTTCTGCCAAACCATGAAGTTTGCAACAGATCGCTTAAACCACCTTCATCAAGTAAGGTGTTGAGCGTATGCCGGAAGTGGTGGCTAGTAAAATCAACATCAATATTACTAGAGGTATATTTAGCGGCAAGCTTAGGTAAATAGCGTAGGAAAGTGGTGAACATGGACTGGCTACAACTTGCCGCCAACCAGTGAGCATAGTATCCACTGGAAATTCCCAGCGAACGAATAAACAACAAATCCTTAATATAGTATTGATTTCCAAATTGGTCAGTATGAATAGCCAATAGATATTTGTCCGAGAAATCTCGACAACAATACTTTATGATCTCGGATTTATAGGTATAGTAAACTGGGTATAATGGACTACGTCTAGTTTTGGTTAAAGTATTATTATCAGGCCATGCAAATTTTTTCTTTCTTAACCAACCGGTAGTAGCCAAAACAGTATCACTTATTCCAAGATTAACTAGCTCATTAGAATATAACTTTTTATCATCTGGAATTTTTTGCAAAAATCTTAGATCAGGGCCACCAACTCTAAGCATTTCTTCAGCAGTTATTCGAGCATCTGACGTTAATTCGGAAACTTCAACTAGAAGATCCCCGACAATAGAACTCATTTCTGACGATAAAAATAATCTGCGCTTCGGCGTGAATACCTTCCCACGACTAGCTTTCCGAGGGAAGTATTCTATATATGCATTCCCCTCGGCATCAAAAGACAGCTGTTGATTGGGTAATAGTGAAACTTCACTAAAGCGACGTCCAGTGCAAGCAAGAAAGGTCAACATCAAGACATATAATCTATATTTATGCTTACTTGGAACCTTTAAATAAAGCTCACCTATGATTCGATATACATCAGGAGCAATGAGCTTATTCGACTTTGTTTCTAAAACACTAGGATCATCTAACCTTTTATAGTTTAACCCTCCTGTACTATCAGGACGCGTCATGTTAATATATTTATATTGCAATAAAACTCTGCACAACCCATTAGCATCACAGTGTGCACTAAATTCTGCAACATGCTTGTGGATATTATAAGCCGTTGATTCACTATAATGCGTTGAGACTAATGCACATGCATTATCGAGCGTTTCTCGTGTTATATTAGTTAGATCCTGCGCTAATTGCTTGGCTGCGAAAGCTACATAACCTATGGCCGTAATAAAATTATGTTGATTGGGCGTTGATTGATGCTTTCTATGGAATCGTAGAATAAATAGCGATTTTGCCACTTCCGCCCAATTACCGATAAATGACTCCCCTCCTAATTTTGGTGAAAGTGAAAACTTGAAAGAGGCTGACTTCACATGTTTGCCTGACTGTTCAACCAGACGACCAGCAAAAATTTGCCAAACTGAATCAGTCCAAATTACAGACTCAAATCCCTCAAGCCTCATTAGTTTTGCACTGTAAACCAAATGAGTAAGGTTTTCCTTTCTATCGCGTTCAACTCGATTAATGAAAGGAATGACTTTAAACTTTCGATTAGAACGGCCATCAGTCATTACTGATCCCCTCCTCACAAAACTTAACCACCTGTGCAACTGCCATTATCACTTCATCAAGTTGTATCCCTAATCGCGAATTTTCGTACTTCTCTAAGCGCTCTTCACGGCTGGCTAGTAGGCATTCCAACACATTTTCATGGTCAGCATTACGATAAGGCTGAAATTTGGGACATACATAACATGAGTAAGGCGGATCTAGATGACATACAGTTATTTCCCCGCATACGCCGACATCAATTATTTCAGATGAGTCTTGTTCATTTAGAAATATTAAATGCTTGTCATTGCGCTCACCATTGATAGCCTCTTCATCACTAGAGATCAGATTCCCCTTGAAGAAATCAAGATATTTAGAGAATCCTTTCGCCATCGCTTTATCGAGATGCCCTACTATGTTACCTGCCATATCAAAATAAACATTTACATTTTGCGTGTCTGTATGATCCAATATTCTAGCTAACTCTCGCTTACTAATCCCTTCAGCAACCAAACCTGTAGCTAAGGAATAACGTAGACGCCGAGGGGTTACATGTAATAACTCCCCGGTAAAAGGAGATATTATTTTATGGCGCTTAACAAAAGCTTTTATTAGATTAGCTATCCCAATCGACATCATATTGAATGCTTCATCCCATCGTTTTGACTCAATAGCATAGCGATTTTTATTAAAGTTTATAAATAGTGGCCTCGTAACTTCTACAGGATGCCCCATTATTTCTAGAACAAGCTTTTTGTCTCTCGAAGCGTCAATAAGTGTCAAAAGATGTTCAGCGATCTGCGGCTCTAAGTATTCATCAACCATGTCATCTCTAGGAGTTAATTGTCTCTTTTTGATTCTCGGCATCTTTAAGACATAACATGGAGTGACAGTTTCAGGAGCTAAATTGACGAGATCGGTTTCTTTTAAAAAGGTTAAGTTCGCAGGATTTCGCCCGAATGCAATAGAAAGAGCTACAGCAGCTTTCTGCTGTAAATGCTCATAAATTAAACTCTTATCCTGCTTGAGTGCATTTAATATTGGCTGTAGTTCAAATGTTCTATGTAATGGACCATGATTCTGGTCTTCTTGCCTGACGGCCTCGCCTTTGGGATTACCCGGTATTTCCAGAGCCTCAAGCTCTTGTGCGTAATCAATAGAAAACCCAAGTTCAGGATAATTTTCAGCACACCATATATACCAACGTATAGGACGATATAAAGCCCATAGCTTATTTTTTTTACGCGCGTGGCTGATAATATATTCCATCAGAACAACAAGACGTTCTTCAAACTGTTGTATTGGAACCCCGGCTAAAAGAGAAAAATGAGTTTGGCGAGAAACTATTGTTGCAGATATATCGCTCCAATAAGCACACCCCGAATGTGATGAAACTCTAGTCGCCTGTTCAATAATACATAATATTATCGCTTCTTTTAATTTTTCATTTTCTATTCGAGTAAAATCAAGCTTGCTATGTCTATAGAAAAGAGGTAAAACAAGATTATCTTCAGTAATATCAACTTTAACGCCTTCTCGGGTATAAAAGTAGGGAGGCAACCCTAATTTATGATCTAAATCATCGGGTAATTGATGCAATTGCTGTTTCATTTAATTATCCCTGCAATCAATTTACGCTGATACTCTGAGAGAGCCTGATAAGCCCTCTCCTCAATCTCTTGTGCAATGTATATTGATTGAGACTCTAGACTTGAATCTCCGCGTAACATAGCCAAAGCTTCCCTTCTTCGATCCTCTTCCAAACCTGCAGCCCTCAAAGCTTTCTCCATACGACTAGAGAATGTATGTCTTAACGATTTAGGTGTCAGCATTTCAGGTAATGAATCAGCATACGTGCTCCGAAGACGAGAAAAAAGCTGAGTTAAAGATGAGTGTGACAAAGGCTCGCCTTCATCACTTAGTATTAAATAATTAGTCGAGTTATTCGATTTTCTCTCTAAGAAATCTCGCCATTCTACGATGTATCTATCCAAAATTTGTAGAAAATACCGCCCTTCCAGGGGCAATACTCTGCCATTCCGCTTTACACTTGGTCTTGGCCTTCTTATATCGAAAGGGTCTGGCGGTCTTCGTTTGATCGTCACTGATGAAATCGCCCCTATTTGTATATCCTCAACATGTAAACTGAGCAATTCTCCTGGCCGTATTCCACAATTAAGCATCATCGACACAATTACAAAATTTCTGCATTTTACTGGCTGAAATAATCCGAAAGAGTTAGGGTTTTCTGGGTCCAAACACTCAAGTAAAAATTCAGCTTCATCATTTGTTAAATATTTTCTAGAAATACTTCCCCGCTTAGGTGTATTAATGAATGCCTTATCGATCCATGAATCTACACGTTTTCTCTCACACTTGAGACTGTCATATTTTTCGTCACTTAACGGCAGCAATGATATAAAAATATCAATGACCCACATAAAATACTGTCTAATAGTTACTAACCTACTATTAAACGTGTGAGGGGAAACAACAGCCCCCTCAACCTCCATATCTTTTCTCAAGTATTCTATCAAACCTCCGCAATATTCTGCCTCTGTAAATAACCTGCCATTTCTTAACCTACACTCTAGAACAATCTGCTTATTTGCAAGCCATCTATATAAGACTGACAGTTCTCGGAGATTTCTAAGTAACGTGTTTGTACTTAGATGTCTTCGGCTCAATAGGAACTCATTTGGTAGCGGTATAGGTAATTCGTTATCGTCCAAAAGAATTGGCAATAAATCACCAGTTTTATGGCCAACAGTGACGATTCTCATTCGCCCTCCTTACCTTACATAACCAACTTTATCCGGAGTAATATAATTACAAACGATACTTTATAAGAAACATTATAGTTACACTTTCTGCGAACATAAAAAAACCCTCAGTATCTTTACAAATACTGAGGGTTTAAATTCAACTTAACTTATTAATTCTTAAACTCTTACGATTTATGAAAAACTTGTAAAAGTTACAAATTAATATTTATCAGAGTTAGAATGGGATATCGTCGTCAAAATCCATCGGCGGGAACTCCCCGCTCTGCGGCTGAGGTTCAGGCTGTGCGGCGGCCTTGGATTTTTTGCCTTTGCTGTCTTTCTTAGCTGCGGGAGCCGCTGCCTGTTGTTGACCGCTGGTCTGCGGTGCGGAGGATGGGCTGGCCTCGCGACGATTGCCCAACATTTGCATTGTGCCGCCCACGTTGACGATAATTTCCGTTGTGTAACGTTCAATGCCCTGTGTGTCTGTCCACTTGCGGGTCTGCAAAGCGCCCTCGATGTAGATTTGCGAACCTTTTTGCAGGTATTCCCCTGCGATTTCGGCCAACTTGCCAAACACCACAACGCGATGCCATTCGGTTTTTTCTTTTTGTTCGCCCGTTTGTTTATCGCGCCATGTTTCTGAGGTAGCCAGTGACAAATTGGCAACCGCGCCCCCATTTGGCATGTAGCGTACTTCGGGTTCTTGGCCTAAATGTCCCACTAAAATCACTTTGTTAACGCCTTTGCTCGCCATAGTGTCTCTCCTGATATCCGTTGATTTTTTGCCTTTAAAAACCATCACCCGTTGAGTTGCCGGGGCCGCGGTTTTGACGTTTTGCGGGGACCTGCTGCACACTCCCGCTGGTTGTTACCTTCACCCGTTTGAGAGCCGTACGCCGCAAGGGCGTCAATCAGCACGGCGTGGTGAAGCTGTCCGGGGTGAGCGGGAAATTTATGGCGGTCTAATGGAGCTTGCGAAATGGCCGCCATAAATTTATTGCGAAAGGCTTTTGCGTCCCTGGACTGCAAGACGCGTTGTGGTTATCTCAGCCCCGGCGTTCGGACTCAAAGGGGGGAAATCAGCCAGCGTTGATGAGCAGGAACCCGCCGCAATGACGAAACGCGCGGGCGCGAAACGGCATTGCCCCTTAGCGCCGGCAGTTCTCTCGCCGGCAGTGAAAGCGGCGTGACCAACTGGTCACAGCAAGCGGTGCTGTTGACTTGCCAAGC
>OGPO01001696.1_pt1 | contig 13265 bp, 12 predicted proteins | sample 1553041 | NCBI WGS metagenome assembly OGPO01 (sample SAMEA2580281, study PRJEB22360) | human gut metagenome | biome: human gut; feature: human-associated habitat; material: faeces | place: Denmark | collected 2008/2010 | reverse complement strand
AGCTTCTTGCAAACATGACTACAGCCTTGGTAAACAGCAACGACAAAAACAAAGAAAAGCAATCCGTTTAAGTGCCAAAAGATGCCGACTAAGCACCCCAGTATCTTTAGCTATTGCAGATGCAGATGCAGTTGCAGTTGCAGTTGCAGTTACAGTTGCTAATGCATATGCTGCTAAACCATAGCCATCAGCAAAACAAGTCTTTAATCGAAGATGATAAGTCGGCCTTACTGGTGCAGTTAATAATGGAGCGGGCGGGCGCTCCTTTTAAGCTTACTAAGAGGCTCTCAAAAGTTGCGACTCATATGAGGCCATCTAAGTCGATCCTTAGGGCTTAAGAGTTAAGAGAATCGAGCTTTTTCACCTAACCAGCTCAACTAACACTGCTTTAAAGCACCCGCCCTTGCCCCCTATAATTTGCAACACAATCCCCAGTCGACAAGCTCATGAGCGCTCGCCAAGATATCATAGCTTGTGCTTTAAATCTTGCCCATGCTTGGTATTACTTAGCTTATCTTAGATTTGATTTGATTTGATTTGATTCGATTAGATTAGCGTGGCTTGGCTTAGCTTAGCTGGGCTTACGTTCCTAATAAGCAAGCCTGATACGCAATTTACAGTTCTGTTCAAGTTCGATGGCATTTACTTAGATTGTGGGCACAGAGGACATATGAAGCATAACTACTAAATGAACTTTGTTTTACCTCTCAGAGGCCTGTCATGCCTGACATGCCCGCCTCCTGGCAGCTTCCTTGCTCGCTGGTTTACTTACTTACTTTCTTGTTCTCTCGTTTCTTTACTTGCTTGCTTTCATGGATGCATGAGTATTTGCTTGCTTGATTACCACTCTTAAGTAGTTCCAAAAATAGCTTTGTGCAATACTGACGATACAGGTTGTTAAGCCTTTTTTCAGGAGCAATCAATTAGAAAATCTGCTTTGCAGACAGCTAAGTTTTTAGCTTTGTTTATTTTGCCCCTAATTACTTACCACCTACTCCCTACCACGAACCGCCAGCAAGCATTGCTTAGAAGTGAAATTGAACTTACATTGCCTCTATTATCTCAACCTTAGCGTGCAATCTTTGGCACACAGTAGTTATGGAAGCTGGGGCTGCGTCTGGGGATATGGCTTAGACTGAGGTTGGAGCTTAGGCAAGGCAAGTTAAATCCCATAGAGAGGATGGGAATGAGTTTTCAATTTGGCGATTTACAAGCTTTTATGATTTATGTTCAAACTAAAGCAAACGGCCTGTCAGCAACTAAAGAGGGCACTCTAATTGACAGTCAAAAGGCTCAGACTCGACATGAGCTTGTAGGTAGACCTTAGCCTCAACACATCCCATGGCCTTGTAAAAAGCTTGGCTCTCTACTGCACTGTGAGCTGAGATATAAACCTTATGAGCACCTCTTTCTTTGGCCCATGCTTTAGCAATCAAAAATAATTGCTTACCAATCCCATTATTTCTCATATCTTCTGAAACATGGATACTAGAAAGGTCGCAGTAGCGATGCTCATCATTAAAGATCTCAGCTTCCACTGAGACAAAGCCTTTGAGCTTACCTTCGTAAAAAGCACCATAAACTAAACCCTTTGTTCTAATAGTGTTTTTTAGGCAGTCTACTAGGAATTGGCAATCCTCCGCACTCCAATCATCCACAAAAGGATCGGCTTTTATTACCCATTGCTCATTAACTTTGCGCCAGCAATCATTAACCACCTGATGACGTATAAAATGGGCAAACAAATCACTTGTGATTTCACCATCTTGAAGTGCCCTATACTCAACTTGCATAAAATCTCCCTCACTACAAATACGAACTAAAAAACCAGCTCACTAGAGCTGATAGAGCCAATATACATTCATAAAGCTAATGTGACCATAATCTTACCATTGCCACCTTATGCTGGTCACTTGCTAACTTTTGGTAGCCTCATAGTAAGAGCAACGCCATTTTTCTTCCTAAGCTCCCGCCTTTATTGAGCATTGGTAAAATAAAGCTAAGTAGCTTTTAACTTTTTCGCTTTTGAGTCTTTTGCACCTGGACCAGAGGCTTTTAGCCTTTTTGCCTTTTAACCTTTTAGATAGGACTTTAAGAAAGTTGTGAGCCATAAACAGCATTAAATAGCAGTCTGCGCTGTTCGCTGTGGTTTCTAGCTTTGGCATGTGCCTGTGATTTTTTTGTTTGTACGTCTATTCATGCCGAAGCTTGAATAGGCGTTGGATGTTAAGACTTTTTAAGCTTACTTTGAGAAAAAATTTGCCATATACCTTGAGTGAATGCCTCTCTTTTTCGCCCGCCCTGCTGTAGCTAATAAAGCTTGCCTTATGACCAGACTAATTGCTTCACACCAAGTATGAAAAATAAAGCTACCTAGTAGTGCTACTTTTCAACTTTTTAGATAGGACTTTTACTAAGCTTTGAGCCATAAACACCATTAAATAGCTGTCTGCGCTGTTTGCTGGGGTGCGTGGCCTTTGTTTATGTAGGTGCTTGAGTATGGACTGGCTATGAAATTTAGCTGGATTAGCTTAGTTTGGCTTGGCTTGGCTTGACTAAGATTGGCTGAGCTTTGCTTGCTTAGCTGAACTTGACTTGAGGGAGGCGGGCTTGCTATGGCGCTGGGGTGTTTTGCTCTGTGGCATTTGGTATTTATTGGTGGGAGACAGATAAGCAAACAGGCCCATTGGGCCTGTCAATAATGTACTGATAGAGACTATGAGAACCACTCAGAATTGGCCTCTTTGGCCTTTTCATAAGTTTTAGAAATCTCATAAAGATGCTCTTTTAAGAGCTTATAGCAGAGATCAAAGTCTTTAGATTTAATAGCATCCACAATTACTTGGTGCTCTTTAATTAATTGATCTGGAGCAGAGAGACGGTCTTTTACAGTAAAGTAACGAATTCTATCCATATTAGCCTTAAGGCTCTCAATGGTATTCCATGCTAATTGAGTACCTGAAAAGGAGCAGATGATAGCATGAAACTCATCATCTAATTTGAGATACTTAGCATCAGCATCTTTTCCTGGTCGTATGATAATTTTGGCTTGTTGTTCTAGGTTTTTTTCTAGCTTATTGACAATACGATTGAAAGCAGTGTCTTTTAAGGCAAAAGCTTCTCTTAAGGCATTAGTCTCAATGGAGGTGCGCACAAAGCAAATTTCACGAATGTTAGTTGCAGAAATCTTTTTTACAAAAGAGCCTTTCTTAGCCAGAATTTCGATTAATCCGTTTTCCTCTAAACGATCCAAGGCCTTGCGAACGGGCATGCGAGATACGCCAAAGTGATCTGCTAATTCGTTTTCTGACAAACGATCTTCAGGTCGCAATTTATTCTCAATAATAAGACGACGCAAAATCTTATAAATTTGGTCATCGTACATTTCTACATCGTTGTTAAGGCCAATTTTTGGCAAATTGACAGTACCCATGTGATTACCTTAGAAAATTATTAATTTAATAGTAGGTATATTGAATTTATCAACAAATCAGTGAGCCTGAGGTGCGGTCACTTGCATAGCTAACCAAGAAGATACTTAATAAAGGATAGCACGAAATATAGGCTTTGACTTTCGTACTATCCAATTAGTCAACTTTGGTATGATTTTCTTCTACAAAGGCTATAAATAATGTTAGAAGTGAACTTGAATCTTCATATTCTCGCCAGAGACAGCAGCTTCCATAGCTTTAGCGCAATCTTCGGCCTTAAATGAGCCTGATAATAAAGGCAATGGGTTAATAGCACCGCTCTCTAAAGCATTAACTGCTGGGCCAAACTCCTTATAGAAGCGGAATACAGATACCCACTTTAAGCCTTTAGTCATAAAGGCACCTAAATCAGTAGGCTGATGACCAGTACCAAACATACCTACTTGAGATACAGTTCCCTCTGGTAGCACCATCTTCATGGCTTGAGTAGCAGCAAAGCCGTTGCCAGTAGCTTCAATACAGCAATCGAAATGGCCTTTATCTTGGCACCATTTTTCAATTTGCTCAGGATTTTCTTTAGAGTTGCAAACCTCGTCAGCCCCCATTTGCAAGGCCACCTCAAGAGGCTTATTACGGATATCAACTACAGTGACACGATCTGCGCCTAATACCTTAGCAGCAGCTGCACATAAGCAACCAATAGGGCCAGCGCCCATTACTAATACGTTTTTACCAATGACATCACCCAAAGAGTGGACACCATTATAAGCAACAGAAAGAGGCTCAGCAAAAGCAGCAATTTCAGGCTTCATATTGGAAACAACACGGCATTGTTCCTGATGAACTACTACCTTTTCAGCAAACAAACCCTGAACATGAGGGAAAGTAGCAGCAGAGCCTAAGTGGCGCATATTGAGACAGAAAGAATACTGACCTTTCTTACAGAACTTACACTCAAAGCAAGGGCGAGCAGGACGGATAATGACCATATCACCAGCTTTAATACCACTTACTCCACTACCCACGCTCTCTACTACGCCACAGCCCTCATGGCCAATAACGATAGGCTCACGAACTACAATAGCTGTTCCAATGCCACCTTCTGTGTAGTAATGCTGATCTGAGCCACAAATACCACCAGCTAAAATCTTGACCTTAACCTCATGGGCATCTTGAATTTGAGGCTCTGGAATGTCTTCATAGCGCAAATCATGCTTTTGGTGTAAAACACATGCTTTCATTTTCTTTTCCTTAACTGTGTCTAAGGCGGCCCTTGAGTGCTTGTTTGTTTGCTTGACTGCAAAAGTCGTATCTTAGTGGATATAAATTGATAAATCTTTGGTTCCACAGCAGTTTTTACTATGGGGCTTTCACAGCTTGTGCCCCTGAGAGCACAAGCCTTGTTGTTAGTAACAACAGTTATAAGCTAACTTATTGAGCTTTAACTTCACGAGCCTTGCAGTGCTCTACCCACTTTGGAGCATCTGGAATAATGGTCTCATACCACTTATAGAAAGCTTCCATCTTATCATCAATGGCAGCCTTCATTTCAGGAGTGAGCTCGTGTACCTTTAAGCCCTTCTCTTGTAAGGTTTTCTTGGAGGCTTCATCATCTTCTTCGGAGATCTTCCAGTTGTACTCCTCAGTCTTAGCCACCCATTGGGTAAGTAACTCTTGCAACTCAGGAGTTAACTTATTGTAGAACTTGCCATTAACCAATACTGGAGAAATAGCAAACATATGGCGGCTCTCTAAAATATCAGACTGAACCTCATAGAAGCCAGATGCTAGGATGGTTGAATAAGGATTTTCCTGACCATCAATCATATGAGTCTCAAGGGCATTATAAACCTCTGATAAAGGCATCATGACATTGTTAGAGCCCAAGGCCTCAAATAAGTGTACGTGGATCTCATTATCAGGAATACGTAACTTAAGCTTAGATAAATCTTTAATACTGCTGATTGGCTTGTTAGCAGAAATCTCTCGGAAACCATTAACAAAATAGGCCATAATCTTAACGCCAGTCTTTTGCTCATAATTGCCAGTCAATATTGCCTTGCCCTCGTCATCATATACGGCACGAGCCTGCTCCCAAGAGGAAATTAAATAAGGGGCATCAGAAAGACCAATATTTGGCTCATCTTTACGAATTTGAGAGCCTGTAATAGCCATTTGTACAGTGCCACGCTTAACTTGATCAATAACTACAGCCTCAGGGCCTAATTGATTGTTAGGGAAGTGTTGTACCTTAATTTGACCATTAGACTCACGCTCAATATTTTCTTTAAAGTACTCAACTGATTTTGAAACAGGGTGATCTGCACCAGCATAAGTAGCAACACGTAGAGTATAGGTCTTAGCTAAAACAGAGCTTGAACCTAAAGCTAATACTGAGGCAAGAGCAGCACAAACAAGAGACTTCTTTACACTAATCATAGAACACTCCAAACTTTTTAACTGAAAGTTTCAATAGCTAAGTTAGCTACTTAGCCAGGTTTATAAGAAATTCTTACTATTAAAAACTTACAAGTCTTTAAGCTTAATACTAAAAACTTGTTTTTAAATACAGGCCCTTTTGGAGAAAGGGCCTGTCTGGTTAGGTTTTTAGTTTGTGTTGTTTAATCTGATTACTTTTATCCTAAGATCTCTGCTGGCACAGTGATGATTTCTGGGAATATCACGATAGCGGCGAGTAGTCCTAATTCTGCTAATAGGAAAGGCAATACACCTCTAATTAATTTGGTAATTGGCAACTTACTTACAGAGCAACCTACGAAGAGTACTGAGCCCATAGGAGGAGTGATAAGACCAATTGATAAGTTAATAACCATTACCAAAGCAAAGTAATATGGATCAATACCTGCTGCGTTAATTAACGGATAGAACACTGGAGCAAAAATCAGAATGATTGGGGTAATATCCATTACCATGCCCAAACCTAATAGTACAAAGTTGAGAACTATTAATAAGGTAAATGGAGATTGAACTAAACCGTCTAAAAGATCCACAATCTGGAGTGGTACTTGAGCAATAGTGATTAACCAACCAATAGTGTAAGCAGTAGATACTAAGAACATTACAATGGCTGAGGTTCTTACGGCATTAAAGAAGAGCTTTGGACAATTCTTAATCTTTAACTCTTTGTTAATGAATACTGCAACGATAAAGGCATAAACAGCTGCTACTGCACCACCCTCAGTTGGAGTGAAGATACCAAAACGAATACCTACGATAATAATGATTGGGAGCAACAATGCTGGGATGGCATCAATAGCAATGGCAATAGCTTGCTTTTTGGTAAAGACTACACGATCATTAAAGCCACCCTTTCTTACGATGAAGTACCAAACTACCATCAAGACCATACCAAGTAAGATACCTGGTGCAATACCCATTACAAAGAGCTTACCAATGGATAAGTTTACGGTCACACCCAAAATAATGAGCGGAATAGAAGGTGGAATAATTGGGGCTGATAAAGCAGAGGCGCAAATTAAACCAGTGGAATTGGCTTTATTGTAGCCACACTTAACCATCATAGGGATTAACACTGCACCTAAAGCAGCCACGTCAGCAATAGCAGCACCTGATAAGCCTGCAAAGAGCATGGAAGCTAAGATAGCTACATATCCCATACCGCCATTAAAACGGCCTACTAAAATCTGACCAAAGGCAATTAAGCGTGAAGAAATACCACCCTCTTTCATAATCTCACCTGCCAGCATAAAGAATGGTACGGCAGTTAAGATAAAGGAGTCAGCTCCAGCTAACATTTGCTGAGATAAGAGCAAAGCATCGAACATATCGATGTACCATAAAAGAATAATGGCACACAACATGAGAACAAAGGCTACAGGAATACCTGTAATGAGCAAGGCGAATAAAGAGCCAATAAAGACAAAGATTTCCATTATTTGTTCTCCTTATCTAAACCTTGGTTTGCCTCTAAAGCTTCTTTTTGTTCCATAGCAGCAATAGCAGCTTCTACATCTTCATCCACGAGGCGTGGTGGAAATTCTTCACCAGTTTTTAAAGCACGGGCGGCATAGAAAAGATCACGTAGAGTAAATACTAAAAGGCCTAAAGCACCGAACATAAGGCAGCCAATAATGTAGCGGAACGGCAAACCAGTCACTTGACCTACAGAGCTTTCTGATTCCTCAAAATACATCCAAGTTCCATCAATTAAGACGTACACGGCATAAAGCATGAGGATGTAGCCACAAAAATAAACAAAAGTACGAACACGACCTTTTAAGAAGTCAGTAAGAATAGTAACGCTAATATGACCACGCTGATAGGCAACTTCAACAATGCCGATAAAAGTCATAAAGATAAATAGATAGCGTAAAACCTCTTCTGTAGCGATGAAACCTGAATTAAAAGCGTAACGCATGCAGGCATTTACAAAGACTATTAGAACCATTGATGCTAAGACCAAAACACCTACCATACGGTAAGCAGCACCAAAGGCAGCAAAGAACCTTTCCATTAAAAAACCACCCTTAAAACACAGACCAACCACAATCCCAAACACTACAGACCATTAAGCAAAGAGCCTTGGTGTCCAAGTTTATCCTCACAAATCACCTTGTGAAAACTCATACTAAAAAACAAGATGATATTTTACAAATCCTAGTTTTATCGGATTTGTTGTATATAGAATAATGCTAATCTTGGATTTTAGTTGTGATTTACAACACACTTTTCACACGTTTTTAATCTAACATTCAAGTTAGATACATTTACCATTACACAAAATCAGCATAAATAAAGGCTTTTGACTGAGTTTTTAATATTCCATCTTGGATTTCAGTTTATTATTTTTGTGATTTACATCCAAAAAAACCCTACCTCTCACCTTTCCCCTGAGCTCAACCTCCTGCACCTACCTATCTCACTCACCCAGCACGCCCGCCCTTCCCCAAAACATGGCCTAGCACCCAAAACTTGCCATAACTCCGAGCACTTGCACAAGCACCAAGCCAACCAATAGACGGCTCTCTACCTAACCTATAGCGTAATGGCCATATAGGCTCAATACATATTGAGATAGCAAGGCTGATTTTCAAAGCCACTAACTTGCAGGGTTTATTCAGGTTTTAGTTGTGATGTCTGTTAAAATATCCATTACAAGCTCAAGCCCCACAGACAATTAAACATTAATTTTTTCGTTGAGTTGAAGGAGCTTGTTTTGGGAGTTTTATTCGATGAGTAAAGATCTAGAACTTTATAAGGCTTTTATTGATGGGCTGGTAAAGAGAAAACAAAGCGTTGCTGCTCAATGGGCCAAAGAAGGTAGCTTTCCTAAGACTGAGGACAATAAGGCTAAAAACGAACTGCTAGCCTCATTATCACCAGAGCAAAGGGAAGTATTAGCCCAAATTCTTCAAGATGAACATATTGCAGGCATGCACACTGTTTTAGCTTACATAAATGAAATCATGGATCTTGATGGTCTTGAGCTTAGTCAAGATGGGCAAACCATTACAAACGACTATTTTGAGAGCCTTCATTACGACTTTATTTGCCGTTGCGAGGGCGATGACTGGCCTGAATAGCTGCCAATAATCAGCTTTAGAGCATATAAGCTTGTGTATACGCCAGCCTTTAGTAATGGCTTTAATAAGCATTATTAGGTATAGGAATAAGCACATTACTATTAAGCAATCACGCTTTTAAAACATGCTGGTGTTAAAAGGAGCAAACTTGCCTGCAACTTGTCTTTAACTGCCTTAAGCACAACAACTTTGCAACCACAAGAGTAAGCTAATATGGATTCAGTAATACATTCCTTTGCAGTTTTGCACGACAATATAATCATACGCTACAGCGTTGACTTTGATAGGCAAAGCCTACATTTAGAGACCAAAAATGAGGCAGGCAAACAGATATCTGTGAACTTTAGTGGTGTCTTGGCACACAATTTTGAGCATGTCTCTCAGGACAATATTATTTTTGGCATAGATGAAATTACGATTAACAGCTTTTTTGAGCTTTACCAAAATTTGCTTATCAAAGCTATCAACTATGGCTTCCCAACCTATTGCAGCTCATTAGATCAACTGCGTGACTATCTAAAGCAGGAGAACATTAGAGCTTTCGTGATTGATTCTTCACTTGGCTTGTGCGGTTTTGTTTTAGCCAAGAATATTGAACTTACCAGGTAATCAACATACATATGAAAGACCTTTATTCCTATGGCAAGAAACCAGATCATTAAGGGGAAACCCTACTATTGCGCAGGTGTCTTTATTACCAATGAATGAATGAAAAGTCTAAGCTTCCTTTCCTCGCCCGCTCTTAAAACAATGCTGAACCAAAAGAAGACCTCTCATTTCTTAATATTTTTCCAGCACCATTATGACAGCACAAATTAAATACTAACGTTTGATATCAAACTTAAAAAGTTCAACTAAAAAAGGCTAATACTATGGTTTGACTTTACCAAACCTATAATATTAGCCTTGTTAAATTACTTAAGACTATTACTTAATTATAAGAATCTAAGGAACTCTCTACGCTCTTCAAATATGTACCACATTTCAGAATCAAAGGCATCGGAATCATAAGAAGCAAACCTATCTAACATTATTATTTCTTCGTCAACATCCTTTTCAGATGGCACTGGGTAGCCATCTTTATTGTTAACCCATTTCTCTAAAAACTTGAGATAGTTTGTCATCAAAGCGTAATTGTATGCCATGTTAGTTAGATCCAATAAAGGATGGTCAGGATCCCTTGCGATCTTAAGAAAATCACTCTGTTGGTATTCCTTTAATACCTTCAACAGCCTATCATAGCGCTCTTCAAGCTTAGAAATATCGTAATCTATGCGAGAATTATCGCCATCGACAAGATTCAACTTGTCTACAAATTCGTCAACATCAAGATTCATATGAGTATCATTGATATTGTTGACACCAAATTCATAATGGTTTTCTACATCCCTAATGGCACACTTAAATAAGAATGAATAGGCAAAGGAACTCAGGTAAAACAAATCAACACCAACAAAAAATGCTACAGAATCTTCAAATGATAGATCAGACCATTTTTCCTTGTCGTTAAGCTTACGCTTAAGAATATCCACTACTTCTTGGAACATAAAAGCATATAGGCGCAAGTACTTTGTTTTAGGCTCTAACTTTTCTTTTAACTCATTGAGAGCTTGAATATAAGAATGATAGTTGTTTTTAATATTCTCATAGGTGCTCAGAGCAACTGATTGTTGCTCATCTTCACTACCATATAGAGCCTTATAAGCATCGCAGCCTATAATAATTTTTACCCATTGACAGCCATAGAGATAATCAAGCTCCTCGCCCTTATCTAACTGCTCTTTTCTATGCTCAATAGCCTTACGTATATCACCCCACTCTAATGCAGCCATGTTCGCATAACTTATTTGTACAGCAGAGTCATAATACTTCCACACTTGCTTAGCTGCCTCGATAAAATCATCATCATACAAACGATCGAATTTAAAAGTTCCTCCCTTAAAGACGTAGTAATTAGGCAAGTCTTTTAGCTGCTTGCAATATTGAGAGAAGAGCGCTGCATTATAATAAACTCTCATAGAGTCATATGCGTATGAACCCAGAACGTAATCAAGTTCCTTGATAGCTGCTTTGAGAGGTTCACATTACTTGCTGTATTCTTGCACTAGTTCTTGAGGAGACTTATTTGCATCCAATTGAGCAACTACAGCATTATTATCTCGAGCTGTGCTTTGCTCATGATGCTCAATAGCCTTTTGCTTCTTAGCAACTTGTGCTTTAGCTTCCTCAGGTTGAGCTTCAACAGCATGTTGAGTTCCCTCTGGCAGGTATCTTTCTAACAAGCTGGTGATAATCTTTTTGGCGATGAGCAGTTTTTTAACCTTCTCAATATTTAAATATTGACATCCCCAGACATTTTGATTTGGTAGATTTTGAATAAAACAACCTTTTTCAAAAAGCTCAACTTTCTTAAAAGCATTATAGCAGTTGCCCATGTATTCAATCATTTGCTCAAAACTTGCTTTATTTTTAGGAGAATTAAATTTAAATACGCCAGCACACAAGTTAGAGTAAAGAGGATACATCTTAGACAAAGCATGGTAGTAATTGTTGGCCAATTCTTGTACTTTCTTTAAATTATCGAGAGTTTCATTAACACTAGCTAAGAACTCTTCATACTCTTGTTGATCAAAGTAAAGCTCATCTAATTTATCTGCATGGAAAAGCTTATTATAAGCAGAAGCACCAATGACTTTAGTTGGCCACTGACATTCGCTAATGTCCTTGTAGTTAGTGCCAAAGATTAAGCTATCGTCGTCGATAAAAACCTTATGAGCTGAGCAAAAACCAACGTCAGCTAGAAGATGTCTACGTCCATCTTTGTACCAAGCCAACACACTATTATCTGTGTCGGTTAGTTCACTTATGACTTTTTTCATCTTGCCATATTTACTGTTGGCTTCTGTACATAATTGAGCATCGAAATTGGAATCAATAATGGATCCAAAAACCCCCTCATGAACAGGGAAGAAACTTAACTCCTTTTCACCAAGCTTAATAAGAGCCTTATTACACAGCTCAATCTGCTCTTTAACTTTAAGAGCTTCTTGCTCTAACCATGTTTGACAAGGCATAATCTGAGCCTTGGCCTCACCCTTAGCATCTTGATAGTCAGCATTGCCTATGGTGGTTAAGGCATTAGCTATATTGCTAAATGTAATTTGAAAATCAGGTATAGCAGAACGCTCAAAACCATTATTTGGAGCGTCATAGTCCCTATCAATTAGTTGCACAGCTCTTAAATCGCCAATCAGTCGGAACAATAAGGCACAAATGGCAAAGATATTTTTTTGCTCTTTGTTAAATTGCGGATAATCCTTTTTAGTTTTAACAATATCATCTAAGAGCTTAATGTAATGATAAAAGTGCTCTTTAACAAATTCTTGAATTGGAGACAACAGAAAAATAGCTTCTCCCAAATTAGTAAGGTGCTCATAGTACTCAGGCTCATTCATTACAAACTCTACTACCTCTACCTTATTGAGGTTGATAGTATCCCTATAGGGCTATAATAACGTCAGCAAATTTAGATGGAATTTACAGATTTATTTGAGCCTTTCTTTTAAGATATTAACTCTTTAAAGTTAAGGATCCAATAATGACATTCTCTGAGTTAGAAAAACGCAAGATTTGCAGTGAAATCAAAAACAACCAACTCACTGTAGCTGAGGCATCTGCTAAGTACAACTGTCCGAAGTCTACTTTGTATAGCTGGTTAAGCATTTATGACCGTTCTGAGGACATGACTGCTAGTGCAAGTTACTACATCCCATCAACACTTGATGCCTTTCAAACTGCGCTATTAGTTGGTAAGGTTGAGGCCTATGGTTGGGATAGTGAGAAAGCTGCGCTTGAATGCCGTAAACTTAATGTCAAGTTAGCTGATTTGCGTAAGTTTAAGGATGCTGCTGCTCAAGAAGGTCTTGTTTGCGGTAATGAATATAACGCACTCAAGAAAGAATTTCGCAGTAGCAATAAAACCATTCAGAGCTTGAAGAAAGATCAGTCTCGATTAGAGAAAGCTCTTGCCGAAACATCTATTTGCCTTGTAGAACTAAAAAAAGTTCAGACGTTTTTCACATCGATGGAAGACTAGTCAGCAGTGAAGAGCGTCGTAAATTGGTGGAGCTGATTAAGACATGTTCTAAAACATGCTCAAAGTCTTCCTCTTGTCCTGGCAAAACAAGCATCAAGCGTGTTTGTGAAATCTTTGATTTCTGTGAAAGGAAATATGGGCACTACTATAAATCAAAAACGTGATATATATCGG
>OGPO01001690.1_pt1 | contig 13280 bp, 12 predicted proteins | sample 1553041 | NCBI WGS metagenome assembly OGPO01 (sample SAMEA2580281, study PRJEB22360) | human gut metagenome | biome: human gut; feature: human-associated habitat; material: faeces | place: Denmark | collected 2008/2010 | reverse complement strand
CATTGCTTGCCAGCTTAAGTGGTAACAAAGGTGCAAAACGTGCTGCGATGATCCATTTCTTATTTAATGTATTTGGAAGTATCATCATCTTTACAGGACTTAGCTTTGCACTTACTCCTATCACAAACTTTTTCTTAAGTATTTCCGGTGGAAATCTTGGACGAAGTGTTGCAAATGCTCATACAACATTTAAGATCATTGAAGTATTATTTATGTTCCCATGTACACCTTTAGTTGTTGCATTAACAGAGAAGATCATCCGTGGAAAAGATGAAAAAGTTCACCATAATGAACTGCAGTATATTACAGAGATTTCCTTAAAATCTCCTGCAACAATGATCCCTCAGGCGAAGAATGAGTTAAGACGTATGGCTAATATGGCACAGGAGAATTTAGACCATGCCATCCACGGATTTCTAAATCAATCCGATGAATTTGTTGATAAAATCTATCATCGCGAGGAAGATATCAATAATGTCAGTCATGCGATCACTGATTATCTGGTAAAGTCCAACCAGCTATCACTGCCTTTAGCCGATCAGAAGATCTTGGGTTCCATGTTTTATGTTGTTAATGATATCGAACGTATCGGTGATCACGCAGAAAATTTTGCTGATTTTACAAAAACAGAGATCAAACATAACACTGGACTTACTGGAGATGCAAAAGAAGAGATCAAAAAGATGTACACTGCTGTTTCCAAACTGTTAAAACTTTCCCTGGAATGTTTCATGGAACAAGATGGTGTCAACAAACCTGAAGAAAAGCTTGCTGAGATTGCAATTCTGGAAGCTTCGATTGACAAAATGGAACGCAGATATCAAAAACACCATATCAAACGTCTTGCCAAAGGCGAATGTGAGCCAAGAGCTGGTTTATTGTTCTCCGATATGCTTTCTGAATTAGAGCGTATTGCTGATCATAGTGTGAATATTGCTTATTCCATGAGTGATGAAGATGAAGATGAAATACTTGCTGCTGAGAGTGAAGCCCTCACTGCTAAGAATTAAATTTGAGTTGAACCTAGAATACTAGAATACAAGAAAGAATCCTACAAAGTAGGATTCTTTCTTGCTAAAAATCATGATAAAAGAGTGAAATCATGTTATAATAAAAACAAAAAAAGGAGAGCAAGAATATGCGTGTAGGAATGGGATATGATGTCCATCAGTTAGTAGAAGGAAGAGACTTGATCTTAGGCGGAGTAAATATACCATATGAGAAAGGATTATTAGGACACTCAGATGCTGATGTTCTGCTGCATGCGATCACAGATGCGATCCTTGGTGCAGCAGCATTAGGAGATATCGGAAAGCATTTTCCAGACACAGATCCTGCATATCATAATGCAGACAGCATGAAGTTGTTAGCGGAAGTTGTAAGATTGATCGAGGAAAAAGGATACGAGATTGGGAATGTGGATGCGACAGTCATTGCACAGAGACCAAAGTTATTAAATTATATTCCAACAATGAAAGAAAATATCAGTAAGACCCTCAAAGTAGATCCAGATCAGGTGAATGTCAAAGCAACGACAGAAGAACATTTAGGATTCACAGGAGAGGGACTCGGGATCAGTGCACAGGCAGTGTGTCTGCTGAATGAAACAAAATAAGAATAAAGGAAATAGCATGGAGATCGTTTATCAGAAAAACAAAGACAAACAGCCAGTATATGATATGTATCAGAAGATTTTTGAAGATCCAGAGCTGTTTGCACAATATTATTTTGAAGAGATATATGCAACGAATCAGGTGATACTGGCAGAAGAAGACAACAAGATCTTAGGAATGCTCCATTTAAATCCATATCACATAAGAGCAGGAAAGAAGACATATACATTAAATTATATTGTAGCAGTTGCGGTGTGGAAGGAATATAGAAGAAGAGGCATCATGGCAGAGATGCTTAAGAAGTGTTTCAATGATATGCATGAGCAGCAACAGCCATTTACGTATCTGATGCCTGCGAATAAAGCATATTATGAACCATTCCAGTTTCGATTTGTGATGGACTGGGAAGAAACAATGATCGATGATCATAACATTTTATATACAGATGATACAACGGATAGAAATCATAAGATCGTTCATATAATGGCAGAAGATTATCAGACGATCCAGAATTTTTTAGAGCGGTTTATGGAACAATACAAGATATATACAGTTCCGGATGAACCATACCTGAGACGACTGGAAAAAGAAAGCCAGAGTGGAGATGGAAGCCTCTTAGCTTATTATGAAGACGATCTGTTACAAGGCGTATTTGCAGAAAGTTTTGAAGAAGATGAAGTATATATCCGATGGGCGTATTCTTTAGAGCCAGAACATATGCTTAACCAGATCAAACAACGACACCAAGGTAAGAAGATTTATATCACAGAAGGGAATTTATTCAAGGAAAATTCAACAGGAAAGGATTTTATACAAAGCAAAAAAGTACCAAAGATCATGGCAAGGATCACGAACCTTACTGCTTGGGGAGATATCTTGCAAGGAAAGAATGATTTTACATTCAGGATATTGGTGAAAGATCCATATATCAAGGATCAGAATGGAGTATTCCAGTTTCAATGTCTGAATCATAAGATATCCATTCAACGTGCAGACATACCACAAGATGAGACATTAGACATACACACAACGGAGGCAAAGATGAAATTTCAATCGACGAGCTGACACAGGTGTTTTTTGACTACGATGCAGGACAGATATTAAAAGAGCATGAGTATCTAAAAGATATCGTGCCGGCTGGCCCAATCTATATTTCAGAGGAGGTATAAGCCATGAAGTTAATGTTTATCGGAGCGGATCATGAAGTGACCGGAAGTTGCCATTATGTGGAAGCTTGCGGCAAAAGATTTATTGTTGACTATGGAATGGAACAAGGGTTAAATGTATACGAGAATGTTGATCTTCCAGTGAATGCAGGGAATCTTGATTTTATCCTGCTGACACATGCACATATCGATCATTCAGGGCTGATCCCGCTGTTGTATGCAAAAGGATTCAGAGGAAAGATTTATGCGACAAGAGCAACAACCGATCTATGTGAGATCATGTTGCAAGACAGTGCACACATTCAGGAATTTGAAGCAGAATGGAAGAACAGGAAAGCAAGGCGATCTGGAAAACCAGAAGTTGTACCGATCTATACGATGGATGATGCGATCAATGTCATGCAGTATTTCGTGCCATGCCCATATGGCAGACAGATTGAAGTTGCTGACGGCATTACGGTCAAATTTACAGATATCGGACATCTGTTAGGATCTTCCAGCATTGAAGTATGGTTAAGGGAAGTAGATGTGGAAAAGAAACTGGTATTCTCTGGAGATATCGGAAACTTTAACCAGCCATTGATCAAAGATCCGAGCTATACGAGAGAAGCAGATTATGTTATTATGGAATCTACGTATGGTGACCGTTATCATGGAAAACATCAGGATTATGTGACAGAATTGACCGATGTGATCCAGAGGACCTTTGATCGAGGCGGGAATGTCGTGATTCCATCATTTGCAGTTGGAAGAACACAGGAGCTGTTATATTATATCCGTCAGATCAAGGCTGAAGATAGGATCAAGAATCATGGAGATTTCAAAGTTGTTGTAGACAGCCCATTGGCAGTGGAAGCAACGAAGATCTTTAATATGAATATTGATGAAACATATGATGAGGAAGCTATGGAATTAGTGAAACAAGGAATTAATCCGATCACATTTTCCAATCTTCATTTATCCATTACGACAGAAGAATCAAAGGAGATCAACTTTGAAACAGAACCGATGGTGATCATTTCAGCATCCGGAATGTGTGAAGCTGGACGAATCAGACACCATTTAAAACATAACCTGTGGAGATCAGAGAATACGATCATATTTGTAGGATATCAGGCATATGGAACTCTGGGAAGATCACTGATCGAAGGAGCCAAAGAAGTAAAACTGTTTGGTGAGGTGATCAAAGTGGCAGCAGATATCGTACAATTAGAAGGTTTAAGCGGACATGCAGACAAGAACGGGTTATTAAAATGGGTCAATAGTTTCGAGAAGAAACCAGAAGAAGTATTTGTAGTTCATGGAGAAGATGCGGTCTGTGAAGCATTTACATCATGCTTAAAAGATGAATACAAATTCAAAGCCAGAGCACCATACAGCGGAGATGTGTTTGACCTTATTACAGGCGAATGGACTGAATGGGGATCAAGAGAACGCATCCAGAAGAAACCAAAACAGAGCAGTGCTTATATCAGACTTCTTACAGCCATCGAGCGTTTGAAATCTGTAATTGAGCACAATGAGGGTGGAACGAACAAAGACCTGGGCAAATTTGCTGACCAGATCATCGCCCTTTGTGACAAGTGGGAAAGGTAACAATGCAAGAGACAAAACGTAAAACAGAAGATGCAGTGCGTATAAATAAATATTTAAGTCAGGCAGGAATCTGCTCCAGAAGACAGGCAGATACTTATGTCGAGGAAGGCAGAGTCGAAGTCGATGGAGAAGTTGCAGTAAGCGGAACCAAAGTACTTCCGGGGCAGAGCGTGACATTTGATGGAAAGCCGGTAAAGATTCAGGAAGATCTGATCTTTCTGGCTTTTCATAAGCCAAGAGGAATTGTATGCACAGCAAGCAAAGAAGAGAAAGATAATATTATCGACTATATTAACTATCCAACAAGGATCTATCCTGTAGGACGATTAGATAAGGATTCTCAAGGATTGATCCTGCTTACCAATGATGGTGAAGCAGCCAATCAGATCATGAAAGCAAGAAATTATCATGAAAAAGAATACGAAGTAACAGTGAATAAACGAATTACGAATGAATTCATTCAGGATATGAGGAATCCAGTACCATTAGATGAGATTAATGCAGTAACAAGAAGATGCAAAGTTATAAAAGAAGGACCAAACGAGTTCAGGATCATCTTGACACAGGGATTAAATCGGCAGATCCGAAGAATGTGTGAACACTTTGGATACCGTGTGACAAAACTTAAGAGAGTCCGTGTTATGAACATTAAACTCGGCGATCTGAAAGAAGGAAGATATCGAAAATTAACTCCGGATGAATTACGAGAGTTAAAGAAGGAGCTAAAAAGTGAATGATTTAGACAGAATGAAAGAACTCATTCATACACTAAATGAAGCAGGGAAAGCTTATTACCAGCAGAATAAAGAAGTTATGAGCAACCTCGAATACGATAAGATGTATGATGAACTTTTAGAACTAGAGAAAAAGACGAACACTGTTTTATCAAACAGCCCAACGATCCATGTAGGGTATGAATTGATGACAGCATTGGAAAAAGAAGCACATCCATCTCCGATGTTATCATTAGACAAGACAAAGGAGCCAGATCAGCTGGCAGCATGGCTGAACGGCCAGGAAGGAATCCTGTCATGGAAACTCGATGGTTTAACGATCGTTCTGACCTATGAACATGGAGAACTCATCAAAGCCGTGACCCGTGGAAATGGGGAAGTCGGAGAAGTTGTAACAAACAACGCAAGGGTTTTTGAAAATGTTCCAAGACACATTGCATATCAGGGAACATTGGTCATTCGTGGAGAAGCGATCATTCCATATTCAGATTTCTATAAGATGAACGAAGAAATCGAAGATGTTGACAGTCAGTATAAGAACCCAAGAAACTTATGCAGTGGTTCCGTCAGACAGTTAAACAATGAGATCACAGCCAAACGCCACGTTCATTTCTATGCGTTCAGTGTCAGTGATGTTGAAGGTATGGATTTTGATAATTCCTTCGAGAAGAAATTAGACTGGGCAGCAAGTCTTGGATTTGATGTGGTAGAACATATCAGAGTCACAGAAGATACGATCCGAGATGAGATTGAGGAATTCTCAAAGAAGATCGAACAATTTGATCTGCCATCAGATGGACTGGTATTAGTCTATGATGATCTTGCATATGGAAAAAGTCTTGGAAGAACAGCCAAATTCCCAAGAGATTCCATCGCATTTAAATGGGCAGATGAGACAGCGGAGACAACATTAACTGAGATTGAATGGAGCCCATCAAGAACTGGACTGATCAATCCAGTGGCAATTTTTGAACCAGTAGAATTAGAAGGAACGACTGTCAGCAGAGCCAGTCTCCACAACATTAGTGTGATGGAAGAATTGCAGTTAGGAATCGGCGATGAGGTCGTTGTATACAAAGCTAATATGATCATTCCACAGCTTGCAGAGAATAAAACAAAGAGCGGCAATATAGAGATTCCGCATACTTGTCCTGCATGCGGTGGTGAGACAAAGATCGAAGATGAAAATGGAATCAGAACCCTAGTCTGCACCAACGAATTTTGCAGTGCAAAGAAGATCAAATCATTCTCGCATTTTGTATCAAGAGATGCAATGAATGTTGATGGACTATCCGAAGCAACATTACAGAAGATGATCGATGTTGGACTATTAAATGAAATTTATGACCTCTTCACTTTAAAAGATCACAAAGAAGAGATTCTGGAATTAGAAGGATTTGGAGAAAAATCCTACCAAAATCTGATCAATGCGATCAATGATTCCAAACAGCCTGCATTGGCAAACTTTATTTATAGTCTGGGAATTCCGAATGTAGGACTTTCCAATGCAAAATTGATCTGCAAACATTTTAAAGAAGATTTCAATGCGATCAGAGAAGCCGATGCAGAGGATTTTATTGCGATCGATCAGATTGGACCGATGATCGCAGAAGCTATGGTATCATATTTTCATACACCACATAATCAGAAGATCTTAGAACAACTGTTACAATATGTGCAGTTTGAGAAGAAAGAAGAAAGTAAGACAGAACAGATCTTAGAAGGAAAAACATTTGTTGTGACAGGATCACTTGATCATTTCGATAACAGAAAACAACTAAAGGAAGAGATTGAACAGATGGGAGGCAAGGTCACAGGATCAGTGTCAAAGAAAACAGACTATCTGATCAACAATGATAAAATGTCGCAGTCATCAAAGAATAAGAAAGCGATGGAATTAAACATTCCAATACTGAGCGAAGAAGATTTCCTTAATCTGATCGGACGATGATAAATATAGATTGCATAAAAAATGCAAGAGTTTTATAATAAATATCTGACAGGAAAAATGCTGTCAGCTTAAAAAGCAATCGAAAAAAGAGAGAAGGAGATTTGATAAAATGCCAATTCGAATAGATAACGATCTGCCGGCGAAGGCAGTCTTAGAAGAAGAGAATGTATTTGTGATGGATAAAGAAAGGGCATGTACACAGGATATCAGGCCTTTAAAGATTGCAATTTTAAATCTGATGCCAAACAAATTAGACACAGAACTTCATTTGCTGAGAAGTTTATCAAATACACCATTACAGTTAGATATTACATTTTTACAGACAGAATCTTATGTTCCGACTCATGTATCAGAGTCACACATGGAGAAATTTTATAATTATTTCTCAGAGATCAAAGACAAACGTTTTGACGGACTGATCATTACAGGAGCACCAGTAGAGTTAAAAGAATTTGAAGAGGTTGATTACTGGGATGAAGTTGTTGAGATCATGGAATGGTCCAAAACACATGTTACATCAACTTTGCATATCTGCTGGGCAGCACAAGCAGGACTTTATTATCACTATGGGATCAAGAAACATATCTTGAATAAGAAGATTTCAGGTGTTTATGAACACCATCCATTACATAATAAACTTCCTATTATTCGAGGATTTGATGATAAGTTCTACGTGCCACACTCTAGAAATACAGGAGTTGACGGAGAAGCCATCCGCAAGAATAAAGAATTAACGATCGTAGCAGAATCAGATGAGACAGGACCATACATTATTTTGAATTCCACAGGAAGTCAGGTATTTGTCACAGGACATCCAGAATATGATGTGATGTCACTGCATTATGAATATGTAAGGGATGTGAAACGAGGACTGAATCCAGATATACCAAAGAATTATTACAAAGATGATGATCCAACGAAGAAACCAGTGAAGTCATGGAGATGTCATGCAAATGCTATGTATTATAACTGGCTGAATTATTATGTATATCAGGTGACACCATACGATCTGGAAAAAGACAAATAAAACAAAGGTTGCTGTACAAAGTATGGCAGCCTTTTTGAAATAATGATACAGCATGTATATGGAGAAAAGAAAGGAAAACAAATGATCAAACTAATCGCAACAGACATTGATGGAACATTAGTGGCAGATGGGACACTGGATCTGAATCCGGAATATTATGACGTGATCAAAGAACTGAAACGAAGGGGAACGATCGTGTTAGCGGCAAGCGGCCGTCAGAGAGCAAGTATCGAGAAAGTATTCACGCCAGTACTTGATGACATCAGTTTTATTTCAGAAAATGGAACTTGTATTCATTCCAAAGATTATCAATATGTAGATGTGATCGACCCAGAGATCGTAAGAACTTATATTGAAGAAGCAAGACAGTTCCCAGGATGTGAGATTGCGATCAATAAAGATAACATGACATATATGGAGAATATCGGGATTTACCAGCATCTGGTCGGAGACTATGGCTACAGAGGTGATCTTGTAGATGATGTTTTAGGGAATCCAGAAGGTGTATGTAAGATGAGTATTTTTCATCACAATTGCGCCGAAGATGTAGTTGGGGATGAGTTCATCAAACGATGGGGCAAGAAGATGAATGTTGTAGTATCCGGAAAATGTTGGGTTGATTGCGCCAACAAAGGTGCGAACAAAGGAAGTGCCTTAAGACATTTTCAGGAAGAATACGGAATCACACCAGATGAAACACTGGCATTTGGAGATAATTTAAATGATATCGAGATGTTAAAACGTGCAAGTCACAGTTTTGCAGTGGAGAATGCCAGAGATGAAGTAAAAGAAGCAGCGAATTTTGTAGCACCATCTTACAAAGAAGATGGGGTACTTCAGGTATTGAAAGCAGTACTGAGTGGTGAATTATGCTAACAGAAGAAATGACCATGACTTATGAAGAGTCTGTAAAATATTTATATAAAATCGCAGGATTCGCCACAAAATCTTCTCTCGAAGATATAAAATACTTTTTAGAACGATTGGGAAATCCCCAAAAAGAGCTGCATATGATCCATGTAGCAGGGACGAATGGAAAAGGATCCGTCTGTGCATTTTTAGAAGCACTCCTTACCCAGCATGGAAAGAAGACAGCTTCCTTTACCTCGCCACATGTTGTTAAGATCAATGAACGAATCAAGCTGTGTGCGAAAGAGATCAGTGATGAACGATTTGCATCAGCTGCGGTGAAGGTAAGACATGCTATTGAAACTGGAATAACAGAAGGAAAGAACAGCCCATCATTTTTTGAGGCAGTATTTCTGATGGCGATGGTGATCTTTCAGGAAGAACAACCAGATATCTGTATGATCGAGACAGGAATGGGTGGAAGATATGATGCTACCAATGTTATCTGTCCGAAGGTCAGTGTGATCACTTCAATCAGCGAAGATCATATGGAATTTCTGGGACAAACATTAGAAGAGATCGCAACACACAAAGCAGGGATCATTAAGCCAGGAATTCCAGTTGTGACAATAGAACAGGAACCCAAGGTAAAAGAAATCCTTTCTGAAGAAGCAAGGCAGAAAAAATCACGAATTTATGACATTTCTGAAGATAATCTTAATTTTAAAGAAAAAGCAGGAAAATATATTGATTTTTTAAATGCCAATGCGTATGATAAGGAAAGAGATGTGCGGACCAACATTGCAGGAGAATTTCAGAAGTCCAATCTTGCAGCAGCATTACAGACAGCAGAACTTATCTGTGGACGACTTGATGAAGACAAGATCTATGAAGCACTGAGCCAGATCAGGATCAGCGGAAGGATGGAAGAGATCGCACCAGGGATCATTGTGGATGTATCGCACAATATCCAAGGAATGCAAGGCTTTGTACAGACTGTGGAGGCAAACTACCATGGAATGAAGAAGCGGATCTTATTTGCAGCATCTCATCAGAATGAAGAAGAATACATGAAGAACATTCTGAAGACGATTCCAGAGATTGAAGCCTTTTATACAGTGGGGATTCATAAGAGAAGAATCGATGAAGCAGAATTTCAGGATGCTTTTCGTAAGATGATAGACAGGAATCAGGAAACAACGGTATGCTTTGTTGTCGGATCTTTTTATCTGGCAGGCATGGCCAAAGAGTTTATAAATCAGGAGGAAGAGAATGTTAGACTTTAACGAAGAATTAGCCAAGTTTCAACCATGTGCAGATTTGGAAGAAGCGGAAGAGAATATATATGGGAAAGAATTAGAAGAGATCAAGAAGAATAAGACAGAATTATATAAAGCCAACCAGATGATCAAGAAATATAATCAGGCATTAAACTACGCCAAGCAAGGGAATGATGACCTTGCGATGTTACAGTTAAAGAATGTTGTGGCAGCTATTCCTAATTTTGTAGATGCATATCTTTTAATGGCATTATTATCCATCAAGGGAGAGAATTATGATAATGCAAGAACATTCCTTGATACGATCTTAAAGATCGATCCAAACAACGAATCAGCAGTGGAATATGGCAAAGAATTTGAGACAAAAGTAGTCGAAGAAGAGCCACAGACAACTGAGTCAGAGAAGAAGAAAAAAGAGAAGAAAAAAGTTGTGAGCCAGCCAGAAGAACCAAAGAAAAAGAAGAATCCATTTAATATTTCTTCAATTCAGGAAAACGAAGCTGGAAAGAGCCCGATGTTTTACATGGTAACAGGAATTGTAATCGGTGTGATCGTGGCAGCAGTTTTGATCTATCCAACAGTACGTGCAAGCTTCAGCCATAAGAACTCCACACAGGTAGAAGATTATAAAGAACAGATCCTTGCCAAAGACACACAGTTGAAAGCAAGCGAGAAGAAAGTTAAAGAAGCAAAGGCAGCACAGAAGAAAGCAGAAGATGAATTAGACGAGTACATTGGAACAAGCAAGAAAGACGGTGTCTATGATCTGCTGTTAAGTGCCTTACAGAAATACAGCGATCGTGATTATACAGGATCTGCAGATGCGTTATTAGATATCGACAGTAAGAAACTAACAACAAAGAATATGAAAGCGATCTACAAAGATCTAACAGCAAAGGTATATCCAAGTGCAGGAACTGGATTATACAGCAAAGGAAAGAATGCATACTGGGCAAAAGACTACAAGACAGCGATCTCTTATTTAAAGAAAGCGATCAAAGTCAGCGATACAAACCGTTATGCATATGATTATCTTGCCAAAGCTTATGAAGGTGCTTCCGATCAGAAGAATGCGAAGAAGACATATCAGACGATCATCGAAAAGTTCCCAGGAACATCTCAGGCGATCAATGCGAAGAGTCGAATTGATGCAATGGGTAAAAAGAGTGCCAAAAGTTTATAATTAATATTACACAGAATACAAGTTTACAAACAAAAGATAAAGGAAGAAGAACAAGCGAAAGTTTGAACTTCTTTCTTTTTTATTTTCTATCAGGAAATTCAAGATGATCTTGGAAAGGAACGTATCACAGCAAAGAGCAGGAAGGAGCGATCAGAATATGGCAACAGAATACAAGATAGAAAACAGGGTTTTATATATTTATCTGGATGGTGATCTAGATCATCACTTAGCGAAGAAAGTAAAACATAAATGCGATATCATTTTAAAATCATATCCGATCAAAGATATTGAGTTTGATTTTAAAAATTCAGGATTTATCGATAGTTCAGGGATTGGAGTGATCTTAGGAAGATATCGTCAGGTACAGGCGATGGGAGGAACGGTGAAAGTCAGCAATATGAGTGCATCAGTAAGAAAGATCATTCATATGGCAGGATTGCATCAACTGATAGAAGAAATATAGAGAAATGGGAGGATAAGAAATGTTGCATTTAGAATTTAACAGTGACTCAGAAAATGAAGGAATCGCAAGAATTGTGACGGCTGCTTATATCATGAAATTTGATCCGGATATGGAAGAAATGGATGATATCAAGACTGCAGTGTCAGAAGCAGTGACAAACTGTATTGTACATGCGTATCACAATCCAGATGGAAAGATCAGCATGGATCTTTCCGATCAGAATGGAATCCTGCGAATAGAGATTAAAGATCAGGGTATCGGAATTCCAGATGTCAAGAAAGCGATGGAACCGATGTTTACAACAAAACCAGAAGAAGAAAGGACTGGAATGGGATTTTCTTTTATGGAAGCATTTATGGATCAAGTAGAAGTTATTTCAAAACAAGGAGAAGGAACGACAGTGATCATGACAAAGAAAATAGGAGATCAAGACAAGCTGAATGGATAAGACGAGGGAACTGTTACGGCTTACCAAAGAAGGAAACGAAGCAGCACGAGAGCAGATCATTCTTAATAATGTTGGATTGATCTGGAGTGTTGTGAGACGATTTACAAACAGAGGATATGAGTCTGAGGATCTGTTTCAGATCGGAAGTATTGGACTTATGAAAGCCGTGGACAAGTTTGACCTGTCTTATGACGTGAAATTTTCGACTTATGCAGTACCGATGATCACAGGAGAGATTCGTAGATTCCTAAGAGATGATGGTATGATCAAAGTCAGCAGATCTTTAAAAGAAAATGTATACAAGATCATGAAAGCAAGAGAAAAGTTTTGCCAGCAGTATCAAAGGGAAGCAACGATCGAAGAAATCAGTGAGATCACGAAGATCACAAGAGAAGAGATCGTAACATCCTTAGAGGCAAGCAATGAAGTAGAATCCATTCATCAGAGTGCATATCAGAAGGATGGCAGTGAGATTTCTCTGCTGGATAAGTTATCAAAAGGAGAAAATGAATCTGAGAAAGTGGTAGATCATGTTCTGTTAAAGGAAGCCATGAAACATTTGGAACAGAAAGAACAGCAAATGATCTATTACCGATATTTTGAAGGAAAAACTCAACAAGAAATTGCGAAGATCTTTCATATTTCACAGGTACAGGTTTCAAGAATACAAAAAAAGATCTTAAAAAAACTAAGAAGACAAATGATTGGAAATATCTGAAAAACTATGCTAGAATAAAGAAAACACAAATCTGGATCGATCGTTAAAGGATAATTCATCCATTTTCCCAGGTAAAAGGAGTAAGATAGAATGACATATGAAAAAAAGTCGGTAATTGAATTACGTGAAATTGCCAAAGAAAGAAAAATAAAAGGCATTTCGACCTTAAAGAAACAAGAACTGATCAAAGTATTAGAAAACTATGATCAGGAACAATCAAAACAAAAGGAAGAACCGCAGATACAACGTGAA
>OGPO01001686.1_pt1 | contig 13315 bp, 15 predicted proteins | sample 1553041 | NCBI WGS metagenome assembly OGPO01 (sample SAMEA2580281, study PRJEB22360) | human gut metagenome | biome: human gut; feature: human-associated habitat; material: faeces | place: Denmark | collected 2008/2010 | reverse complement strand
CCGCCATACGGGTCTCTTTCAGGGGCAAATCCTCCAGACAGTCCCAGGGCTTCAGGTCCAGGTCCCCCATGGGGTCAAAGTAGGGACTCTGGGGCGACTTCCCACTGCGGTCCCGCAGCAGACAGTATTTAAAGCTGCGGTACCCGTCAAACCCCATGGCCTGGACAAACCGCACCACCGTGGGCTGACTGACCTGCACCCGCTCGGCCAGCTCCGAGATGGTGCACTGGGTACATTCGTCTGGGTCGCTTAACACATAGTCTGCCACCCGCCGCTCTGAGGGGCGCAGAGAGGCATAGGCGCTTTTCACCCGATCCAACACCTGAATATCCTGCCGCATGGAGCTTCCTCCTCTTGTAACAAACTTACAAGGCCCCGTTTCCCCGCCTCGATTTCTCTTACAAAATCCAGTGGGCCGCCTTGTAAGAAATACAAAACTTTTTTCTCCCCCGTCTCCGGGGCCCTGTCGTCATTTCAGGGATTGTATCATTTTAACAAAGGCGTGTAAAGCCCCAAAGCAGCCTTTCATGTGTGATGTGTAAAATTTCCTGCGAGCTGTTGACTTTTCCACAGCATGGACGTATAATGTGCAAAACTTCCAGGAGGTGTGACAATGCTGCGTTACATGTGTGTGGACAATATGAACGCCCCTCAGTCCGATATGCCCAATGGCATCGGGCTTGCATTGTCATACTCTTTTTCCCAATAACCCCGCAAACCAGGTTGAGAGAAGAGACGCAGTGCAAGCCAGACCCTGCAAAGGGTAGCTTGCACTGCTTTTATTTTATGGAAAGGACTGATTCTATGCCCACCCACCGAGGGACCCAGACCATTGAGACCCCCCGGCTCATGCTCCGCCGGGCCACCGTAGACGACGCCCAGGCCATGTTTGACCACTGGGCCTCCGACCCCCAGGTGACCCGCTATCTCATGTGGCCAGCCCACACCAGCACAGACATCACCCGTCAGGTGCTCCAGAGTTGGGTGAATGGCTACCAGCAGGACAACTTCTACCAGTGGCTCATTGTGCCCAAGGACTTGGGCCAGCCCATCGGCAGCATCAGCGGCATGAACCCCAACGACCTGCTCTCCTGCGTGGAGCTGGCCTACTGCATTGGTCAGCCCTGGTGGCACCAGGGCCTCACCACCGAGGCGGTGGAAGGGGTCATCCGCTACCTGTTTGAAACATGCCAGTTTAACCGCATCACCGCCAAACACGACACCCGCAATCCCCACTCCGGCGGTGTCATGCAAAAGTGCGGCATGACCTGTGAGGGCACCTCCCGGGAGTCGGGCTACAACAGCCAGGGCATCTGCGACACCGTCCACTATGCCATCTTAAAACGCCAATGGAATCGCCCCAAGGACTTCACGGAGGGGCTTGTGTTTGAAAACGACACCCAACTGGTGCAAGACCTGTACCGCCGCTTGGATGAAAGCCGCCGCCTCACTCGCTCCCAGGCCGCCCGGGTGGAGTTTCTCACCACCGTGCGCTACATAGAGCGCTATCTCACCCCGGGGGCCAAGATTCTGGATATCGGGGCCGGAGCCGGAGAATACAGCCTGTATTTCGCCCGAAAGGGGTACCAGGTGTCCGCTCTGGAGCTGTCCGAGGCCAACATTGCAGCTTTCCGGGCCAAGCTGACCCCTGAGGACACCATTGACCCGGTGCAGGGCAACGCCCTGGACCTCAGCCGCTACCCGGACAACTCCTTTGACATTGTGCTTCTCTTCGGCCCTCTGTACCACTTGCACAGCCAGGCCGATAAGCTCCGCTGTATTCAGGAGGCCAAGCGGGTGTGCAAACCGGATGGAACGCTGTTTTTCGCCTTCATCGCCAATGACATGGTCATCCTCACCATGTTCCACGAGGAGCCGGACTATTTCGTCCACGGCGCCTACGACAAGGAGACCTTCCGCTGTGACGACTTCCCCTTTGTCTTCCACACCGTGGACGCCTGCCGGGAGCTGCTGCGGGAGGGCGGCGTGACCGTGCTCCATGAGGTGGCCTCGGACGGGATCAGTGAGTTGCTCCAGGAGAAGATCAACGCCATGGACGAGGCGAGCTACGCCCAGTATCTCCGGTATCACTTCTACACCTGCGAGAAGCCGGAGCACCTGGGGGCCTCCAACCACCTGCTCTTTGTGGGCCAGGCATAAGCCCCGGTGGAAACGGCCCGCCATCTGTGTTATCATGGGGCTAATCCAGTGGAACACGGGGGTGCATCCCATGGACACAAACCTTCTTCAAGACCTTCAGCGCTGCTATGCTGGGCTGGAGGCCAAGTCCGCCCAGATTTCCCAGGCCCTGCGCGGCACATTCCCCCTGGAATCCGGGTGGTACAACGGACACTATCACCGGGGCCATGACGGCGGTTGGGTGCGGGAATCCTACCCCATCCCAGTGCTGACCGTGAAAAACCTGTGTGATATCGAGGTCCACTTTGACCGCATTTCCCTGTCCACCAAGCTGCGCCGCTGTGCCGCCCTGGACTTCTCCTTTGTCCCGGTGGCCGGGTATGACTTTGAAGTCTACGGCGTGGAGGACTATCTGGCCGATTTTTATCACCCCGGACAGACCATAGAGGCACTGAAAGAGAATCTCCTTGCCTGCAACGAACCGGAACTTGGGTTTGCCTTTACCTTCCCTTTTGATGTGGATGGGGCGGAAATTCTGGAACTGGTGCAGTTGCTGAGGCAGGAGGGCTTCTACTACTGATGAAATTCACAGTCCGTCCCGGTGCCCCTGTGAGTGCTGGGGCGGACTCAGACTGTCAAAAGCCTCACATATATGCAAGAAAAATATATTTTCTTGCATCATCCACAAAGCCCTCGGCAGAGTTTTCCCGCCGGGGGCGGGAAAATAAATTAAAATCCGTTTTTTCCGGGGACATGTGCATCGGAAAAAACACTTCTCAGCCCGCCAGTGTGGAATCGGGTCGCCCTTTGACCCGATTATGCATGCAGCGGGCTGCAACTCCTCGAAAAAATGCTGGCATTTTTGAGAAGCGTGTCGAACTTTTTCGACACGCAGAGTCCGCCCCGGTGCCCATATGGGTGCCGGGGCGAACTGCGCCGTAAATTTTTTCTTTTTATTGCAACACTTTCCCCTCCCCATCCGTTATCCAAGCAGAAAGGGGGCGAACTTCATTGTGGGAAGATTTATACGAAGGGTATCAAACCGAATTGCTGGCCTACGGCACACGCATGACCGGCAGCAAGGAGTTGGCGGAAGATTTGGTACAGGAGACCTTTATCAAAGCCCTGATCCACGCCAGTACAGTGACCGATTTATCGCCCAGTCAACAGCGGGCATGGCTCTATCGGACCTTCAAAAACCTATTCTTTGACCGCTGCCGTCGGGCCGTTCTGGAGCAGGAGTATCTGCACAGCGTCCAACTCCCCCTGTGGGAGCCATCCGGCATCCCCGAGGTGGAGACCGCCATGCTGCTCCAGAGCGTCGCCCCACAGGACCGGACCATCTTTCAGCTGCGCTATTTCGACGGCTACACCGCCCAGGAGATTTCCCAGATGTTGAACATCCCCCCGGGCACCGTCCGGTCCAAACTGTCCCGGTGTCGGAAGTACCTGAAACAACAACTACAACCATAGAGGAGGAATGGAATATGGCTAAGAACCTGATTGTCAACTGCGCCACCTGTGACGCCAGAACCATGCAGGAGGAGAACTACGCCCACTACGAGACCATTGTCATCAACAGCGCCGCCTTGCTCACCAGCCCCGAGGGAAAAGCGGTGATGAGCAAGCTGCCCGTTACCCTGAACTGTGCCAATGTGTTGGAAGTGGCTCGAGACGTGCATCTGCGGGCCATCAATGGCAAGCATGAGATTCACGACAGTGACGCCGTCTCTCCCGCTCCCTTTTACCTGGTGGTCAATGGAGTGCTCACCATCCACCCCCACACCCAAAAGCAGCTGGAACACTGCGTGGGCATCACGGTCAACGGAACCCTCACCTGCCCGGAGAGCATGTATGCCACCCTGGCCGATATCAACGTCAACGGCGCTACCACCTGCTACCCCGACGGGGCCATCGTCCTCAAGCGCAACGCCGTCATCGACAAGGTGTTCGCCCTCCGGGCCAAGAACAGCCTGTACTGGTCTGCCCGGCGGATGATTATGGTGGACCCCCAGCTGGATGGCGCTGCCTTGCGCAGCAAGGGCGCCTCCTTCCGCTCCAAAGAGGTGATTGTGGCCCAGTCCAAGGCGGAGGAGCTGGTGGACCTGATTGACGAGCAGGCCCAGCTCATCCTGGTCCCCGACCACACCGCCGTGGTGCTGGATGATATCACCTTGGATACGTCCACCGTGGGGCGCTACGGCAAGAAGCTGTACGTCATTGGCGATGTGACCGTGCCCCAGCAGAACGCCGCCTTGGAGGGGCTGGAGTACCTGAATGTCCAGGGCGATATCAAAGTGCCCCAGGAGCACAAGGACCAGCTGCTCTCTGTTTTGACCGAGGTGTCCGGGGCCGTGAAGGTAACCCAGCCCAGAGGGACTGTGGTGGAGGACAAGCCCTATGTGAAGATCACCAAGTGGATGTTGGAGCAGCAGCCCAAGGGCATCCTGGTCAGCGACTGCGCCTTCGTCCATATCGCCGACGACATTCCCCGGGAGTGGATCATGGAGCGGCTGCACATTGAGGACTGCGCCGTGGTGCAGTGCTGCGAGGCGCTGGAGGACGCCGTGGCCATGGTCTGTGAAGATGTGGCCCAAGTGGGGCACGCTGACCACATGGACGGCGGCGGCATCGGCGATACCATCAAAGCCGCCCTGGGCGGTATCAAGGGGGCGCTGGACACCAAAGTCATCAACGCCACCCAGTACGTGCTGTAAGGCACACAACAACAAAATCCCCCTGGTGTGATGTTCACACCAGGGGGATTTCTTCTGTCTGTTTGTCTTTTCCCGGGCATCTGGGCCCGGCTAGGGTTTTATGCTCTGGACTTCTTGATGCCGATCATGTACAACACCGGCAGCAGCAGGGCAAACACCATCACAATCACGCCCGTGAGAACGCCGGCAGCCGCGCCGAGGCCCGCAGAGCCGCCCATTACGCCCACCAAGGTAGTGACCAACAGGATGCTCAGCAGCCCGTTGATGACAGCCAGCACGATGAGGACAATGGCCAGCCCCAGCCCGGTACCGCCGCTGTCCCGGCTTCTGGATTTGTCCTCCCGGTAGAAGGGCTCAAAGAGGTGGGGTAGATCCTTGTCTGGGATGACCGGGCCGTCGTTGTATACCGAGATGCGCACCTGCTCCCCCTGTTTCACCAAGGACACTTGAATCCGTTTCCCCTTCTCCACATGGCGCAGAGCGTTGGAGGCCAAATTTCCCACCGCCTCCTTCAGCCGCTCCCGGTCCCCTTCCAGCCAGACCCCCTCCAGCTCCAGGGACAGAGAGACCTCCTTTTTCTCCAGCTGGAGGGCCAGGGGACTCCACACCTCCCGCACCACGTCGGCCAGATTCAGCGGTGCCACGTTCAGGGCCACGCCGGACTCCAGCCGGGTCAGCTCCAGCAGCCGCCCCACCAGCTGGCCCATGCGGTCGCTCTCCTCCAGGATGATATTCAGGTACTCCCCCCGCTTCTCCGGGGCAATGTCCTCCCCCAGGGCCTCGGCGTGGGTACGAATGATGGCCAGAGGGGTTTTCAGCTCGTGGGCCGCTCCACGGGTAAAGGCACGCTCTCGCTCCAGCTGGTCCTGGGCGGCGTTGAAGGCCTCCGCCAAGGCGTTGAGCTCCTGCACCGGGCGTCTATTTGACAGCGCCCCTTCTGGGCCCCCTGGCTCAGTTGTTCCACCGGCCTCGTCACCTGTTTGGACAGGTGGGCAGAGAGAAGCAGCACCGCCGCCGCGGTGAGCAAAAAGGTGCTGATGTAGAGAAACCACTGCCCCTGCACGGCAGCTCGGCGAATGTCACACTGTCCACCCACCACCCGCATGGCGTTTCCGTCCTCAGAGATTCCAAACAGCTGCCCGCTGACGGTGAGGCTGCTGCCATGCATCTCCGTGGCTCCTTGGTGCACCCGGTTCTGAGCCTCCCGGAAGTTGGAGAGCCGCAGCTCCATGTCGATGGGGTCATCTTTCCCGTCCCCGCGGTAATCCGGGAGGAGCTCGCTGGCCACTCTCATAAATTTCAGCTCCAGGGTGATAGAGTCCTCCCCGGTTGTGTCCGTCTCCACCATGGTCTCTGTGGTGCCATCCGGGTGCACCAGCTCTATTTCCTGCACATCCATGGCATAGCCGGACCGCTCCACGCCTGTCACTCGGGCGTACGTGCCATCCACATTGGGAAGGTCACCGTCCCCCGGCCAACTGTCTGAGGGATAGAGAGCAAAGTCCCAGCTTCGGCTGCGGTGCTGGGTGAGCCACCGGGCCAGCTGGCTGCGCACTTCCTGGCCCAAGCTGTTTCGCACCAGAAAGGCCATACCTCCTTCCCCAATGTCGGTGAGGCCGCCGGAGGCGGCGCTGAGGTTGTACATCAGAATATGGTCGGCCTGGGCCCCCAGACCGTTGTCCCGATTGGTTTGGTAGATCTCCCTCTGCTCTTCCAAGGCCTTCTGGGCATACTCATATTCCTGGGACACCGTCCCTTCCAGTCGGTCACAGGCGGAATTGGTAAGCACCACCATGGTGCCCAGCCACAGCAGGAAAAGCGCCACCGTCAAAGGGACCGCCAGCCGCCAGCGAAGCCGCCTGGGCCTGCTCTTGTTCATGGTTACACCTCCTCCAGCCGATATCCCGCTTTAAACACCGTCTTGATCTGGCCCCGGCCTGGCCCAGGGCATAGCCCCGGAGCATGTCCTCCTCCCCGCCCAAAGCGGTGAGAAAGAGAATGGGCACCGGACTATTCTGGCGCACGGCTGTCCATACCTGGAATCCGTCTAGCTCCGGCATAAGGACATCCAGTAGAATGGCGTCGTAGTCGTGGTCCCGCAGCAAGTCCAAGGCCTCTGCCCCGTCCCGAGCCAGATCACAGCCCGGGCCGTGGGCCCCAAAGTAGTCCCGAACAATGTCCCGGATGCGCTTCTCATCTTTATGATACCACATACTTGTGTCAAAGTTATGTTTCCTTGTCCAGTATAGAAAAAAGCGCACCGGACGAATGATCCGGTGCGCGAAATCTTTTCATAGCAAACAAAAAACCCCGGAACATTCGTTCCGAGGTTTCTCGTGGAGCTGCTAGGCAGATTCGAACTGCCGACCTCATCCTTACCAAATATTTTTGGCGGTTTTTTGCCTCTGGCAGTCTTTCGCTGCCTTTCGTCTGTAACCGTTGGGGCCGTAAGCGTTCCTGGTTTTCCCGTTCACCTCCTTCTGCTGCCTTGCGTTCCCTTTTGTGTACGCTTTTCACTGGGCCGTCTGGGTTTTGTCTGGTTTTTTCCTCACCCGCTCCGGCTGTGACCTCATATCTTTTCTGGGCCTCAGCCCTTGTACATCTTCACGAAAGAGCCGACCTCAGCCGCAGCACCCGCAACGGCACGCACACCCGCCATCTCGGTGTTGGTCTCGTTGTTCGTCCACATGACCAGGCTGGGAGCCGCTGCGTAGTTCAGGTGTACCCGCTGCCCGTTGCCGAAGTAAACCACGTTGGCGGGAACCTGGGCATCCAGGCGAATACCATAGCCCAGCGGGGCCTGCTGCTCAATGGGCTTGGAGGGGTCAAGAATGGGCTTCTTGTTGCTGTCCACCATGCCCAGCATCCAGGTGAAATAGGTGGAAGGTGCCATATACCACTTGGCCCCCTCGATGTAGTCAGCACCCAGCAGCCCCGCCAGCTTCACCAGTTCGGCAAAGGTGGGGGCGGTGTCTGCCACGTTCACGGCGGTGGTATCGTCCGAATAGGACAGGGCCGCCACGGCATCCAGGCACACCCCGTCCATCTTCTTAGTCATGGAACCCAGAAGGGTCTGCTGCACAATGGCCTCGAAGGACGCAGCGGACACGCTCATACCCACCTGGGAATAGCCGGTATTATAGGCGTACTCAGAGTGGGTAATGGTCAGCTTGCCAGGCACAAACCCGCCGTTGGTGATCTCCTGGTTCTCGGTGTGCTTCTCCACCACTTGCAGCCCTGCCACGGGAATGGTCAGGTTGCCTGCGTGGGCAATGTTGGTCACAGAGGCATCCATCAGGAACGCCCCGGGGGCCTTCTCCATGACATAGCTGTCCAGGACAGTGCTGGGGATCACGTTGCTCATGGTGCTGGTGCTGCCCGCTGCCCGCTTCTCCATATAGTTGTCGTAAATGGTACGAATATTCATCTCTTCCACGTTGTTTTTCCTCCTTGAATCGTTAAATTCTTCAAAAGTACGAATGACACGACCGCCACCCGCTGAAACTTCCCGCAGGATTGCAGCCCGCTCCTCTTCGGCCTGTTTGAACTGGGTTTCCAGGGCCGTAAACTGTGCAAACATCTGGTTTGCCGCCTGGACATCACTACCCGCATCAGCGGCCCACTGTCTGCGCAGTTCCAGCATCTCCCGCCGGATAGGCCCCATAGGGTTTCCCTTGTGGCCCCAGGCGGCGGCTCTGCGCTGTTCTTGCTCCCAGGTAGGGTAATCTTCCGGCCCTTCGTCCGGCTCCACATAGGCCCCCATGCGCCGCTCTACATCGGCCCAAATGGCCCGGCACTCAGCACGCCGGAACTCCACCCGCTCCGGCTCTGCCAGGGCCTCAAAGCGGCTGCGTGCGCTCACCTGGGTCTGCTCATAGGCGGGCCAGGGGACAAGGCTCACGTCAAACAGACGGGCAATGTGCTTCACGGTGCGGGTGCGGGTGGTACTGTCCCAGCTGTCCCCCTCCGGGGCCACCGTAAAGGCAAACGACATCTTGTCAATCAGCCCGTTCTTGACCTCCTGGTAAAAGCTGCGGGCCTCGTCTGATAGGGTCATATCGGCATCCACCCGCAGCCCGTGGGCATCCACAGACAGCCGCAGGGAGCCGCCACGGGTGCGGGCCAGGGCGTGGCCCTGGTGGTCAAAGCGAAGTACCACATCGGACATATCAGCCCCGTCCAGGGCGTGCCTGTCAATGACTTCCCCGTATTCCAGCCCGGTTTCCGGGTCTTTGTACAATACCGTCCGGCTGTCAAAGACTACGGCATACCCGTGTATCGTTCCGTTCTGGCCCGCTTCCCAGCTGCCAGAGCGATATTCTGCGTTTTGGTTCATCCAATCACCTACTTTTGGTTTTGGTGCGCTCTCAGACCCTCCCGGCCCGCTGCATCCTCCCGGATGAAGCGGGGACAGCGCACTTGTGATCTATGTAAAACGCCCGTGGGCGGTTTACGCTTTTGGTTTTCCTGTAACCGAGTGGGTTTTCCGGGTTGTGTCCAACTTGGACACAATTTCCCCCGGTTTTCTCCGGGAATGGGCCGCCCTGGGCGAACCACCCCCCCCTCCCGTATCACGCCCGCTGCAATTTAAGTCCACCTCTCGGTCCTCCAGGCAGGGGGTAGCCCTGCCCAGCATGGGGGGGAGTGGCAAGTCGTAGACTTGCTGTGCGCATACGCACGCACGCAAGGCCCATCTGCATCCTGCCCCGCAATGTGTCTTTGAAACAGCGAAAAAACACCGTGTTTTTACGCCTCTACCGCTGGGTTTTGCCCCGAAACTGCCCCGGAAATGGCCCAGTTTCGAGCGGTTTTTACCAGCTTGACCCGTGGAAAACCGTGTCCATCCTTGCCCCGTGGCTCGATGTCTACAAGGCTCTCGTGCTTGCATTTGCGGCAATACAGGGCCAGAGCCTTGGCCTGGGTTTCCCCGTTCAGCTTCAGCAGCTTACCCTTCCGGCACACCGGGCACATCACCCACACAATCCCCGCCACAGCGTGACAGGTTAACTCTTCCGGCAATCTGTTCATGGCTTGTCCTCCTGGTTGTATTTCCCTCGCACGCCCGCACGGGCGAAGCGTTCGCCTCTGCTACCAGTGTACCCAGTGCGTGTGGTGGTTTCAATGGGCCGGGGCCTCTTTCTACATCCCCTGTTCTAAAGATATATACTGCTTCAAGTCAGATATAGAGGCCCCGGCTTGTCCTCTATTCCCGCCCTCTGGCTGCGGACTTGCTGCCGCCTCCAGGGCGGCATCCGGTACTTTATGTAGCTATAACTGCCGTACTCGGTCATACGCTCTTCCCGTTCCAGCACGGTGCAGTCCGTGGGTGCAGCCAGGGCCGTATCGTCCGACACAAAGCACGTCTCCACAATAGGCTTCTCCAGGTTGCGGCTGCGTGTCCACATCTGGGCACCCACCGGGCGGCCCTCCACGCTCTCCTTGGTCATGTATCGGGCCAGTTCCTCATAATCTCTGGCCCCCACATATTCCAGGTCTACCATGTCCCCATAGGGCCACAGACTGCGGATGGTCTCAATGTCCCGCTCCGTAGCGTTGATCACCAGGTGGTGGTGCAGCCGTCCTTCCCCGTGCTTGCCCTCGGTGGTATACACATACTTCAATTCCTGGTCTCTGGGCTTGCGGTAGGCCCGCAGCTGCTTGATGAACTTGCGCACGTTTTTGACTGCATCAGCCCGTTTTGCTGGAAGGTCTGCATCCCGGTATGTCAGGGTCACAAAGAGGTCTTGCCCCTCGAAGTTTGCCGCCAGCAGCATTTCCAGCCTCCCCCGGGCGGTCTTGTCATTCATGGCCTTTTGGGCTGCGCTGGTCATCCGGGACTTTTCAGCCCTGGCCCGCTCCCCGTCCCTGGGCTCCGGGGCCGTGTATAGAATTGTCTTGACAATGCTGCCCGCTATGATGGTCTTTTTCCGCTTTGCCATTCTTCCCTACCTTTTCTGGCCTCACCAGGCCATGTGAATGCCATGTGTGCTGCCCAAACTCCCGCACACATCCCTGTTTCAGGGCTTCCCACATCATCAGCTTTGCCAGGGTGTCCAGGCCCGCCCTGGGAACAGTCCCCACCTTTGTGTCTCCATATCCCCAATACCCGGCAACAAAGGCCGCAGTAGCCACCGGGAGAGCGGAAACGACCCTATGTATGGGATATCTGTCCCCCTTCTCATTCCAGCCCATAGCGCATATATGTGGGAATGCCCCACCCAATCTGACCTTTGCCTGCCTTCTCCACGCTACAAACTGGTCTTTTGCCCGCAGCTTTCCAGGGGCCGGATACTCCCGCCAGTAGTCCAGCGTGATCAGACAGGCCCCCTCTGGGAAGTTGGCTTCCAGCAGCCCCACAAGGGTCTTGTAGGAAAGATTTATGTTATAGCGTTGCCATTCCTCTTTCGTTCTCGGCATATATGCCCCTCCTTGTAACAGAGCGCAGGGCCAGGGGCCACGCCCCCACCCTGCGCTCTATTCCGTGTTGTCGTTAGCCCGCTGCCTGGGTCTGCTTGGGCTTGTCCTCCATCCAGTTCACATCCAAGACGGGAATATACCCGCCGCCCTTGGTACGCAGCACACCCTTGACAGGAATCAGTACGCCCCCCAATTCCTTGTAGGGCTTGCCGTCCTTCACGACCACGCCGGGCACATCTTCCACCAGGACACACGCCCGGGTTTCCTGGGTACTAACAACTTGTTTTTCCATTTGACATTCTCCTTCTGCCCCGGTAAAATAGGGGCGTGAAATTCGCTCATAGGTGTGTGGGTTTCTCACTTGCCGCTCTGGTGTTGCAGCACCGGGGCGGTTTTCTTTTGCCCTTCTGGGCATGACAGGGTATCTCCCAGTGTGCCAGCTTGCCCAGCAGCCACGCCAGGGCAAGGCCCCCGTACAACAGCCACCAGCCACCAGGCAGGGCCGCTATTCCCTCGGCACACACCGCCAGGCCCAGCAACAGGGCCAGGGCGGCACTCTCACACACCGCCGCTCTCATGCCCTGGCCCTCCGCTTCGCTGCGTCCCGGATGTCCGTTACCTTGCTGCTCTGGGTGGGCGGCTCCGGCTCCTGCGTGGCCCCCAGGGAGCGCAGCAGGGCGGGGACGTTGATGTAATACGTCCCCCCGCTTTTGACGTGGGGGATGGAGCCATCCCAGCAGCCCCGGCGCAGGAAGTACATGGACAGGCCCGTGGACTTGCTGGCCTCCGGGATTTTCTGAAAGGGTACTTGCTTCTCTTTTGCCATATTGCATCCTCCTTTTGTGTCCAAGTTGGACACATTTTCACCTTACTTCAATGCCTTTTTCCCTTCTGTCTCTGTCAATGCCCAGCAGCAGGGAATAGAAATCCCCCACATACAGGGCCACCCTGCGGCCCACCTTTACGGCGCATCCGGTACGTTGCATCAGCAACCGAGCCGTAGCGGTACAGCAGCCCAGGGCCTCCGCTACGTCCTCCTTGTAGACCACGGCCCGCCCGTTATAGGTTTCCACTTGCTTTTCCACAGCCTGCATAATCTCACCTCCAAGATATTTCACTATCACAATAACACTATCATTTACTTTTGTCAACTATTTTATATCACACCGTCGTTTTAGTGTAGTTCGTTGACTTTCCTAAGTTTTGTGGTATGATAAGTGAAAAGCGAGGTGTTATTATGTCCGACCTCTCCACTTTTGGGCAGCGTATCAAGCAGCTGCGCCAGGAAAATAATTTATCGCAAAGAGATTTTGCAGAGCGCATAGGAGTAACTGCCTCTGCTCTTTCTTCATACGAAAAAGCACAAAAAAACCCATCCGTTAATGTTGCTGTCAAAATTGCTACAGAATTTAAGGTTTCACTTGATTGGTTGTGTGGTCTAACTGGTGGGTCAAATCGCTTTCAGCCAGACGATACAATCCCATTCGACCTTCCCCAGGCACTCACTCTACTGCTTGAGTTAATTTCTTATGGAATCTTGACAATTCCAAAAGAAATAGATGAAGAAAATGATGAAATCATTGGATATGATTATAGCCGCCTTGAAGTTTCCGGCCTCTTAGAGGACTTTCTTCGTGACGAGAGTGCCATCCTAAACCTGTATGCGAACGGGGCAATCAGCATGGATAATCTCCGTATTTGTATGGATGAAATGACGTATAGGGCAGCTGAAAATATCCGAAAAGTACAAAAAGCTGATGTATCTAAATTTCTGTCTGAAACAAACTCTAATAGCGATGACACAGGAAACCCCTTCAATTCTTCTGCAAAATAAAAACCGCCCCGGTGCTACCAACACCGGGACGGTTGACGCAACAACAGCCCACACGCTAATATAGGCCCTGTTTGCCCTTGTATTATACCATACAGGGCCGGGAAAGGAAATGATTTTATGCCATCCACCCGGAAAATGACCAACAAAGCCGGACAGACCTTCTATGAGATACGGGTGAGCCGGGGCCGGGGTACCGCCCCCCTCTCCA
>OGPO01001681.1_pt1 | contig 13379 bp, 9 predicted proteins | sample 1553041 | NCBI WGS metagenome assembly OGPO01 (sample SAMEA2580281, study PRJEB22360) | human gut metagenome | biome: human gut; feature: human-associated habitat; material: faeces | place: Denmark | collected 2008/2010 | reverse complement strand
GGCGGTATACCCGCTGGACACGCCGGTAAACGATGATGCACTATTGCTCATTTACTGCTCCCTACGATGGTCTTAACCAACAGGTTCTAAGGGTCAGGCTCAGGCCTTTCTCAACTCGCGAACCACATGCGAGTTCCCCTGCATTACAGTGCCGACGCTATGCGCCAACATGGACATTATCGTGACGGATTTGTTCGATACGTGTCGTCAGGTCTGGCGCGTCCCCGTCCATTCGTGATACATAGACGCCTCCGCCGAGCAACATCTCCCGAATTTGTGACGCTGACGCGATGTCAGTGGCACAAATTCGGGAAGGGTAAAACAACAGGAACAATATGGAGGTGTTGCGATATAGGAATCGCTGCGAACGGCCGCTCGTGAGACGCGGAACATATACCGGACAATGCCGCCTGACCTGTCACCATATACGGCTATCCTGAAGCGGTTGTAATTAGACCCCAAACCGTTCAAACCAGAAGGTGCATTGTGGCTCAGTCCAAACTCGATGAAGTCGTATCCCTTGCGAAGCGTCGCGGCTTCGTGTTCCCCGCCGGCGAAATTTACGGCGGCACCCGTTCCGCTTGGGATTACGGCCCTCTCGGCGTCGCTCTCAAGGACAATATCAAGCGTGAATGGTGGCGCTCCATGGTCGTCACCCGTCCTGATGTCGTCGGTGTCGACACTTCCATCATTCTGCCGCCCGAAGTGTGGGTGGCGTCCGGCCACGTGAGCGTGTTCAACGATCCGCTCGTCGAGTGTCTCAACTGCCACAAGCGCAACCGCGCCGACAAGCTCGAGGAATCCTACGCCGAGAAGCACGGCGACAAGATGCCGGAAAACGGCATGAAGGACATCGTCTGCCCGAACTGCGGCACCCGTGGCCAGTGGACCGAACCGCGCGACTTCAACATGATGCTGCGCACCCACCTCGGCCCGGTCGAGGACGAGAACAGCCTGCACTACCTGCGTCCGGAGACTGCACAGGGCATCTTCGTGGACTTCAAGAACGTGATGACCTCTTCCCGTTCCAGGCCGCCGTTCGGCATCGCCAACATGGGTAAGTCCTTCCGTAACGAGATCACCCCGGGTAACTTCATCTTCCGCACCCGTGAGTTCGAGCAGATGGAGATGGAGTTCTTCGTCACGCCCGGCACCGATGAGGAATGGCACCAGTACTGGATCGACGCGCGTACCCAGTGGTACATCGACCTTGGTGTGAAGCCGGAGAACCTGCGCCATTATGAGCATCCGAAGGAGAAGCTGGCCCACTATTCGAAGCGTACCGTCGACATCGAATACAAGTTCGGCTTCCAGGGTTCCGATTGGGGCGAGCTTGAAGGCGTCGCCAACCGTACCGACTTCGATCTTTCCGCGCATGCCAAGCATTCCGGCGAGGATCTGAGCTACTTCAACCAGGCCACCGGCGAAAAATACGTGCCGTACGTCATCGAACCGGCCGCCGGCCTGACCCGTTCCCTCATGGCCTTCCTTGTTGACGCCTACGACGTTGACGAGGCCCCGAATACCAAGGGCGGCGTCGACAAGCGCACCGTGCTTCGCCTTGATCCGCGCCTGGCTCCGGTCAAGGCCGCTGTACTGCCGTTGAGCAAGAAGCCGGAATTGCAGACCGTGGCACACGATCTGGCCGCCGATTTGCGTCAGCATGACTGGATGATCGACTATGACGAGGCCGGTGCGATCGGTCGTCGCTATCGCCGTGAAGACGAAATCGGCACCCCGCTGTGCATCACCGTCGACTTCGACACGCTTGACGATCAGGCCGTCACCATTCGTGAACGTGATACCATGCAGCAGGAGCGCGTCGCACTCGACAAGGTGGCTGATTATGTGGCCGCACGTATTGGCGAGAAGCATGTACGTTACCCGCAGGTGCCGGTTGAGATGGGCGGCGAGGCTTGGCCTGAGTCCGTCAAGATCGCCGAAGCCGGTGGCTTGTATTAAAGCTGGATACTGGTTACCATAGCGTTCTTATGCCAGATAGCATTGTGACTGCTTACGAGGAATCCGACGTGCTCGACCCGCGTACCGACGCGGTGAGGCCGTCGGTTCCTCCGGTTATGAAGCCTGTTGATTTAGGGCCGGTACACGTTGAAACCCCGGTGGTGCTTTCGCCTATGGCGGGCGGTACCAACCAGCCGGTGCCCCGCGTCACTTTCCCAACTGGCCGTTCCGCGTGATTTGCGAAAGCTACGGACCGGACGGTCTATACGTGGCCGAAATGATCACCGCGCGCGCGTTGGTCGCACGCAATCCCAAAGCGTTGCGGTTGTGCCATTTCGCGCCGAGCGAGAAAATCCGTTCGCTGCAACTGTACGGTGTGAACCCGGCGATCGTGGAACAGGCCGCGAAAATCGTCATCGACGAAAACATGGCCGACCATGTCGATCTGAACTTCGGATGCCCCGTGCCGAAAGTGACCCGACGCGGCGGCGGATCGGCTTTGCCGTGGAAGACGGATCTGTTTCGCGAGATCATCCAGCGTGTGGTCAAGGTCTGCGATGCTGCCAACGTGCCGGTGACGGCTAAAATCCGCGTCGGCATCGACCATGAGCATGAAACGTTCTTGGAAGCGGGCCATATCGCGCAGGAGGAAGGCTGCAAGGCGGTGACCTTGCACGCGCGTACCACCGCCGAATATTACGGCGGGCATTCCGACTGGAGCCGGATTGGCGAGCTGGTCGAAGCGCTTGACATTCCAGTGTTCGGCAACGGCGATATTTGGGGTGCGAACGATGCGCTTGCCATGGTTGCCGAAACCGGTTGCGCCGGCGTTGCGATTGGCCGCGGCTGCCAAGGCAGGCCATGGCTGTTCGCCGATATCAAGAATGCGTTCGCTGGCAGCGACAAGCGTGTTGACCCCACGCTAGGAGATGTGTGCCGTGTGGTTGAACGCCATGCGGAACTGTTGACCGAATTCTATGATGGCGATGAGCAGATGGCCGTGCATGATCTGCGTAAGCATATCGCGTGGTATCTCAAGGGATTCCCCGTTGGAGGCTCCACCCGTCGCGCGTTCATGGAATGTGAAAATCTTGAGGATGTCAGAGCCGAAATAGGCAAGCTGGATCCCAACATCTGTTTTCCCGAGCGAGTGGTCGACAAGCCAAGGGGGCGCGTGCGCTTCGCAAAGAAAGTGCATCTGCCTTACGGATGGTTGGAATCACGGGAAACAACGCATGATGAACGTCAGGCGTTGTTTGGGGATGATCCTATGGACGCCAGCTATTGAATATGACATGCTGATGTGGTTAAATCGTCGTGGGGGCACCGAAAGAGGGTAAATCGCAGGCGAAATGAACACGTTAGCAATAAAAAAGTGAAAAAACGCCGTTACACACGGCGAAAAGTGCGCGTACTGCAGCGTGTCTGCGATAAAGTTGTGCGTAAACGCGAGTGACAGGAGACTATGGTGAGCGAGATTGCCCAGACTGACAATTTCAACGACAAAACGAATATCAAGGTTGTCGGTGTTGGTGGAGCTGGCGGTAATGCCGTCAATCGCATGATTGCCGAGGGTCTTCAAAGTGTTGAATTCATTGCGATCAATACTGACGCGAAGGACCTGATGCGTTCCGACGCCGATGTCAAGATCTCCTTGAACGATGCCACCAGCCGCGGGCTTGGCGCAGGTGCCGACCCGGAGAAGGGTGCCAAGGCCGCTCAGGATCATCAGTCCGATATCGAGGAATCGCTCAAGGGTGCCGATATGGTGTTCGTGACCTGCGGTGAGGGTGGTGGCACCGGTACCGGTGCAAGCCCGATCGTGGCTCGCGCCGCGCATCAGCAGGGTGCCCTGACCATTGCGGTGGTTACCCGCCCGTTCAGCTTTGAAGGTCCCCAGCGTGCGGCTTCCGCAGCACTTGGCATTGAGAATCTGCGCAAGGAAGTCGATGCGCTGATCGTGATTCCGAACGATCGACTGCTTGAGCTTTCCGATCGCACCATCGGCATCGTCGATGCGTTCAAGACCGCCGACACCGCCTTGCTGGCCGGCGTGCAGGGCATCACCGACCTGATTTCTTCGAACTCGTACATTCACGTCGACTTCAACGATGTCAACGCTATTCTGCGTGGCGCGGGCACCGCACTGTTCGGCATCGGTTCCGCACGAGGCGAGGATCGCGCCACCCAGGCAGCTGAAATCGCCATCAGCTCGCCGCTGCTGGAAGAAAGCATCGAGGGTGCCCACGGCGCGCTGATCAATATCGCCGGCCCGTCCGATCTGAAGTTGCAGGAAGCGGCCGCCGCCACCCAGCTGGTGGGCAAGGCCATCCATCCGGAAGCACAGATCATCTGGGGTCTTTCCCTCGACGACGCTTACGGCGACGAAGTGCGTGTCACCGTTATCGCCGCAGGCTTTGATGCCAACTCCAAGAAGGCGGCTCAGGATGAAGCCCAGAAGCAGGCAGAGCCTGCGGAAAGCACGGTGCCGCTGTCGGCGTTGTCCGCAGCCCCGAGGGCAGCGGCGGTTCCGCAGCAGCCCCAGTCTCAGCTTATTCAGACTCCGGAAGCCCCGAAGGTGCAGCCGCTGTCCACTTATATTCCGTCCACTCCGGAACCCGTCGTTCCGTCATTCGACCAGACCACCGAGCATGAAGTGGTGTCTTCGAACGACGCCGGCGATTTGGATATTCCGGATTTCCTGCGCTAAAAGCAACGCGAAGACGCGAAAGGATCGTTCATGGCAGGTTTTATGAAAAGCGCGATGTCCTATTTGGGCATGACCGACGTTGCCGAAGGTGACGAGGATTTCAACGAAGAGGCTGAGAGCAGCGAAACCTCGTTCGATTCCGACCATTCCGTGACCCCGATGGCTTCGACTCCTGCCGCGACGTCCGCACCGCGCGAGCAGACCAAAGCCAACCCGTTCCAAGGCGGAAGGGTGAGCCGTATCACCACGATTCACCCGAAATCCTATGAGGACGCTCAGCTGGTCGGACGTGCCATTCGCGACGGCGTTCCGGTGGTGCTGAACCTGACCGGTGTGGCCGAGGCCGTGGCGTATCGCATTGTGGACTTTTCCGCGGGTGTGGTTTTTGGCGTGCGTGGCTCCATCGAACGTGTCACTCCGCGCGTGTTCCTGCTGAGCCCAGCTCAGGTGAACATCAAGGTTGAGGAACCGCAGGCGAATAACTCGTCGCACGATTTGTTCGCCGACTGATATAGACGAAAGCCGTTGCGAAAGCAGACTGCATGAAGCCTCCGTCACCCGTGATGGGGGCTTTGTTATGTTCTGTTGCTAAGGTGGTGCCCCATGATTTTGTCTTTGATCGGTAGCATCGTCCACTTTTTGGTGAATGCCTACATTCTGGTGCTGTTCATTCGCATGATTCTCGATTGGGTTGCTGTATTGGCATCGGCATGGCGTCCACGGGGGTTGGTGTCGTCGTTGATCGACGCGGTTTACCAGTTGACGGAGCCCCCACTGCGCTGGCTACGCCAATATATCCGCCCTATTCCATTGGGTCCCATCTACTTCGATGTGGCATTCATCGTTCTTTATTTCATTCTCATTGCTATTGATTTCCTCATTTAATGTATGTCAAATGCCGATTTTTCGCAAAAAATCGGTGGTCCCGTGCTAGAGTCGAACAATGAAAGCAACAACAGCAAGGCATCAAGCCCAAAGCGAGGTGTAAGATTTATGGCTCTGTTGACGCCGAAAGATATCAGAGAGCATACCTTCCAGACCGTGAGGTTCAAGGAGGGGTATGACGTCGATGAAGTCGACGATTTTCTCGATCAGGTAACCGAGACGGTGGAGGCCCTTGGCAAGCAGGCGGTTGCCAGCGGCCAGGCTACTCAGTCCCTCGGCCCGGATGTTGCGGGGCTCAACTCCAAGATTTCCGAGCTCAGCGCCCAGGTTCAGTCCCTGCAGCAGGAGAACGCGACATTGAAGTCCGCCTCCGAGCAGGCAGCTGGCGCTGGTGATCAGGCAGCTCAGGCCGCACAGGTCGCAGCAGCCAAGCTCACCGAGGCTGAGGAAAGCAACCGTGCTCTGTCGGCTCAGAACGAACAGCTCAAGGGTCAGGTGGATCGCCTGTCCGCACAGGTCGACCAGCTCACCGCACAGGCGGCTGAAGCTGCAGGCCAGGCGGATCTGGGCGAACAGCTGACCTCCATGCAGCATGAGCGCGACGCATTCCGTGCACAGACCGAAGACCTGTCCCGTCAGCTGGCTTCCGCACAGCAGCAGGTTGTGGTGGCCCAGCAGCAGGCGGCTGAGATCCAGCAGCTCAATGCAAGGCTTGAAGAGGCTCAGGAGCAGGTCGCCCAAGCTCAGCAGCTCACGCAGCAGCATGCGGCACAGTCCCAGCAGCAGGATGAGCGTGCCCAGCAGCAGGCCGCGCAGATTCAGCAGCTTGCACAGCAGCTGCAGGAATCGCAGCAGCGTGAAGCCCAGCTGCGCGAGCAGGTCGCCAAGGTCGAACCGAGTACCGAAACCGGAAGCCTGCAGAAGATTGCAGGAGCCGCAGCCAGCGCCAACACGGAGCCGGAGCGTGCCACCGCCATGCTGACCCTGGCTATGCAGCTGCACGACCAGTACGTCGACAAGGGCAAAGCCAAGGCTAAGGAAATCACCGACGAGTCCCAGCGTAGGTACGATGAGCTCATCGGCAATGCCAACGATTACTCCAACCGCACTCGCACCGAAGCCGACAACTACTCCGAAGGCACCCGTTCCGAAGCCGATCAGTATTCGGCTGACACTCGTGCCAAGGCTGATGACTACTTGAACCAGAAGACTCAGGAAGGCGATGCCTATCTGACCAAGCGTGCTCAGGAAGGCGATGACTATCTGGCGCAGCGCACTCAGGAAGGTAATGCTTACTTGGATCAGAAGACTCAGGAAGGTAACGCCTATCTTGCTCAGAAGACGCAGGAGGGTGATACCTACTTGGATCAGAAGACTCAGGAAGGCGACGCCTATCTTGCTCAGAAGACGCAGGAGGGTGATACCTACTTCTCCACGAAGCACAACGAAGCCGACGAATACGAGTCCGAAGTGCAGAAGCGCGCCTTCGACTACGATTCGAAGACCCGTACCGCAGCCGACGACTACGCCCAGCAGGTCCGCGACAATCTCGAAGCGCAGACCAAGGTCATCGAAGGCAACATTCAGGGCCTCAAGCAGTTCGAAACCGAATACCGTGCACGTCTTACCGAATTCCTCGGCCAGCTCGTGTCCCAGGTGTCCGACACGAACAACTATGATCAGGACTCCCAGGACGACTGAGATTAGGCTGTGTCTGACATCATGACAAATGATCAAAGACGGCTGCGCACCCGCGTGGCCGTCTTTGCGTGTATCGCCGTTGTGGCACTGGTACTCGACCAGATCAGCAAGGCATGGGCGCAGTCGGCGCTTGCCGACGGGCAGACGGTACGTGTGATTCCGGGCATCCTCTCATTCACGCTGGTGCATAATCCGGGTGCGTCCTTGGGCATGGGATCCAACATGACCTGGTTGATTTCGTTGCTTGCCATCGTGGCATGCGTGGCGTTGGCCGTACTGGCAATCCGTACCATTTCCATGAAATGGACGGTGGTGTTCGCTCTTGCTTTCGCAGGAGCATTGGGCAATCTCATCGATCGTGTGATGTATGCCGAAGGTTTCCTTAATGGCAAGGTCGTCGATTTCCTCAATTACGGATGGTCGGTCGGCAATGTTGCGGATATTTTCCTGATGGTGGCGGGCGTCGCCGCCGTCGTACTGCTGTTTGTCGGAGAGCCCTTCAGCCAGAAGGATCTTGACGAACAGGCCGCAGAACAGACGAAACAGACGACCGGAGACCAGAACGCATGAGCCGTCTTGTTCCCGCACCCGACGCGCTTGTCGGCAAACGATTCGATGTGGCCGTGGCCAAGATGCTTGGTATCTCCCGAGCCAAGGCCGCGGAACTCATCGAAAGTGGACAGGCGCGCGTGCTTGGTCGTGACATTTCCAAATCATCGACTCTGCAATCAGGCGAAACCGTCGAATTCGATATTGTCGAGGAACGGACCGAGCCTGAACCGATCGCACGAGATATGGCAGTGGTCTACGAAGACGATGACGTCATAGTGGTCGACAAGCCAGTGGGTGTGGCTGCTCACGCTTCCGTCGGTTGGACCGGTCCGACGGTGCTCGGCAGTCTGCTTGACAGGGGAGTGCACATCACCTCCTACGGCGCCGCGGGACGTCAGGGTATCGTATCCCGCCTCGACGTGGGCACATCCGGATTGATGCTCGTGTGCAAATCTGACCTCGCCTACGTGGAAATGCGCAGGCAGTTCGCCGAACATGAAGTCGTCAAAACCTATCATGCGCTCGTGCAAGGCAATCTCAAGGAAAACAAGGCCACGATCGAAGCGCCGATCGGACGTGCCAAAGTCTCCGATTTTCGTTTTTGCGTTACGCCCGCCGGCAAAGAAGCCATCACCCATTGGGATGTGATGGAACGTTTCGGTGAGGCGACGCTGGTTTCCGTGAATCTGGAAACCGGTCGAACCCATCAGATCCGCGTGCATTTCTCGTCCATCGGGCATCCGCTTGCGGGAGACGCCATGTACGGTGCCAATCCGCAGCTGGGTGAGGCATTGGGATTGGAACGGCAGTGGCTGCACGCCAAGCAACTTGAATTCCGCCATCCGCGAACCCGTGTGTGGACCACGGTGAAATCGCATTATCCAGCTGATTTGCAGCATGCGCTCGACGTGATGCGCGGCAGGCACGACACACAAGACAAGCCTGAAGTGTGATCGCACGTCACCAATCACCGGTAGATTGGAACGTATGGCTACTTCCGGAAATTTCGTGCAACTGCATAATCACACGCATTATTCACTGCTTGACGGGGCGTCAAAGATTCCGGATCTGGTCAAGCGCGCCAAAGAACTCAACATGCCGGCCGTCGGCATCACCGATCACGGCAACATGCATGGCGCATACGAAATGTGGAGCACTGCGGTCAAGGAAGGCGTCAAACCGATTATCGGCATTGAAGCGTATGTGACGCCGGAAACCGCACGCCAAGATCAAACCCGCGTCAGCTGGGATACCAACTGGAATCCCGATATCGATCCGCAACATCGCAGGCGCAACCCCAACGACGTATCCGGCGGTGGCCTGATCACCCACCTTACGATGTGGGCGGAAACCGATGAGGGCCTTGTCAATCTGATGAAGGCGTCCACTGACGCGAATCTCGAGGGACGTGTCATGCGATACCCCCGAATGGATAAGGAAATCCTTGCCAAATATTCGAAAGGCATTATCGCATCTTCCGGATGCCCGTCGGGCATCATCCAAACGCGACTGCTGCTCGGCCAATTCGACGAGGCATTACGTGCGGCAGGCGAATTGCAGGATATTTTCGGACGTGACAATTTCTATATCGAATTCATGGACCACGGTCTGAAAATCGAAAAACAGGTGACCGACGGTCTGCTGGACATTGCGAAAAAACTGAACGCGCCGCTGCTCGCCACCAACGATTCCCATTACGTGCGCGCCGAAGACGCCGGCTCTCAGGATGCCATGCTGTGCATCAATTCGGGATCCACGCTTGACGAGCCGGGACGATTCAAATTTGACGGCACCGGCTACTATCTGAAATCCGCCGAAGAAATGCGTGAGCTGTTCAAAGACATTCCCGAAGCATGCGACAATACGTTGGAAATCGCCGAACGCTGCAATGTCATGTTCGACGATCATGAAGATGGCGCGTTCATGCCCCAATTCGACTGCCCGGAAGGTTGGGATGAGACGTCGCTGTTCCTGAAAAAAGTCGAGGAAGGCTTGGAACGGCGTTATGACGGGCATCCGCCGATCGAAGTGCTCAAGCAGGCCGATTACGAATGCGGTGTGATCTGTCAGATGCAGTTCTGCGGATACTTCCTTGTGGTGGCCGACTACATCAACTGGGCCAAATCGCATGGTGTGATGGTCGGGCCTGGCCGTGGCTCCGCGGCAGGCGCCATGGTGGCGTATGCCATGGGCATCACCGAACTCGATCCAATCAAGCACGGCTTGATCTTCGAACGATTCCTTAACCCGGAACGTGTGTCGCTGCCTGATATCGACGTCGATTTCGATCCGGACGGCCGCGGTCGCGTGCTTGACTATGTCGGAGACAAGTACGGGCGAGACAAGGTCGCGCAATGCGTGATCTACGGCACCATCAAAACCAAACAGGCGCTGAAGGATTCCGCACGAATCATGGGCTACGAATTCTCCATGGGCGAGCGCATCACCAAGGCGTTGCCGCCGGCGCAGACGGGTGGCAAGGATATTCCGCTGCATGATATTTTCGAGCCGAGTTCGAAGCGTTATGCGGAGGCCCGCGAATTCCGTGAGCTTTATGATTCCGATCCGGATGTGAAGCGCGTCACGGATGAGGCGATGGGTATCGAAGGCTTGATCCGTCAGACCGGTGTGCATGCGTGCGCCACGATCATGGGTAGCGAGCCGATTTCGAATACGTCGCCGCTGCTGGAACGTACCGATGGTACGGTTACGACCACGTTGGAGTATCATACGTGTGAAACGCTTGGTTTAGTCAAGATGGACTTCCTTGGTCTTTCCAACTTGACGGTTATTCGCGATACGTTGAACAATATCGAGGCGAATGGCAAGACGCGTATCGACCATACGAAGATTCCATTGGACGATCGTGCCACGTACGATCTGTTGTCGCGAGGTGACACGCTTGGCGTGTTCCAGTTGGATTCTGATGGTATGCGTTCGTTGCTGAAAACGTTGAAGCCGAATAACTTCAACGATATTTCCGCATTGATCGCGTTGTATCGTCCTGGTCCGATGGATATGGATTCGCATACGAATTATGCGAAGCGTAAGAATGGTTTGCAGAAGATCACGCCGATTCATCCTGAAGTGGCCGAGCCGTTGAAGGAAGTGCTTGACGAAACGTATGGTCTGATCGTGTATCAGGAGCAGGTGCAGTCGGCCGCGCGTATTCTGGCGGGTTATTCGTTGGGCAAGGCAGACGTGTTGCGTCGAGCAATGGGCAAGAAGAAGCCCGAGGTGCTGGCCAAGGAGAAGGTGCCGTTCTTCGCGGGCATGAAGGAGCATGGGTATTCCCAGGAGGCGGCGCAGGCCGTGTGGGATATTCTTGTGCCGTTTTCGGGCTATGCGTTCAACAAGGCGCATTCGGCCGCATACGGTTTGATTTCATATTGGACTGCATATCTGAAAACGCATTATCCGGTGGAATTCATGGCCGCGTTGCTGCAGGGTGCGAGTACGAACAAAGACAAGACCGCGTTGTATTTGGGCGAGGCTCGTCGCATGGGCATCCAGGTGTTGTCTCCTGACGTGAACGAGTCGGTGTACGAGTATTCCGCTGTCGGCGATGTGGTGCGTTTCGGTCTTGGCGCCATTCGTAACGTTGGCAAGGCTGCGGTTGATGCGATTGTCAAGGAACGTGAGAACGATCATGGCAAGTATGTGAATTTCCCTGATTTCATCAGGCGTGTGCCGATGGAGGCGTTGAATCGTCGATTGGTTGAATCGTTGATTAAGGCCGGTGCGTTTGATTCGATCGATCCGAACCGTCGTGCCTTGTTTACGATTCATGAGGCTGCGATTAATTCGGTGGTCGGTTTGAAACGCAAGCAGGCCGAAGGCCAGTTTGATTTGTTCTCCGATTTGGAAGATGCCGGCGAAGACGATGCGGGCATGGGCGATGCCATGGTGAATGTGCCCGATGTGGAGGAGTGGGATAAGAAAACCAAGCTGAATTTCGAACGTGAAATGCTTGGCTTGTATGTGTCCGACCATCCGTTGAGCGGTATGCAGTCGATTCTGGTGTCGTTGCGTGAAATGTCGATCGCGCATCTGATCGATCGCGCGGCGAATATGCCTGACGGCCAGCAGGTGACGGTGGCGGGTTTGATCACGAACGTGGACCGTCGTATGTCGAAGAAGGGCAATCCTTGGGCGATTGTGACCATCGAGGATTTGGAAAGCTCCATCCAGTGCATGTTCTTCGGCAAAGTGTATGAGGCCGCCGCTCCCGAACTGGCGGTCGACACGGTGGTGCAGATTCGCGGACAGGTTGAGAAACGCGATGAGACGGTAAGCATGCGTGCCACGGAATTCAACGTGCCGACGTTGGAAGCGCAGGATGAGAAGCCGGTGACGATTATGCTGCCGCCAATAGCGCTTGACCAATCGCATGTGCAGCAGTTGGGGCAGATTCTTTCAAATCATCCTGGACCCTGCGAAGTGAAGCTCGCCTTGATGGACGATAAGGGCAATGCCAAGGTGTTGACGTTCGGCGACCGTTTCCGCGTACGCCGCGACACGAGTCTGTTCGCCGAAATCAAAATCCTTTTCGGTCCCAGTTCTCTGCCTTTGGGCTGACCGGTCGTGGGGATGATGCCGAAAGTTCAGCCGAATATCTCACTATGCGGCTGAACTTGAGACGCGCGGGCGTTCTCGTGACATCACGTTGTTACCATGGGGCGTTATGAGCGAAGAAAACTATATGCGAATCATTGACCTGCGTGGCAAGAAGCTGACCCGAGCTGAAATGCTGGAGGCTATGCCTCGCGCTGAGATGGGCACCAACGAGGCCACCGATCTCGTGCAGCCCATTCTTGACGATGTGAAGGCCCGCGGTGCTGCGGCCCTGCGTGACTTCGCGGAGAAATTCGACCATATTCGTCCGGAGAACCTGCGCGTGCCGGTGGAAGCCATGAAGGCCGCCGTCGACGAGTTGGATCCGGAAGTGCGTGCCGCCATCGAAGAATCCGTGCGCCGCTCCCGCGCCGTGTCCGCTTCCCAGGTGCCGGCGCCGTTCCACACCGATCTGGCTGAAGGCGCGCGCGTTTCCGAGCGTTGGATTCCGGTGCAGCGTGTCGGCCTGTATGTGCCGGGTGGCAAGGCCGTCTACCCGAGCTCCGTCATCATGAACGTGGTCCCGGCACAGGCCGCCGGCGTGGAATCCCTCGCCATCGCAACCCCACCGAGCCGTAACAATGCCGACGGTCTGCCTGACAAGACCATTCTCGCCACCTGCGCCATTCTCGGCGTTGACGAAGTGTATGCGGTCGGCGGCGCTCAGGCCGTGGCCATGTTCGCTTACGGCGCCAAGGGATCCGAACCGCAGGACGGCGAAATCCTGTGCGATCCGGTCGACAAGATCACCGGTCCCGGTAACATTTTCGTAGCTCTTGCCAAAAAAGCTGTTTATGGCTATGTCAGCATTGATTCCATTGCGGGCCCCAGCGAGATCCTGGTACTGGCAGATGAGACCGCTACCCCCAGATACGTTGCAGCAGATCTGCTGTCTCAGGCAGAGCATGACGAACTGGCAAGTGCCATTCTGATTACCACTTCGAAAGAACTGGCG
>OGPO01001672.1_pt1 | contig 13450 bp, 9 predicted proteins | sample 1553041 | NCBI WGS metagenome assembly OGPO01 (sample SAMEA2580281, study PRJEB22360) | human gut metagenome | biome: human gut; feature: human-associated habitat; material: faeces | place: Denmark | collected 2008/2010 | reverse complement strand
CTATGATCAGCAGGACTGGTTTCTCTTCTTTTAAGTGCGCATAAGCCAGTCCGGAAGTCCGTTCTCCCTTTAAAAGCTCTGCGCGGATGGGAGAGCCGGTGAGAACTGCCTTGTCGGCGGGAAGATATTTCATGGTTTCGGGAAAATTGCAGCAAACCCTTGCGGCAGAGGGGATGCAGATTTTATTTGCCAGTCCCGGCGTCATATCAGATTCATGGATAATGGTGGGGATTTTATAGTGTTTCGCGGCCAGTACAACCGGAACGGCTACAAATCCGCCTTTTGAAAATACAACATCTGGCTTATAGCGTTTTAAGAGGCGTTTTGCCTCGGCATAGCCCTTGATCACACGGAAGGGATCTGAAAAATTTTTCAGGTCAAAATACCGGCGCAGCTTACCGGAGGAGATTCCGTCATAAGGAATGCCTGCATTTTCAATAAGTTTTCGCTCTATTCCCTGATAAGAACCGATATAACGGATCTCATACCCGGCTTCCTTAAGAGATGGGAGCAGGGCCAGGTTTGGAGTGACATGGCCGGCAGTGCCACCGCCGGTCAGAATGATTTTTTTCATGATGTTCTCCTTTATTTTGCCGGAAGGCGGCTCGCCCTCTCCGTCTTTGCTCCGCAAATCCACCTTATTCCCCTTCTGGCACTTCGTGCCACCTCCCCCGGCCGGGGGAGTCTGTCTCAAAGAAGGAGCCTCTGGCGAAAAGGACAAGCTTTCAGTTTTGCCAAAGGCCCCATCTCAGAGGGGGCTGTCTGCGAAGCGGACTGGGGGAGAGTTCACTTGAGGATAATGCTGCAATGCGCGCTTCCTCTTGCTCAAAAGCGACAAATGCGCTATACTATAAACACAACAACTGCACCGGTTTTCCGGTGAGAAGTGAGGGATAACATCATGAAAGTGATTCTCAAGCAGGATATCAAGGGCATTGGCAAGAAGGACGAGATCCACGAGGTCTCCGACGGCTACGCCCGCAACTTTCTGTTCCCGCGCAAGCTGGCCGCTGTGGCCGACGCCAGCGCGGTGAATATCGCCCGGGGCAAGGAGGCCGCTGCCGACTTCCACGAGGCTGAGAACGTGGCTGCCGCTCAGGCTGTGGCCGCGAAGCTCGAGGGCAAGACCGTGGTCATCAAGGCCAAGGGCGGTGCCTCCGGCCGTCTGCACGGCAAGGTCACCGGCAAGGAAGTCGCTGAGGCTCTGGCCCAGTTGGCCGGTTCTCCCATCGACAAGAAGAAGATCGAGCTGGAGACCAAGGACATCAAGGACGCAGGCGTCTTCAACGGCAAAGTCCGCCTCCATGTCGGTGTCGTGGCTTCCTTCAAGGTCCAGGTAGAAGTGGAGCAGGCCTGATTTGACCGCTATCTGCGCCCCCTCTCGGCAGGGGGCGCTTTTTGGCTTTACGGCATTTATATAAATAAAGCAGAAGGATAACGACCATGCCGAACGAACGACATTATAACGAACTCAACCTCGAGAGCGTGGGCATCAACCTGCCCTACAACATGCAGGCAGAGCAGAGCGTGCTGGGCGCGGTGCTGCTGAAACCCGAGACCCTGACCGACCTCGTCGAGATCATCCGGCCCGAGATGTTCTACACCCGGCAGAACGCTCAGATCTACTCCGAGATGCTCCGCCTCTTTACCAGCGACCAGACCATCGACTTCGTCACCCTGCTGGACGCCGTCATCTCGGACGGCGTGTTCCCCAGCGCCGACGAGGCGAAAGTCTACCTGACCGGCCTCGCCGAGACGGTCCCCAGCATCTCCAACGTCAAGGCGTATGCGCAGATCGTGCAGGAAAAGTATCTGGTGCGCCAGCTGATGGGTGTCGCAAAGGACATTTTGCAGGACGCGGGCGACGAGCCTGACGCCGACCTGCTGCTGGAAAACGCCGAGCAGCGCATCTATGAGATCCGCTCCGGCCGCGATTCCAGCGCCCTGACGCCCCTTTCTTCCAGCATGGTGGAGACGCTGACAAATCTGCAAAAGATCAGCGGCCCCGACGCCGACAAGTACAAGGGCATCCCCACCGGCTTCCGGCTGCTGGACACCGTCCTCACTGGCCTTGGCCGCGGCGACCTCATCATCCTCGCTGCCCGCCCCGGTATGGGCAAGACCAGTTTCGCGCTGAACATCGCTACCCGCGTGGCCATGCAGCAGAAGGTGCCGGTGGCCATCTTCAGCCTCGAAATGACGAAGGAGCAGCTGACCAACCGCATCCTCTCCGCTGAAGCGGGCATCGACAGCCAGGCGTTCCGCACCGGTGCGCTCCGGGCCGAGGACTGGGAGTATCTGGCCCTCGCCACCGAAAAGCTGCACGACGCACCGATCTATATGGACGACACCTCGGGCATCACCATCACCGAGATGAAGGCGAAGATCCGCCGGGTCAATCAGGACCCCGCCCGCCCCAACGTGGGCCTCATCGTCATCGATTATCTGCAGCTGATGACCAGCGGCCAGCGCAGCGAGAACCGCGTGCAGGAGATCAGCTCCATCACCCGAAACCTCAAGATCATGGCCAAAGAGATGAATGTGCCCATCATCGCTCTGAGCCAGCTGTCCCGTGCGGTGGAAAAGCAGGGCAACAACTCCAGCCACCGCCCCCAGCTGTCGGACCTGCGCGACTCCGGCTCCATCGAGCAGGACGCCGACTGCGTCCTTTTCCTGTACCGCGACTCCTACTACGCCAGCCAGAACCCCGACGGCGCGGAGGTGGACGCCGACACCGCCGAGTGCATCGTGGCAAAGAACCGTCACGGCGAGACCAGCACGGTGCCGCTGGGCTGGGACGGCGCCCACACCCGCTTTATGGATGTGGACTTCAAACGCTGATGAACTACGAAGAGATCTTACAGACGGTGCGCGGCTTCTGCGCCCGGGAAAAGCTGCTGGACGGCAAAAAGCATCTCGCGCTGGCTGTTTCGGGCGGGGCCGACAGCATGGCCCTGCTCTGCCTCATCCGCCCGCTGGCCGGGGAAAGGGGCATCGCCCTCACGGTCTGCCACGTCAACCACGGCCTGCGGGGGGAGACGGCGGACCGGGACGAAGCCTTCGTCCGGGAGGTCTGCGCCCGGCTGGGCCTGCCGCTGCGGGTGTTCCATGCCGCTGAGCTGGAAGCTGAGGCAGGAAAGCCCCGGGCGGGGGAGGACTGGGCGCGCCGCCTGCGGTATGCCTGCTTTGAGCGGGTGCTGGCCGACGGGATAGATGCCGTCGCAACTGCCCATACTGGGAGTGACCAGGCCGAGACGCTGCTGTTCCGGCTGGCCAGAGGCACCGGCCTCCACGGCGCAGCGGGCATCCGGCCCAGCCGCCCGGGCTATCTGCGGCCTCTGCTCTGCCTGACGAGGGCCGACACCGAGGCCGTCTGCCGCGCCTGCGGCGAAGGCTGGGTCACCGACGAGACCAACGACGCCGACGACTACGCCCGCAACCGTCTGCGCCACGGCGCACTGCCCGCCCTCTGCGGGGTCAACAGCGCCGCCGAGCGCAATCTGGCCCGCTTCTGTGAGAAAGCCGCCAAGGCGGACGAATACTTCGCCCGGCAGGCGGATGCGCTGCTGGCTTCGGCCCGGGCAGCGGACGCAGAAAGCCTGCCCGGCGGGGCGGGATACGCCCTGCGCAGCGGCCAGCCCGTGTGGCTGTCAGAGCCTTTGCGGCAGACTGACCCGCTCATCCTCGACATGGCCCTCCACAGCCTTGTGGAGCCGGTGCGGGACGCGGAGGAAAAATATATCCGCCTGCTGGCCGACCTTGTGGAAAAGGGCAGCGGCGCGGTGCAGCTCACCGACGCCGTCCGCTTCTGCGCCCGGGACGGCGTGCTCTGGCGGGAGGAAGCCGATAAAAACACCCGCCGGCAGGGCGAAAAAGCGGACGGTCCGAAATTTGAAGTATCCCTGCCGGAGGGCGGCGATTATCCGCTGCCCGGCGGCAGAACGCTGCATATCCGGGTGGTCTCGGCCTGTTTTGAAGAAAAAACACAGGGTGTTCATAAAAAAGACTTAAAAAATCAGGCGGATTATGCTAAAATAAACTCGATATGTCCTGTTCTGCGGCTGCGCTGCCGTCAGCCCGGCGACCGCTTCCGTCCGGCCGGGCGGGGGGTAGACCGGGAGCTGCGCAAATGGATGAACGAGGCGGGCATCCCGCCCCGGGAACGGGACACGCTGCCGCTGCTGGCGGCAGGCAGACAGGTGCTGTGGGTCTGCGGAGAGGGCTTTGCCGATGGGCTGGCCCCCGGGCCGGACACCGGGCAGCTGCTGCAGGTGGAACTAGAAAATTTTGGAGGAATCGAATCATGAGCATGCATGACGATATTTTGAAGGTCCTCGTTTCGGAAGAGGAGCTGAAAGCGAAGGTGGCTGAGCTGGGCGCTCAGATCAGCAAAGACTATGAGGGCAAAAACCTCGTCCTCGTCTCCATCCTCAAGGGCTCGGTGGTCTTTATGGCCGACCTGATGCGCGCTGTGAGCATCCCGTGCAGCATCGACTTCATGGTGGTGTCCAGCTACGGCGGCGGCAACACCACCAGCACCGGCCTCGTCAAGATCATCAAGGATCTGGACGGCGACCTCTCCGGCAAGGACGTGCTCATCGTGGAGGACATCCTCGACACCGGCATCACCCTGTCGAACCTCGTGCCGATGCTCAAGATGCGCAACCCGAACTCGGTGAAGATCTGCACCATCCTCGACAAGCCCAGCCGCCGCAAGGCCGACATCGCCCCGGACTACGAGGGCTTCGCGGTGCCGGACGAGTTCGTGGTGGGCTACGGCCTCGACTACGACGAGAAGTACCGCAACCTGCCCTACATCGGCGTACTCAAACCCAGCGTCTACGAAAAGTAAGAAATAAAACCAGAACTGGAGTTGATCCTTTTGCAATCGAAGAGACCTCGTATCAATCCGCTCATCCTCGCACTGGCGCTGGCCGCCGTGCTGATGGTCTGGTCGGTGACGGGCAGCGGGTCGGGCAGCACCAGCGGCTCGACCATGAGCTACTCCACCGTCGTCCATTACTTTGAGCACAATCAGGTCACGTCCTTCACGCTGGACCGCAACACCAGCGTCATCACCCTGAACCTGAAGGAAGGCGATCTGCCCCTGCCGGACGTCTCCTCCACCCAGAGCACGATGCAGTCTACCGGCGGTCTGCTGAGCGGGATGTTCTCCTCCTCGTCGGAGTCCACCGGCGCGGTGCAGGAGGACGACGGCACCGTCACCGTCCGCTATAAGCTGCCCTACGCCTACGTTTTCATCGAGAACGTGGACAAGTATATCGAGTCCTACGACGCGGCGAACCCCGACGCGCCCATGACCTACGACTACACCTCTCTCAAGGAGACCATCCCCTGGATGGAGATCATCTTCTATCTGGGGATGCTGGGCTGCACCGGCTTTTTGCTGTTCTCGATGATGCGGGGCGGCGTCGGCGGTGGCGGCGGCATCATGAATGTCGGCAAAGCCAAGGTCAAGGACGAGCACGAGAACAAGAAGACCGCCACCTTTGCCGATGTGGCCGGTGAAGACGAAGAGAAGGAAGAGCTGAAAGAGGTCGTGGAGTTCCTCAAGAGCCCCGACAAGTTCAACTCTCTGGGCGCACGCATCCCTCACGGCGTGCTGCTCGTCGGCCCTCCGGGTACCGGCAAGACCCTGCTGGCCCGCGCCTGCGCCGGTGAGGCCGGTGTGCCGTTCTACTCCATCTCCGGCTCTGACTTCGTCGAGATGTACGTCGGCGTCGGCGCATCCCGTGTGCGCGACCTCTTCGACAAGGCAAAAAAGACCATGCCCTGCATCATCTTCATTGATGAGATCGATGCTGTGGGCCGTCAGCGCGGTGCCGGTCTCGGCGGCGGTCACGACGAGCGCGAGCAGACCCTGAACCAGCTGCTGGTCGAGATGGACGGCTTCGAGGCCAACGACGGCGTCATCGTCATGGCGGCCACCAACCGTGCCGACATCCTCGATAAGGCCCTGCTCCGCCCGGGCCGCTTCGACCGTCAGGTCTACGTCGGCCTGCCCGACGTCAAGGGCCGCGAGGAGATCCTGAAGGTCCACACCAAGAACAAGCCCCTCGCCCCGGATGTCTCCCTCAAGGTCATCGCACAGCGCACCGCAGGCTTTGCGGGCGCTGACCTCGAGAACCTCGTCAACGAGGCCGCTCTGCTGGCCGCCCGCCGCAGCCGCAAGGCCATCACGATGGAGGACATCGAAGAGGCTTCCATGAAGGTCATGGCCGGCCCCGAGAAGAAGAGCCGGGTCGTCACCCCCGAAGAGAAAAAGCTCACCGCCTACCACGAGGCGGGCCACGCTGTGGCGGGCTTCTACTGCAAGCACCACCCCCGTGTGCATGAGATCACCATCATCCCCCGCGGTCAGGCCGGCGGCTACACCATGTATCTGCCCGAGAAAGACCGCAGCTACGTCACCAAGGGCGAGATGTTCGAGGACATCGTGTCCAGTCTGGGCGGCCGCGTAGCCGAGCAGCTTATCCTGGACGACATCTCCACCGGTGCGTCCAACGACCTGCAGCAGGCGACGAACATCGCCCGCCAGATGATCACCAAGTACGGCTTCTCCGAGCGCCTTGGCCCTGTGGTCTACGGCACCTCTCAGGAGGAGACCTTCCTGGGCCGCGACCTCGGCCAGGGCAAGGGCTACAGCGAGACCACCGCTGCTGAGATCGACAGCGAGATGCGGGACATCATCGACGAGGCCTACGAGACCTGCCGCCGCACCCTGACGGAGCATATCGACCAGCTCCATGCGCTGGCACAGGCCCTGATGGAGCGCGAGAAGCTGAACGAGAAGGAGTTCAACGCCGTGATGGCAGGCGAGACCCTGCCCCAGCGTGAGGACCCCGACGCAAAGCCCGCCGAGGATCAGCCCGCTGTCCAGCCTGTGGAACAGGCTGAGACCGCAGAGGCTGCGGAGCCTGCCGAACCTGCTGAGGCAGTGGATGCCGCCCCGCAGGAAGCTCCGGCCCCCGAAACGCCGGATGAAGGCGAAGCCAACCAGTAAACCAAGAGAAAGGGGAGAGTGTTGTGGAGGAAAATTTTGAACCGGTCGCGCGGACACGGGCCAACTATTACACCCCGGGCAGCCCGGTGCAGTTCGTCTGCGTGGAGCTGCTCAAGGGCGAAGTCAGCGGCGAACACGCGGTCTGTCTGACCTTTAAGAACATTTCCCGCGTGACCCTGACGGCACTGGAGATCCACTTCAAGTGCAAGGGCGTGGACGGCGTCATCCTCTGTGAGGACGAGTTCGAGTACCGTGACCTTACCGCAAAGCCCGGCGAGAGCTTCGGCATGGACGATGCCGTCTTTGTCACCCAGAAGGCCATCACCAGCGTGGACGTCACCCTGCGCAATGTCTACAGCGGCAGGAAGGTCGTCCACCTCGAGAGCATCAAGCGGGTGCGCCTGCCGGCCCCCCGCCGCCTGAGCGTCGAGATGCAGAAGGCCCTCGAAGCCCGGATGAACCGCACCGGCATGAAGTTCATGCCCCAGGTCTTCGAGAACGGCTGGTACTGCGCCTGCGGTGCCTTCCACCCGAAGGAAGAGGACACCGTCTACTGCTCCGAGTGCGGCAGCGACCGCATCCTTTTGCAGAACGCGCTGAACACCCTGCTGCAGCCGGAAGCCCCGGTGCGCCAGCCCGAGCCGCAGCCTGCGGCCCAGCCGGTGCGCCCCGCCGCGCCTGCGGAGGAGCCCACCCGCATCGTGGGTGCAGCGCAGGAGGAAGCCACCCGTATCATCCCGCCCCGGGCGGCGGAGCCTGCGCCCGACTATGCGCCTGCCGCTGAGATGGACGCGACCCGCGTGGTGTCCCGCGCCCCGGAGCAGGAGGCGACCCGCGTTCTGCCCCGCCAGCCGGAGCCGGTGCGCCCGGCCAAGTCCTTTGCGCCGGACGAAGAGGTGGAGAAGTACGGCACCCGTGTGGTACCCTCGACTCCCGCCGCCGCGCCGTCCCGCCTGCAGGCAAAGCCGCTGGACGAGGAGGACGACTGCGAAGAGGAAGACCCCCGCGACAGCATCGCTGAGACGCTCATCCGCTGGGTGCCGCCCATCACCGCCATCGTGTGTGCGGGCATCGCCCTGTGCGGCTTCGTGTATTCTCAGTTCATGATGTAAAATAGGATGTACGGCGGAGGAGGCAGAGGCTTCCTCCGCTTTTAATTTAAGGAATAACCTCTCAGTCTGCTTCGCAGACAAGGCCGGGTTGCGGCACGCCGTAGGCGTGACGGAGAGGTTTAACAAGGAGAGATGATTATGCCTGACGAAGCTTTGCAGGCCGCGTTCGAGATCAAAGCGGCCTGCGACGACATCAGCCGGAAGCTGCTGCGCTGGCACTGGGAGGAAAAGCCCGGCGCTCACAGCGTGGACGCCCTGATGAAGCATCTGGCCCAGCGCCAGAAGGAGAGCCCCGACTACTACGAGCGCCTGCCGGAGCTGAATGGCCGCACCGGCTGGCAGCAGCTGGATACCACCCTCTGTATGCGCATCCTGCTGGACCCGGAAAAGGACGCCGCCCGGCCTCTGGACCTGCTGGGCAATACGCCTCACCCGGCAGCGGCCCGCCGCGCCTGCAACGCGGTGCGGATGGCCCGCAACGAGGCCGCCCACGCCTCCGACAGGACCGCAGCCGCACAGGCGGCGATCCGGTTCAACGAGGCCGTGGAGGAGCTGGAAGCGGGCTATGAGGGAACGGCCCTGACCACCGGCGACCTCGAGAAGTATTACCGGATGGCGGAGGACTTTCTGTCCCGCTGCGGCGCGTCGGAGACCATCGAGCCTCAGAAGAAGGTTGAGGACGAAGCGCCCCGCCGTCAGAAGTCCCAGAAAAGCGGCAGCACATCCCGCAAGCGCCAGAGCAGCGGAAGCCGCACGACCTCGAAGGGGACATCCAGCCGCAGCCGGAACGCTTCCGGCCGGAACAGCCGCAGCCGCCAGAATATGCAGACCACGGCCCGCCGCAAGAAGCGTCAGCGCACCCAGAGCCGCGCTCTCACCGTGGTGCTGCTGGCCGTCGTCCTGCTGGGCCTGCTGGTCCGGGCATGGACGATGGGGCTGATGAAGTGATACGCTCTACTGAGGTAGATTATATGAGAAAGTGACAAAAAAATAACGTACTATAATTATAAAACGTCACTTTATCAATTTGAGAAAGTGACCCTGATTGATAAAGTGACCCACTTTATCAGCAAGTCTCAGTTTATCACCTTGATAAAGTGGGATTTTGGACGATGCTGCGTGAGGAAAATGTCACTTTATCAGATAACGCGCGGGTCTCAGAGAAAGTTCTCCGCAGTCCGACCTCTCCGTCAGCGCTGACGCGGCCAAAACTGCATACAATAGCCCTATAACCGTTTATATGGGAAAGGAAACAGGCAATGGAGCTGAATTTTTATACCCTCTGCGTCCTCTATCTGGTCTACTCGTTCCTCGGCTGGGTAGCCGAGACGGTGGTGGCGACCATCAAGGGCCGCGCTTTCGTCAACCGCGGCGTGGCGTCCGGCCCGTTCTGCTTCGTCTACGGCACGGCGGCTGTGCTGATGGCGGTGGGCTTTTCCGACCTGCGCTCGACGCCGGTGGCCCTCTTCCTCGGCTGTGCGGCCAACGCCACCGTGGTGGAGTGGGTGACGGCCAAGCTGCTCGAGAGGATGCACCGCCGCCGCTGGTGGGACTACTCGGATAAAAAGTTCAATCTGGACGGCTACGTCTGCCTGCAGTACTCGGTGCTCTGGGGTCTGCTGGGCATGGCAAGCGTGCTGTGGGGCAACGTCCTGCTGCTGCGGCTCTGCGCCCTGCTGCCGGGCTGGCTGCTGCATATCGGCGTCTGGGCGGCGATGACGCTGGCCGTCCTCGACCAGCTGGGCGCAGCACTGGCCGTCAACCGGTACGCCGCCAGCCATCCGAGGCTGGAACAGCTCAACCTCGAGCTGGAAAAGCACTCGGACAAGCTGCGCCAGCGGCTCATCGCCCATGTGGAAAAGCGTATCCAGCGGGCTTACCCGACCATCGTCCGGCCCGAGCCGACTGCTCAGAAAGAAAAGGCCCTGAGCTTCGGCGACCTCGTCTGGCTCTTCGTCATCGGGGCTTTCCTCGGCGACGTGGTGGAGACGCTGTTCTGCCGGGTGACGGCGGGCGTCTGGATGAGCCGCTCGAGCCTCGTGTGGGGACCCTTCAGCGTGGTGTGGGGTCTGGCGCTGGTCATGGCGGCGGTCCTGCTGCGGGGCAGCGAGGAGCGGAGCGACCGCTCCATCTTCCTGTTCGGCTTCGTGATGGGCGGCGCGTATGAGTATATCTGCAGCGCCGTGGGTGAGCTGCTGTTCGGCGTCATCTTCTGGGACTACAGCGGCTTCAAGTTCAATCTGGGAGGCCGTGTCAACCTGCTCTACTGCTTCTTCTGGGGCATCGCGGCGGTGGTCTGGATCCGGTACGGCTACCCCCTCGTTGCAAAGCTGATGGCAAACCTGAAAAAGCACATCCTGCCCTGGATGACCGTGGTGCTGACGGTGTTCATGGCCGTGAACATGGGGCTTTCGGCACTGGCGCTGGCCCGATACGACGCCCGCACCAGCGGCCTCGCCCCGGCGAACCGGCTGGACGTCTTCCTCGACGAGCACTTTGATAACGCCCGGATGGAGCGGGTGTACCCCAACGCCAAAAAAACCGGCTGACCCGATAGCCATAAACGCAAAAAAGCACTGCACCCGCCCGCTTTTGGGGAGTGCAGTGCTTTTGGTTTGTTCAGTCCTTACTGAGCGGAAAAGACTTTTACTTCGTCCTTGTCCATGAAGGCGGCACCGGCAAAGCCTGCTGCTTCCAGCTGGCCCAGCTGCTTGCCGAGCTTCTTGCCCTGAGGCAGGACGGTGACGTTGTAGGTATCGCGCAGGGCAGCGGCCTTGCTCAGGACAGCGGTGAAGTCGGCGTCCTTGCCGTAGAGCAGTGCGATCTTCTGCTTTGCGCCGGGAATCTGATAACCCTGCTCCAGCAGGATGCCGCAGACGCGCTCGAAGCCGATGGAGAAGCCGACTGCCGGCACCTGAGTGCCGAGGAACTTGCCCACCATGTTGTCATAGCGGCCGCCGCCGGCGACTGCACCGCTGAACTGCGGGCAGGTGATCTCAAACACCATGCCGGTGTAGTAGCCCTGACCGCGCACGAGGCTGGGGCAGTAGGCCACCTGATAGCGGCCTGCGGCCATGGCGTTGGCAGCAGCGAGGACGTACTTGAGGTCGTCGGCGATGGCGGGGTCTGCGCAGCGGGCGGCCACGGCGTCCAGCGTCACCTCGCCGGCGGCGATGAAGTCGGCCAGTGCGTTGACCGCGCTCTCGGGCAGCTGCTTCTCGAGAAGCTCGGCCTTCACGCCGTCGGCGCCGATCTTATCCATCTTGTCGAAGGTGATGCAGACGGAATCCAGTGTGTCGGCGGCAAAGCCCATGCTCTCCAGCATCCCGCGGAGGATGCGGCGGTCGTTGATGTTGACGGTGAAGCCGTCGAAGCCGATGCCCAGCAGGGCGCGGGTGGTCACGTCGATGAGCTCGACCTCGGCGTTGGGGCTCTCGTCGCCCAGAATGTCGATGTCGCACTGGACGAACTCGCGCAGACGGCCCTTCTGGGGGCGCTCGGCGCGGAAGACGCGGTCGGTCTGGATGACCTTGAAGGGGTGGGGAAGCTTGTCCTTGTTGGCGGCGTAGAAGCGGCTCAGGGGCAGGGTCAGATCATAGCGCAGGCCCATGTCGGAGAGCTCTTTCGGGTCGCCGGAGTTCAGGGCGGCGGTGAGCTTGTCGCCGCGCTTGAGCACCTTGAAGATGAGGTTCAGGTTGTCGCCGCCGTCGGACTTGTCGAGGTTCTCCATATCCTCCAGCATGGGGGTGGAGATGCGCTCGAAGCCGGATGCGCGGTAAGTCTCGAGAATTTTGCCCTGAATGTAGTCGCGCAGGGTCTGCTCGTTGGGCAGAAGGTCGCGCATACCTTTTAAGGCCTGAGTTTTCATAAGATAGTCCTCTTTCTGTATAGCCCTCTCAGTCGCTGACGCGACAGCTCCCCCAGAGGGGGAGCCACTGGCGTGTCGGCAAGGCCTGTGCGGGACGCACAAGCTCACTTGAACCGGAAACGGAAGTGCCCTGGGGTCAGGGCACACGACAGCGAAACAGGAGAGATGATTTTTGTGATACACTTCTAATTATAAAGGATACTGTCTTTTTGTCAATCGAAAAGGACACACTATTCCCTGAGGTGATGCACGAAATGCAGAAAACAAGACCCTGGGCCATCCTGGCGGCGGGCGCGGCCATCCAGGTATTGACAGGCCTGCCCGCCGCGTGGGGCGTGTTCCAAAGACCCGTCATGGAGGAATACGGCCTCAGCGAGCAGGGGGCAGGCTATGCCTTCGGAGTGCTCATCGCATTTTTCGGCATCGGGTGCGTCATCGGCGGCTTTCTGCAGGATAAGCAGGGGCCACGCTTTGCGGCTTTGTGGGGGACGGGCCTGCTCTGCGGCGGATTCTTCGCGGCGGCGGCTCTCCCGGCAGAGAAGGGAAGTGCTTTTTTCGGGGTGTTCAGCATCCCGGCGGGGCTCGGCACGGCCTTTCTCTATCCGTCCATCCAGTCCTGCGCCCAGAAGTGGTACAAGGGCCGGAAGGGCCTCGCCACCGGCGTCATCGGGGGCGCAGTGGGGTTGAGCGGAGCGTTCCTGACCGTCTTTGTCCGCACGGCGCTGCGGGGCTTCGGGCCGGTGCAGGGCATCCGGGGCGCGTTCTGGGCGCTGGGTGCGCTGACCCTGCCGGTCTGCCTCGCGGGCAGTGCATTGCTGACCGACCCGCCGCCCGAAAAACCTCAGCCCAGCCGGCAGGGAAAGGCTAAAGCCGCGCCGCCCCTCGACCTCTCGCCCCGGCAGATGCTTGGCACGCGGCAGTACTGGCTCTGCGCCGGAGCGGTCTGCTTTTCCACCCCGGCGGTGCTGCTGTTCAGCCCCATCATCCTGAAGCTTGGGATGGAGCGGGGACTGGACGAGAGCGCCGCCCTCTGGGCCGTGGTGCTGGGCAGTGTGGGCAGTGCGGCCGGACGGCTGCTGATGCCCCTGCTCAGCGACAAGATCGGCCGCCGCCCCACCGACCTCATCCTCTTCGGCGTGTCGCTGGGGCTTTCGGCGGCGTTCCTGTTTGCCCGGGGGTGGGCCGTCGTGGCGGTGTATGCGGGGCTGACGTTCTGCTACTCGGCGCTGGCGGCGGTGCTGCCCGCCCTCTCCACCGATCTGTTCGGCCTGCCCCACGCCGGGGTGAACTACGGCTTTCTGGCGCTGGGCCAGAGCGTGGGAAGCCTTTTGTTCCCCTGCATCGCGGATCTCTGGGGATTCGGGCAGGGACGGCACGTCCTCGCCATCGCGGGTGCGGCGGCGGGCTTCGCCTGCATCTGGGCCGTCACCCCGGGGATTGATGCCG
>OGPO01001670.1_pt1 | contig 13476 bp, 9 predicted proteins | sample 1553041 | NCBI WGS metagenome assembly OGPO01 (sample SAMEA2580281, study PRJEB22360) | human gut metagenome | biome: human gut; feature: human-associated habitat; material: faeces | place: Denmark | collected 2008/2010 | reverse complement strand
ATCGACCTTAATCAATTTATTAACTTAACACATTACAAAGATATGAGAAAAATTTCTTTGAAAGGGCATTTATGCCCAAAAAGTTTAGCATTCAAGCAAATATTACTTACTATGAAGATTACTATTTTCTTTCTTTTGTTCGTAACATTCCAGGTCTACAGCGAAAACGGGTACTCGCAAAGCGCCAAAATCAGTATCCCCCGCTCAAGCTTGACGGTAAGTGAGTTACTATCCAAAATAGAATCACAGACCGATTATCTGTTTGTTTACAATAAACAGAATGTGGATACCAAACGCACCATAACTGTCGATGCAGAGAATAAAGCCGTATCAGAAATACTGGATGAAGCGTTCGAAGGCACAGGTATCCATTATGTCATGGAAGGACACAACATTGTTCTTACCAGAAATAACGAAGATACAGCATCCGTACAACAAAACAAGCTTGCTATCAAAGGAATAGTAACCGATACAAAAGGCGAACCGATAATCGGCGCCAACATTTTGGAGAAAGGCACCACCAACGGTACAATCACCGATATAGATGGCAATTTCAGCCTGAACGTTCCTGCCGACGCCATTCTGGTGGTCACCTATGTAGGCTATCAGCCACAAACAATCAGTGTAAACGGGTTGAGGAATTTCAACATAAAGCTGGAAGAAGAAGCGCTCACCCTCGAAACCGTAGTAGTTACGGCAATGGGTATCAAGAAAAAAGAAGCTTCTTTGACTTACTCTACCCAGCAGCTCGGCGGCGATGAACTTACACGGGCCAAAGATCCGAACATGATCAATGCCCTGGCAGGAAAAACAGCCGGTGTACAGATCACCAAAAGCGCCGCCGGTTTGGGTGGATCGGCTAAAGTGGCCATCCGTGGTGCCCGTTCGGCTTTCGCTACCGGCAACAACCAGCCGTTGTATGTCATTGACGGTGTCCCCATGCTGAACAACAGTACGGAATCGACTTCTACCGTAATGGGTGGCGAGAACGACGGTGTAAACCGGGATGCCGGTGACGGTATTTCCAATCTGAACCCGGACGACATCGAAAGCATGAATATACTAAAAGGAGCTTCCGCAGCCGCCCTATACGGCTCACAAGCTGCCAATGGTGTTATTCTGATAACGACCAAAAAAGGAAAAGCCGGTATGCAACGTATTACTTATTCTTCCAATCTGACCGTAGACCATGCCATCAGCCTGCCCGAACTTCAAAATTCTTACGGACGCCTGGAAAACGGGACAAGCAGTTGGGGCAACCAAGCGTCTCTCACCGATTATGATAATGCCGGAAATTTCTTTAACAACGGCATCACTGCTATGAATTCCGTATCCATCATGACGGGAAACGAAAAGATGCAGACCTATTTTTCTTATGCGAACACTACCGCCAAAGGTATCATCGATTCCAACAAATTGCAAAAGCACAATCTTACTTTGCGCGAAACGGCAAACTTCTTCAACGAACGTTTGAAACTGGATGGAAATGCCAATCTGATGACGCAAACCATCAAGAACAGCCCGTCATCCGGCGGTTATTACCTCAACCCATTGGTAAATGTATACGGTTTCCCCCGTGGTATGGATATGGCTCCCTACCGGGACAACTTCGAAACATACGACACCGACCGTAACATGAATCTCCAAAACTGGTATGTCACCAATGAAGACGGTACTATCAGCGAATGGGATCAGAATCCTTACTGGATTAAAAACCGGGTTACAAACAACAATAAACGCTATCGTGCCATGGCTGCCCTGACCGCAAGTGTGGAAGCTACGGAATGGCTGACTATCCAGGCCCGTGGTAATGTAGACTACGTAAGCGATAAATTTGAAAACAAAATGTATGCATCCACCTCACCGAATATTGCAGGAACATACGAAGGTAAAATGAACGGACGCTATGTGTGGTCGGACAACCAACAGTTACTGCTCTACGGAGATGCAATGGCCATGTTCAACAAGACATTCGACAAGTTCTCCATAAACGGTGCAATCGGTGCAAGTATCAACGTCAGCACAGTCAACTCATTGATGATAGACTCCAAGACGGCTTCTCTATACCGTCCGAACGTATTTACCGTAGCCAATGTCGTGACCTCTTCAAAGGCAGGCATAACGCAAGAGATCGATTCCAGAAGAACGACCCAATCGGTATTTGCAACCGCCCAGTTGGGTTGGGACGAAGCAATCTATATGGACATTACTGCCCGTAACGATTGGTCTTCCACTTTAGCACATACCAACAGCATGAACTCCGGATTCTTCTATCCGTCAGTAGGGCTTACCTGGATTTTATCCAAAAGTCTGAGAATGCCGGATTGGATCTCTTTCAGTAAAATCCGAGGTTCATGGGCACAGGTAGGTAACGACCTTCCGATCGGAATCACCAATCCGGCCGATATCATTCAGGCAGGAGGTACCATCCAAGTCAATGATACCGAGCAGCGTGGCGACTTAAAACCGGAAATAAGCAATTCCATCGAGTTCGGAACAGAATGGCGCTTCTTCAGCAGTCGCCTGGGTATCGATTTCACCTGGTATCAGACAGACACGAAGAACCAATTGTTGAGAATGCCCAACCCGGCCGGTTCGCTTTTTGCATACCGCTATGTCAATGCCGGAAAAATCCGGAACAAAGGGTTCGAACTGACAGTCGATGCCACACCTCTTATGAATGATAATTTCCGTTGGAAAACCGCTATCAATGTATCGGCCAATCGCAATGAAGTGATCTCCCTCCATCCCGATTATACCCAATTCAGCTATGGACAAGAAGGTTTCTCCATGGCTTACCAAATGCGCATCAAGGAAGGCGGCAAGCTGGGTGACATCTATGGAAACGCATTTGCCCGCAATGCAGACGGTACCATTCAAACCAATGCCGACGGCACTCCAATCGGGAAAACCGGTAACCAAGACCTTTTGGGTAACAGTAACCCGGACTGCATGCTGGGATGGAGCAATACCTTTACTTACAAAGGATTCAGCCTTTACTTCCTGATCGATGCCCGTATCGGAGGAGATGTTATGTCACTCACACAGGCCGATCTCGATTCACGCGGGGTAACTAAGGAAACAGCAGAAGCCCGTGATCGCGGCTACGTAGAATATCAAGGCCAGAGATTCGAGAACGTCAAAGGATTCTACGGCACAACAGGTGGTCGTAACGGTATTTCCGAATACTATATGTATGATGCAACCAATATCCGTTTACGCGAATTATCGCTCGGCTATTCGTTTCCGCAGTCATTGTTGACAAAGACAAAAGTATTTAAAGGCATCGACCTCTCATTGGTAGCCCGCAACTTGTTCTTCTTCTACAAAGATGCACCGTTCGACCCGGATGCCACCCTGTCGGTAGGAAACAACAATCAAGGCATCGATGTCTTTGGTATGCCCACCACCCGTAACATCGGTTTCAACGTGAAATTTACATTTTAACCCTTTATCCACAGATCATTATGAAAAGATATAAATATATTGCAGCATTACTCATAGGAAGTTTGATCGGTTTTTCCGGATGTACCGATAATTTCGAATCGGACAATGAAATAAAAGGCGCCTTCAATGACGAAGTAAAAGAGTACGATTATCAAAAATACACGATGCCTCTCGAAATCATTCAATCCGGTATTTACTTTCAGTATAACTGGGGCGACGGAATCAATTGGCCCTGGCAGATCACTCAGGCTCTTCAGCACGATATGTTCTCCGGTTATTTCCATGATCAGGTTTCGAAGTTCAATGACAAAAATTCTGTATATAAAATCAATACCGGATGGACGAATGCAGCCTGGAATTATACTTATAAATACATATTTCCCGTAGCCCACTCTTCCGAGCTGAACAGTGAAGGCGTAGAACAAGCCATTCACTATTATGGATTGACCCAAATTCTGAAAGTCGAGCTTATGCACCGCATCTCGGACACTTACGGCCCTGTAGTGTACAGCAAATTCGGAAACGGTGAAGTCAATTCCGTAGATACACAGCAAGAAGCGTATGCCGCTTTCTTCAGTGACCTTGACAAGGGAATCGATGCTATGGACAAATATCTGAAAAACGGAGGTGATGACCTTTCACTCAACGCCAACGACATGCTGAATGCCAAAAGCATAAAAGGCTGGATCAAGTTCGCTAACTCCCTGCGTCTCCGCCTGGCCATGCGTATATCCAACGTAGATAAAACAAATGCCGAAATCCAAGCTAAGAAAGCATTGGCAAATCCATACGGAGTACTTGAAGCCGCCAATGAAATCATCCAAGTTTCCGGACATGGCTATACCAATCCGCTCATCGCGATCGGCGGCTGGGGCGAAGCGTATATGGGTGCTACCATGGCCTCCGTGCTCAATGGTTACGAAGACCCCCGCCGGGAAAAATGGTATAACAAGGCAACTTTAAAAGGATATGAAAATGAGTGGTTAGGAATACCGCAAGGCATATTCATGCAAGAGGGCGATCCTAATTATTACGGTGGATATTCAGCTCTCAATACGGCCGGGGGGGGGGGGGGCGCCGCCGGGCTTCTGAGGTGCGTCCGGCAGTATTCTGATGACAGCTGCCGAAGTCTGGTTTCTCCGTGCAGAAGCCGCTTTACGTGGGTTCAGCAACGAAACTCCCAAAACCTGTTATGAAACAGGTATAAAAACTTCATTTGCCCAATGGGGTGTGGGTGATGCAACCAACTATTTGGCAAGCGATAAAAAACCGTCGGACTATAAAGAAATGGTTCCTGCCAGTGGTGGAAAAGATATGAAAGCTCTTATCACCATCTCCCCTAAATGGAATGATACTGCCGGAAAAGAAGGACAATTAGAGCAAATCATTACTCAGAAATGGTTGGCTTGCTGGCCCGAAAGTTACGAAGCATGGAGCGAACAACGCCGTACCGGTTATCCTAAACTATTTAAGGTACAAACAAACAACAGTGGCGGCACCATCGATACGAATGATATGATACGCCGTCTGCCTTTCTCTACGGACGACGCAGATAAAGATCCCGTACAATACGATCTCCTAAAGAAAGCTCTCGGAGGTCCGGATCACGGCGGTACCCGTTTATGGTGGGATGCAGGCAAAAATAACTTCTAAAAAGCCCAAACATAAAGACTTTGATTAATGGTGTTTTCTCCGTATTAGTTTAGTGTTGTAAGGAGAAGATTGGAAGGAGTAAGATCGTGAGATTTTACTCCTTCGTATTTTAAGACTGCCGGTAACTTATTTTCATAAAAATCAGAATCCAAACGCTTGAAAGATTCGAAGCAAATCACTCTTATAACCGCAATGTTACAGCAAGAGCAACTCGATTTTTAAAACCTTCCCGAACATCTCACAAATAAAAAAATCGATATCCTCATCATTGATTCAATGAATCTACCAGTTTCCCATTGATAGCCTTCAACTTCTTCCCGTCCAGCTTAATAACCTTCCTGTCATAAGTCATCAACCCGTTCACCTCTACTTCCACATCAGTAGTCTGTGTATAAACGGCTGCACTGAACCCGCGTGCAATCAAGTCATACAGTTGATTGGCATATTTAATGTATTCATTCGTCACGTCTTCCGATGAATTAAACTGAACATAGCCCCAGTTACGGTTCGGTTCCCAGATATGATCTTTCACAACCCATCCTATACCGCCATATTCACCCAATACATTGGCCCGTTGCCCGTCATAGAGATACATGTCAGGAGCCGGATAATTATGCAGATCGAGCATATCGCCACAAGTATAATGATTACCGCCACTCGCAGGATTCACCAGACGGGTAGGATCATACCGCTTCGTCCACTCGGCGATTTCCGGTGTTTTAAACTGTCCCCATGCTTCATTAAACGGCACCCATGTACCGATACAGGGATATGAATACAGACAATCCATGATCTCTTTCCATTCTTTGCGGTAACAAGCCTCCGACTCTGCCGAGCGCTTATTCTCCGTACCATCAAAATATCTGCGATTCTGCCATTCGGGACCACGATCACCACTCGGCATGTCCTGCCATACGATAATGCCCAGACGGTCACAATGGGTGTACCAGCGTGCCGGCTCCACCTTGATGTGTTTACGGATCATATTATAACCGAAATCCTTGGTTTTCTGAATGTCATACAGTAAAGCCTCATCGGCAGGCGCCGTATACAGACCATCCGGCCACCAGCCCTGATCGAGGGGACCAAACTGGAATAAAGGTGCATTGTTCAATTCCAGACGAACAATCCCGTTGGCATCACGTCCGGTAGAGAATTTACGCATGGCAGCATAACTATCCACCTCGTCCACAATCTTCCCTCCATTCTTCAATGCCACTTTCAGCGTGTAGAGGAAAGCAGAAGAAGGGCTCCACAATTTTATGTCGGCAGGCATGGCAATATCCACCGTTTCTCCATTCACACTTTTTCCGGTAGCCACCAGACGAGTTCCGTCGAATACATTCACTTCCAGCAAATCCGAAGCATCGGTTTTATCCGTCAAGACTTTCACAGATAACTGATTCCTGTCAATATCGGGTGTAATACGCAAATTGGTGATATAATGACCGGCCACGGGTTCCAGCCACACTGTCTGCCATATTCCGGTGACCGGTGTATACCAAATACCTTCCGGGCAGTTTACCTGTTTTCCACGAGGCTGATAGCCGTCATCCGTCGGATCCCATACCTTTACAACCAGCTTGTTATCACCCTTACGGTTCATCGCTGCCGTTATGTCGAAAGAAAACGGAGTAAAACCTCCGGTATGGCTACCAACCTTCACATCATTTACCCACACGTCTGTTTTCCAGTCTACAGCACCAAAATGCAACAGTAGTTTCTTTTCTTTCCATGCCTGCGGCACACTGAATGTACGCCGATACCAGAGTTCTCTCTTTGCGCCTACCGTTTTTCCTACTCCCGAAAGAGAAGATTCTACCGCAAAAGGAACCAGAATCTGTCCGTCAAAGCTGGTAGGTATCCCCGGTTTACCGACTTTCGTAATTGCATAATCCCACAAACCGTTCAGATTTTTCCAGTCATCGCGAACCATTATCGGCCGGGGATATTCCGGTAACACTTCAGCTATATTTATCTCATCGGCCCACTTTGTTTTAATACGGTCTCCAGCCGGTTTCCACTGAGCAAAAGATACGGACACAAAAGAGATTAATAAAAAAGAGAAAAATAAAAGTTTCTTCATCGTGCTATGTTTTTAGTTTTAAATTTGCACAAAAATAGCCCGAAGTTCTCTTTCTGAATACAAGATTTAAGCCATTTAATAGTTCTATTATGCCAAATGAGGGTTTATAAGGAGAAATTAGAATCAAAATACAAAATTAAGGAGAGCAGTCCCATATATTCCTCCCGACAAAGCACATACCTTCCTGCTGTTGATAAATATATATTTTCAGAAGCAGAACATCCCCATGTTCTCAAGTAAAACATCCCCATGTTTTGAAATAGAACATCCCCATGTTGTACACCACAACATCCGGATGTTTTCATGCATCATCTACTATCCTAATGTCAAGTATACTCTATCATCAACAACTCATTACCACAGTGCTCGACCATAGCATAAGTATATCATGGTTATTGTGAAAGTTATATCGTGATTTATCCTTTTCGGCAAAAACAGTCCGCCAGATGATCATTGATAAACCCCGAAGCCTGCAAATGAGCGTAGCAAATGGTCGTCCCGAAGAATTTGAATCCCCTTTTTTTCATATCCTTGCTCATAGCATCGGATTCGGGAGACGATACCGGAATCTCACTCAATGAACGAAAAGTATTGATAATCGGTTTCCTGTCGGGAAAGAATGACAATGTATATTCATAAAAGCTACCGAACTCTTTTTGCAGACCGAGAAACAGCCTTGCATTGGTGATGGTCGACTTGATTTTCAGACGGTTTTTCACAATGCCGTCAAACTGCATCAACCGCTCTACATCTTCATCGGTCATTTGTGCCACCAACCCGGCATCAAAATTACAAAAAGCCTTGCGATATCCCTCCCGTTTCCTAAGGATCGTTATCCAGCTCAATCCGGCTTGCGCACCCTCCAATACAAGAAACTCAAACAGCGTCTTGTCGTCGGTCACCAATTTCCCCCACTCTTGATCATGGTATTTCACATACAGTTCGTCAGTTCCGCACCAACCGCAACGTCCGTTTATTATATCTTGCATAATCATAACATTTATAATACGTTTCAAAGATAATGGATTCACCGCAGCACACCAAATGCTCAACAAACTATTCTACTCATAAACAGCAACCGGCAATTCTCCCCGCAAAGCTCCCAATGCGTTCTGTGCCAAAGCCTCCAACTCATCCTCACCCGGATATACATGCACCGGTGCCAGAAAAGAGATGCGTGCCGTGAGGCGGGAAACTACATACTCGGAATGGGTTATTCCGCCAGTCAACAGGATAGCGTCGATTTTGCCGTAAAGGGTAACAGCCGCCGCACCGATACCTTTGGCTACCTGATAGATCATGGCATTCAATATCAGTTCGGCTTTTTGATCTCCTTTTTCGATAGAAGCCACGATAGCGGGAATATCGGTCGTACCCAAATGGGCTGTCAGCCCGGCACGACCGGAAATGCGTTTCTTTAATTCATCCTTTGTGAAACGCCCGCTATAACAAAGGTCGATCAATGGTCCTGCCGGAAGCGTGCCGGCACGTTCGGGTGAGAATGGCCCCTCACCGTCGAGCGCATTATTCACATCGATGGCACGGCCATGTTCATGCGCACCGATGGAAATTCCACCGCCAAGATGGCAAATCACCAGGTTCAGATCTTCGTATCTCGTATGATGCTCACGGGCATACCGACGAGCAATCGCCCGTTGATTCAACGCATGCCAGATGGTGATGCGCGGCATCAGAGGAGAGCCTGTAATGTGAGGAATCTCATCCATCTCGTCCACTACACCGGGATCTGCTATAAAGGCACGGCAACCGGGAAGCATGGAAGCCAACTCATCAGCTATGAGACACCCCAAGTTACAGGCATGCGTACGCATGGCATGAAGCGTATCCTGCCGCATGGCCTCATTCACCTCGTACACCCCGCCGGGAATAGGTTTCACCAAACCGCCACGACCGATAATGGCATCAAACCGGAAAGGAATGCCCTCCTTCTCCAATTCGGTAAGCACAAGTGATTTACGAAATTCGAACTGATCGGTCACCTCCGGGAAAACAGCCAGTTCTTCTACCGTATGTCGGATGTTTCGAACCAGCAACGGCGTTTCGTCTTCATAGACGGCAATCTTTGTCGAGGTAGAACCGGGATTAATGGCAAGAATCTTCATAAGTTGTTTATTTACAGGTGAGGCAGGCCATCGCCATGCTATAATATTTAGACAGACCGGAATCGCTACGCGAGGGCAATACAACCGGACAAACAGGACCTTGCAGCAGTCCCGCCATATCGGCATTGGCAAAAAGGGAAACCGACTTATAGAACGTATTGCCCGATTCTATATTAGGGAATATCAGTACATCCGCCTGCCCGTCGATAGGAGAAACAATTCCCTTTATGCTACCGCTTGCCTGTTCACAAGAAGTACGGACATCCAGCGGACCGTCAATAATTACATTACCGAATTCACCAGCCTCCGCCAACTCGACGATATTTACATAGTCCAGGGAATGAGGAAATTTGGCACTGACTTTCTCCGTGCAATGGATAAGAGAGATGCGCGGCTGTTCTATTCCGAAAGAACGGCAAGTATGAATGGCATACCAGATCATCTCGATACGTTGCTGCAAAGTAGGTCGCGGAATAACGGCAGCATCAGAAAAAAACAGCAGTTTATTATAAGTAGGTATCTGCATGACCGCAAGATGCGTCAGCACTTTCCCTTTGGGTAGCAGCCCTTTTTCCTTGTCCAAAATAGCATGAAGCAGATTATCCGTATTAATAATACCTTTCATCAGAATATCCGCACCGCCTTCACGGACAATACGCACTGCCTCTCGGGCCGCCTCATCCGAATCTTCCATATGGATCGTCTTTACATATTCCGGATATTTTCTCAGAGTCGGATACTTTTCAAGAATAGCCGAATCACCAATCATCAGGAACTCGGCAATTCCTTCTTCAAGAGCACGGGCTATGGCATATTCCGTATTGGCGTCATTGGCACATACTACCGCAATTCTCTTGCGTCGGTTCAGTGTTTTCAGATGGGAAGTCAGCTGATCGAAAGTTCTAATAGGTTCCATAACGTTAGATTTTTAGCAAATATCAGAAAAATGATTGAGAAATACAGCATAGTAAGGGAGAAAAATAACGCGTTTATATAACATTTTGTCATGGAAAGAAAAATTATTTTAAAAACTTATGTCATAATCCGGTGAATACGTACATTTGCAGAAATAACCGAACATATGAACAGCCTGATTCTTCCCCCTTATTTGCACGAAGGCGATAAAGTCGCCATCGTCTCTCCATCGAGCAAGATAGACAAATCATTTCTGAAAGGAGCGAAAAAGCGATTGGAATCCTGGGGACTGAAGGTGATTATGGGCAAACACGCCGGCAGTGCTTCCGGTAGATATGCCGGAACCGTCAAGCAACGTTTGAGCGACCTCCAAAGCATGATGAATGACCCGGAGATAAAGGCCATTTTCTGCAGTCGTGGCGGATACGGTGCGGTACACCTCGTACAGGCACTGGATTTCACCCTCTTTCGCGAATCCCCCAAATGGCTGATAGGATTCAGTGACATCACAGCATTGCACAATCTGATTCAATCCAACGGTTTTGCTTCTTTGCATGCCCCCATGGCACGGCATCTGACAGTAGAACCCGAAGACGATCCCTGTTCTCTGCATCTGAAAAATATTCTAAGCGGCACGTTACCGGAATACTCCTGTCCGAAACACAAATTGAACCGCCAGGGAACCGCCCGGGGGATTCTGAGAGGGGGGAATATGGCCGTATTTTACGGATTGCGCGGCACTCCTTACGACATTCCGCCCGAAGGCAGCATTCTGTTTATCGAAGACATCAGCGAACGCCCGCATGCCATAGAGCGTATGATGTATAATTTGAAGTTAGGAGGGGTACTTGAAAAGCTCTCCGGACTCATCATCGGTCAATTCACGGAATATGAAGAAGACCGTTCATTAGGGAAAGAGCTATACGCCGCACTGGCCGATCTGGTAAAAGAGTACGATTATCCGGTCTGTTTTGACTTTCCGGTAGGGCACGTCACCCGCAATCTTCCTCTGATCAACGGAGCGGAAGTAGAATTGAATGTCGGCAAGAAAGCAACAGAATTAAAGTTCATTTGTTAATAAACCATGTCCGCAGAAGCAAACTACAGTGAAAATCATTACTTTTGCCGATATAATACAACAGTTACTTAAAATGAAAAAGAATTATATCATGTCATTAGTGGGGTTATTATTACTTTTCACACTGTCACTTTCTTCTTGCGGCAACAAGAATAAAGCAAGCGAAATGACGAAAGAGACCGTAGCCACCATACAGGTACCTCAGTTCGATGCCGACAGTGCCTATCAATATGTAAAAGAACAGGTCGATTTCGGACCGCGTGTGCCCAACAGCAAAGGGCATGTGGCCTGCGGCAACTATCTTGCCGGACAACTGGAAAAGTTCGGTGCTACGGTTACCAACCAGTATGCCGATCTTATCGCCTATGACGGTACCCTGCTGAAAGCACGCAACATTATCGGTTCTTATAAGCCGGAAAATAAAAAGCGCATCGCCCTCTTTGCACACTGGGATACCCGTCCCTGGGCAGACAATGATCCGGATAAAAAGAACCACTATACGCCAATCTTAGGAGCCAATGACGGTGCAAGCGGTGTAGGAGTACTTCTTGAGATAGCCCGTCAGATTCAACAGCAACAACCCGAACTCGGTATCGATATCATCTTCCTCGATGCCGAAGACTACGGCACGCACCAGGCCAGTGGCAAGCATCAGGAGGACTCTTGGTGTCTGGGATCACAATACTGGGCACGCAATCCGCATGTGCCGGGGTATAACGCCCGTTTCGGCATATTGCTCGACATGGTAGGCGGCCAGCAACCTACTTTCTATCGCGAAAGCTATTCCGAAAAATATGCCAAAGATGTCAACCGGAAAGTCTGGAAAAAGGCTAACGAATTGGGATACGGAAAATATTTCATCGATGAAGTAATGGGGGGTGCTACAGACGACCACCTGTTCATCAACGAAATTGCCGGAATCAAGACGATCGACATCATCCCTTGTGACCCGGAAGGAGAATATTCGTTCGATCCTACATGGCACACAATCAAAGATGATATGGACAACATTGACCGGAATACCCTCAAGGCTGTGGGACAAACGGTGATGGGAGTCATTTACAACGAGAAATAAGAGAGGGGAAGCCTCTCCCCGACCCTCTCCGTGGGAGAGGGAGTAAAGTTGGATCTGTAACCGGATGGTAATCATAAAGCATCTTTGATCCCCTCTCCTGTGGAGAGGTTCTTGAAAGAAAGACCACCAAAATATTATAACTATGTCAATTAATGAATTACAAGACGAAGTAATTGCGGAATTCAGTGATTTCGACGACTGGATGGACCGTTATCAATTACTTATCGACTTAGGAAACGAGCAAGAAGCGCTCGATGAGAAATATAAAACGGAGCAAAACCTCATTGAAGGTTGCCAAAGCCGCGTGTGGTTGCAGGCGGATGAGGTGGACGGAAAAGTTATATTCAAAGCCGAAAGCGATGCGCTGATCGTAAAAGGCATCATAGCCCTACTGATTAAAGTCGTTTCGGGGCATACTCCGGACGAGATTCTGAATGCCGACCTTTACTTTATAGACAAAATAGGATTGAAAGAACACCTGTCTCCTACCCGGAGCAACGGATTGCTTTCGATGGTAAAACAAATGCGACTCTATGCATTGGCATTCAAAGCCAAAGAGAGTAAAGAATAAGATCCGGTCCGTCCGCCCGTCAGAAATGTGCAGAGGTCACAGAGTTACAATCAAAAGATGGTAAACTCTGTGACTTCTGTGCATTTTTTATGCCGGATCATTCATCTAACAAATGACGCAAAATATAGCTCACATGTAGAAAATCCCTCTCCACGTGCTTTCCATGCAGCATTATTGCTACAAAAGTCTCATTTATTGCCAAATTTACAACAGTATAAAACTTCCAAAACGGCTAACTTTGCCTTATCCGGGGCGTACTGTATACCTGTCTGTTTTTCCGGAATAACATGAATAAAGCAAAATAATCCATATTCAAAGTATTTTTCTCTATTTCCCTGTGCAGAAAAACCCGATTACTTTGCAATATGAATAAAACAGCAGAATTCATTTACAAACTAAATAGTATTTATACCATGAAATTAAAAGCGATTTTACTGGCAGGACTTCTCTGCCTCTCCGGCATCATCCATGCCGCAGATAACCCAGTAATAAAAATCGAGACGGCAACTACCAGCCTTATTTTCCGCG